>Ga0105049_10001388_pt1 | contig 28521 bp, 19 predicted proteins | sample MAT06_FD_78087 | JGI IMG/M metagenome (GOLD analysis project Ga0105049, IMG submission 78087) | Freshwater microbial communities from Lake Fryxell liftoff mats and glacier meltwater in Antarctica - MAT-06 | ecosystem: Environmental > Aquatic > Freshwater > Ice > Liftoff microbial mat | place... | reverse complement strand
GGATGGTACGTTCAACTGCGTCCGGATTTACCGCGCGGAAATCGGGCCAATGACTCTCGTTTTGACCTCAATGGGAAATACCTTGTGAGAAGTGATATTGCGAGCGACTCACACCTCGAGTCGGAATACGCTTGGGTCCATTTTACCCTAAAAATGCCAGAAGCAATTGAATCGAAAGTGGTGATTGTAGGCGGAATTAGTCGCTTGCTATCTGAACCATGGGAAATGAAATACGTGCCGGCCATTCAAGCTTACTCCTACACAGCTTTGGTGAAACAGGGCTATTACAATTATCAGTATGAAATGATCGACCTCTATCATCCAGGGGGTGATCACTCTTTTACCGAAGGGAATTATAGCACAACAGAAAACGATTACCATATTTTTGTGTATCATTATGACCGTGGCCTTGGGTGCGACCGCGCGGTGGGAGCGCAGGCACTGAACTCCGTGCGTTAGTCTTGATCATACTGAAAGTCCTCCTCCCCAAGTCCTTTCCTCCGTTTCTGAATTCGAAAATCAGCAAAGCGATCTTTCACATAGATGAGAAAGTCATACTGAGAACTCTGAATCAGAAACTCATCGGTCACATTGATGTAATCAATAAATGCATCAAAGTCTTCATCGCTTAATTCGATGATGTGATAATCTACATAGTGATTAAATAACTCCTTCAGAAGTTCACGCTTCATGTCCTCATTTTCCAGTTGGGCCACCAACCGTTTGCTCTGCTCCTTCCGACTGAACTGCTGATAGAGGAAAGTGATCGGACTCATCGCAGCGTTGATTCCACTGAGCATGTAATCCTCCTCACGATAACCCAATTTTTTTATATCCTCTTGAATCTTCTCCAAATCTCGGGCTGCAAAAACCTCTACCTGAGCCAAGCGATAGGTTCGCTGCTCTAAATAAGTAGTGATTCGGTACACATCTTTCACAGTCGAATCATCGAAGCAAACCGTGCGCGTGAAATAGCCTAGGGAGGTGACTGTAAGTGAGTCGGACTTCAGGCATTCCACCGAAAAAGTGCCATCGGGCTTGCCAAATCCGCCGGTTTTGGTGCGTCGGTTCACGATAATCGTATTCGAAATAGGTTGTTCGCGCTCGTCAAGCACTTTCCCAATTACCCTGATGATCTGCGCGTCCTGCTGGGCTTCTAGGGAAGCCGGAACAATGCACGAAAGAATGGTGCCGAACAGTAAAACGTGTTTGCCCAGAGAATCAAGCATAAATGCGAAGTTGAGAAATCCCAGCCAATAATCGGACCTCACTGTCCAAAACAACGTCGAATATTCGCGTGAAATTCAACTTCGTGTACTTTTGACACCAAATCACTTCAACCTTTCTATTCATGAGAACACTTTCTACGTTCTTTCTTTTGCTCTGGGCTATCGGGGCGCAAGCTACGTCTATCACTTTTCGTGTGGACATGTCGCAGGTCACCGTGAGTCCCAATGGAGTGCACATCGCAGGTAGTTTTCAAAACTGGACTTCCGATGCTACACCTATGACTGATGACGGCAATGGGGTTTATTCCTACACCACTGATCTGGTGGGTGGCAATTATCAATTCAAATTTATCAATGGGAACTCCTGGGGCAGCGATGAGCAAGTGCCAGCCGGTTGTGGGACGAACAATGGCTCCGGGGGTTACAATCGCTTTGTAGATCTGGCGGCAGCTCCGATTGACCTTGCTCTAGTGTGCTTTGGCGCTTGTACTTCTTGCTCTTCTATCACCTTCTCTCAGGTTACTTTAAGGGTGGACATGAGCCAGCAAACCGTTTCACCAAATGGCGTGCACGTTGCGGGCAGCTTCCAAAATTGGAGTCCAGGTACAACGGCTTTGACTGATGCCAATGCAGACGGGATTTATGAAATCACCGTCTCGATTGAATCTGGCACCGAAATTCAATACAAGTTCATAAATGGCAACGATTGGCCTCAATCCGAATTGGTTCCTACTCTCTGTGGAGTCAGTGACGGCTTTGGAGGTTTCAACCGAAACTCATCGATAGGAACAGAAGCGACCACCTTACCCGTAATCTGTTTTGGAGCTTGCGCTCCATGCGTGGCTGGTCCTCCCGCCATGGTTTCGGTAACCTTCAGCGTGGATATGAGCATAGAAACAGTGAGTGTGGATGGAGTAAATCTCGCCGGTGAATTTCAGAATTGGGATCCAGCTTCAACACCAATGACAGATTCAGGTAATGGCATGTACTCAGTAACATTGGACATAGAAGAGGGCAGCTACGCCTATAAGTTTATCAATGGAAATACTTTCGCAAACCAAGAAACTGTGCCTTCCGAATGCGGCATGGATGATGGCTTTGGAGGTTTAAATCGAAGCCTAACTGCAGCAGGTGAACAAGTGATTTTGCCCACCGTATGCTTCTCCTCATGCGTGTCCTGTTTGCCTGTGGAACCTGTGCCGGTATCTGTGACTTTTCAAGTTGATATGAGCCAAGAAACGGTTAGCCCAGAAGGCGTGCATATCGCCGGGGACTTTCAAGGCTGGGACACAGCGGCTTCGCCAATGACAGACGAAGGAAATGGCATTTGGTCTTTCACCACTATTTTGGTTTCAGGTACGGCTGTTCAGTATAAATTTCTGAATGGAAACACTTCGGAATCATATGAGACTCTGCCCAATGAATGTGCGCAGGACAACAACCGCTATTTCACAGTGGGGATTGAAGACACAACTCTTCCGGTGGTGTGCTTTAGCGCATGTGCTGCTTGCAGCGAGCAGCCGGAAATGGTGATGGTTCTTTTTCAGGTCGATATGAGCAATACCACAGTGAGCGCTCAAGGAGTTCATCTCGCAGGAAATTTTCAAGGATGGAACCCGAATGGCACAGCCATGACTGATATAGGCGGTGGTCTATTTGAGATACTCTATCCTGTCACAGCCAACACTACCGCCCTTTTTCGTTTCATCAATGGCTCCGAATGGGCGCAGTCAGAACTGGTGCCGGTAGAGTGCGGAATTGACGATGGTTTTAGTGCATTTAACCGTTCGCTTGAAGTCCTCAATGAAAACACAGCCTACAGCCCAGTTTGCTTCAGTTCGTGCGAGGCGTGCGTGCCCTCTGTGCCTGTTTTAGTGACTTTCCGGGTGAACATGAACAATGAAACAGTGAGTGGCGACGGCGTATTTGTAACTGGTGATTTCAATGAATGGAGTCCAACTGCAACTGCCATGTCGGAGTTTGAACCTGGGGTGTTTCAGGCTGTTGGCGTCGTAAACTCAGGACAAACTATAAGCTATAAGTTTCTCAATGGACCCGATTTTATCGGGGTGGAAAATGTACCCTCCGACTGCGGCGAAGCCGATGGCTTTGGCGGATTCAACCGATTTTACACAGCCGAAACATCCAACGAAATTATCCCGGTAGTTTGTTTTAGCGGGTGCGAAGATTGTCAGGCGGGGTCCAATGTAACCGTGACCTTTCGAGTGGATATGTCAGAGCAAACGGTTTCTCCAGACGGCGTGCACGTAGCTGGCAGCTTCAATGGTTTTTCTGCCACTGCTTCAGAGATGACTTTGGTTTCTCCCGGAGTGTTCAATTTCACCGCGAATGTTCCCGCTAGCGCTCAACTAACGTTTAAGTATATCAACGGGAATGACTTCGCATTTGTGGAAACGGTTCCGTTTGAATGTGGCGTGAATGATGGTTTTGGTGGATTCAATCGCACAGCAGTAGTTGGCACCTCATCTCTTATGCTTGATGAAGTGTGCTTTAGTTCATGTTCAGATTGTGCGCTGAATGTGGGAATGAATGCACTAGAGTTGCCTTCCATTTTCCCTAACCCTTCTGAGCAGATGGTGTGGATCAACCCCGGGGCGGCTGGTTCTGCGCTTGCTCGAGTTTATGACGGCTCTGGTCGATTAGTGACTACTGTGGCAGGGAATGGCTCGGCAATTAGACAGGTGGATGCTTCCAACTGGTCTGCTGGGATGTATACGATTTATTTTGAAGGGACAGATTACACCACACGAATGATTATTCGGTAACCCATAAAGTAGTATTGAAAAAGGGCGACAGATGGTCGCCCTTTTTGTTTGAAAATAAAATTCGCTTGATTATTTCACCACCGCATAGGTGAGCTTCAAGTTTGCCGTAAACGAACACTGGTCAGCGCCTATAGACTCCCCTTCGTAGTAATTTATCATAGTTGGTGGATAATACGGTCCGCTGAGATCCTCAAGAGAAATAAGCGCTCCGAGTTTAAGTCCTGATAATGCAGCCATGCGCTCTGACCGCTGACGGGCATCAGCGAACGCCTTGCTGTATGCTGATTTCATCAGTCCATCAAGATCCTCCACCGTGATTTCAGTCACCACGTAATTAGCACCAGACACGGTGTAAACGCTTGTAGTGAAGTCTCTGTATTTCTTTACATCATCAAAGGTCAGGTTGTATTTTCGTAAACTGTATGCGGGTGAGTACTCATCAAAGGAAGGGATCTGCTCATTTGACTTGAACACGAGATTCTTTTCAGGAATATGCATAGTGCGAATTAGGGCAAACAGATTAGACTCAATATTCTGCATTTCGTATTCTACGGGACGCGGGTTTCCTGGCTCCTCAAAATACCAATCGGAGAGAGTTACCTCCACAACGGTTTTGTCGGGATCAACGGCAGACGATCCAGAGGAATTGATCACAATGGTCTGTGCTGTCACTGTTCCCAGTGAGACACACAGTACCGCGGCGAGAGAAAGAAGAAAAGGTTTCATTCGATTAATTATTTAGTAAACGAAGTAAGGTTGAAATGAGAGGACTTTACTCCGTAATTCACCCTATTTCCTCGGATTTAACTCCAGCGCGAGAAAGCTACCTGTATGACTACCTTTTACTTTGGCCAACTCTTCCGGAGTTCCTGATGCCACGATGGAGCCTCCGCCCTCGCCTCCTTCCGGACCAAGATCGAGGACATGATCCGCTACTTTGATCATATCCAGATTATGCTCAATCACAAGCACCGTATTTCCCCGATCTACCAGCCGATTCAGCACGTTGATCAACATCTGAACATCTTGAAAATGGAGTCCTGTCGTTGGTTCGTCAAGGATGTAAATCGTATTTCCGGTATCTCTTCGCGCGAGTTCAGATGCTAGTTTGACACGCTGCGCTTCTCCTCCACTCAGCGTTGTGCTGTGCTGACCAAGGGTGATATAGCCCAGTCCGACATCCTGAAGCGTGCGAACGGTATGAAAAATGGTCCGGTGATTCTCGAAGAATTCTACGGCCTGATCTACGGTCATATCGAGAACGTCCGCTATGGATTTTCCCTTGTACCGAATCTCTAACGTTTCTCTATTGTAGCGCTTTCCGCCGCATGTTTCACATTGCACAAAGACATCAGGAAGAAAGTTCATTTCAATGGTTCGCACTCCTCCGCCTTTGCAGGTTTCACAACGACCTCCGGCCACGTTGAAACTGAATCTTCCTGCTTTGTACCCTCGCACTTTTGCTTCCGGAAGGGAGGCGTACAGATTTCTGATATCCGTAAATATGCCCGTATAGGTGCTGGGATTGCTTCTCGGTGTGCGCCCGATTGGACTTTGGTCAATGTCAATCACTTTATCCAAACTCGCCACTCCCTTGATCTTTTTAAAGGCAAGAGGTTTTCGTGTATTCTGATTGATTTCTTGCGCAAGAATAGGATAAAGCGTGTGGCTAATTAGACTGGACTTTCCGCTTCCACTCACCCCTGTGACCGCTGTAAAAGTGCCGAGCGGAATTTTGGCAGTGACATCCTTGAGGTTATGACCGCTTGCCCCCTCTAGCACAAGCCACTTCCCGCTTCCCTTTCTTCGTGTGGTCGGTATTTCAATGGATTTATCTCCCCGTAAATAGGCTGCAGTCAGACTTTCGCCTTGAATCAGTTGGTCAGGTGGACCTTGTGCAATGATTCGTCCGCCGTGCACTCCTGCGCCAGGTCCCACATCAATAAGGTGGTCACTTTCTACCATCATATCTCTATCGTGCTCTACCACAATCACGCTATTTCCCAAATCACGAAGAGCTTTGAGCGAATTGATCAGTCGGTGGTTGACGCGCTGATGAAGGCCAATGCTAGGCTCGTCCAGGATGTATAATACCCCGACAAGCTGCGCTCCGATTTGAGTGGCGAGACGAATGCGCTGAGCCTCACCCCCACTTAATGTGCGCGAACTGCGGTTGAGCGTGAGGTATTCCAATCCCACGTCTATGAGAAATCCAAGGCGGCTGCGGATTTCCTTCAACGGTTCCGTGGCAATAGCGATTTGGCGTTGAGTCATTCGTTTTTCCAAGCCATCGAACCAAATCGCTAGTTTCCCCATGCCCATTTGACCCAATTCAGAAATATTCTTGTCGTTGATTCGAAAGAATATCGCTTCCTTTTTGAGACGAGTTCCCTCACAAACCGGACAAGGCTTTTTATTCATGAAACTCTCCGCCCACCGCTTGATGCCCGGAGTCGTATCTTCTTCCGCCTGACGCTCAATAAACGCAATGATTCCTTCAAACTGCGAGGGGTACGAATAGCCACCGTCCGTTTCTACTTCAATCAAATCTTCGGTGCCATATAAAATGACGTTGATGGCGTCATCGTCAAGATCTTTGATTGGTGTAGTAAGATCAGCTCCATATCCTTTTAGTATCGTTTCAACCTGCTTGAAAATCCAGTTGTTCTTGCTATCTCCCATCGCCACAATGCCGCCCTTCTTGATACTCAAAGAGGGATCGGGAATGATCTTTTTAATATCCACCTCCGCTACTTCCCCCAATCCATTGCAGTGAGCGCATGCGCCGTAAGGTGAGTTAAACGAAAAGAGATTGGGCTCCGGCTCAGGATACGCTATACCCGAAGTGGGGCACATCAAGTGAGTGGAGAGATAACGAGGAGTCTGTGATTTCGACTTGGCTTGTTTGCCAGAAGTTTCGTGGGGTAAAATCATGATGCTCCCTTTTCCCAAACGCAGCGCAGTCTTCACGGTATCGCGGATGCGCTGAATTCCGGGGTCTTCAGTGACTTCACCTTTCTTTCCTTTGGGTGAGGATTTTTCAACTTCACCTAAGGCCAAGCGGTCTACCACGATTTCGATATCGTGAATTTTGTACCGATCTACTTTAAACCCTTTGGTCAATTCAACCACTTCACCATCCACGCGGGCGCGGACATAGCCTTGCTTCATGATATGTTCGAACACTTCACGGTAGTGTCCTTTTCGGCCCTTCACGAGTGGAGCTAACACAAGCAGTTTTTGCCCAGCGTATTCCGATCGGATGAGTTGAATGATCTGATCATCGTTGTAGCGAACCATCTTTTCGCCGGTGACATGACTATACGCATCACTGGCGCGGGCATATAGCAGTCGCAGAAAATCGTAAATCTCAGTGATGGTGCCGACCGTGGATCTGGGATTGCGACTACCTGTTTTTTGTTCGATAGAAATAACGGGAGAAAGACCATTGATTTTATCCACATCTGGGCGCTCCATTTCACCCAAAAACTGGCGGGCATATGCACCAAAAGTTTCCATGTACCTGCGCTGGCCCTCTGCGTAAATGGTATCAAAGGCAAGGGACGATTTCCCGCTTCCACTCAGTCCGGTAATGACCACGAGTTGATTGCGGGGAATTTGGACATCAATATTCTTCAGATTGTGCTCACGTGCACCAATCACTTCGATTACTTCTTCTAACTCCATAGGGATGACAACCTCAAGATAACCTGAATGGTTCTCCGACGCGAAGGAATGAATCAAAATGGTTCCATTCGCTATATTTTTTTTCGCTTCAACAGCTATGATCGCTTAACGCTCACCACCGACAAGCGCTTTGATGCGAAAGAGCATCGCCTCCTCTGACTTATTGGCCGAATGAAAACTGTGTGCGATGCGGGAGGTGGTGTGATGAATGCGCCTTACAACGTCCTCATCGAAAAGCTGGGCGTGTTCATGGTACCATTCTTCAAAGACTTCAAATGCCCGCTCCGAGGTAATGCCTTTATCGCGAATAAGATCAAAAGCAATTTCTATCTGATACGCCATATCCGTTCCAAACGCATCGGTGCTCGTTTCCAAATCAAGCCAATCTTCCTGAACCATTTTGTGCAGCGTATCCACTTCCTGGCCTGCTACTTTTCGGTCGGCCGCAGCAATCGAGTAAAAGAGATAACCTAGTTTTTGATAGAATCCGTTAAGGGTATGGACGCTGGCATTTTTCATGGCCACAAGATGCACCATTTCCCGGAGAGAATGCACTGATAATCCTCAGAATCAATTTAAGGACACTTATAAAATCCCTTACCATGTGGAAAACGATCGTCTCCGTGATGACGAAAAACATGCGCAATTTCTGAATCCGCTTGTAACATTGCGTCATGTACTATTCTTCCTATCTCCAATTAGATAAAGTGCTGGATGCACAAACTCTGGAAAGCGATCGCCTTGGCAAGCCTGCGCATGATGAAATGCTGTTTATCGTTATTCATCAGGCTTATGAACTCTGGTTCAAGCAAATCCTTTTTGAGGTGCAAAGTATCCATGGCATCATGTCTTCGGAGACCATCAACGACAACAATCCCGAGTTGCAGGTAGCGGTGCGCCGCCTCAATCGTGTGGTTGAGATTCTGCGACTCCTAGTGGATCAGATTAATGTGATGGAAACTATGACACCGCTCGACTTCCTTGATTTCAGGGATATGCTGCGTCCGGCAAGCGGTTTCCAAAGCATGCAATTCAAAGTTTTGGAAGCGAAGCTTGGACTTCAACTGGCGGATCGCCATGGACGGGAATATTATACGAGCCAACTCAAGCCGGAAGATGCTGCAATGATACAGGCGCTTGAAAACGAAACCCCTTTGCTGATGCTTGTCAACAATTGGCTTGAGCGCATGCCATATTTCGTTCAGTCGGAATTGTGGCTTGGTTGGAAAGACGGACGCGATTTTTGGAGTCATTACCAAGAAGTCTATTCCAATTCTCTTGGCGAAGGCGAAAAGCAGAATGCCAAGGTATTCGATGAGTTGTTTCTCAGCGACTTAACCGGTAACGATCGTAAAATGAGCGACAAAGCGCGCCGGTCAGCCCTCTTTATTATGCTGTACCGCGATTATCCTATTCTTCAGAATCCATATCGGTTGCTGAATCAATTGCTTGAGATAGATGAACTGTTAGCCAATTGGCGCTGGAGGCATATGAATATGGTTCATCGCATGATTGGCACACGGACAGGCACAGGCGGAAGTACAGGAAAAGGGTATTTGCGCGAGGCGGCCTCAAAGCACTATATTTTCGGCGAACTTGCTGAGCTCAATAGTTTCCTTGTACAACGTACCAATCTGCCGGAACTTCCGGAGGCGCTCCAACGGAAACTGGGTTTCAGCATGTAGCAACCGCTTATGCAACTTCATTCTTTAAATCCTTTTTCTGGAGAGCGCTTTGCCTCCTATACTGTGCACTCGGATGCCGAAGTGGGGGCCGTGTTAAAGGAATCAGAGAAATTTCAAAGGAAATGGAACCGCAAGTCCATTGCCGACCGAAGCACGGTGCTTAGGCTGCTGGCCGACTTGCTGAATCGGGATATCGAAGCATTGAGCATTTTAATGGCAATGGAGATGGGAAAACCTCTTCGCCAAGGTCGCGCCGAAATCGGCAAATGTGCGTCGTGTTGCACATGGTATGCCGATCAGTTGGAGTCCATGCTCGCCCCTCGCGTCGTGGAAACAGATGCGCACTATTCGGCGGTTCGGTTTGAAGCCAAAGGAATTTGGTTAGCGATTATGCCCTGGAATTTCCCGTTCTGGCAAGTGATTCGCTGTTTGGTACCCGCGACTGGCGCAGGTAATACGCTGATTCTCAAACACGCGTCGAATGTGACCGGTTGCGCACTTCATTTAGAGTCTATAGTAAATGAAGCGGCGGGCGGTTCGCTTCTCAAGGTGCTTAAGGTTCCTTCGGATCGCGTGGCGGAGGTCATATCGCATCCGCTGATAACTGGAGTATCCTTTACAGGAAGTGAGGCAGCGGGGCGCAGGGTTGCGGCTATGGCGGGCGCTCATATTCGTCCATGTGTGCTGGAGCTGGGCGGAAGCAACGCCTTTATTGTGCTCGCAGATGCCTATCTTGAGAAGGCAGCGCGCGACGCGGTATCAGGAAGATTTCAGAATAGCGGTCAAAGCTGCATTGCGGCCAAGCGTATTCTAGTTCAAAGGAGCGTGTATGATTCATTCATTCACTTGTTTATCAAGGAAATAGAGCTACTAAAGACGGGCGATCCCTTATCGGAAGAAACAGATGTTGGGCCGCTAGCCAAGGCTTCTTTTTGCGAACAATTGCAGGATCAGGTAGACCGGAGCGTGAAAAGTGGCGCGCGCATAGAATTGGGAGGCAGTTATTTAGGAGTCATTTACGAGCCTACCTTGCTTTCCGGAGCACTTGTCGATATGCCTTGTATGCAGGAAGAATTGTTTGGTCCGGTGGCCGTGGTGGCCGTATTTGAGGATTTAAAGGAGGCTATTTCCATTAGCAATAGCACCCGGTTTGGTTTGGGGGTGTCGATTTACACTCAAGATGTAAAGTCCCTAGAAAAGCACCTTGGAGCTTTTCAGGAAGGTGCTGTATTTGTGAATTCGATTGTGAAAAGCGATCCCAGATTGCCCTTTGGTGGTGTTAAGGATTCCGGTTTTGGAAGAGAACTTTCTATTGAAGGAATACTTGAATTTACAAATGTCAAAACATTGTACATAAGCAATTAATCTCTCAATACTGGAAATCTAACAGAGATCGCTGCAAGGATCCAAGCTGCGAGAAAACAGAGTCCACCAAGTGGAGTTAGCGGGCCAATTAAGCGAGCCCATTCAAACCCAGTCATTTCTCGGGTGGCGAGTAAGTAGATCGATCCGGAGAACAGAAAAATGCCTAGGGTCATCAGGCGGATCACCCATTTTCCTTTGGAAGGTTCCATCCATTCGGCCTGCATGATGAGCGAAATGCTAATCATCCCCAGTCCGTGGAGAAAATGGTAAAGCACTCCGGTTTGAAAGCTTTGATAGCTTTCGGGAGAACTATGCTCTTGAATGGCATGGGCACCAAAGGCGCCGATAATCACACCCAAAGCCATCAAGATAAGTGAGAAGCGAAGACCGTAAACCATGGTTCAAAGGTGCGCAAGAAAATGGACTTGATCTAAATTGAATAAAGCAGCTTGAAGAGCGTAAATTTGGAGAAATGAGAATTTACGCATTCATTCTGGCTTTGGTGTTCATGTTGATCCAACAGGGCATGTTGTTTTCACAACCGTCTCATGCCCAATGGACTTCTCTTCTGAAGAAGCATGTAAGCGAATCGGGCGCAGTGAACTACAAAGGCTTGGCGCAAGATCGTTCCGAGATAGACGCTTACCTGAATGTACTTCGAAAAGCGCGGCCAGATGAGTCGAAATGGTCCCGCGACGAACAACTGGCCTATTGGATCAATGCGTACAACGCGTTTACGATAGAGTTGGTTCTCGATCATTATCCGATAAAATCGATCAAGGACATTGCCGGTGGTTTAATAGGCATCAATACTCCGTGGGACATTTCATTTATCCATTTGCAAGGCAAGACTTTTTCTTTAAATGATATTGAACATCATATTATTCGGAAGAATTTTGAGGATCCGCGAATTCACTTTGCCTTGGTATGTGCGGCGAAGTCGTGTCCGCAATTGCGCCGTGAATCGTATGAAGCCTCGACCTTGTCTGCGCAGCTAGATGACCAAGGGAAGCTGTTTCTGAACGACCCTTCAAAAAATAATGTCTCGCCATCAAAGGCTTTGCTTTCTCCCCTATTCAATTGGTACGGAATGGATTTCAAAAAATCAGGCACCTTGGCTGAATGGGTGAGTCGGTACAGCTCTGTTCCGCTGGCCAAGCAACGTATAGAATATGGCGAGTATGATTGGAGTCTGAACGACTAAGAGAGTGGGCTGTATTGGAATAATCAGTGCTCAGTGCCCACGTTTACTCGTGCATAACTGATTGAATCTGTATGTATTATTTGCCTATATTACATGAATATTGTAACCAAGTAAATAGAAGGCGCGTTAAAGACGCTGTACCGCGGTTGTTGAAGGGAAGGGAAATCGCGCCAACACGGCGGTACAGGAAAAGAAAACAAGACGGTTCGCAAGAACCGGGGAATTAACGGAAGTCTAAATTTACTCTACGCGCATGAAACGCACAGCAGTGGTCATAGCCCTATGGGCCATGGTTGTCGGCACAGTAACTGCCCAAAAAGCAGGAAGTGAACAACAACTATCCAAGGAAGCCAGCTCCTACTTCGGAGCAGGAGATTATCTCAAGGCATATCCTATTTATTCGCAACTGGTCTCTTTGCACCCGAAAAATGAGGATTACCTCTATCGCTTTGGTGCATGCGCGATTTACAGTGATGCGGATAAATCTAAAGCTATTCAATATCTATCCTCCGCCACCCGCAAGGATGCCAAGGACCCAATGGCCTGGTACTATCTGGGGAAGGCGTATCACCTCAATTATCAGTTCAGCGATGCTGTAAAGGCATACGAAACCTTTGTTTCGAAGGCTGACCCCAAGGTTTCCGCGAAGCTAAATGCCCAGCGCGAAATTGAAACCTGTATATATGGTTCTAACCTGCTCAGCAACATCAAGGACATACAAGTACTGAGTAAAGTAGAAGCCGATCGGGCCAATTTCTTCCGCTACATGGATCTCGATGGGGTGGGCGGTAAAATTCTGACCGTGCCTGACGAACTTCGTTCCTCCTATGACAAGAAATCCAAGGATAATGGAGTCATTCATTTTCCAGGGAACTCGACTACGATTTATTTCTCCAGCTATGGGAAAGACGGTTCAACCGGCAAAGACATTTACCGTGCGAACATCCTGACGGAAGGAAAATTCTCTACTCCTGAGAAGTTGACTGGAGGGGTAAACACGAAGTATGACGAAGACTTCTGCTTCATGCAGAGCGATGGAAAGACCCTCTATTTTGCCTCTAAGGGACACAATAGCATGGGTGGATACGATATTTTCAAAAGTGTTCTTGATCCATCTAAAGGCACATTTGGTCCTGCCATCAACCTTGATTTTGCGATCAACACTCCTGATGATGATATTTTCTATGTGGCCGATTCATTGAATCAGCGTGCCTATTTTGCGAGTGGCCGTGCAAGCGACCAGAATCACATTCACGTATATGGTGTGAAGGTTCAGGGAATTCCACTCCAGATCATTTACCTCAAAGGCGAGTTTATTTCTGAAATCGATCCTTCTCAAAAGAAGGCTCGCATTCAGATCAAAGAAGAAATCAGCGGACGTCTGGTCATGGATGTGAATTCAGATCAGTCTTCGGGCGACTACATGTTCTACGTGCCTAAAGGCGGGAAGTACAATCTTTTTGTAAAGACAGAAAATGGTCCGGTGATGCACCAAGCTGACATCGATATTCCATCGTTCGACAAGCCTGTTGCTCTTCGTCAGGAGATGCGTCTGGTGAATCAGGGTGGACAAGAGAAGTTGATCGTCACTAATTTCTTTGAAATACCGTTAGAAGAAGATTTGGCAAGTCTCGCAGCCTCAATGCTTCGTGAAAAGTCAAAACTCGATGTGAATGCTAGTGAAGGAGTTGAGGATGAAGTAGCCCCGGTAGCTACAACGGTTGAACGTGAAATGCAGAATACGGCACTGGCCGCAGGTTTTGCAGAAGGGGTGACCGCACTTCAACTCGCGGATGGCATGAATCGCGAAGCGAATGCAATCGCCAAATTCGTTGCTGAAGCCGATCAGAAATACAATAATGCCTACGCTTATGCTCAAAAGAAACAGTATGAAGCTGAATCTGCATTGTCTCAGGCTGAAATCATTCGTGAAACATCAGGCAACCTGAGTTCCGATGAAGATATTATTAAGACGAGGGAGATGCTCACTCTGCTCAGCAGAGCAGCAGATTTGCAGCGCGAATCTCGCAGTGCGGTGGCCGCGGCCGAAGCAGTGAAGCAGTACCGTACTTCCGAAGAACATCGTGGGCAAGAATTGAAACAGAATGCTACAACCATTCTGAATAGTCAGAACAGTGGCGACTTCGATGCGGCTGTAAAGGCTTTGTCCGCAGAGAAGGGACGTCAGAATAAGATGCGCGAAACGCCAGTCACTCCATTTGATGAAATGATAGCCAAGGCGAAGTCAAGCGAGTCAGCACTTCACAATTCGGAAGATCGCCTCACTCGCATGAGAGAGGAAGAAAAGCGCCTGCAGACTGACGTTAAACTTGCCGATCAGAAAATTAACACTGTAAAAAAGAAATCTGAAAAGCAAAAGGCGGAACTCGAATACCAGACATTGAAGAGTGAGTTGGACAACAAACGCCGTGAAATTGTACAGGAAAAAATCAAGACAGAGGAAAATGGAGCTCGCGCAAAAGATGCAATAGCCAGTGCAGAATTCTTCAACCGTCTGAGCAATGACACTCAACTTGGATTATCCTTAGAAAGTCAGAATCTGGTGTTGGATGAGACACAGCGTTCTACTCTTTCTATGAAGCTCAATGCGATGGATAATCGGATCGAAACATTACAGATCACGGATCCTCAGATGCTGGCTATGATTACTGAAGGCGCGGGGGCAGGTCATGAAGCTCCAAAGTATACTTCGACTGCCGTTACATCCAACACAGTACTTTCTCAATTGCCTGTGCGCAGTTCTACCGAAATGGTATCACGCAAAGATCAATCTCTGGCTATATTGCCTTCGAACGATCCGACCTTGGCATCAGCCCGCAGGATGGTAATTGCAAACACTCTGGAAGAGGTAAATCTGCGTATTCAATCTATAGAAGCAAAAAAATCATCCGGAATTACGGTTCAGGAAAAAAATGAACTGGCTGAATTGACAACCAGTCGCACCCAATTGCGTACGGAGTTGCGTGCTACTCAAACTCCTCCTTCAGTTGCCATTCCTGACCAATTGCGTGTGATCTATCAATCAGTCAACCCTCAATACAACGAACAGATTCAGACCATCAATAATGGTCCGGGTACGGAACTCGATCGCACCATGCAAATGGTGGCTATGAAAGAGCAAATGCTGGTGTCACTCAAGAAGGAGCGTCTTTTGAATGCCTCTTCTGCAATGGATGATACTGACCCAAAACGAATTGCGGAGCGCGCTCGTCGCGACCAGGAATTGGAGCTAGCTGTGCGCGCCATGGAAACTGAAACATCAAGCACAATGGCGTACAAAGGTGCGTATGAAACGGAGAACAAAGACATCTTGGAAAGCGACCTGACAGTAGCTTCCAAACTAGACAGCCAGATCACGCTCACAGAATCATATTTGAATGTGTTGGGTGAACTCGAAGCAAAAGAACAAGCTCGCCTAGCTGTAGAAAATGATCAGGAAGTAAGTGTCAACATACGCACACGTGTAGGTGAATTGAAAAAGGAAAGTGATATTGCGAACGCACGTTTGGCTAGTTACCGCCAGGATCTTTCCTTGACAACTTCTGCCTCAGACCCCGCAACGGCTCAAACTGCTTCGACGGCTAAACCAAACTTTGTAAATACACTTGAAGATGAACTTGAAGTTGAAGAGAATACTCGCTTGGAAGGAGCTGAGAAGCTTTCTGCTAAGATGAGTGAGGCGGAACTTGCTAAAAAAGTGGAGCAAGATGCAGAAACCATCAAAGCCTTGTTTAAGCAAAAGGCTGAAGCAGAATCGATATTCGCCTATGAAACTGGAGAACTTCAAGCTCTTATCGTAGAGCACGACAATGAAGGAACTAAGGTTAGAAACCTGGAAAAGATTAATTCACTTCAGCAGGATATCTTCCTGATCGAAGCTGAAATCGAAACTGAATCCAATCCGAACAAACAGCGCAAGATGGATCGTAAGGCGGAGGACTTGTATTTCCGCAAGGCATTATTGGAAATCGGTAATGCGAATGGCATTCAGGAAATGATGGCCTCTGAGTATACAGAAGCTGCCGAGAAAGTAAAAGAATTCAAGATTGCTCGTGCTGAAGTAATCAATAGCCGCACCATGGTGCGTGACGAAATCAACAAGCTGACCAATCAGGCTGCCTCTACTTATGATGAAGCGCTCGACCTTCGCAAGAAAGCTGCGAACATCACCGATGATATAGAAAAGAACGACTATTTCCGTCAGGCCTTTGCCAAAGAGCAGCTTGCTGTTCAATTGTTGCGCCAAGCCTCCGAAATCAGTAGTCAGCTAGACTTGCTCACCGAGTATGATGATTCTGAATTGACTGAGCTCCGGTACGGCAACCCATCCAAAGTGAGCCTTGCTATGACAGAGGAATCTAAAAGCCCTTCAACAAGTCAAAGCTCTAATACTTTGGCGGAATCTTCTGCTTCGACAACGGAACCCGATTCAAACGAATCATCCTCTGACGCTTCGGTTGCTGAAACTGCAATTGCAACCCCTAACGCCTCTGGTATTAATTATGCCAACTACGGATCCGATGCAGTAACTGATACGAAGTCAGTTCGAGCAGAAGGAAACAATGTAGAAAAGGTATTGATTACTGTTCCAATGCCTGAGGGTTCGAAAGCCAGCCCAGCATCTTCTTCCGCTTCTATGCCTTCAGCCGAGAGCCGCGCAAATGCAGGGTCCTATTCTGAAAGTGAGGCATCCAGCTACTACTATGAATTCCCAACTACCCTTACCAAGGATATGTTTGTAATGACTCGTTCATCGGTGTACAGCGATGCACGCCCAATGCCGGTAGATGCCGCTATGCCGTCGGGAGTGTACTACAAAGTTCAGGTTGGAGCATTCCGCAACAAGATTCCACAGAACCTCTACAGCGACTTCGCACCGGTTTCAGGCGAATCACTCAACAACGGTATTACCCGCTACACCGCTGGTTTCTTTATGAACTTTGACAACGCAGATGATGCCAAGTTGACCATCCGTCGGATGGGATACGGCGATGCTTTCGTAGTAGCCTTCCGCGATGGAAAACGTATTCCATTGTACGAGGCGATGGGGTTAACAGAAACCGATTACGCAGCGGCTGTCGAGAAAGAATATATCTATGGCGATGGTGGTGAAGCACCGGTAAGCCGCAAGGCTCCTGTTCTTGATCCTACCGCTATAAAGACAAGCACCAAGCGCACAGATTATTATGCCGGCGCGCCCAATGCAGCTCCTGCGAAGCAAGTGGAAGCAATGACAGGATTATTCTACACTGTTCAGATCGGTGTGTACAGCAAACCAGTTCCGGCCTCTACTTTGAAAAATCTGTCGCCGCTCAACAGCGAACTCACTTCTACCAACAAGATCCGCTACACTACTGGCGTCTTCACTTCGCTTGTCGGTGCAGTAGCCAAGCGCGATCAGGCCAAATCCCTTGGTATCGATGATGCTTTCATCACCGCATACTACAATGGTGAGCGAATCACTTTAAGTGAAGCGGATCGCCTGATCAAAGAGAATGGACCTTCTATTCTCTATAAATAAGTCAATTTCCCTAACCCTTCTTTTAGACTCCACCCCGGCAGAGGTTCTAACCCTTCTGCCGGGGTTTTCCTTTGTTAGGGAAATATTATCTTCGGTTGTATCCTTGCATTCGAATCTGCTCAACTCTCTTTGAACCCAATGCGACACCTCACCGCTTTATTTGTGTTATTTCTGACGGTCAACTCTCAAGTCAATGCACAAACCCTTTTTATCAATGAAATAATCGCCAACAACGATACTGGCGTGATGGATGATTTTTTTGAGAGGGAAGACTGGATAGAAATATACAATACCGGTGGAATCGTCAATCTAGCCGGTTATTATCTCAGCGATGATCCCCTTGATCTTACCAAGTGGCAAATCCCTTCCACAGATCCTACGGTCACATTTGTTTTGCCAAATAGCCATATCATCTTTTGGGCTGATCGCGATCCGGAACAAGGCGCTAACCATGCCACGTTTTCATTGAGTGCAGATGGAGAAAGTGTCTTTTTGGTAGGTCTAGATGGAGTGACAATTATTGACCAGATCACATTTCCGCCAATGGCTTCAGACATAAGTTATGGCAGAAGCTGTGATGGATGTCCCGAATGGCAGTTTTTCAATAACGTCACCTTTGAAGCTCCAAATGGTGAGATTGTTCCTGAGCCGCAGCTTCTATTTATCAATGAAGTGCAAGCTGAAAATACGTCTTATGAAGACATCTGGAATCAGGAATACGACCCTTGGATAGAAATCTATAACCCGAACACCTTTCAAATAAATCTTGCCGGTTATTACTTGGGCACTCCAGAGAATCCAATGCTCTGGCAGGTTGCTCAAGGTGATCCTTCCAGCACTGTAATTGGCCCTGGTGGTTTCATGCTCATCTGGTGCGACAACCAAAGCATTCAGGGAAGCATGCACAGTTCTCTTGCGCTGGAAGCCGGAGGAATGACGGTCCGCCTCACTGCACTTGATGGTACCACTGTAACTGATAACTATACGTACGCTGCTGTTTCTGCAGGTTCGAGTTACGGCAGACAAAGCGACGGAGCACCTTCATCTATCGTGTTCAATCAGCCCACTCCGCGAGTCACAAATTCGTTGATCTTCATTACCCCTCAGCCGCTTTTTATCAATGAGGTTCTTTCTGCCAACCAAACGGATAGCCTTGACAATTATCTGGAACATGAAGATTGGATTGAGATCTACAATCCGAATTCCTTTCCCGTAAATCTTACCGGATACTACATTACCGACAATCCCGATTTTCCGACTAAATGGATGGTGCCAAATAGTTTTCCGGATAGCGTGACTGTTGATCCGTTTAGCTGGCTTTTGTTTTGGGCCGATGAAAATCAAAGTCAGGGTGTGAGACATACCAACTTCCGATTGAGCAACAACGGCGAATATGTAGGACTGTACAGCCCTGATGGTTTTTCCCGTGCGGATCAGATTCTTTGGGACTACATCGCGCCGGACACTAGTTTGGGACGCGCTCAAGATGGTGCTCCGGAATGGGTTCTCTTCACCGGCACCACTCCGGATGCATCAAACAACAATGGCGTGGTGAGTGTGGAAAATATGACTGAACAAGTTGAGCTTCTGGTTTATCCAAATCCAACATCTGATTTCATTCGTTTCTCGCGAATGGCTTCAGTCAAGGTCTATGCTCTAAATGGTCAACTCATTCAAGAAGCGTCAAAAGTGCATCAACTGGATATGGCTTCTTGGCCTGCCGGATGCTACTTGCTGCGAGAAAAGGAAGGTGCCGTGTTTCGCATCATCAAGCACTAACCTTGCTCAGGCCTTGAATATGGCCTTGATCGTACCTGCAATTATTTTGAGATCGGTTACCATACTTTGATCCTCAATGTACCGTCGGTTCAGACGCAATTTTTCTGGCATAATCTCTTGGATGTACGTGTGCTCTGGATCAGTTGATTGAGCTAAGACTTCATTCTCATGAAAATAAGCCAGCGATGCATAATCAGTGAGCCCTGGACGAACCTCCAATACCCGACGTTGGTCGTCGGTATACATTTCCACATACCTTGGTACTTCTGGGCGCGGACCAACGACTGACATTTGCCCTCGTAAAATATTGATGAGTTGCGGAAGTTCATCCATCTTGTATTTCCTCAGCCACTTGCCCGCCCGAGTTATCCGACTGTCAGAAGCCCCCACTGTAATCTGACCGGCTGATTCTGAAAATGGCCGCATCGTGCGGAATTTCAACAGCCTAAAATGACACCCATTCTTTCCTACCCGGATTTGTCCAAAGAAGACTCCTCCCCTGCTGTCGAGTGCGATGAACGTGCTAAGAAATAGAAACAAAGGACTCAGGAGAGTGAGTAGAAAAAGAGAAAAGACAATATCAAAAGCTCGCTTCATGAACTTAGGACAGGATGTGCTCTACGTTATGGATGATTGTCTTGATGACTCGGTCGACATCTTCGTTGGATAAATCAAAATAGACCGGCAGAGAAACTTCATTAGCGAATTGATTCATCGCATTTGGAAAATCACTTTCCTTCAGTCCGCATTGGTTCTTATAGAATGAAAGCCTCGGCAGTGGCTGAAAGTGAACATTGAGTGAAATACCTTCTTCGGCGGCGAGTCGAATCAATTCATTCCGCCCATTCTCTCCAAATCCCTTAATGCGCAGCATAAAAAGATGGTAGCTGGATTCGCTCGATTCGTTTTTAAACTCGGGCAGAATGGCCCAAGATTGATTGTGAAACCCATCGAGGTATCGCTCACAGATCATCTTTCTCCGGGGTAAAGTCTCTGACTCGTAGCGGTTGAGTTCAACCAAGCCTATCGCAGCTTGTATATCGGTCATATTGCATTTATAACCTGCTTCGACCACGTCATATTCCCACTGTCCAGCCTGACTTTTGGAGAGTGCATCCTTCGTTTGACCGTGCAACCCCGAAATGTTGAGTTGACGCCAGATGACTGAATTGTCGAAGGGCGCAGGTAGATTCAGCGCCAGCGCACCGCCTTCCGCGGTGGTCAGATTTTTCACGGCGTGAAATGAAAATGCCACGACATCAGCCTGATTACCGAGTTTTTTATCCTGAAAACGAGCACCAAAAGAATGCGCTGCATCTCCCATTACGAGAGGCCGTCCGAGGAGGCGCTGAGCTTCATTGGTTGGTGAAAATAGCTGAGCAGCCTCTTTGGCGATTGCATTGATTCGATCATAGTCGGCAGGTAATCCGCCAATATCTACGGGCATGATAACCTTGGTGCGGGATGTGATAGCTGCGCGAATGGCCTCAGGATCGCAGAGAAAAGAGTATGGCGCACAGTCCACAAAAACGGGAGTGGCTCCTGTATGAATGATAATATTTGCGCTTGCGGCATACGTGTAGACAGGCACAATAACCTCATCACCAGGTCCTATGCCAAACCAGCGCAAAACGAGTTCTGCGGCATTGGTCCATGAGTTCAGGCAAAGAACCTTCGGGGATCCAGTGTACTCCGCAATGTGTTGCTCAAACAATCGGGTTTGAGGTCCAGTGGTGATCCATCCTGATCGAAGCACCTTGGTGACCGCTTCGATAGTTACTTCGTCAATTCGTGGAGGGGAAAAAGGCACCTGTTTCATCAGGGCGTGAAGGTAACGCACACTAATGAGTGGTAGGATTCCATTCAGGATTTAAACCTTTGTGTGGATAGGCTGTTCCAATCACGAACTTTGCTCTATCATGATGGTGATATTTTCACGTGCTATTGTTTTTTTTCTTGGTGTAAGTTCAGTCTTATTCAGTGTCACTGTGTCTGCTCAAGGTCGCCCCCAACCGGGCAATATTCAGGAAGGACGACTTTATGGAAAGATAATCGATGCTTCCACGCGCAAGCCGCTTGAGTTTGCGGTGATTCGCGTGCTCGAAGGTCAAATTTCATCTGATTCTATGATCTGGAAGGTGATCACTGGGGCTCTAACCGAACACAACGGCGATTTCAGTATGGATAAAATACCTACTGGCCGTGATCTTAAAATTGAAGTCAACTTCGTAGGCTACACTCCCTATTCAGCCACTATTCGCATATCCGCCTCCAAGGGAATGGGAGTACCCTTAAAAGATGCAGGCAATATTGCTCTTTCTTCCTCTACAGATCTTAAGGAGATTGAAATTATCGGTGAAACCAATCCCTTCCGCATTGAATTTGACAAACGTATTTATGATGTAGAAAAAAATCCGATCAATGAAGGTGGCACTGCTGAAGATGTGTTGCAGAATATTCCCGGAGTTAATGTGGACGTAGAGGGTAATGTACAAGTCAGGAATGCATCCCCTCAGATTTTTGTCGATGGTCGTCCGACGAACCTCACCATAGATCAGATTCCGGCGGATGCCATTCAACGTGTAGAGGTGATTACCAATCCTTCGGCTCGCTACGACGCTAGCGGGGGTGGAGGCGGCATCATCAATATTGTGATGAAGAAAAACCGATCCATGGGCTACAGCGGCAGCATGCGAGCTGGCATTGATAGCCGAGCCCGCGTGAATGGTGGAATCGACTTCAATGTGCGCGAAGGAAAGATCAATTTATTCGGTGGAGCTAACTACAATCAGCGACGATCCATATCTACCGGGACAACTGATCGAATTAATTTCTCTGACATTGATACACGATTGAACCAGACTCAGCGCAATGTAAATGATGGCTATCGTCTCAGAGCCAATTTTGGAGTGGATTGGTTCATGGATAATCGAAATACGCTGACGCTCAATCCGTCGTTTTTCCAAGGCACCTTTCAACCAGTGGACCAAATTGATGTCTTTACGGATACACTCGGCACCACGAGCGATGCGATCGATTTCTACACCCGCCGATCAGATACCTACAGAGAGTTTGGAAATGCTTCCGCGAGTCTGCTTTTCAAACATCTTTTTGCGGATGAAGGCGATGAACTGACTGCTGACATCAGCTACAATAGCATAAGCAGCACGTTTGAAGGGAACTATCTCAATGAATACTCCTCTGCCGCACCTTCAGAACTTCGTCAGACCGGCAAGGTGAGTCAATCGTTTTCCACGGTCCAAATGGATTATACCAATGTGATTGGAGATAACTTGAAGGTCGACGTCGGTATACGAGCAGCAGTGCGCGATTACACGAGTCAATATGAGAACTTCTCCAGAGATCCTGATACGGGAGATTATACCAACATCACCGCCCTCAATGTGAGTTATCACTATCTCGATCAGGTTTACGCGGCATACAGCAATGTCGCATTAAATCGACCGAAGTGGAAGATTCAAGGAGGACTTCGAATAGAAAGCAGTGACTATCGGGCTGAGTTGATTGACACCACCGTGTCGTTCCGAAACCAATATCCATTGAGTCTCTTCCCTTCCGCATTCATTACTAGAGTGATCTCACCTACTCAGGATTTTCAGATTGCCGTGAATCGACGAATTTCTCGACCTTCCTTTTTTGTGCTTTCTCCCTTTATCGATTATAGCGATTCCCTCAACGTGAGTAGAGGAAATCCGGGATTACTTCCAGAGTTTACCCAAACCGGTGAATTTTCGTATTCCAATAACTGGAATAAAAACAACTCGTTTATTGCAGCGCTCTACGTGAGATATGTTACCGACCTTACTGTGACACATCTTGAGAACGAGTACAGTCCTGTGCTCCAGCGAGATGTTATTGTAAGCACCTATAAAAATGCGACGAGCAGCACAGCGGCAGGACTTGAACTGATCGGAAGAAACAAACTGACAGAATGGTTTGAGCTGACTTCTAATCTCAATTTGTATTGGTCAACCGTGAATGGCTCAAACATTCAAAGCGATCTGACTAACTCTCTTTCCAGTTGGTGGTTCAAGATGAATGCCACCTTCAAATTGCCTCGTTCTTTTGTATTTCAGGCGACAGGCGACTATTCGAGCAGGAGATTGTTGGAGTCTGGTGGAACATCCAGGAGTTCCGGAATCGGAGATGGCGGCGGCGGCGGGCCTTGGAATGTCGCACTGAATACCGTCCAGGGCTACGTGGAGCCTGTGTATGGTTTTGATTTTTCATTGAAAAAGGACTTTCTGAAGGATAAAAAACTCTCCGTTTCCGTTTCCATTCGTGATGCATTCCGGACGAGAGTAAATAGGGTGCACAGCTCATCGCCTTTTTTTGAGCAGGATACGTTCCGCAGAAGAGATCCGCAACTTGTGCGTATGAATGTTTCTTGGCGTTTCGGGAAAACGGACTCCTCATTATTCAAGCGAAAGAATTCGGGCGGCGGTGGAGAAGTGATGGAAGGCTGATTCCAGTCAAATTATTGACACGGATGCCTGCTTTTCTTGCAATCTTCTTACATTCGTAGGATCTTTAGAAGTATATTTTTATTCGATATTGAGACAATTTCTTTCCTATGCACGAACCAGTGAAGATTACGAGAATAGCCATGTTTATTGATGGTTCATTCTTCCTGCAGGTAAACACCTTCTACAAGTACCACCATCCGATCGGAAAAAGTTTCTATTACTCTGGATTTACAGATTATGTGCGGCACAAAGTGGCTCAACTCGAGCATTCCCGCTTCAATTTGTGTCAGGTAATTGATGCTCACTGGTTCCGCGGAAGGTATCCTACCTCTGCTTTGGAAAACAGGTATCCCGATCCACAGCGTCGCTTAGAGGTGTTGACCAACGAGCGGAAGATGGAAGACACGCTGATCTATCAGGGCATTGTTTCCCATTACTATCCTTTGCAAGTGGATCATGAAACGGGCGAGACTCAGGATAAATCGATCAATGTGTGGTTTGCAACGGAAGCAATTGACTTAGCAATCTCCAAGAAGTTTGACGTAATGGTGCTCATCGGTGGTGATGGTGAATACCGCCATCTTGTGGGCAAACTTAACGGACTGGGGATTCGCGTAATGGTGCTCGGATGGAATGTCAACTACGACATGGATACCCCAACAGGTGTTCGAAATCGCTACATCAAGACTTCTCAACTTCTGATGGATGAATGCAGCTATCCCGTGTGGCTCGATAAAATCATCGATCAAGGCGTTCAGGATGAAGATCGCTTGGTGATGAACATGTTCAATTATTAAGACACCCTTCAAGACATACCGTTGATTTTGTGCTCTATGTGATCGAGCAATTCATCGCGCAGATGCTGTTCGTTGTGGGCATCAAACCAAGTAATCTCCGACTGTTTCTTGTACCAGGTCATCTGACGCTTGGCGAATTGACGAGTATGCTGTTGGATCAACTCAATGACTTGTTCTTTAGATATACTTCCAGAGAAGTAATCTTGCCACTCCTTATACCCTACTGTGTTTAGCGCATTGAGATCCTTGTGCGGCAATAAGGCACGAACCTCCTCTTCGAGTCCCCCTTCAACCATTTTTACTACGCGCTGATTGATTCGTGAATAAAGCCAATCCCTGGGGGCATTTAAGCCGATCTGAATTGTCTCAAATGAACGAATGGCATCTTCACCCTTGATTTGTGTTGAATAAGGCTTGCCGGTAATTCTGCACACCTCAAGTGCCCGAATCAGCCGGTGAGCATTGTGTTTATCCACTTGAAGAGAATAGGCCGGATCTACCGCTTCAAGTTCGCGTTGTAAGGCTTCAATGCCTTGCTCTGAATTAATTCTAATAAGGTCGGCGCGCACAGTTTTATCTGAGGGCAGATTATCAAAGCCATACAACAGCGCTTTTAGATACAGTCCGCTGCCACCCGCAACTACAACCACATCTTGTCGGGTAAATAAATCATCGAGTAAATTCAGCGCATCGCGCTCGAACATTCCCGCGGAGTAATTTTCTGTAACGCAAATAAATCCAATGAAGTGATGTTTGACTTGAGCAAGCTCAACTTCACTCGGCCTCGCCACGCCTATAGAGAGTTCCTGAAAGAACTGCCGTGAATCACAAGAGATTATTTCTGTTTGAAAATGGGTTGCCAACTGTATGGCAAAGCTCGTTTTGCCAGAAGCTGTAGGTCCATGCAAAGCGATGAGCCACTTCTTGCCCATCGTTTTATTCCTCCAGAAGTCCGCGTCCTATCTTCTTAATCTTCCCATCTGCCTGAAGCTTCGGGATAAGTTGGTCGAGTAATCCATTGACAAAAAGGCCACTCTTTGGGGTGCTGTAGTATTTGGATAATTCGATGTATTCATTCATCGTAACCTTCACTGGAATGGACTCAAATACCTGAGATTCTGCCAGTGCCATTTTGAGTAAGATCATATCCATGTGTGCGATACGATCCGTTTCCCAGTTTGGAGTATTCTCCGAAATCAACTTCTCATTGTCAGCGCCTTTGGCTAAGGTCTGACGGAAAAGTGAACGACAGAATTCTTCCTCATCATCATCCTCTTTCCAGAGCGGAAGAAGTATGATGTCATCGTCCTTTTCTTTGACAGATTTGATTGTGCGAAGAACCATTGAACTTGCCAAATCGAGATCGTCATTCCAGAAAATGCCTTGATCTTCGAGATAGTCGTGCATCAGTTCATTGTTGATCAGATGCCTTCTAAAAAAACGAAGTAGATACTCACGGTCATGATCAAAACCTCTTTCGATGCTCACCATGTACTCTTTGTAATCATCGGATTCCGCAAGAACTTTGAACAAAGTTTTCAAAAGATCTTTATTGTCCTTCCAATTAAGTGAAATCTCACTTGATGATTTTCCGAGTATTTTGCTGTTGGCAATAATCCTCAATAAGGCATTTGTGACAAACTTGGTATTGGGGTGCAAATCCTCGTGACTGGGCAATTTCTTATTCGTGCCCGCTTCAATCTTATCGATGGCCAAGGACTGCATCTCGCCGAGAAGTAGGATCAGTCCGATATAGAGATCTCGAAATTTATTGATGCTTTCAAGAAGCATTTTTTCATACACCGCAGCATCCGGCTTTTCATCGCTGTAATAGGCGAAGAGTATTTGAAGAACCTTAATTCGAATATGACGGCGATTGAGCATTCTGTAGGTTAGGTTTCAAAAAAACGATTGTCAGCGATTCATCCTTATTCTGCCAATTGCGGCGATACGGGCTTCTGCCAAGTGATTTGCCGCGAGATAAGTGGGTATCTCGTCGGTGGATGATTTCTTATAAATGTCGAGTGCCGTATTATAAATATTCTCTGCCTGAGTCATTGCAGCTTTGCGGTTATACCCGATAATTTCCCAATAGCAATTGATAATTCCCCCCGCGTTTACTAGGTAATCTGGCGCATAAAGAATGTGTTTTTGACGAACCAGTTCACCATGCACACTTTCATTGGCCAATTGATTATTCGCGGCTCCGCAAATAATACCACAGCGCAACTGCCCCAGAGTCTCATCATTAAGTGTAGCACCGAGTGCACAAGGACTGTATACGTCCATTTCGGTAGTATAAACTTGATCAATTGGGACAAAGCGCGCTTTGTATTTCTGACTGACCTCTTTGATGCGATCTTCATAGATATCCGTGATCATCACATCTGCCTGCTCCTTGGTGAGCAACTCTACTAGGTATTCTCCTACGTGTCCAACTCCCTGAACCATCACTTTTTTGCCTGACAGACTATCACTTCCGGTGAGTTCTTTCATGCTGGCTTTCATGCCCATGTATACACCAAACGCGGTTACAGGGCTGGGATCTCCGCCTCCGTTCAAATAATCAGGTAAGCCCACTACGTGATCGGATTCCATGTGAATAAATTCCATGTCGCGGGTAGACATTCCCACATCTTCTGCAGTGATGTATTTGCCACCAAGGCTATCAACAAACTTACCGAACCGACGAAGAAGCGCTTCCGATTTGTCTTTGCGGGCATCCCCGATTATAACGGCCTTTCCGCCTCCAATATTGAGCCCGGCCAGTGCACTTTTGTAAGTCATCCCCCGAGAAAGACGAAGCACATCGGTCAACGCATCATTCTCCGCGGCATAAGACCACATGCGAGTGCCTCCAACTGCTGGGCCGAGTACCGTATTGTGAATTGCGATGATGGATTTTAAGCCTGTCGCGTTGTCCTGACAAAAGACAACTTGCTCATGATCGAAAGTGGCCATCCGATCAGTCACTGAAGCCGGGGTATCATTCACCGCCGCCTTATCTGTAGAGTGAGTCATATATGCAGGTTTTCTGCTGATAGACGAGATCGGTATCTCCTCTTTTCGCGCTGCAAATGTAGACGAAAGAAATGGTCTCCGATGATCCGCCGCAAAGGGACTTATTAAGGATGTACTATTGAAGAATTTCGTCTATCAAAATGGCTAGTCTGCGATCCTTTTCTGTAATTACATCTCCTACATCGTGCGTACTTAATTCGATACGGACATAGTTGAATACATTGAACCATGCTGGGTGGTGACCGAGTTTTTCGGCAATGAACGAAACTCTTGTCATGAACGTAAAAGCTTCCTGGAAATCCTTGAACCGGAACTCCCGCACGAGCTTGTTGTCAATTTCTTTCCACATAGTCGTTTGTTTTCTTGAGATTCTTTTCTCCCTTTTCTTCCCGGATTTTGACGGGTGTCTTAGGGCATTTCGAACCAAATGTACTGTTATGCCCGAATTACCGCTTTCTGCAGAGGATATTTTTGGGTAAACAAAAACCCCCTCCCGAATCCGGAAGGGGGTTTTAAGTATGATTCTATTCGAATTCGTCAGTCTTACTTGGTCACAATGATTCGTCCTACTTCGGTTTCAAAACCATTCATGAAGCGGTACATATAGACGCCAGTTGCAAGGTTGCTTACATCCATAGTAGCCCTGTATTCCAGACCCGCCTCCATACGTGTATTCAACACCTCAGCCACTTTCGCGCCTGTGATATCAAACACTTCAAGGATAGCCTTGTCGGTTACCATCGCAGTAATTGCGAAGGTTACCTGATTTACAGCTGGGTTTGGATAAGTACTAATCATGCTGGCCTCTTCAACTGTGCTTGGTTTAGTTGGTTCAGTTGGATTAACCACTGTCTCATCATCCACCGGAGCATAGCTAATAGTCTGGCAGTGCTGTGTCACGTTGCCTGAGCAATCGATCGCAGTCCAGCAGCGCGTGAT
>Ga0105049_10001385_pt1 | contig 28535 bp, 25 predicted proteins | sample MAT06_FD_78087 | JGI IMG/M metagenome (GOLD analysis project Ga0105049, IMG submission 78087) | Freshwater microbial communities from Lake Fryxell liftoff mats and glacier meltwater in Antarctica - MAT-06 | ecosystem: Environmental > Aquatic > Freshwater > Ice > Liftoff microbial mat | place... | reverse complement strand
CGTTCGAGCCAAAACATAAATATCGAGCCACGGCGACCAGCTCCGCACGTACGCGACATCGAGCTGAACGCGCCGCTCAAAACTGGCTTCATTACGTTCCGTGACTTGCCAGAAGCCTGTGATGCCGGGCTTCACTCGCAGAATAACGGCCTCTTGTTGATTCATCTCAGGCAGCTCGCGATCAATGTACGGGCGCGGGCCGACTAAGCTCATGTCCCCAACCAACACACTCCAAATTTGGGGCAGCTCATCCAAGCTGTACTTTCGGAGAAATTTGCCGGCACGCGTGACGCGCGGATCGTCATTGATCTTGTGGAACTCATCGTATTCGGCACGCCGCCTGGGATCTTGATCCAACACCGCCTGGAGACGCTGCTCACCGTCTCCGTACATGGTGCGGAACTTGAGCGCGAAGAAGCGCACACCATCCTGACCAAGGCGTTTCTGCCGATAAAAGGCGCCGCCGGGGGAATCAAGCGCGACCCAAATCCCAAGCACCAACAAGATCGGAAAAACAAACAGGCTGCCCACCAGCGTGAGCCCAAGATCCATCAAGCGTTTAGCGAACCTTGGTCCCCTGAGCAGCAGCTGACGCCGAACTTCAATCCCCAGCACACCTCCGATGTCCTTCATCGGCGCGCCGAATTGAGTGAGATCGTACAAGTCCGGGATCACCAACACGTTGGTATACGAATCCACGTAGGCTTCGATGAGCTGCAGCACTTCCTGCGAGTCGAGCTCTGGGTCCGAAATTACGACGGTTTTAATGCCGAGGCGTTGACCGAGCAGCGGTGCGAGCTCCACGCCGCCTAGGATGGGCACGCCTTCGATCTCGGCAAATCGACTCCAAGCTGCCTGTTTACGCACCGATATCGCCAGATCACGCGCTATCGACGAGGGCGGTGCGTTCGTCGACACCGGCTCCAGCTGGACGTCATCATCGCCCCAAGCCGCACGCAGCGTGCCTTGGCGCGTTGGGTCATCATCCAACACCGCTACAGGCTTCAAGCCTAACTCCGGATGACGTTGGAGCGTTGAGACCACAGCCCGCCCCACTTTGCTCGCACCAATGATAACGACTGGATGCGAGCCCCACGGCTGTTTGGACAACAGACTGCGCGTTCCGAACCGAAGCAAAGGAACAAGAAATAGCGCCGCCACCCAACCTAAAAACCAGCCTACATGGATAGCCACTGGGAGTGCGGAACGGTGCGCAAGAAAGCTCACCAACCAAAACCCAAGGAACACAGCGGTTGTGGTCAGTGAGGTGCGCCGCAACTCTTCGGGCGGGCTCTGGCGGGGAACTGCGTAAATATGCGCTGCCGCATACACACTCAGGCAAAGCGGAACAACGGCCACCACGCCCAGAACCACAAAGGGCAGCCTGACAATTTGGCCTGTTAGCGCCCCGACGACCGCCGCCCCCAGCAACAATGCCAGCGCATCAGTGAGAACCAAAAGCACTGTTACCAAAAGAGGCTTGCAGTGAACCTTAAGCCCGAGGAGTGAGGGGGACTCCCGCACCTGCTCAACCAGACTCATCCGCTGCTCAGCAATTACGGCGAGAAGCTGTTTTTGCGTTACTAATGCCTGTGTGATTTCACGTGATGTGCAGGCCCCCATGCGACGCAGGATGGCCCCCACGTGGCCGCCTTGCTCGCGCTGTAACCGCAGCGCCTCTCGCAAGTGCTCCGCCGTGATCGCCTCGCTCTTCAGGAGGAGTTGACCGATCTCGTACCCTCGGCGCTTACGCCGCCTGTAGAAAGCAGGCTGCCCTACGTGCGGCACTTCACCGCGTGGCATCGGCACGATCCCAGCTCAGGAGAAGAACCCCGAGACTCAAATGTTAACAAGACGACCCACCCAACTCGTCCGCGCCGACTGGACGGCGGCACGGGCCACTTCCCTGAGCAAATTAGCATCGAATCCGCGCGCCTCAACTTGCAGAGGTGGCCCCAACCGAAACGTGCCCACGTTCGCATCATCCAGAATGCGGGTGGCCTCGTACAAACCAGCGGACAACCGCGTGATGCGATAGGTTGTACCGGCGACTAGAACCATTCCTTTAACGGCGCGCATTGGAATAACACTCCTCAGATTCAGCTCGGGAGCCTAGCGTCATTGGCCGATAATGTGAAGGTGTTTTCAGGAGAAAGCCTCTGTCGAACGCACTTGTATGACTACGTATGATTGGGCAAGGACGGGAACTTAGTAGCGTGACAGTAGACGCACTCGACGCAAGCCTGAATACTTAAACTCTCGCGCTCGGGTCCGAAATAGGAGGAAGTTTGGGGAGCGGGCACCCCCATGCCCTGAGAGGCACTGCTTGCCGCCTCAAGATTGTTGCCGTCCTGATACATAGCGAGCCGGACAGTTTGCACTCGGTGGACATGGGTAGTACATTGTCCGCCATGGGGATCCTTGCACTTAAGTCGCCCGCACTCGGTGTGATCTTAGTCGCGTCGGTCACGTCAGTCGCGTCACTCGGATGGCTGAGCGGTTGCTCCTCTTCCAACAATGGCGCGGGCTCACCCGCTGACTCGGCGCTAGGCGGTCAGCCGCTAGGCCTTGGCGGCGCACAACTTGGCGGGACATTAAACAACGGTGGAAATACAAGCGCAGGCGGAACGCCGTCGGGCTTGGGTGGTGCCGTAACGGGAGGCTCGGCGTCCCTTGGGGGTTTTGGTGCCGGCACAGGCGGCGGCTCGAACAGCGGCGGCAGTTCTGCGTTGGGCGGCTCGAACAGCGGTGGCTCGAACAGCGGTGGCAGTTCTGCGTTGGGTGGCGGGAGTGGTGCTGAAAATATCGGCGGTGGGAGCGGTGCAGCGGGCGCAGCGGGCGCTGGCGGCTCGGCGCCGGTCATGTGCAGCCCCGAGAATTCAACGTGTCAGATAACAGGAACCTGTTGTGGCGGAGAGTGTGTTGAGCTCGCTCGGGCGAGCAACATCCGGCATTGTGGGTCCTGCGGGAACGCCTGCTCGGCCACAGATTTTTGCGCCTCCGTAGCAGGACAGCCCAGCATTGCGTGCTTGGGCGCCACCCTCAAAAATTTGTGCGCCAACGCTGCAGTCGCAGGGGTCACGAATGGAATCCCGATCGACGACGCTGCGAGCTCTGTCTTAGTCGCGGCCCTTCACACCGGATGTGCGCCACAACCGGTCAATCGAATGGTCCAGCAGGGAGCCACCAACGTGGTGGATTCCGTCACTGGCAAACCACTGATTGGGCCGGGGGAGCTGCTCGTGGCTGCGGGGGGCGACTCAACCAATACGCTGGTGCGCTACCTGAACAACCTGCGCATTACGCCGATTTACAATGAGGGGTTTAACTTTCGTCGTAGCAAGGATCAAAGCCTAGTGCAGGCTGTGTCAAACCTCACTGCTAACCACGACTATTTAGTGATCCAGGCCGTTCGCGATCCTGCGACCGGCACTCTGGTTCTTGTCGCGTATGGCTGGGACCAAGCGGGCACCACCGCCGCTGCGTGGTTCTTCGCGAACGTGATGATGCCTACACTCTCAAGTTACACGGACACCTGGTACGTTTATGAGTGGACGGATCAGGGCGCGGACAGCATGCCCGGCAGCGCTGCCGAATTCCGACTTATCCAATCCGGCAACTGAAGATCTATAGCGGCTGAGGCGCGAGACGATACGTGAGAAGCAGCGCACCGAACCAAACCGGTGGCGTTGAAGTTGCAGTTCGGAAATCCTGCCATGTGCTGCCAACGCTAAGCGCACCGCTGAACTCTTCGGTGACTGCGTAGCTCGCTTGGGCCGTGCCACCCAGCGCCAAAAACCGATTCGCAGAGTTCTCGTCTAAGGATGAGGTACCGGCTGAGTTGAGGGATAGTGTGAGCGGCCCTCGGGTGCGCACACCCGTGAGCGACCAAGTTGCACGTGAGTCGATGGTACCGCTCACCCGATCCACTTGGGGCGCTACCCCGAGTGAAAGAGAGACACTGTGGCGTACGCGGCGGCGCGGCTGCTGGAGCGATACTGAAACACTGCCAACCGGCAACACGCTTGTCGGGTTTCCCGCCGGGTCAACGCTCTCAGTGTACGCCAGCCCTGCGCCAATATCACCATTCACGGTAGGCGAGAAGCGATGCGACCAAGACTCCGTCCCGCTCAAGATGCGAGCGTTTGTGTTCTTCGTAGTGGTGAGCTGCGCACTCAACGACGAGGTCAGTGTGTCGTTGCGCGAGACAATTGTTCCCAGGCTCACGCCGGCACCGACTTGATCTTGCCGCGGGTAAAGCGCTCGCGCGGATGTGTCGAGGCCTGAGCCAAAACTGTAGCCGAGCGTTTCGGAAAGCGTGAGGCGGTGGGATAAGACATGGCCAAGTGCCACCGAGCTGCTGGAGTTCGCGTAGCGGATGGGCTCATCATACGCCGCTGTGATCAGCGTGGGCTGTGCGAGGATCGCGAGCGCTTCATTGGGGTCGGCGGCTGGCATCGCATCCGCTGCTTCTCGGGCCGGCTCCGGCACAGGAGGCGCAAAGATGGCGGGCACGCGGAGGTTCTGAGTTCCATAGCTGCCGCTTTGGCTCAGAGTGAGCTGGGCTCTGCGAAAGGCAATGCTCGATTGGGCATTGACCGTATGGGTAACACTCGGCGAGCCAGGCGGAGAGCCAGCGAAGTCGTTCAGAGTTAGCTGTGGGTAATACCCGAGCGTCCAAGCGACACGCTTTTGCCGGAGTGCCAGCGTGAGCCCCGGAGCCATTTCTGCATCCAGGCTGACAACATCCGCAGCCAGGCGTGAGCGGAGCGCGGCAGAATCTTCAACCGAGAAGCTGAGCGCCTGCGCGAGAATGGATGCTAGCCAAATGCCCATGCCAAGAGAGCTTCGCGCGCACTACTCAACCACAATCACGTCGCCGTTAACCAAAAGAAACGTGCGCGCAGCTGGCTCGCCCGTTGCGAGTTCTTCGTACGTGAAGCGAATGCGGTGGTTGCCGCGCAACACGAAGATCGCACTATCATCAGCAAATTCCGTAAGCCCACCCGCCTCGGCCAAACCTTGAAGCAGCGTTGCTGGCGGCTCAAGCGCCAGACGCCCATTCCGGCGAACCTCACCGAAAGCGGTGACTCGCAACTTGAATTCATCAATCACAACAATCACCTGAGGGGCTGCCACAAATGGCGTCAAGCGCTGCTTCAGATCCTCCGCCACGACCTCCGGTGCTCGGCCTGCCATCGGAAATTCACCGAGGAGCGGCACTGCCAGCTTGCCATTCGGCCGCACCTGCCCCTGAATCGACATTGGGTCCTGCCCAAAAACGCGCACGCTTACTTTATCGCCCGGTTGAATCAATTCGCCTGGGCCAACAGGAGGCAGGGCACGATAATCTCGACCCCACACGTAACTGCCGCTCGGCCCGCACGCCCAAACACCCGCAACCAGGATGAGCGCGGCCCATCCGGATAAACGCGCCGCAAACCGTAACATGCTTGAAGAGACCACAAGAGCTCCGCCGATCAGGCCACGAAACGTCAAACTTCGCAACTGGCGAGGGCAAGGCTCGCGTGCGAAGTTAGCGGCTGCTCCCGAATTAGCTTGCCCAGCGTCAGAAACGGTCGGCAGGATTCACGGTTGATGGAACCAGGAGCCCAGGAGCTGGAAGAGCCCTCCGACGACGAAGAGGGAGGCGCTGGCGTCGGCGCCGGAGAGCTTCTCACATTTGTGACCGCTGCTTTTCGCCGGCATGTCTTGCTGGCAGTGCTGGTTGCGCTGGGTGTCGGGGTGCTGGGTGTCAGCGTGGCGCTCATGTTGCCTCCGCTCTTCGAAGCCGCCGGTAAGATCTACGTGGACGTCAGCAGCAACAACGTTCGGGTGCTGAGCAATCCAGGCGGAGGAGGCACTAACACAGATCCATTTTCCAGCGCGTCGGACATTATCTTGTCAAAGAGTAACCTGCTGGAGCTCGTGCGCGCTGCCAAGCTGGTTGACCAATGGGATGCCACGCGAAGCGTTAAAGGACGTGTGCTAGATTGGATTCGCACCCAGCTGCTTGGCCCGACTTCGGCGCAAGATAAAGAGAACGCCTTGGCGGGAATGCTGGAACAACAGGTCATGGTAATTCCAGAGAGCCGCAACGCGATGAGCATCCGAGTCCACTGGGGTGAACCGCTGATGGCTGCCAAGCTCGTTGAGGTGGCAATGGATCGTTACTTGGATCGGCGCTTAGCCAGCGAGACTGCGGCGATCCACACGGCTATCGAGCTATTAGAGAACCAATTTAAGAAGGCTACCGATGACCTGGGACCTGCGCTTGAGGGTGTTCGCCACGCCACACTCTCGCTCAAAGACTCGGGCAAGCTAACAACGCCGGAAGTAAAACAACCTGAAACACCCGCCGAACGTCGAGCGCCGGAACCCGTGATGGCGGCGCCCGCGGCACCCGATCCTCAGCTGGTCGTTGCCCTGGGCGACGTACGGCAAAAGATGAACGACATCCAGAGCGCTTGGCAGCAACGCCTGCAGGCCGTGCAGACCCAACTCTCAGAGCTGCGTGGCGTCTACGGGCCTGAACACCCGACCGTACTTCAACAAGTGCGGCGCGTAGAGGAAGCATCCGTCGAGCCTGCGGAACTCGCGCTCTTGCGCGAAGAAGAACGGCGCTTCTCAAGTCTGCTCCGCGAGTCTTCGAGCGCCGGCACTGAGGGAGCGATCCGGACTCAGTACCGGGCGGGTGGCGGCGTCGGCAGGACACCCATTCCGATCATCGCCGCAACCACCGATTCCCCAGAGCTGACCACTGCGCGCTCCCAGTTAACGTCACGACTGGAAAGCTACAACGAGATCAAGAACCGCCTGAACAGCGCGCAGCTCGAGCTCAATTCCGGGCGGGAAGCCTTTAAATTGCGCTACAAGATCCAGGATAAGCCCGAGCCACCGCGCAAGCCGCTCAAGCCTAATCGCCCGCTTTTGGTTGCGGCTAGCTTGGCCGCGGCCTTGCTGGTTGGCTTTCTCGCGGGTGGGCTAAAGGAGTTCTTTTCCGGACGCTTTGTAGGTGTCTGGCAGATCCGCCAACTAGGGCTGCCGCTCTTGGCCGAAGTGGGCGCTCCCGAAGAGCCTGAAGCGTAAAATGCTGTTAGCACTCGACGCGCTTTTGTTCCTGGCTGGGCTACCCTCGCTTGCCGCCAGTTGCTACCTGTTTGCTTTGGCAGCCTTGGCGCGGAAGAGCACGAGGCATCGAGTTCGCACTGCCACGCCCAATTTCGCGGTGCTCGTGCCCGCTCACAATGAAGAGCGAGGCATCGCTGAAACCATCGAGAGTCTGAAGACGCTTGTTTACCCGGCAGAGCGCTTCCACATCATCGTGATCGCGGACAATTGTTCGGATAAAACAGCTTCGCTGGCCCAAGCTGCAGGTGCGCGCGTGTTGGAGCGAATCGACGTGAGCCAGCGTGGCAAAGGGTTCGCGTTGAAGTACGCCTTCGACACACTCAGCGCGGAGGGCGTGTTTGACGCCTATGCGATCATTGATGCCGATACCTCGGTTTCGCCGAATCTGCTCGATGCCTTTGCTCTGGAGCTCGAACACGGCGCTCACGCCGTCCAAGCTCACTACACGGTGCGAAATCCCCACGTGTCCTGGCGCACGCGCTTGATGACACTGGCGCTCACCTTGTTCCACGGCGTGCGTTCACTCGGCCGCGAACGCCTTCAGCTTTCGGTCGGCCTCCGCGGTAACGGGATGTGCTTTTCGAAAGAGCTGGTGCGTGTGGTGCCGCACGCCGCTTATTCCATCGTTGAGGATCTGGAATATGGCATCAAAATCGGCCTCCAAGGCTACCGCGTGCACAACGCCGCCAACGCCAGCGTGTACGGCGACATGGTCGCCAATGAGCGAGACTCTCGCAGCCAACGTCAGCGTTGGGAGGCCGGGAGGCGGGCCATTGCACGCGAGTATGGGCCACGATTGATCAGCGAAGGGCTGCGGAAGCGCAGCCTCTTGCTCTTTGATCTGGGCGTAGATGTGTTGTTGCCGCCGTTGGCTTCATTGGTGGCGTATGTTTGCCTGGGCAGCCTGCTTTCGCTCAGCTTGATTGTGTTTCTTGATCAAGGCCTTTGGCTCTTTGCTCCCTTTGGGCTCGCCACGTTCGGCATTGTCTTCTATGTGCTCTCGGGTGTGGTCCACTCGGGGCTCGGCGCGCGCGCGCTTTTGGATTTGCTCTGGGCGCCACCGTACATCGTTTGGAAGCTTGCGATTCGGGTGCTTCGTCTGGGCGCTCCGGGAGCCGAATGGGTGCGCACCAACCGCGAAAAGCCCGGCTCGAATCAGTAGCGCCGCCGAACACGCTCCAGCACCTGTTTCGCGCCAGCTTTGAACTAAACACCAAACGCCGGTATCGCCGGTGTGCCGAAAGCCCAGGCGGATTGATTGAAACTTACGCACAAACTGGTTACGCTCCCGAATTACTGTGGTGATCTACGTGTTTCGAGGACTTGCGGCGCTCTCCGCCTTCAGCCTTTTTACGCTGGGATGTTCAGGTAGCGGAAGTTCTCCAACCCCAACCGCAAGCTCGACGACGCCAACCCCTGGTACGTCAACTCCCGCGGCCTCGGGCAGGGTGCCCGGAAGCCCAGCGCCCGGCGATGCCACGCCATTTGGGGCGGTCCGCTCCGGCAGTTATCATATCGGGCCCGTCGATTTCGCCGAGACCATGTGGACGAACTCCTGCGCACCCTACCCGGGGCAGGTTGCAAAGGCCGAAGGAACCTACTTGGCGGGCGTCGACGTCAGCTTGAATGGCGATGGCAGCCTGTGCGATGCGTGCGCCATCATCACAACCCGGCTCGGAAAGACAGCGCTCGTGCGCATCGTTACCACAGGAGTTTCCAAAAGTTCCGGGGATATGGACCTTAGCACCGAAGCCTACAACGCGATTCACGAAGACGATCCCCAAGGCACATCCGCGAATCCACGGCCGATGACCTGGCAACTCGCGAAGTGTTCCGCTGGCTCAAAGATCTTGCTGCAGTATCAGACCGAAGCGAATCCCGACTGGACCAGCCTCTGGGTGCGTGCCGCGCGGCTGCCCATCCAGAAGCTCGAGGTGAAGGGCCTTAAGCGGCCTGCGTTCACAGCTCTTGAACGAGGCACTGACGGCGCTTTTACTGATGCCTTGGGCTTCGGCGAAGGAGGCTTCGATCTTCGGGTGACCGGAACTGACGGGCAAACGGTGGTGGAGGCTTTTTCGAACTTCCCGCCCGGCGGTGTCGTGGAAATGAAGTCACAGTTCCAGTGACTTCTGAGGCAAGCGGGGCTGACGAGCGGGCAATCGCGGCGCGCAACGCCGTGAAGCTGGGCTTGTCCTTGCTCGCTACCTGGGGTGTCGCGCTCATCGTCCGTTTTCAGCTGCCTCGCTACTTGGGGCCAGAAGCCTTCGGTGAGTATAGCTTCAGTGAGAGCCTGGCGGGGGCACTCGCGGTGGCGCTTTCGCTCGGCGTTGATACTTACGCCCAACGTGAGCTTCCGGTGCGCCCCGGGCACGCTTCGGACTACTTTGGTTCCGTGCTCGTGTTGCGCTTGGCGATGATGGTGCCTCTCGCGATTGCGATGTGGTTCGGCACCAAAGGCGCGGGCCACGCCACGAATATCGCGGTGCTGACGCTGATTTTTGGCGCGATCTGTTTCGTGCAAGCCCTCAATTCATCCTTCGCCTGCATGCTCCAAGCTTCGGGCAAGGTGGATGCTCTCGCGATTCAGAATGTGGTGTCCAAGGTGCTCTGGGGCATGGGCTTGATGGCGCTGATTCTGCTTGGGGCTCCGCTCCTGATGCTCGCAGTGCCTTTCTTGCTCTCCGAGCTGATTAAGGCATGGGTTTTGTTCCGAGCAACGCGCCGAACGATCGGCCTACGCCTGAGTGTCAATTTCGGCGTATTGCGCCCGATTCTAAAGGTTTGCGTCCCTTTCTATCTCAGCATGGTCGCGATAGCACTCGTGAACCGAGTGGACATCACGCTGCTTGGATTTCTCTCCAACCGGGCCGAACTCGGTTGGTACGGAGCAGCCCAGAATCTGGCGGGCTTGGCGATGCTGCTCGCTCCGCTTGTCAGTTGGGTCTTCATGCCGCTGTTTGCGCGCGCCCATCATCGCTCGGAAGAGGAGTTTTTTGCGCTCTTGCGCCGCGCTATTGAGGGCTTACTGGTGGCATCGATTCCGCTCACGATGGTGCTGGGCCTCGGGGCAGAGCTCTGGATCCATCTGGCTTTTGGCGACTCGTTCGCACCTGCAGCTTATTCGTTACGTTTTTTGGCGCCCGTCTTCACAGCCACCTATCTTACGATGCTGCTCGCCAACGCGCTCATCGTGGCCAACAAAGGCTGGCAACTCACGTTCATCACGTTCGGTGCTCTCACCTTACAAATGCTGATGATCCCCGTGCTTGTTCCAATCACAAGCGGAATGGGTCCCGGCGGCGCAGGGGTTGGTGCGGCAATCGCCGTCACCTGCATGGAGGTTCTCACCGCCATTGCCCTGTTCTGGTTTGTAGGAAAAAAGTCCGTTGATCGCCAGAGCCTGTATTGCATCGGGCTATCGCTCGGGATCGCAGCAGGGGTTGCGTTTCTCGATCGACTTGCGTTCGCCGACCTCAATGCGATTCTGCGACTCGCGATCGACTGCGCGGTTTACGCGGCACTCGCGCTTGGCTTCAAGGTCGTGCGCCTGCGCGATATAAAGAGCGCCGTTGCTTTGATCCGTACGCGGCGGCAGAAGCCTGCGGCTTAGCCCGGATCCTTCGCGCCAGTTGTGCCTGATTTTCTTGGGGTAATCACGACATCCGCAGGACGAACTAAGGAATAGGCAGGCACCGAATGCGTGAGGACCGCTCCGGCCATGATCTTGCTGCCTTCACCCACCGAAATCGGGCCGAGCAGCGTTGCACCAGGCCCCACGTGCACGTCGCGACCCAGCGTGGGTGCACCCACCTCGCGTGTGATCGGATCCACTCCGTGACCCAATGTGACATTTTGGGAAAGGATGCAACCTGGCGCAACGCTCGCATCCTTGCTGATCACTAGCCCATTGCCATGCACCAACGAAACCCCTGGTTGAATGTCTGCCTTCCAGTGGATCTCCGCGCCGTACGCGTGGCGAAGCAATCTCGACACCACTTGGGGCAAGACTGGCACCTCCGCTGCCTCCAGGCCTTGCATCACGCGGATCACACCCAGCATTTGGAGTCCGATCTTCGTGACGAGATCTTGAGGCAAACGCGCCGCCTCAATCGCGTCTTGATGATACTTCTGACGGTAGCGGCGCCGCGAGTTGAAGTCCGCTTGGATAGCACCGTAGGCGAGCTCAAAACCGTATTTTAGGCGCATTTGTCGACTCCATCGGGCTTCGCCTTGCGACGCACGCGAACTTGATACTTGAGCGCACGTAGCGCCAAATACACGGCTGTCTTTTTCATGGGCCAATCTCCAAAGATCGCGACTCTCGGTAGCGCCCGGCCGGTTCCGAGCTCGGCGATAGCATGCGGCCGCGGTTCGGTAGACCAAATATGCTCGTAGCCCGCCGCGCGCGCGAGGGCAACGTGCTCTTCGGTGAATTGGGATCGGGGCGTACCAAAAGGAAATGCAAACTCACGCGTTTGACCAAACAGCTGTTCAAACTCTGCCTTGGATTCGAGAAGATCTTGCTTCGCATCCGCGAGGCTCAGGCCGGTTTGCAGGAAGTGGCAGTTGGTATGATTGCCCAACGTTACGCCTGACAATTCAGCCAGACGCTGACATTCCTCGACACTGGCGAGCCGGCACTCGGGGGCATCGGCGAGACCCCGCAAATCGGATCTGAGATTCTCTGCCGCGATGTCGTAAGCACCTGCAAAGGGATCCCGATGGGTGGCGTTCGCCGGTAAATCCCAGCGAAAACCAGCACGAGCCGCGAGCTTTCGAGGGCACACAAACACGATCCAACGCACGCTTGGCCAACGCGAGCAGCGTGAAGTGACGTACTCGGCCGCGTCGCGGTAACCGTCGTCAAAGGAAATCGTCAGCCAGCCGCTTTCGTTTCTGGGACACGCCGAAAGCAGCAGCGAAATCAGCGCGTCCAAATCCGCCACCGCACTCGTCGTTGCGGAAGGTATGAGGGAAGGATTTGTATCAAACTTCACGCGGTGCAGACACAAAGCCAGACGCACTCCGCGGAGCGCGCGCCCGAGTGTTGCCTGAAGCAGCCTCTCCGGCAGCAAAGGGTGAAAATTGAGGAGTCGAGAAACCGAAGAGCTCTGCATTTCACTTCACTTGAATCAAAAACGCCCAATGCTAGCGGGTGGCTTCTACACCGCCAACCGGTTTGGCTGGTATGCCCACTACCACGGTGTCTGGCGGGACATCGGAGAGCACCACTGCGTTAGCTCCAATTTTCGCGCGCGCGCCCACGCGAACTGGCCCCAAAATCCGCGCCCCACAGCCCACCACGACGTCTTCTTCGATGATGGGGTAGCCATTGTCTTTGGCTGTGCCGACCGTGTTATTCCCCATGAAGCTCACTCTCGCGCCCACTTTGGCGTCGCCACCGATCACCACCCCCAGCGTGTGCACGAAATAGACGCCCGGCCCCAGCTCCACATCCTTGCCGATCTCAATTCCGAAGACCGTCATTTGAGCTAATCGCAACACGTGATTAACCCCTGGAATGTGGAAGCGCCGCGCCTGTTCGCGTGCGCGCGTGAGGGCGAGCACGCTAAAGCCATCCAATGCCAGCGACTTCGCAAAGCTTTTGGCATCCGTGGCCCCCTGGGCAACACGAGAAAGCTCGACAATATCTCGAAGGAGGCTCGGCAAAGCTCAAGCAGCTTGCCACACGCCAAACTGTGAAGCTAGCCAACGTCTTCCGGCTAAGGAGGCTTCTGCAGAAACGTTGCCTTTAGCCAACTCCTCGGGCTAGCGACCCCACATCCGCACCTATCCACGTTCCAGCCAACGTGCACCAAATTCGGCGGCTCCGGGTGACGATCCGGAAAAAAGATAACTCACGATGCCTGTCTCTGCCGTGTACGCCGAAAGCACCCGCGCGATCGCGCCCTCGCTCCCAGAGCGACCGAGGACTGCGACTGTCCCGCCACTGCCGCCGCCCGTGATCTTGGCTCCGAATAGACCAGCACGAACGCCCTCGCGCCGCACCAACTCCACCAGTAGATCGGTGTTCGGCGAACCGAGCCCGCACGTGCCGTAGCTCGCGTGCGATTGATACATCAGCTCGCCCAGCAGCTGCCACGACTCCAACTCCTTGGCCCCCGCGCTGAGCAGCGCACGAAAGCATCTGGCCCTGAAGTTCTCAAAGATCGGATGGGCTGTGGCAGCAGCCACAGGGTAACTTGTAGCAGGCAGGACCGTCGTGACCAAATCGCGGGTTGTTCCATAGCGCTCAATGAACGCAAGGCCGCTCAGCTCTTGCGGCAGCTCTCCCGCATACCGACTCAGGAACTCGCTCGGTGCGATGTTCGCGAGGTGAGCTCCGGCTCCTCGGTGCTGCTCCGGTGCGGGCGCAGCTTCGAACCCAAGCTTGGCGCTGAGGATGCGCTGCCCCATGAACGCGGCAACGCGAACCTGTGTGTAATCAGCACCCGAAACGGCATGGCGCACACCGGAATCGATACCCCACACACAAAGCTCCTCCGGTAGCCTGAGCGTGCCCAGCACCTCCGCCGGTTGGCACAAAAGCTCAAGCAATTCGCCCGATTTCCCGAGCGAACACGTCATCTGATCCATGATGCCGCAGGGTGCACCCACCACGAGATTCTCAGCTTTTTGACACAAGATCGCGATGCGATCCGGCGCGAGCGAGCGACCCAAAACACCGAGTACGGAGTTCATACTCGCCACTTCCAGCGCTGCTGATGAACTCACACCTTTACCTTCGGGCACGAGTGAAAACACTAAGAGCGACAAACCGTGCGGGAGCTCCAGGCGCAATTCGTGAAGCAGCACCAAGAGCACGCCCACCACATAGCCTGCCCAGGCATGCTCACGGTTCGCTTTGAAGTACGCGTGTGACTGCTCGCACGTGGAAAACCGACCGCCTTCAAAGTCGCTCTTCGGAAACTCAAAGTACCTCAACGCGCCGCTCGTGGCATCGAGCGTCGCTAGCCGGATCCGGGGCTCTACTGTCGCTTGCGTCGCCACAAACGCCGCCTCCCGAAGTGGCATCTCCAACACCAACGCTCCCGAATAGTCCGCAATCCCACCTAAAACATCGAGCCGCCCGGGAGCTCGCCCGAGGGCAACCGGCAGCCGGCTGTCGAAGAGCGTTCGTGCTTCCGCGGATTCGTGTTCAGCCAGGCCTTCCAGTGCACGCAAGAAGCGAGTGCCTCCCGGCCAGTCTGTGGCACCTAAAAACGTGAGCATCACTTACACCTCGATGAAGCGGCGCTCGCGCAAGATGCTGAGCAATACCGGTTCAACTTGAGCACACAGGCTCGCATTCGCATACCCCGCCCAAGCGACGGGCGTCGTCACGTCGAGCGGTACCGAAAGCGGCGCGCCATTGGCCGCTCTCACGATCACTCCCAGCTCCTCGGCGATCAGCGCCGTGCAGATGTCGTACGGGTGGCAGTACATAGCGCTCGGCAAACCACGCTCGCGCAGCACCGGCGCCATGAGTGGCCGAAGATCCGCCACGAAGCGATCATGACCCACCATCAACTCGTGCAGCTGCCCACCCGTGCTCGCGTATTGATCCTCAAAACACGCCGCTCGCCCGGCTTTGGGTGCGCCCAAAACGCGCGCCACCAGCTCCTCATCCATCGCTGCCAACACATCGCGAGCCCCAGGAAAAAAACGCGTGAGCATCGCGTAGCCTTGCTCGATGCTGTGCGCTCGCGAGGGAGTCACTTTCAACGTCTGAGTGGCCCCGCTCAGCCGATTGAAGCGCCGGGCGTGCGCACCCTGGCCCCGCGTAGCCCAAAATACATCGGACAGATGCTGCTTGATCAGCGGGATCTCGGTCTGCAACGCAAACTCGATATCCTGGAGCGTTGTGCCTGGGCCGCGATTGGGTGCGACACCGGTGAGCACCCAAGCACTGCGCTTTTGGTACATGAGCCCGCGCGTTCCATCGATGGGATCCACGATCACGCGCCACTTGAGTGACTCCCGGGGCTGATCTTCCGGCAGGCTCAGGCCTGCTTCAGGCAGACCTTCGGCAATGAGCAAGAGGCCTCCCAAACGCTTGGCGTGCGGAGCGAGCTTGTCATGCAGCAGAGCTTCGCTCACTTTGTCGATGGCGAAGATCGTGTCCGCAACATCGTTGTCGTCGGCAATCGCCGAGACTGCTTCAACGCTCTCGGTTTCACAGGCCTCCACCACCGCGGAACGGATGGCGTCGTGCAATTCCGAGAGGACTGGTAAAAAAGCTGAGGCTTCCACGCTTAGCGTTCCTTTTCGCCGCTCAGTGACTTGTAGTGTTCGGTGGCAAGGGAACGCAACTCTTCAGCCTTTTGTTCGGGCGAAGTATCGCTCACGAAGTTGCCGCCACCGATTTCTGGACCCGCCAGATACTTGAGCAAGTTGGGCTTTCGAAGCGGTGGATGGAACTCAATGTGGAAATGATAGTTGGGATAACTCTGACCATCCGTCGGCGCCTGGTGCAGGACCATCACGTAGGGCAGGGGCATCCGCCACAGGTTATCAAGACGCACGAGCGCAAGCTTCAGGATTCGCGCGAAGGCATCGAGCTCGGCTGGTGAAAGATCGGCCAGGCTCGCGTGCGATGCCTTCGGAGCCACGTAGAGCTCGTACGAGTAGCGCGCAAAATACGGCACGAAGCTGAGTGCATGTTCATTTTCATCGAGCACACGCCGCCCATCTTGCTTCTCGCTCTGAATGATGTCGCCAAAGAGCGACCTTCCGGTGGCGCTCGTGTGGGCCGCTGTGGCTTGCACCTCAATCTCGGTTGCCTTGAAGATGAAGTTCGTCGCGTAAATCTGGCCGTGGGGATGCGGGTTTGAAACACCCACCACGTCCCCTTTGTTCTCGAAACACAGCACGTGATTCACGTGCGGTAGCTGACCGAGCGTTTGATACTCTGTCTGCCAAGTTCTCATTAACGCCAGGAGCTGCTCGTGTGAAAGCTCTGCCAGAGTCAAATCATGGCGCGGCGTGTAACACACAACTTTCGCATGGCCCTCCGCTGAACGAGCCTGAAAGATGCTATGCGCGGGGCTGGCAATATTTGGTGCGCGCGGGCCGACACAGGGATGATCGTTATCGAAAACGAACACGCCCTCGTACGCCGGATTCCTAGCGTCGCTGATCCGTGAATTTCCAGGGCACAGGTAGCAATCCGGAAGGTAGCGCGGCAGGAGCGCAGCCTTCGGGGTCACTTCTTCGCCAATCCAAGGTCGATCTTGCCGGTGGGCGGCCACAACTACCCACTCTTGGCGCAACGGATGCCAGCGTTCTTCCCACGTCATATAATATGTCAATCGTTGACGCAAAAATGCGCGCAACAGCAGAAAGAGAGATAAGGAGCGCCTTGTTGGCGAAGCCAGCTGCATGCCTGGCCTGTACAAAACGCTTAGCTAGGATGACTAAGCGAAAGCCTGAATCCAAGGGGAAGTTTGTGCTTTGGCGTGCCAGATCCAGCGCAGAGCACGCGTCCCGAGGGGGCGTTGCATATTGGCCCAGTCGCTGACTTGAGCTAGCATCCTCCCATCCCGCCTTTGACCACTCAGGAATTGCCCAGCACCCAGGCTCTTGCCCTGCGTCCGCACCCCCCGGTCGAAGCCTGGAGAACGCACGATTGGGAGCGGCTGTGGCTCGCGATTCAGAACCGTCCGTGGGGAGCACTCGCGCTGGTGCCCGCCGGGCGCGGCAGCTCGAAAAGCTTCACGCTGGATGTCGCCGTGGCCCTAGCAAGAACAGGCATGGTGCACCTCGGCCGCCAGATCCACGTGGCCGACGGCACCAATCTTTCACTTCAAAGCAACGCGCAATTTATTGCCCAGGTTCGCGCAACGATGCAGTCGGGGCCCGTGATCTTGGCGCTCGCGCCCACCGCTGAGAATCCGGTAACAGTGCCGCTTGCGCGGAGCGCCGATTTCGCCGTGCTCTGCGCGAAGGTGGGTGAAATGCGGGTTGGCGACGCCAAAAAAACGATCCAAGCCGTGGGCAAGCAGAAATTCTTAGGATCCGCAGCTTTCCACTAACGGCGTGTGCACGCGCGCACGACGTCACGTACGCGACTCACGCTGTTCATCTGCACCAGCTGCTGCTCAGGAATGTTGATGTTGAAGCGCTCCTCAAGCGCCATCACCAGCCGCAGCTGCCCGAGCGAATCCCACTTGGGGATATCGCGCATACCCCACGCCATCTGAACTGGCCCCGAAAGCCCGAACGTGGTCGAAATCACTTCGGCGATTTCTGGCTCCAATTCATCGGAATTTCCTTCACTCGTGGCGGCAGCCTCGACACCTCTTGGGCGCGCCTCGGAAGGCGGAGGCAGCTCATCGGACGAAGCTTCCCGCTCTGGGAAGGCTTTAGCTTGTGAGGTGAGGCCCACCTGGGAGCCACCAAATCCTTGGCCAGAACCCTGTGGCGGCATAAAAACGCTGGGGTCTTCTAAGGCCGCCCAGCCGAGCGCACTGGGATCTTCTGGGTTGATGGCACGCAACACGCGTGCAGGAACGCCACCGGCCACAACCCCACTCGGGATATTCCCGGAAACAACGCTGCCCGCAGTGATCACGCTACCTTTACCGATGCGCGACCCCTTCAGCACCGACACACGACCCGCCAACCAGACATCTTCCTCGATCACGATCGGCGCGCTCGGTCGCAGATTGCGATTATTCGCGCTGTGATAATCCGAATCCATAATGATCGAGTAAGGACCAATCCGCACACGGTCGCCAATCTGCACCCGTTCATGGGCCGAAATGGCCGCTCCGAAGTTGATATTCACGGAGTTCCCGATGTCGAGCACGCCTTCGTGACCAGTGACCAGGTGCGATTGCACAAACAGCGACACGAAGTTGAAATCATCCCCAATCACGATCTTGCCAAGATTCTCGATGAAGGGCTTGCCGCGAACCCGCGCACGCGCGCCCACGCTCGTGCAATAACGCAAATAGAGCGACGAGAGCGCGAGACCCTCAGCGTAGCGTAACGCTTTCCGCAACAGAACGTTAGGCGGAAGCCGTTCGCGATCACGTCCGAGCTTGCTCAAAACTTGGTTGAGAAGCTTCATGCTGAGAACGCCTCCGCCATCGCAACCAGTGTCTTGCGCGCTCCAGTAAAGGGCCTCCGCCCGTGGGACACCTGCATATTATCCAGCATCAGCACGTCGCCCGCTTCCCAGGGAAAGGCTAGCTCTGCTTGAGCATAGGCGGTACGGATTTCGGCCAAGACTTCGGGCTCAATCGCACTTCCATCGCCGTAGAACGAATTCCGCGGCACACCGAGCTCGGTGTAGCGCTTCAGCAAAAAACCTCGAAGCGTCGGCTCCAGGTTACTCACATGAAAGAGATGCGCCTGATTGAACCACACCATTTGCCCCTTCGACGGATGCCGAATCACCGCTTGGGCCCGGGCACGCGTTCGCAGCACACCCTGCTCCAACCATTCAAATCCAATATCGTGCGACGAGCAGTACGCCTCCAGCTCACTTTCGGTGTTCACCCCGTAGACCTCCTGCCATGGCAGATCGATACCTTTCCGAAAATTACGGACGTAGAGGACACCGAGCTCAGCGAAACGCTCACGCGTCTTTGGAGAGATCAGCTCGTAGACTTTCATGGCGTCGCAAATCGGCGTCTCGCCGCCAGTTTCGGCAGCGATTTGGGAGTAAAACCACAGATAGCTTGGCCAAGTCTTGGTGTACGCCATCTCACAGTGCAGCGGAATGGTCGCTTCAGGCGGATACTCGGTGGAGGTGTAGACTTCGCCTTCAACGTGCGAACGCGGTGTTGAGCGTTCCGTGTAAGGCAGGAGCTCATGCGTCAGCAGCCGACAGAATTGATTGAACACGGCCGGTGATTCAACGCGGAAATCGCGGAATAGAATGGCCCCGTGCTCCACGGTTGCGCGCCGGATCCTTTCACGCTCCCGTTCGGCAAACCCGAGGAGATCCGCGTCTCCGTGCTCGGGCCGCACCAGCGCTGGCAGGGATTCATGGTTGCTGAGCTTTTCGATGATCATGAGGGGGTTCTCCGAAACTTGAGCGACGCGCTAGTTGAGCGCGAGCTGCCACTGGCGCGCTATTTCTTGGGCAATCAACGGGCGTTGCGGCTTCCCGTTCTCGGTTCTCAAAATGCGGCTCACCTGGACGATCTTGTCCGGTAGCTTGCTCTTGTCGACATGCAGGGCGAGCTGCCTGATTAGATCCGCGAGCACGATTTCAGGGCCGGTGTGCGCCACCACGGGTATCATGCCAGCAATTCCGTCCGGATCGGGCAGGCCGAGCACGCAGAAATCCAGATCCGGAAACAGTGGGCGCATCGCGCTCTCCAACTCTTCCGGCGAGATTTTCACGCCGCCCTTGTTGATCATGTCATCTTTACGGCCACGTAGATGCAGGTAGCCCTCAGCATCCAAGAACCCAAAGTCCCCAGTCCGAAAACCACCTGCCTCAGTAAAGGCCGCGGCCGTGCGTTGGGGATCGCCAAAATATTCGGTGAGCAGATGCGAGCCAAAGATCACAACCTCCCCTTCCTCAAGGGCTGGGCACGGCAAAAGTGTCTCATTCACGATCAGGATCTGCACGTTGGGCGCCGGCTTGCCCACTGTCGCGAGCTGGCCTCGCTCCGAATGAAACTCAAGGAACGTGCTGCGCGAAGCTTCGGTGAGGCCGTAGTGCATGCAAATCCGAGCATTCGGAAAAATCTGACATAGCAAGGCCTTGCGTTCTTCGGAGAGAAATGCGCTTCCCAACTCAACCCACTTCAAGCGAGGCCCCACGCGCTCCAGCATCGCCGCGAGCCTGCCCTGAAAAATTGCCAACGCCGCCGGAACTGCAGCTAACGAGTTGACGTCAAATTTTTCAATGGCGGCGATCATGGCCGGAGCATTCAGCGGGCCGGCTTGCAAGACTAAGGTGCCCCCCACAGCGAGCACCGCCCGCACTCGGCCGAAGCCGAACGAATGATACAGAGGCACCGAGACGAACTCGCGCACGTCGGGCAACAGACGCATGAACGTAGTAATATTTGAGGTCGCCGCGAGCAGGCTGGCGTGGCTCAAAAGCACCGCTTTCTTGCGTGCGGTGGTGCCAGAGGTGAACAAGATCAGGGCAGGATCACCGGAGGCCCGCGATCGTTCGAACCCGGTAAACGGAAGGTGATCAACGTGCGTGGGAACGAGCTCAAGCTCGATCACTTGAGCCACCAGAGTGTCCAACAGATCGCCCACCCGCTGGTGAATCGGCGCGTCCAGCACCAGAAAACGCGCTCGGACCGCCTGAGCCATCTCTGCCAACGTTTGCGGCGCGGCGCCCTCTGGAACGGGAACAGCGACGCCACCAGCCAACCAAACTCCGTAGATACTTGCGATGAAGTCGACAGGATCTGCCGACCACACGAGCACGGCCTGATTCTCGCGAGAGCCGACACCAGCAGCATGCAGCGCGCGTGCAATGTCCGCCACGCGTTGCCAGAGCCCAGCATAGCTCAAGCTCCCCGCGTCTGTAATGATCGCTGGCTGCTCGGGCCGCATCCACGCCTGTCGCATGAGCGGCTCAAATGCGGCAAGCATCTCCTTCATGCGCACAATGCGCGCAGGATTGCCCTCCACGGTCGCGCCTGGCGACACTCGAGACGCCACGACACTGCCTGCCATCACGACAGAACCCGGCCCAATCTTGGCACCCTTGAGCAGCGTGACCCGGCTACCGATCTCCACGTCGGAACCAATCACGATAGGCAGAGGGTTTGGATCCGGAAGATCGGGATCTCCAATGTTCGAATCGACCGCGAACACATACGGCCCGAGCCGAGTGCGCGGACCAATCGCAAGCAACCGCTCAGCTGCGAGCACACACCCGAACGCCACTTCGACTCCATCGCCGAGCACCAGTATTCCGTTGCGGCCCACACGGATCCGCGTCGGACCCTGGTCGGCGGTGATCGTAACGCCGCTCCCCAAAACGACCGACCCCTCAATGTCAAGCTCAGGTGTCCCCAAGATCCTGAGTCCTGAGGCGAAGCCCCCCATCAGCACTTCCGGGGTGACCCGGGAAGGCGCGCCAAAAAGGCTGTCGGAGAACCTGCGGAGAAAACGGAGCATGAACCTCTGATGCAACGAACTGACGGTTAATCGATCGCGGATGCTGCCACTAATGCCATCCGCGGGGAACCCATTCCCGCCTTTGTGGCGCAATTTCGCAGGCGGCTTGACTTGCGGCGGGGCTTTTGGACAGTTTAGTTCAGGACGTTCACTGGGCTAAGCACGCGCATGATTTTCACACACGACGAGCAGGCTGCTGACTTATCAGTGTCGGTGGTGGTTGCTACCTTCAATCGCGGGGCGCTCTTGCCGAGTCTCTTGCGGGATCTCGAACGCCAAACGCTCGGCGCCGAAGATTTCGAAGTCGTGATTGTGGACGATGGCTCGAAGGAACCCGTCCGGCCGGTTGTCGAAGCACATCGCGGACAGTTGCGACTGACGTTGCTCGAACAAGCTAACACCGGCCAGGCGGGCGCACGCGATCGTGGCATCCGCGAAGCCTCAGGCCAAATCATTGTGATTGTGGACGATGACATGGAGCTGGCTCCTGATTTCTTGGAGGCGCATGTAGCACAGCATCGGCTCGGCTATCGCGTCGTGCTCGGCCTGATTCGGCCTGCCGCCAACATTGGCGCAATGCCTATTTTTGAACGCTTCCACGCCGAACGTCTGGACAAGATGGTGAAGGGCTTTAACCAAGGTAGCCGCCCGCGCGGCGTGCACCTTTGCACGGGTAACGTGTCGTTACGGAAAGCCGACTACCTAGAAGTGGGGGGCTTCGATAAGACGCTGAAGCGCTCAGAAGATCGCGAGCTAGGCATCCGCTTGGAGGCTGCCGGCAAGAGCTTTGTGTACGCGGAAAGAGCCGCTACAGTCCACGATTCCGACCACACGGACCTCGGGGTGTGGCTAAAGCGCGCCTTCAACTACGGCGTCTACGATACGAAGATTAACCAGCGTCACCCACACGTTGACAACTCCAACCCGTGGCGATTCCTCTTCTTAGTCAATCCGATTTCAAGGCCGCTTCTGCTTTCAAGCGTGCTGCTTCCGCAATTCGGAGACAAGCTCTCGTCCGCGGTCATGTCACTCTCGTTGTGGCTGGATGAACGGGGCCAGGAAGGGCTTGCGCTCAAAGGAACAACCCTCGTTTACGGCCTGGAATATTTTCGAGGGATCCGACAAGAATCGGGATCGGTGGGCAATGCGCTTTCGGGTCTGTTGGCGTATTGGCGGACCAAACCCTAGAAATCTTCCTCGATCAGAAAACGCTTCGCATCAAACTTTGCAGTGCGTGCGTCATCCGCACGACCGCGCAAATCGCCGGCGCGTGTGACCAAGATGATAGCGTCTGTCACCTCGTTCAACGCCTGACAATCCACACCAGCGGCCAGCGACGGGCCATCAATGATGATGAAGTCGTAACACAGCCTCAGCTTTCGGATACAGCGCTCGAACTGATGCGAAAGGATGGCACCCGGGCTCCGCATCGCGCCTTCGGCCAACACGTGGAGAGTAGGGAGGCACTCCGCCAAGCGCCAGGGCTCTCCAGATTGCGTTTCTCGTGCCTGCAACTGCTGCGAAAAACCTGCGACCCAAGGGGCCTCAATATCAAGCAATTGGTGAACTTTGGCACTCAGAAAGTCGCCCTCAACCAGCAGCACGCGGGGTTCGGCAATGTTCGCAAGAATCAGCGCGATCTCGGCCGCAACGAGCGACTTTTCTTGCTCAAACTCAGTTGCACTCGTCACCCCAATCACCAAACAACCTCGGGCAGGCTCAGAAAGAATGTGGTCGCAAAGCTGAGCGCGCATGTCCGGCTCCAGCAGGCGGCTTGCTTTCCACTTGGTTTGATAGAGCACCACGTTGGGTGGCGCGACTCGATCCGAAACGCGTTGTTCCTCTGCGCGCGGAGAGCCAAACGTCTGTGTCATCGTCCGTTGAAACGGGAGCCGAGGGCGCGCGGACTGCGACTCGGGCGCTACCTGCGCTGCTACCGCGATCCGAATGCTCTTTCGACTGCTGGCGGGTGGCGGAGCTTCGGAAGCGCCATCGCGCCGCGGGAGGAGCGGAACTAACGCGGAAGTGAACAGCGCCTGCGACGTTTTCAACATCGAAAGCGTGGCGGCAACAGCACCCAGCGCCGCGCCGAGGAGCAGCAAGAGCGGGCGATTCGGTGAGCTTGGGGCTGTGGGCGCGATGGCCGCTTGCAACACGTGCGCGCGGGAACCTGGGGGGAACAGCTCGGTCACGCGAATAACGGCATACTTAGCCATGGCGTTGCAGCGATCTGCGGCGGTCCTGGCGTCGCCTGCTTTTAAGCTGAGCTGAAACACGCGCGCATCGATCGTCTCAACTGCGAGCGAAGGCCCGACTTGGTTCAAGAGGGCCTCGGAAGGAGTGAGACGCGCCTGTTCAGGAGGTACTCGCGAACGCTGGCTCCGACTGAGCAGTAGCCCGAGGAGTCGGGTTTGTGCTTGGGCTGGCGAAAGCTCGCCACCCTCCGCTCGAGCGGGCGCAACGGACACAGAAATTCGGGCGACCGCATCATACTCGGTGGGTGCCAGAAACGCGTAGCCCACGAATGCGAGAAAACAGACAGCCGCGCTCAACACCGGAAGCCAAGCCTTTGCCGAGCCACGCGCAGGCGGCGGCGCACTACTCTTCACGGTTTCGCTTGAATCACGGGAGACGCGGAGGGCTGAGGAGGAAGGGTAAGGCATCGGGCGAGCGCCACCGCTATAACATCCACCGGTGCGAGCGCCCACGGGCGAGCCTGAGCCAGCAGTCTGAATGAGCAAGATCCTGGCCAGGCTGCAAATGCACCGCTACTTTGCGGCCTGGCTGAATGAAACGTATTCCCAAACGAAAACGGACAGAAGCGCGGCGGGCCGGCGATTTTCAGACCCTGCTCGGCAATCAGCGGACTAAGATCACAGCCTTCGCGTACTCCGAGACGAACCTCTTGGAATGCGTGGTCGAGCACGTTCAGGAAATTCCCAAACTGCTCAAGAATTGGCCTGTCGTGTGGCTCAACCTCGAAGGCCCGGGTGATATTGCCACGCTGGAGTACTTTCGCGACCAGCTCGGGCTCCACCCTCTCGCACTCGAAGACGTGGTGAGAGGGGGGCAGCGGCCTAAGGTGGAGGCTTACGATCAGCACCTGTTCATCGTTGCCCGGATGTTGGCCGTCGCAGAGTCGCATCTCATTTCCGAACAGCTCTCACTCTTTCTCGGCGCGAAATTCGTGATCACCTTTCAAGGCGATCAACCGGGCGATTGCTTGGAGCCGCTCAGGGAACGCTTGCGCGGCAATCGCGGCCTTTTGCGCCAAAATCAGGCCGACTATCTCGCCTATGCCATTCTTGACAGCGTCGTCGACCATTATTTTCCGGTGTGCGATTGGCTGGATGAACGATTGGAAGACCTGGAAGATCGGATTGTGGCCGGCTTGCCCAAAGACGCTCCCGAGCGCGTGTTGGGCGCCAAACACGATGTCTTGATGCTCAAGCGCGTGCTCAGGCCAACCCGCGATCTGATCATCGCGCTGCAGCGTAACGATCTCCAACTCTTCCGCGAATCAACGCTCCCGTATCTGCGCGATTGTTACGACCATGCCAATCGCCTCTTGGATACCCTCGAGACGCAACGCGATTTGGCCTCTTCACTCATGGACCTCTACCTTTCATTGTCCGCCGATCGCACCAATTCAGTGATGCGATTCTTAACGCTGATCTCCACCATCTTTATCCCGCTCACCTTCGTGGCGGGGATCTATGGGATGAATTTTGATACCAGCGTTTCGCCGTGGAACATGCCGGAGTTGCGCTGGCGCTACGGTTATCCGTTCTCCCTCGGGATCATGGCCGTTTTCGCGCTTTTCCTTACTGCGTTTTTCTATTTGCGTGGCTGGATCGAACGTCCGAGGAAGCGATAATCCGCAGCCCTCGTCGCCACTTGAAGTCAACCGAAACGTGAATTCTGCGGGCACGGCACCTTGACAGTGAGCTCTCCGAGCACGAGCTATCTACAGACATGGTAGCCAGCACGTCTCTGTTCGAAACTCCGATCCACACGCTCGCGGGCGAGGCTTCTTCGCTAGCGCCCTACGCCGGTCAGGTACTGCTGATCGTGAATGTTGCTAGCGAGTGCGGCTTCACGCCCCAATACCAAGGGCTCGAAGCGCTGCAGCAGAAATTTTCCGGGCAAGGCTTTTCGGTACTAGGCTTCCCCTGCAACCAGTTTGGCGGTCAAGAGCCAGGCAGCTCGGAGCAAATCGCGCTTTTTTGCAGGGAGCACTTCAAGGTTACTTTTCCGTTGTTTGAAAAGATCGACGTAAATGGTGCCCACGCGCACCCGCTGTTCCGCGCACTCAAAAGCGCTGCACCCGGTCTGCTCGGCACAGAAGCTATCAAGTGGAATTTCACGAAATTCCTGGTGGATCGAAAGGGAACGGTGCTGAAGCGCTTTGCCCCATCTGAGTCACCAGAAAAGCTGGAGCCCGCCATCGCCAAGCTGCTCGCCTAGCATTCTCTTTCCGACGCCGGTCATGCTACGTCGGGCGCGATGCCCAGCGAGCCTCCGTTCATCCATGCCTCGGCCTACGCGGATCCACCGCTTCAGATCGGAGCGGGCAGCAAGATCTGGCACTTTTGCCACCTGATGAGCGACTGCGAGATCGGAGAAAATTGCACACTGGGCCAGAATGTGTTTGTCGCCAGCGGCGTGCTCGTGGGGAACAACGTCAAGATCCAAAACAACGTTTCTTTGTACGCGGGATGCGTGATCGAAGACGATGTTTTCCTGGGCCCGTCTGCCGTCTTCACCAACGTCAAAAATCCGCGTGCGGAGATCGATCGCAAAGCTGACTATGCGAGTATCCGCGTTCGACGCGGCGCAACGATTGGCGCCAACGCTACGATCGTGTGCGGAGTGATGGTGGGGCGCTATGCCTTCGTAGCAGCCGGCGCCGTTGTCACCCACGACGTGCCTGACTATGCACTTATGCTCGGCGTGCCAGCACGCCAAACAGGTTGGATGAGTCGGCATGGGGCGCATTTGAAGCCCGAAAGTCCGGGTGCCTGGCGCTGTCCACTGAGTGGCTATCGCTACGAAGAAACTCCTTCAGGCCTGCGTTGTCTCGACCTTTCCGAAGAGCAGCCTCTGCCAGTGCGTTGAGCCATGCAGCCCATCCCTTTTCAAGACCTGCGACGTGAGGCAGCACTGCACACGTCGGAGCTGAAAGCTGCGTTTGCACGTGTGCTCGAAAGTGGTCGCTATGTCTTGGGCCCGGAAGTGGAAGCCCTTGAGGCAGAATGGGCCGACGCTGTCGGGACTCGCCACGCCGTGGGCGTGTCCTCAGGCAGCGACGCGCTCCTCGCCACACTCATGGCTTTTGATGTAGGGCCTGGAGACGAAGTGATTTGCCCGACGTACACGTTCTTGGCGACGGCCAGTGCGATTGCACGTCTCGGGGCCACGCCGGTGTTTGCCGATTCGGAGCGCGATACGTTGAATCTGGATCCCAAGTCCGTTCAGCAGCGTCTGACGTCCAAGACCAAGGCTATTTTGGTGGTTCACTTATTCGGCCGTTGTGCGGAGATGAATGCCATTTTAGCGCTGGCCAACGCGCGCGGGCTGGCCGTGATCGAAGATGCAGCGCAAGCCATGGGGGCGAGCTTCGGGGAAAAGAAAGCAGGAAATCTGGGACATGCCGCCTGTTTCTCCACGTACCCCACCAAAAATTTGGGCGGCTTCGGCGATGGCGGCGTGATCACCACGAACGATGCTAACCTGGCTCTGCGCCTCAAGCGCCTTCGAGTCCATGGCGCGAACCCCAAGTATTTTCACTCTGAGCTAGGCGGTAACTTTCGCTTAGACGAGCTTCAAGCGGCACTGCTTCGAGTGAAGCTTCCGCACCTCGAACGAACCATCGCGGCGCGACGCAAGATTGCAGCACTCTACGACACACTCCTCTCGAAGCACCACCAAGAGCTTGTGCTGACGCCGCCCAACTCGGGGCATGCGTACCACCAGTACGTCGTCCAAATTCCGGGGGGCAAACGCGACCAGGTGCGTGCCCTGTTAACCCACAATGATATCGGCACTGAGATCTACTATCCGAAACCACTGCACCTGCAGGCCTGCTTTGCCACTCTGGGCTTCACTGAAGGCGACTTTCCAGTTGCCGAGGCAGCCTCCCGTGAAACGCTGGCACTGCCCATTTTCCCTGGTTTACGCGAGGAAGAAATCGAGAGCGTGGCGTCACACCTGATCTTTGCACTTCAGCAGCACTCCGTTTAGCGACGAACCGCAGACGCTGCTATAAGGCAGGGATGCGACTTCGTGTTTCGGTTGAGGTTTGGTGTACGACATTTGCCGCAGCCTTTGGCCTCTTGCCGGGATGTGGTGGCCAAGCCTTCAGCCCGAGCGGAGCCACAACGGGCGGCGCTGCAGCAGGCGGTGCTACCAACACAGGCGGCGTAGGCCACACCGGTGGCGCGAAGACGGGCGGAACGAGCGCGGGCGGCACGCTAAACTCAGGGGGCAGCGGCGGCCAAGTGATAACGATAACTGGTGGTGGTGGAACGGGAGGCTCCAGCGGTGGACCTGCCGGGGGCTCAGGCGGCGACGTGACGACCAACGCCTGTTCGAATCCACAGCCTATTCTGGTTAACGGTTCAGATACTGGCTTCGTCAGTTGCGATAATGGGCTTAAGCACCGCGCCAAGGCTGTCACTTGTGTTTCGAAGCTGCCACGCGACGCAGTCTGTACTGATCTCAACAATCCCGGTGGCGTCGATGGCTGCACCAAAGATGCCGATTGCACCGCGTCCCCCAACGGATATTGCGCCACGAACTCGGGTGGTCAGGTGCCGGGCTGCAATTGTCAGTATGGCTGCGTCTCGGACGCCAATTGCGGCGAAGGCCAAATCTGCGAGTGCGGTGATCCCGTCGGCCAATGCGTACCGAGCAATTGCGAAGATGATTCGGCCTGTGGGGCCAACAGTCTGTGCGCCACTTACACGAACAACACCTGTTACCAGCACTCCTTCGCCTGTCAAACCCCGGAAGATTCCTGCCTGACCGACACCGAATGCGGCGCCGGATCCTTCTGCACACTTGCCGCTACAGCCTCACGCCAATGCCAGTCACGAATTCAATGCGCGGCGATCGGCCGGCCCTTTCTAGTTCTCGGCAGCGAGCGCTTAGCCCCGCTCAGCAACTCAACCGGTTGGCAATCCAGCGACACCTCACCCGATCTCAGCTCACTCGACACTGCCACCCGTTTCGAACTCGCCGAAGCCTGGGCCAAAAATGGCCTCATGGAGCACGCCTCGATCGCCGCATTTGCCCGT
>Ga0105049_10001383_pt1 | contig 28536 bp, 17 predicted proteins | sample MAT06_FD_78087 | JGI IMG/M metagenome (GOLD analysis project Ga0105049, IMG submission 78087) | Freshwater microbial communities from Lake Fryxell liftoff mats and glacier meltwater in Antarctica - MAT-06 | ecosystem: Environmental > Aquatic > Freshwater > Ice > Liftoff microbial mat | place... | reverse complement strand
CCGGTGGTATCGAAAATCGGGCCGGCACTGTTTCCCCAGAACAAGCCTTTTTGCGAGAGATTCTGGAAGAGCGGTACATCACGTTCTATGGTCAGCTGGAAGGCTTCAACGACATTCGCCGAACGGCAAACGCGCTAAGAATTCCGGCCAACACCGGCAGTCAGATTCCACGTCGGTTCCTGTATTCTCAAGCCGAAATCAACGCCAACACCAGTGCGCCCCGCCCATCCCCGGATCTGTTTACGCCAACGGCGATTTTTAAGTGAGCAGTGAGCAGTGAGCAGTGAGCAGAAAAAAGCGTCCCCGCAGTCGAGCTACTGACGGGGACGCTTTTTTTATTCTACCTACGCTAGGCTACGCTTACTTTACTGCTAGTGCTTTTTGCTCCATATAATCCACTGTCAGATGGCAGAGGGATTTCATCCCTAGTACCAGCGAACCTTCATCAATGTAGAAGTCAGGCGTGTGGTGAGGAGCCGCATCTTCGATCTTTCTGCCTTTTGGCATTCCGCCCAGGAAGTAGAAAAAGCCCGGCACTTTTTGCTGGAAGAACGAAAAATCTTCTGCTCCAGTCTGGGCGGGCGTAATCAACACGTTGTCTTTTCCGGCTAAAGCCTCAAGCGTTGGTACCATCTGATCGGTCAGTTTAGGATCGTTGTAGGTAACGGGATACATGATCTCCACACTCACTTCGGCTTTCGCGCCCGCACTTTCGGCAATGTTGGTAGCAATTTCGTTGATCCGCCGATGCACCAATGCCTGATGTTCGGGGCTAAATGTACGAATCGTGCCAATCATATTTACTTCTTCAGGAATGATGTTCTGGCGAATACCTCCGTGAATAGCACCCACCGTTACCACCGCCGGATTGTCGGTGATCGACAGGTTACGGCTCACAATGGTTTGTAGGCCCATCACCACCTGCGCGGCCGTTACAATGGGGTCAACGCCCGCCCAGGGATTTGCTCCGTGGGTTTGCTTCCCTTTGATTTTGATGGCATACTGATCGACGGCCGCCATGGTGGCACCGGGACGATACTTTATAGTGCCTACCTCCGTCATGGAGTTGATGTGCAGGCCAAAAATCGCGTCGACTTTGGGATTGTCTAACACCCCCTCTTTCACCATCAGTTTAGCACCTCCCTCCTCGCCTACTGGCGCACCCTCTTCGGCAGGTTGGAAAATAAATTTCACCGTCCCTTTCAAATCAGCCCTCACCGAAGCCAACGCTTCAGCCGCGCCCATGAGCATGGCCACGTGCGTATCGTGACCACAAGCGTGCATTACTCCCGTTTTTTGGCCATTATACTCGGTCGACACCTGCGATTTAAACGGAATGTCCACCCGTTCGGTAACGGGTAATCCATCCATATCGGCGCGAAGTGCCACTACCGGACCGGGTTTGCCTCCTTTCAGAATGCCCACAACGCCCGTTTTGGCCACATTCACCTGCACCTCCATCCCGAGTGACCGCAAATGAGCAGCTACTTTAGCTGATGTCTGGAATTCGCGGTTGCCTAATTCAGGATTTTGATGAAAATCCCGTCGCCAGGCCACTACTTTCTTCTCAAGACTTTCGGCCTTCTGATTAATTTGGTTTTTGATTGGGTTTGTGGGTTGGGCGTTGGCTACACACATGAAACTCAGCAAAACCCCCACAAGTACAATTTTTGGGATCGTCAACATGGTTCGTAAGTTGGTAAATAGTTTATAAATAATGGGCAAGATACGTAAACTGTTTTTAAAACAGTCACGCCCTAAGTTGGTAGTTAAAAGTAAAGAAGACAAAATTTAATTTTGCCTATATCTGTTAGGTACATAAAATATTTTACCTAGCTTACATATTTACCATTTGTTTAACGTGTAATTTGCGGGCTGTTTGGTCATTCTTTAACAATTCATCAATCAAATCTCTATGAGAAAATTTCTATTGGGAAGTTGGCTACTATCGTTACTCGTCTGTTTGCCGGTGTTGGCACAGGACGTATCGGTGAGTGGCCGGGTTACTTCATCAGACGACAACGGTGGCTTACCGGGCGTAAGTGTACAGGTAAAAGGTACCACGCGGGGGACAACAACGGATGCCCAAGGGAATTACAAAATCAACGCGCCAGCCAGTGCGCGTTTAGTATTCAGTTTTATTGGCTACAAACGCCAGGAGGTAGCCGTTGGCAATCAGGCTCAGTTGAACATCAAATTAGAAAATGATGCTGAAAACCTGAGCGAAGTAGTGGTTGTAGGGTATGGTGCTGCCGTTTCTAAGAAAGAAGCAACCGGGGCCACCGCCAATGTGAAAGGTGAGGTAATTGAAAACCTGCCGCTTCAGAGTTTCGACCGGGCTTTGCAGGGCCGGGCTGCCGGGGTTCAGATCACCTCCAGCAACGGTACACCGGGTGGGGCTGTTCAGGTTCGTATTCGGGGCGTTGGCTCAATCTCGGCGGGCAATGAGCCGCTTTATGTAGTCGACGGGGTGCAGTTGAACAACCGTAATGATGGGGGCAACGTGAGCAACAACCCTCTTTCGTTTTTGAATCCCAACGACATCGAAAGCATCGACATCCTGAAAGATGCGGCTACAGCCGCCATCTACGGTGCACAGGCTGCCAACGGGGTTGTGCTGGTAACAACCAAACGAGGCAAAGCCGGTGCCAAAGCCAAAGTGAACCTCAACCTGTATCGGGGGACGGTTGAACCAATTCGTCAGTTAGAGGTGCTGAATACGCAGCAATGGATTCAGGTGCGGCAGGAGGCTTTGACAACTAACACCCCAACACTGACACCAGCCGCCAGCCGGACAAGCGTGTTGCAATCGCTCACCCTACCCGTTGACCTGAGCGATCAGGCCATTGCCGCCCTGCCCACCTACAACTGGCAGGAGGAAGCCTATCGACCCGGCAGCATTACCAACGCTGATCTTTCGGTTCAGGGTGGCAACGAGCGCACGACCTATTATGTGTCGGGGTCGTATAACAAGCAGGACGCTATTCTCCGCAATGTGGACTTTCAGCGATTTTCGGGCAAACTGAACCTGACCACCAAACTCAACAACAAGGTGTCACTGGATGTAGGCCTGACCGCTGCCAACATCGTGCAGCGCGGGCCGTATGGCGGTGCCGAAGGTTCACTGGCGTTTGGTGCTCCGCAGTATTCTGCCCCCTTGATTCTGCCCATCAACCCTATTTACAACCCCGACGGCAGCTACTACGGTTTGCCCGCGTCGGGCATTGTGATGCCGGGCGATTTATCACAAAACGTCATTGCCAACTCCAACCTGATTGTGTCCAAAACAGGAACCAATCAGCTGGTATCGAATATCGGCCTAAACTACGCAATTACTAAAAATCTGGTTTTTAAGGCGTTTGGTGGCCTTGATTATCGCTCAGTCAATTCGTCGTTCTTCGGTGATCCCCGTGTATCAGACTACTTCAATATCCGGGGAACGCTAAACCAGTTTGTCAACAACAATATTAACCAGACCACTAATGCAACGCTGAATTACAATCAAACCTTCGGCAAGCATACCGTGGGGGTTCTGGTTGGTGCCGAATACCGGCAAGAGATCAATGAAACCACCTCGCTCAACGCACAGGGTTTCCCCACCCCCGAACTGAACACGGCCAATGCAGCGGCAGAACCCGTTTCGGTGGGGGGCTTCTGGTCGAGTTTCAAACGGGCCGGGGTGTTCACTAACCTACGCTATGAATACGAAAAACGGTATATCCTGAGTGGTATTTTGCGCTACGACGGTTCGTCGCGGTTTGGTTCCAACAACCGCTGGGGCTATTTCCCGTCGATCTCAGCCAAGTGGAATATTGCCGAAGAAAAATTCCTGAAAAGCAGTTCGGTCATCAGTGATTTAGGGTTGCGGTTCAGCGTGGGCAGTACCGGCAACGATCAGGTAAGCAACTTTGCGTCTCGTCGGCTCTATGGCTTAGGGGGTGTTTATCAGGGTAATGCCGGGATCATAGTCAGTCAGTTGGGCAACCCAAACCTGCGCTGGGAACGCAATGTGACCTACAACGTTGGGTTAGATTATGGTTTCTTTGGAGGGCGTGTCAAAGGCTCGATTGAGGCTTTCGAGCGGATTAGCCGCGACTTGTTGCTAACCCGTTCAATTCCACAAACGAACGGCTTCAACAGCATCTTTGAGAATATTGGTGAAGTACGCAACCGGGGTCTGGAGTTCGACATCACGACCATTAACGTCAACACGGGTGGGTTCCGCTGGGAAACCAACTTCAACATCACGTTCTTAGACAATAAAGTGACCAAACTCTTCGATGGGGCTGATGTGCTGCCCGGTAATTTAGGGGTACGGGTAGGTTTGCCGTTGCTTACCAACGTGGGTGTTCCCTATGCTGGCGTGAACCCGGCCAACGGTCGGCCTATGTGGTATGACCCGTCGGGGAATATTACGTATCTGGTTCGCACTGCCGATCAGCGTCCGCTGGGTCATTCGGGCATCTCAAAGCAGTTTGGCGGGTTTACCAATACGTTCAGCTACAAGGGCTTCGAACTGTCGGGCCTGTTGCAATACGACCTGGGCCGGACTATCTACAATGCGCAGGAGTTCCGTTTGGCCGACAATGCGGGCGCACTCCGTAACAGCCTGACCTATTATTTCGACAATCGCTGGACAACCCCCGGACAGATCACGAGCGTTCCGCGCCCGGCTAACAACCGAACCGAACTCAGTGGCCGCATTAGTTCTTACCAATCCGGTCCGCGCTTTTTTCAGGATGCCTCCTACGTCCGGCTGAAGCAGGTGTCTTTAAGTTACAGTCTCCCTTCGGCGGTGGTGAGTCGGCTTAAGCTGTCGGGCGTAAAAGTGTACGCACAGGCCATCAACGCTTTCACCTGGACAAAGTGGACGGGCTTCGACCCTGAATTTGCAATTGAAGTGGATGGGTCACGCGACAATCAGGGCATCATCCCCCAGTCGCGCAGCTTCACACTGGGTGTTCAAATTGGCCTTTAATTCATCCGACAAACGATTTTTATGAAATACACATTAGGACTTTTTATGCTCACAACGGGTCTGTTGATGGGCAGTTGCAGTGACCTGCTGGAGGTAGAACCCCGGCAGTCTATTGATAGCAGTGTCGCGTTAACAACGCGTGAGGGTATTAATGCATCTGTCACCAATATCTATGTCTATCAAAAAGACATTGCACTTTATGGACGTGACCTGCTGGCCATCAGCGAAGCTCTGTGCGACGAAACCCGGATTATCAACCGGGCGGGAGGCCGATTCATTAACGAAGGACAAAACGTGATTAACAGCCACATGGGCGGCTGGAACATCTACTACCTCGGTATCAATAATATTAACCTGATTCTGGAAGCCCTGCCCAACAGTCCCTTCAACGAAGCGGAACGGGCCACCATTGACGGTGAATTGAAGTTTTTGAGGGCGTTAAATTACCACAACCTGGCGCGGGTCTATGCCTACGACCCGACGGTAGCTATTGCCGCGCTTAGTAAAGGCGGTGTGCCGCTGGTGCTGAAAGGGGTTAGCTCGCCCGAACAGATTGAAAATCAACCACGCGCGTCGGTAGCGGATGTCTATACTCAGATTTACAAAGACCTGACTGATGCTGTTGCCAAAGCCCCGGCAACGGGTGCGCCGAGCCGGGTCACCAAAGCCGCTGCCATGGCTCTGTTTGCCCGCGTTGCCCTCTATAACGAAGATTTCCCCAACGCCATCAAGTACGCCACCGATGCCCTGGCAGCGGGTGTGGGCCGGTTTGTGGGCAACACCGACTACATTGCGGCCTGGCGCGGCAACAGCCATCCCGAATCGATTTTTGAGATTCTGTTCCAAACCCGTCAAGAGTCGCTGGGAGTCAATAACGCCCTGCAATCGGCCTACACCACACTCGAATCGGTGGCGCAGACCAACAGCCTGGCGGCTTTGCGCCCTACACCTCTGCCCACCGCCAACGGTTGGGGGGCCGTGGTGCCAACAGCCGCTTTTCTGGCACTGCATCCTGCGGGCGATGTTCGGCGGCAACTCTATCAGTTGGGCCTGAACCGGTCGGGTAACATTGTGGAGGAATGTACCAAATTTGTAGGAAAATCGGGCGTGATTTACATGGATAACATACCCGTGATTCGCATCTCGGAACTGTACCTGATTCGAGCCGAAGCACTCGCGCGCAGCAACGGCGATCAGGTACTGGCTCTGGCCGACTTGAACCGGATTCGGACGCGGGCAGGGTTAAGTGCACTGGCAGCCACAATCACCAATACCCTGTTACAGGATGAAATTACCCTACAACGTCGATTAGAATTGGCGTTTGAGGGTCACCGCTGGTTCGATCAGAAACGCCGGGCCCGCGACGTAGTCAAATCGACCGGCAACGTTCCCTACGGCGACACCCGTACCCTGGCTCCCATTCCGGTTCGGGAGATTCAGGCCAATAAAAACTTAGTTCAAAATTCAGGCTACTAATTCATGAGACATACATTCATCTATTGCCTTGTGCTAGCCATTTCGTTGCTGGTAACGGCGTGCTTTAAAGACCTCGAAATAAAATACGATGGTCCCACCCAAATTGAGTTTGAAACGGCGGTTCGAACCAATCCCGCCGTTGGCCTGACGTATCCGCTCGTGGCCTCGGCCAATAATACTACGCTGGGACCAGTGTTAACTACCCAACTGAACTTAGTTGGTCCACAGCGGAGCAGCGATTTGACGGTGCGGGTTCTGGTTGAACCAACACTGACAACGACCTCAGCCAGCAGCTATACCCTGCTTAATGGGGGATCGGTGGTAATTCCGGCAAACAGTAGCGTGGGGTCGCTTTCGATTGCCGTTTCACGCGCGACCAGCACAACGGCTCCCATTAGAAATTTAGTTGTTATCCTTGATAGTACGAGCAACGACTTCAAGGCTAGCCCGAATTACAGACGAGTGGGATTTACTATTCGCAACTAATTAATTTTCAGCCCAGTAGAATAAAAAAAACACCCCGCCATAAACGGGGTGTTTTTTATTGGGTAGTAATAATTCAGTCTAACGTCCGATATCCAACGTCCGTCATCCCTAAATCCTGACCCCCCACTCGTCATTCATCGGCCGGCCAAGCAAAGCGTTGGCTTCGGGGTCGTTTTTAAACTGTTCTTTCTTCGGGTTCCAGGCCAAAGGTCGTTTCAGTTGGTAAGCAATGTTGCCGATGTTACAAACCGAGGCTGTGCGGTGGCCCACTTCAACATCGCAAATTGGCTTGCTGCGTTTCCGCATGGCATCCAGAAAGTCTTTGTAATGGTTTTCGCTTTTGTAGACTGCTTGGCCGCTGCCATGCTTTTCGGTCTCGCCAATCACTTTGGTAGCCAGTGAGGCAGGAGTCGTTTCCAGTTTCTTACGCTGCACTTTAATTTCGCCTTCAGTGCCGATGAAGTGAATAGCGTTATTCCAATCCCATTTTTCGTGGGTCATCACAATCCCGTTGTCATATTTATAAGTCAGAAACGGATGCTCTTTGCCGTCAGGCGCAATCACCTCAACAGGGCCGCTGTTGTCCATGTCTAATGACCACTGCACAATGTCGAACATGTGGGCTCCCCAGTCGGTCACCATGCCACCGCCAAACTCTTTGTAGTTCCGCCAGTTCGGAAACACGTCTTTTGATGTTGGTGGGGCCAGTTCGGAGTTAAATGCGACGGGTACGTTCGGGCCGAGCCAGGCCGACCAGTCCAATCCTTCAGGAATCGGCTCGGCAGGTAGGTTGTAGGGAGTTGGGGGGGGGCCAACATTTACTTTTATGCTTTTCACCTCACCGATATAGCCATTCCGAATCAGTTCAGCTGTTTGCCGAAATTCGGGCCATGACCGCTGCATACTCCCGGTTTGAAACACGCGGTTGTACTTGCGTGCGGCATCAACCATTGCACGGCCCTCTTTAACAGTCAGGGAAAGGGGTTTTTCACAATAAATATCTTTCCCAGCCTGGGCCGCCCGAACCGCCATAGCCGCGTGCCAGTGGTCAGGTGTAGAAATCACTACGGCATCAACGTCTTTTCGGGCCAATAGCTCCCGGAAGTCATTATAGACTGGAATCTCCGAGTAGGCCCCCAACTGCGTGTTTTTCTGGTAATGTGCTTTGATGCGGTCGAGCCCCAGCTGCGCTTTGGCTGTGTAGACTTCACTAATGGCTACAATCCGGGTTTCGTTGGTGCCCAGAAACGAAGACATCAGGCCTTTCCCCTGTTTGCCGCTGCCAATAAACCCCAGGGAAATCACGTCGCTGGGAGCTGTGTATTTTGAGCCGTCGGGCCGTTTGCCCCCTAGTACAAAGCGGGGCACAATCATGAAACCGGCTACGGCGGTAGCTGTGTTGCCTAAAAAACCGCGCCGGGAAATGGGAGTTGATTTATCGTTATTCATTATCGAAGGGATTGACTTATTTTTATTAAAGAAACGTCATCTTTCTGTTGACGGAATGGGTAAAGATAACACCTCTGTAGCCGCAGGTAAAACTTATTGATTTCCAGACATAAGTATCCATTTTACAGTTTTGGAATATCCAAAAGGCTTATCATTCTTTACAGTAATCTCCTGTCCTTTTAAAGACCCATTGCTGTCTTTTATAACAGCCAATTTTGTGAATGAGTACGCACCTTTTTCATAGTTAAACGAAATACCATCGTCGTCGTACAGCATAAAGGCACCCGGCGTCGTACCGTAATGACGCACTTCCAATGGCAACTTTTCGTCTATTTTTGGGGCTTGCCGGTGAGCAGGCACCATTGGAATAACACCTCCATCTTTTACAAACAGGGGAATTTTGTCGAGCGGGGGATTGATTATTATCATTTCGTTCTCTCCGGCAAGTTTGCCGGTATAGAAATCATACCATTTCCCGGCGGGCAAATAGATGGTGCGGCTTTTTTCGCCCGTAAACATGGGAGCAACCAGTAAATAATCACCCATCATGTACTGGTCTTTGATGTCCTTTCTGATACTCATGGCGTATGGGTTGGTGGTGGCATCCAGGGTACCTGCAACGGTTGTGGGCTTAAAACCAAAGCCTTCAACCAGGTTCATGGCTCGAAAAGGAGGCTTGCCTTCAAAATGATACTGAGCAAAGGTCGAATAGAGATAAGGCAATAACTGCATCCGCAGATTAGCCACATCACTAACGGCCTTTTCTACTTCCGGGAACGTCTATGGTTTTGTACCATCGGCCCAGGCATTGAGCATGGCCATGGGCGAGAAACAAACCGATTGCATACGACGGACCCACTCTTCGGCACTGGGCGACGCCCGCACTTCGGGGGTCCACAAAACCCCAATGAAGCTACTATTGACCAGCGCCGTAATGAAATCTTTGTGGCTGTAATAGTCATTATAGATTACGTAGGGGAAGTTGCTGGCTCCGGCATTGGATGCTCTCACCAGGCCATATGTCCGTTTGTTGAGTTCCTTAAACCAACTACCTGTCATGTTTTGCATCATCAACCCGTAGGTTTGCCGCATTTGCTCGGCTTCTATTCCCGACGGAAACGTAGCAACATCAGGCCAAACCCAATTGTCGTAGCCATCTACTTCGTCGATTTTATACCCGCCAACACCAATATTCAAGTGGTTTTTGAGGAAATGATTTTTGAATGCCTGCCGGGTCTGAGGCAATGTAAAATCGGGAACAATGCCGTTCCAGACAGTATGTGAGCCAGAAAGCGACTTGACCTTGGAGTATAAAGATGCGGTCGGCGAAACGTACGGATTGAGCCAAAGGTTGGCGCTGACTCCCCGGCGGGCCAGACTATCCAGAAACCCTTTCGGGTTGGGGAAACGAGTTTTGTCCCACTCAAAGGTGCAGGGGTACGCCATACTGTGCCAGCCGGGTTCTACACCAATAAAATCGAGCGGGAAGTTATGATCTTCAAAGCTTTTAACTTCGTTTAAAATATCAGTTTGCGAATAAAGGGTAGGCACCCGTTGGGTAAAACCCAGCCCCCATTTAGGCGGTAAGTAGCCCCCGCCATTCATCAGATTATACCGCTGCACCACGTTCATGGGTGTTGGTCCCCCAAACACATAAACGGTTGCCCCATCGGCTGGAACCAGAATCTCTACAGCATCAGAATACGGTTGCGACGACCATTTTTTGTCCGTGTTCCGATCGCTCAAAACGGGTGGATTTTTAGTATCGGTTCGCACCCCCGTTCCTGCATAAACGGTGATGTACCGGGCAGCGTCAATCAACACCCCGTATCCCTTTGAAGAGACGTAAAACGGTACCGGCGCATGGGTCCGGCCATTGTCTTTTCCCCCATAATGATCGACGTGCAGGTTCAGTATACGCCCCCGCTGATTTACGGTTTGAAAGTTGAGACCTAAGCCAAATAGCTGCTCCTCTTTGTCCAGCAGAAAGCGTAGGTAGGTCTTCTGATTGACCACCTTAATGTTGATCTCGTTTTTGGGCAGTGGAAACGGGATAGTGGGTAAACCAGCGATCGCGTTACGATTAGCAGTGGCTCCGGCAGCACGCAACAAACTGATTTTTTGTGGCTTACCAATCACTGTCTTCCAGATACCGGGATAAATCTCTTCCCACTTTGCACCGGCTTGGGCATGAGCCGAAGCGCTCCAAAACCAAATCAGTATAAACGAAAGGCTTGTTATTCTGTTCATTAGCTTCATTTAAGGACAAAGGTGTGTCTGTGTGTCTACCCGATTTTACATTTTTTACCATGAAAAAGCCGTGTTGGACATCAAAAGAAGATGGTAACTGGGCAAATGTTAGATTTCCCAATTGAGGTTTTATATGAAACGTCTTGAAGGGGAGGCTGTGTTCGATTTGCCAGTAAATCTGAAAAATGAATAACTACAAAAGCTGCTTAGCCCCGTCAGCAAATGCCAGACGGAATGACCCTGCACCAGAGAATGCGGATTACAGCCAAATTTCTGTACATCCAGGGTGCGTATTTTTACGGCAACGACCATCAGAGCCAGGCTTATAATAGCCACCCATCCCGATCGTTGTTTTTTGAACTGGAAATAATTGACTGTGACACAAACAGTCAAAAGCAGAATTAAAGAAGGCAATAAAATGCCACTAGGAATCAGTAAGGCAACCTTCAAAAACAACACAATCAGGATCAATAAAGCGATTACCCAACGTAACTTTACTTTATCGTTAAAATTGATTTTGTGCAGCACATGATAGAGTGCAATACTCACCAAAACGAGTGTAATGCCATAGGTGCCGTTCATATCGACCCGTTGGCCGATGTAGGTGAGCGATGCGTGAAAAAAGGCACTTCCGAAACTCAAATAAATAAAACAGATACCCATTAAAGCCGACAGCAGCGGAAACTGCTCTAATCGATTTCCATTTTTTAGTCCCTGATTTTTATAATCCAGCAGTGAAATTTGCAGAACCAGCACACCCAGAAAAAAATAGACCAGGTTTGAATACGTGTTCATTGGCTGATGAAAGAAGCGGTCTGTATGGTTAAATTCACAATACTCAACCGTCAGCGCCGATTTGCTCACTGTCATACCAGCCCACACATCTCCCTTGAAAATAGTGTTTAAGCAAAGCCAAAAAACGAACATGCCTACTGTGATATAGAACGCACGAAGCAGGAGTTTGGAAAAAGCGGGTAGGGTCATAAAAGGGGGCGTTTTTGGTTAGGCAGAAAGAACGAGCCAAATCCCATGGATCACGTTCTCATTCATCAGCTCGACTATTCAGCGTCAGTCATTTGTTAATTATCAGGTATTTGGCGAAACTTTTTATAGTCTAAGCAAATTTATTTTACTTTGACGATAAATCCGCAGTAAACTTACAAACCGCTAAACATCAAACCGCTTTAGATTGAATGAAGAAAATTATTCTCATGGGCTTATTGGCCCTTACCCCCCTTTTAACTTATGCTCAGACCGATACTACGAAGTCGGCTACTGCTGATGATAATTTTGAAGAATTTGGTGATGCCGACGACAATAAGATTAGAACATACTGCACACAAAAAGTAAGTTATTTGTCGCCGACCAAACTCATTTCAATAGGATACGAGAGCCAGTTACCTTTCCATATTTCATCTATCGGTACACATGGCTTGCCGCAAGTAATCAGTACCGCAGAAACCCATGTAAACGCTTTTGGTGGGTTGCGATTGGCGGTAAACACGCCAGTTATTTCAAGGTCGAGCTTTATCTTGAACTTAGGTCTTACTTATTGGAACACCCGTGCATCTTTAGGAAACCCTGAACGTTCTACGAAGTTTAGTAGTATTAATTCACTCAATAGTACAGGAATCAACGCTACTGTTTTTAAGCCTTTCGATAATAAGCGTTTTCTTATTGTTCAGGCCAGTGCCGACTTTAATGGCAACTATAGTAGCCTAGACGCAATTAATAACAAGGCCTTAACCTACAGTGGAACGGCTATTTATGGTTGGAAAAAGAACGATAACTTTATGTGGGGACTCGGCCTGACACGTACTTACCGCGCAGGACAGGTACTTCATATTCCAGTCATACTTTATAACCGTACTTTCAACCAGAAATGGGGTGTCGAGGCCATTGTACCTGCTAAGGTCAATGTTCGACGTAATTTTAGCCCCAGTTCTTATTTGATGTTAGGTTATGAAATAGAGGGAAATACGTATTTTCTAAAGAGCTCCACTGGCAGCGACCTGTACTTACGTCGTGGTGAACTGAAGCCCCGTATAACTTTCGAACAAAAACTAACCGGATTTATTTGGCTTTCAGTACAAGCAGGCTTACGTTATAACTGGCGGTTCGATGCTTTTAACACGCAAAATCCGGTGAAAGATCAGAAGCCATTGTTTGAAAATACGCTTGGGAATCCATTGTATTTTAATGTGAGCATCAACCTGGTAAGTCCCTAACAAAAAATGAGTCGGCCTGTGGTACGATCAGACCGACTCATTTTTTTGATTCTATTTTGGCTTCTATCCCTTCTTCACTTGCCGTTTCCAAACGTCGGTACGGCCAAAAAGCGACACTCCAATGAAGCCACGAACCTCCAGGGTATTCTCATCTACCAGTTTCATGTCGCAAGCATAGTCATTGCCAGTTTTTGGATCATAGATCCGTCCTTCTTCCCATTTGTTGTCGCCCTTAAATATAAAGTCGCGAAGGTTTTCCATTCCTTTTAAGGGCCGATTACGCAAACCCTCCTCTGAGTTGTTAATATCGGCGCGGGGCTTTCCATCAGGGTCGTTGGGTACTTTGAGCCATACGACTTTGCCAAAATACTTATCGCCTTTTTTATAAATTTGGACCATACCTGTACCTTCACCATTTTTCCATACACCAAGTGCAGCATCTGGGTTTTGGGCAAGTAACAGATTGCTTGTAAGCACTACAAAAAAAGAAATGAGAATTAATTTCGAAGACTGAAACATGGTATTTAAGGATTAAATGAAAAATTTACTCAAAAATAAGACAAGTGTGTGTGTTTTTCCAACGAAGTATGACTGTTATCCGAGCTATTTTTTTTATTAATAATACGAATATTTAACAGAATTGTTTAAAATGTATAGTACGTGTCAACAAAAAAACAGTTGTGGGTATACTTAACTGTTTTATGATCACTACTCTCGAAGTAGGACTTGAACAGTTCCTAAATATTTACAGCTTACTCACTTGTCGAAATCATCTTCGAGCAGTTGTTTTTCGTTCAGAACGCCACTGCCGGCGGGTTTCCGATCTCTCAGCTTTTTCACATCAGCGGCCGAAATTCCCTTCCCCTGTTTCGCAAATGCATTCTGCGTAAATCGAATAATATCAGAAATATCCTGGTCGCTGATAGCTTTATTATTGAGAAGCGCCGGCATTTCGTTGTTTAGTTGATACAGTTTGTCGTTCACGTGAATTGGCCCACTGATGCCGTGTAAAATAATGGCTGCCAGACGTTTCATTGAGCCATCAATATATTCAGAGCCTTTAAGGGGTGGAGCCAGCTCCTGAATCCCTTTTCCATCAGCACCGTGACAGGTAGCACAAATAGTTCTGTACAGCTTTAAGCCATTTGTTCTATTGTCAACCACGTTTGTTTCTTTTACAAAAATTGAGTTTAGCTCCTTTTTCTGACGATTGTTTATAGCTACTGTTAAATTATTTTTAAGCAAATTACCCGGATTCATGGAAGCCAAATAGACAGGCTCTTTGCTATCAAGTCCACTAACAATTGCTTCCTGAATAACTTTCTGAGTCGCGTATTTTTTTTCTATTTCAGAAAGAACAGGTAAAAAAATAGCTTCTGATAAATTAACCCAGGTATAGAGTGAAGTTGCCAGGTACAGGTCTATCGTTTCGTTGTTTTGAGCCAGCAATTGGGTACAAATACCTTTCATTTTTGCAATTTGTTGTGTTGTGGCAAATCGCTCTAAAAGACCGAGCGCGTGGGCAATTGTTTCGGGCTGTTTTGATTGGTTAATAACCTCGGTCAGGTTGGCAAATGAAAGGGTATTCATGCCATCTAAGACATACAGTGCGTGAATAGCCGTTAAAAACACATTGCTCTTTTTGGTTAAAGCCAGCAACTGACTAACAGCCATCGGGTCTTTCTTTTGAATCAACAGTTGCTGCGAACGATCTCTTAACCAGCCATTTGGATGACTTAGCAAAGCTATCAGTTGGGCGGTTGTTGCCTTCGATAGGTCAGGTACAAGGTTGGTTTCTGTTACGGTGCTGGTTATTTTCAATATCCGCCCGGCATTCTGTAACGTATCTAATTTTTTGAGACCAAGCTGCTCGGTTAAGTACTGCGAAATATAGGCCTTGTTTTGAATAATGCCCCGGTGCATATCCACCACATACATGGCTCCATCGGGGCCGTTGAACAAATTCACCGGGCGGAAACCTTCGTCGGTGGACTCTAAAAACTCTTTACCATCAACGGCCTGACTGGCGGTTGTTTGAAGCGTTTTGAAATCCAGTACGTTCCGTTTAATCAGGTTGGCTTCTGGAACACAGACAAACGCATTTTGATTGTAGGCATCTGGAAAAGCTCCGCCCCGATAGATCAGTGGCCCACAGGCAGCAGTCACGTTTGTTAAAAATCCTTTTTCATCTAAAACACCTTTTTCATAACCCCGATTGACCGAGGTTTGGTGACTTGGATATACCCGATTGCTGGCTATTCGTTGGTTTTCGGAGGTAACAGGTTTGAAGTATTTATTTCTGATAATTTTATTGGGTAATACATAATCTCCCTTTAAATTGGTCGCATTATTATTAAAATAAAGCCGCCCAAAATTGTCTTTTGTGATGCCCCACTGCCCCCGATCCGTAGTAGGTTCTTTTAGCCACTTTCCATTTTTTAATTGATACCGGAAGTTATAATTCGCATTATAAATCCAGTTATCAATATTCATCATCAAGCCGTTGGATGAATGTTCCACGTTTCCGCCTTCGGCATAGACCGGGTCAACCAGCGTTTTTTTGCCAGGCTTGTCATTTTTTATCTCGACAAACCATAGTTTAGGGCCATCTGCATACAGTAATCCACCATAGACATGGGCCAATGCTCTTGGCAGAACAAGTTTATCTAAAAACACTTTGGCGTGGTCGGCCACGCCATCTTTATCGACATCTTCCAGGATGGAAATTCTGCCGGTAGGGTCATCTTCGCCGACACCTTCCAGATTGGGCATATAGCCAATCATCTGCACCACCCACATCCGGCCTTTGTTGTCAAAGTCTATGCTCACGGGGGCTTTCAATAACGTTTCGGACGCAATGAGTTTTATCGAAAACCCATCTTCTACTTTATAGGCATCAAGTGAAAATTTAGGTTCGTCAAACGAGGTGATTGTGACTGCTGCGATGAACGCAGAAAGTACTATTAATGAAGCAAATACAAGTTTGAATGGCCTTTGGGTAGTCATAGTGATGTTTGTCAATGCATTTTATTTTCCCGGAAACACCCGTAACAGCACAACACCATGATGAGGTATATCGGGTTTGACTATCCCCTTAAATTCGCCAAGATTTTTCTGCCGCCAAAGATCACGCAATTTGTATGTCCCTTTGAGTCCAATTTTAGCAAAGTCAGCCGTGTAAGTTTTTGGCTGTTCGTCGCCCCAGCGGAAGTACGATTCGGGCGTTTTGCCAAAATCCCCGACGTTGAACAGCCCCACGGCATACGAACCATCTTCGAGCGACTTAAGCCAGATTTGAACGCCGTTTTCTTCTAACACCAGCCTTGCCGATTTGCCCAGTGGGTCCTGGTCAATCTCGATCACTTCATCGTTGGTCAGCAAATTCAGCGTAAAAGCGTCGAGTTGCTCAATGGGGCAGCCAATCAGCATGGGGGCTGCCAAGAGGCTAAACAGGCTCACGTGGCTGTATTGCTCGTTGGGGGTCAGGCGGGTGGAGTGCAGTTTCGTCCCCGTCGTGACGTTGCCCACAATCATCATGTCGGGGTCGTTCCAGTGGCCGGGGCCGCCGTAGGGCGCCCACTTGTCGAGCGTAAAGGCCGACACAAACAGGCTGTTCCAACTGTCGCGAATGTCGGGGCCGGTGCGATAGGTGTTGGTCAGGCGTACCCAATCATTGACTTTGGCAAACGGAGCCGAATTGGAAATGCTGTACAGAATATCGCGGCCCGATTGTTTCAGCGCGACCGACATCCGCTCGGCTGAGGGGACTTCGATGCGCCAGTCGTATTTGAGGTAGTCGATGCCCCATTCGGCCATTTGTTTGGCGTCGTTGGTGTCAAATTGGTGTTTACCCACGTAGCGGAATGCGCGTTTGTTGGCGATGATGGCATCGGTGATATGACCATCTTCAAAGTCAGACGAACCACCCACAAAACCCGCGTAACTCGTAATCATGGGTGTGGAGTAAACACCCACTTTCAGGCCCAACCCATGCACATAATCCACCATGTTCTGAAAGGCCGGAAACTTCTCGTTCGGCTGAATGGCGTTGAACTTGCCGCCCCGCTTTCCCTGCCAGGCATCGTCTATGTTGACGTACATCCAGCCGTGGTCGCGCAGGCCCATCTTCACCATCGCATCGGCGGAGGCCATTACTTTCTCCTGGTCGATGTTTCGGGCCCACGAATTCCAGCCGTTCCAGCCGATGGGGGGCGTGAGCGAAATGGTATCGCCAATCTTGATTTTCAGCACTTTAGTTGCCCCGCCAAGTGCGTTTTTTGCCCGTATCGTTGTCAAATAAGTACCGCTTTGACTGAGTTTGCCCGTAATAATGCCCGTCTTTTCGTCTAACAAAAGGCCCTGCGGCAATCCTTTTGCCATGAACGTCATGGGCCGTTGGCCGGTAGCCATAATGGTGTACAAAAACGGGTTGTTGGGCGTGGCCCCAAATACGCTGGCCGAATTGATCCTCGGCGTTTTGGCTGGGGCGGGGGTTAAGATGTACTTCTCGTCAGAATTAGGGAGGTTTTGGGGAAGGTGGCCATCGAGCATCACCAATTTTGCATCGGCCCAGTTGCCATACACCTTTGTTCGGCCAGCGTCATTGACGATCATTAGTAGCCCCAAACGCTTAATGCCATCCAGTTTTAGGCTGACTTTTTTAGGTTCGTCACCTAAGCGCATTTCACCGCTATTGAACAGGATTTTCCGGTCGCCAATCACGTAAAATGTGTGGGATAAGGCTTTGTTTCCCTTGTCATCAACACCTACCATCGCCGAAAATTCAGTGGCCTTTCCGTCCAGAAAAAACGCCAGAATACTCGTGGAATTTAGGCCTATGTCGCGACTAAAATAATGCCGGTTGATGAGGATAGAGTCACCACCCCCGCTGACTTTTGCCTCCACGGACGGAATACCATCCGAAAAAGATTTAATGGTCAGGTCGTCTAACCAGACGGGGGTGGTTTTCTGGGCGTACACTCGCACGGATGACCAACAAAGCAGGAAAATCAGTACGCTTCTTATCCCAAGTCTTTCGGTAAGTGATTGATGCATAGGTTGATGATTGTTTATCGTCAGTAGGTAGGTGGTTTTCATTATTCCCTTAGTCTATTCTGTTTTACCAGCCGGTCTATCGCGAACACCTACCTGTTTCGCCCAAACGTCGTATTCGGTTCGTAGGCTGGTGACGAGTTGTGGCTGTTTTGAGGCCAGATTGTTCGTTTCGGTTGGGTCTGCTTTCAGGTTGTATAGCTCCCAATCGGTATCATCGGTATCTTTTACCAGTTTCCAGTCGGCTTTACGAATAGCTTTATTGCCCTCGTGCTCCCAGCAATAAGTACGTGGTTCGGCCTTTTTACGGCTCCATAAATACGACAGACTTTTTCCGGGTAAGTCGTTTGTAGGCTGCCCCGCCAATTCGAGGCTGGTTGGCAGTAGGTCCATCACATGCCCAATTCCGTCGATATATCCTGCTGTTGGCTGAATGGTGCGCGGCCATTGCATGATGCAGGGGGTAATCATGCCGCCTTCGTGCAGGAACCGTTTGTATTTTCGGAATGGCGTGGTAGAAACGTTGGCCCAGGGCGTGTCGTAGGTGACGTAAGAGCCGCGTTCGCCCATTTTTTTGGTGGGGTCGTTCAGTTTACGGCTTTCCATATTTTCGTTCGAACTGCCGTTGTCAGACATAAATACAATGAGTGTATTGTCGTACTGCCCGTTGGCTTTCAACGTTTGAATTAACCGGCCAATGTTCTGATCCATGCGGTCGATCATGGCGGCATACACGGCCATTTTCCGAATCCACTGTGCTTTATCGGTCACGGTATTCCAGGCGGGGATATCATCCGGGCGCGGGGTGAGCGAATACCGTTTGTCGACCAGTCCGAGCTTTACCATTTTCTGATAGCGGTTGGTGCGGGTGATGTCCCAGCCTTGTGCATACAGCTTTTCGTATTTGGCAATATCCGACTCGTAGGCGTGGAGTGGGAAATGGGGCGCAGTGTAGGCCACGTACATGAAAAACGGTTTGTCGGCCTTTGTTTGTTTCTGGTTATTGAGGTATTGAACCGCGTAATCAGTAAAGGCGTCGGTCATGTAAAAACCATCGGTTGGCGGGGTAAACTCCTTGTCGTCCTCAACGATAAACCGTTTACCTTTTTCGGCGGGAATGATTTCGTAATAACTCGATGCGCCTGAAATCAGGCCAAAGTAGTGATCGAAGCCCCGTTTCAGGGGCCAGTGTTGCGACCGCTCGCCGACATGCCATTTGCCAACCATGTAGGTGCTGTAACCCGTTTGCTTCAGTCGCTCGGCGATGGTTGGGTAACGCTCATCCAAGAAACCCTGATAGCTACCGGGCTGAATAGCAGCGTTCGGCATGGTCACCATCAGGCCCATCCCAACGGTATGCGGATACTGTCCTGTAAGTAACGACGCTCGAGTTGGGCAGCAGCGGGCGTTGTTATAGAAGCTCCGTAGCTTGATGCCGCCAGCCGCCAGTTTATCAATATTCGGCGTATTGACTTCGCCCCCGTAGCAGCCAATATCCGAAAAGCCCATATCATCGGCCAGAATGAACAGGATATTGGGTCGTTTAACTACCTGTCCAATAGCTGGTTTATTACTCGCCATGACGAGCAGGATCAGGCAAATCAACGTTCTGCCCAACAGCTTTGCACAGCACCGGACTGACACACGAGTACGTTTGTTCATTATATAGGCTACACGGTTTGGGTTTGTATGCATTGTCTGGTTTATCCGTCAATGGGCAAAGCGAGCCAACTTTCATGGCCTGCTTGACTTACGGGCTAACGGCCGCAAAGAGTTGATTACTGGTTTTTGTTAACGTGTGAATGGTGTTTTGCACTCTTCCAGTGAAAGTATGCCCCTTCGAATCTGTAACCGTGTAGGTAATCGTCATGACATCGGTTGGTTTTATGTCGGGCAGCATGAGTTTGACGGTCTTTTTATCCCGACTTATCCGCACATCGGCAATGGTCAGTGTTTGGGTATTGTACCGGTCGGAGCCATATTTTCGGCTCCGCTTCAGATCCCAGCTTTGTACGGTGTAATTTCCGGGATTACGAGTGCTTTTTTCGGCTAACTCGGTTGCAAACGTCAACGTAACGCCATCTTTTTCAGCGCTCAACCGGGTGGGTAGCGAGATTGGTTTTCCGGTGTAGCGAAGCCGGTAGAAATCGCCCCCTTTAATGGTTTGCGATGTTCCCCAGGCCGACATACCGCAGGCGTACAATTGCCCATCGGCGGAGTTGAAGCGTCCACGCATGATACCAGTACGGAATTTCACGCCCGGCAGGTCGATCACACCACCCTGTTTCTGGCCATTCACATCTTCGGGCAGCACCAGTTGGATCTTGCCATAACCGTACGAAAAGCTGAGCAGGCCACCGTTCAAGGCTCCCCATTTTTTGCTGTCTACCCAAAGAAGCTCCGACGGCGACCGGTCAAATTCCATGTCAATCCAAACCAGCGGCTGTTCCATGGCCGCTTTGGTCGAGTCTTTTGGCGGGTTGTAGCCCCACATATTTCCGTAGAATTTCTGCTTGCCATCAATCCAGTTGACGCGGTTCATGGGGTTCCAATAGCCCTGCTGGTCGGTCACGATAAAGCTGCCATCGGGATTGATACAAACGCCATTGGCGGCCCTGAACCCGGTGGCAATTATCTGCGTCGTTGCACCGTCTTTACTGACTTTCAGTAAGGTGCCGTGTTGGGGAATCAGGGCTTCGCGGGCGTGGCGGCCACTTTTGGCGTAGTATAGGTTCCCTTGCTTGTCGGCCTGCAAGCCCATCGCGAACTCGTGGAAGTGATCGGTTACCTGATGGTCGTGGTTAAAACTCTCGTAAAAATCAGTCTCCCCATCGCCGTTCAAATCGCGCAGCAACACCAATTGGTCGCGGCAGGTAACGTATATTTTTTCGTTTAAGACTTTGATGCCCAACGGCTGAAAAAGCCCCGACGCTATCCGCTGCCAGCTTAAATTTCCCCGGCCATCGGTCAGTCCCTTTACCCGCCATACATCCCCGTCGGTAGTGCATAAAACCGCAACATTCGGGTTCTTCATGAAGTCGATGCCGCTGAGCTTCATCCTCGATTTCCAGGGATTTTCGTAGGGAGGGGTCAGTTGATCCACGGCAAATAAACCGTCGTCTTGTCCCCGTGTAATGGTCGTGTACAGCGTTTGCGAGTAGTGCGGCTTGCTTCCGTGGGTATATTTTTCGAGTGATTCGGACTTTGAAGAATGTGCCGCAAAATTGGTCAGACTTTGACTGCCTGGCTTGGCAATAAACAGCTTGATGGTTGTCTTTGCCGAGGCCGAAATTTGCAAAACAACGTACCCATTTTCTTCTTTCAGGGATGCTCCCTTTCCAATTACAGCTACCTGAGTTCCCACGCGGGCTACTCTCGTTTTAAGTACCTGCTGCGCCGGACTGATGGTCAGGGTTCGGGTAAAAACTGGTTGCCCGTCAGCCTTCTCCATCCCCAACTTTTCCAGAATTGCCGCCTGACCAACGGAGTAAGCAATGATTACCGTGTTTCCGTGATGATACAGCCCTTTGTAGTTCGCCCACGTTTTGGGTAACGGCCCAAACTGACGACCGTCACGGGCCGTAAAGCGGGGGTCGTCGAACGAGCCTGTCGATGGATTTGCCCAGCCCGGCCCCACAGGCGTTTCAAAATGCAATTGGCCGATGGTTCGCGGATAGGTTTCGTGTTTATCGTTGAGCAAAATACCTTCCCAATCAATAAACCCATCGCCTGTCCACCCACCAGCGACGCGCATGACATCGTGATCAAAAATCATCCAGGCCTTGCCAGCCGATACGCCACCGGCACCAGGGTCCAGACGCACCGCGATGCCTTTGTACGCAAAATTATTCTTCCGGTAATCTTCATCGGCATACGGCGCACGTCCCGGCGAGTGAAACCGTTTTGGGCCGGTTGCCGAATCAGCCAGTTCGTAGGTATTGATGAAGAAATTTCCGTAGTCCATATCCTTCCAGGGATGGTAGGGCTTTACGGCGGGGCCTTTCGACGTACCTGCGGGCAGTTTGGCCAGGTAGCCGGGCGTTACGGTAAAGTACTGACCGGGGTTGTTGGTACGGATAAAATTCTCCCGGAGATACGAAATCACATCGTACTTTTCCTGCGGGGTTAGCGTCATCTGGGGTGGCATAGACCCATGCCCTTTGGTGATGGTCTGGTAAAGTGAAAACGGGTCGTAACCTGCCTTGAACCGCTGCGACCAAAACTTATGCGCCATCGGGATCGACCCCTCAATCTCCTGATTACCATGGCAGTTAATGCAACCGTCATTGTAAATCCGTTCGCCACGCGCATAACCTTCCCGGTTGAATTCCTCAATTAACCCGGCGTGGTCAAGGTTCGATTCCGACGGGTTTACTTCCTGATCCGACAGGATGTATGGAACGATTGGGGGCGTGTAGGCAACCACAGGTTCTGCCGGCCTTTGAGCGGTCATCGAATAGGTTTTCGTCGCCGACGAAACAGTACCGGTAAATGTATCGCCGGTAAACTCGCCGGTTAGTTTGTAGGCTACTTTTCGTAGGGTAAAACGGCCATTCAGCGTGTTGGCCTCAATCGTCAACTGCTGTACGGGTATGGCTCCGTACTCAAATGAGTATAAAACGCCAGTATAGGTAGCCTCTTTCCTGCTCAGCTTCAGGGTGCCGGAAAGCGCTTCGTCCAGTTTGGTCGTGTACGCCCACGAGCCTTCTATCGGATCGGTGATGAATCCGGAAAAACAAATTGCCAGCGCTACTAACAATAAGCAGCTTAGTCCGTATTTCTTCATGGTCATAAACAGGTAAAAGTGTCTGCGTTTATCGTTTTGCGGCCTCCGTCGACATCGACATAGGCGCATGCTCAGGCTTGCTGCCCCAGGCTTTATTGGGTTTATTGCCCATTTGCAGCGTCAGGATGCCGCCGTTGACCACCGTTTCGTGCGATACCCAGGGGCGGTCGAGGGGCTTGCCGTTCAATTGTGCCGACTGGATGTACAGGTTTTGGGCCGAGTTATTCTTCGCGTCAATCACGAACTGTTTCCCCTTGTAATACTTCGGATTCAGCTTGATTGTGATTCGGTTAAAAATCGGGCTGCTGATTTCGTAGAACGGTTCGGATGTGGTGCCGCCGTTGGTCGAAAATAAGCCCGTTTTGAGCAATACCGACAAGCTGCCCATCAAACCCTGATCTTCGTCGCCACTGTAGCCGAAGTCGGGCGAGATACCGCTATATACTTTCTCGATCACCTGCCGCGTCCAGTATTGGGTGAGCCAGGGCGACCCGGCATAGTTGAACAAATGCGCCGTTTGAATACTGGGCTGATTGCCGTAGTTGATGAATACCCGACGCAGTTCTTCGAGCGTTTCTTTATCGTGCGATTTTCCCGAAACGAAATCATGTTTCCGGGCTTTTTCAAATGAGCTGTTCAGCTTGGTTGTAAAGGCTTCGCGGCCACCCATCAGGTTGATAAGCCCCCGAATATCATGCGGCACAAACCAGGTATATTGGGCGGCATTGCCCTCTTCCCAGCCGTTGTCGTAGCGGAGAATATCGACGGGTTCGCCCCATTTTCCATCCAGCGTTCGGTTCCACATCCAGCCCAGATCAGGGTTCCAGACGTTTTTGTAGTTTTCGGCCCGCTTCATAAACAGGTTATAATCGTCGGTTTTCCCCAGTTTTTTGGCCATCTGCGCTAACGTATAATCCTGATAGGCATACTCCAGCGTTTGGGTCGAGCCGTCCTGATGAAAGCCGTAGCGGGTTTTGCTCAACGGGTGCGGCACGTACCCACGCTCCATGTAATACTCGATGCCCCCACCTTTAAGCGTATTATGCTCATAGCCTGCCTTGCTCATCATGCCGCCAGGGAAGTGATTTTTCCGCAGCCCCTCGTAGGCTTTTTCGATGTCAAACCCTTTGATTCCTTTCAGATAGGCACTCACAATGAAGGGCGTAGTGGAAGCGCCAGTCATCACATACGTATAGTTACCCCCGGCAGGCCCGCGCGGAATCAAACCGCCGTCCTGATACATCATCACCATCGAATTGACAAACGACTCGGTCACCTCCGGGTAAACCAGATGCCAAAGTGTGTTGATGGTCCATTGCGCCCCCCAAAACGAGTCCGAATTATGGTGGTTGAATTTGGGTTTTCCGTTGGCATCCAGCGGTATTTGTTTGATAAGACGTTGCGGCCCAGTCATGTCGCTGTACTTACCGTTTACATCAGAGATGATACGGCGACCCAGCAGGGCGTGCCACAGATCGGTGTAGAAACGGCTGCGATCGGTGTCGGAACCACCCTGAATCTCAATACGACTCAACCAGTTGTTCCAATCAGTATGGCTGTCCCGCACCGTTTTCTCGAAATCCCAATGCGGCAGTTCGGCGTTGAGGTTGATGCGGGCCTGGGCTTCGCTGACGTACGAAATAGCCACTTTCATCTTCCGAACTTCGCCCGCTTTTGTTTTAAAACTGAGATATGCACCCGTCCGTTTGCCTTCAATAACGTCGGTAATCGGTTCGAGTTTACCGTTTCGCCAGCCGTTGAACGAATCAAACGGTTTGTCGAAAACTGCCACAAAATAAACGGGCAGAATTTTAGGCCGACGAACGGTGGGAGCCATGATGGCATAGCCTTCAATCTCCTGATTGCTAACCTTTTTCACATAGCCTTTCTGCGTATCTGAAGGGCCCAGAAACGTGGAAAAATCAAACAAAATGTGGCTTTGGGCCGAGGCTGGGTACGTGTATTTGTGAAAGCCAACGCGGGTAGTAGAGGTCAGTTCGGCGGTGATGTTGTATGCATCCAGCACCACTTTATGGTAACCCGCTTTGATCACTTCCTTGGCGTGCGAGAACCGCGAACCGTAGTTGTCAGCGCCCAAATGCCCTTTAAATTCGCCCGTGGTGGGCAATACAGGAACACCCGACAATTGCCAACCATGAACGTGGCTAAAGCACTTGATGCTGTCGGAATGATACCGATAGCCCGCGCCCCAGTCAGCGTTGACGGCATTGTCGGGGCTGAGATTGACCATCCCAAACGGGCGACTCGCTGAGTTGAAAAAGAACCAGCGCGAATTGGCCGCATCGACAATTGGGTTGACCAGATCAACGGGCTGTTTTTGAGTCGTTTGCGCCAACACATGAGTGCCGCCAAGCACTAAAGAACAGAGTAGTGTGAGACCAAAAATGCGTACTGTATACATGCTGATTACCGATTATCTGTCAAAAAATAGTTCATAACCCAATGTCTCGTGTCAACCGAATATCGTCCGACGATGCTCCCACCATGATTGTATAGTTACCGTTAGGTGTGATGAATATCGATTTGGCCTCATTCCAAAAGCGAAGCTGCGCTTTTTCAATCTCCAGTTCAATAAGCTCAGATTCGCCTTTTTTTACGGTTATCCGTTTAAAACATTTCAACTGTTTTACAGGCATCGGTATGGCCTGATCGGGCAGTTTTACATAGACCTGAGCCACTTTACCACCATCACGTTTACCCACATTTTTCACTCGGAAACTTACGCCGATAGCGTTTGCTCTCTCTTTAATTTGCAAATCAGCGTAGGCAAATTGCGTGTAACTCAACCCATAACCACCCCGTGTAAAGCCTCATTACCGTAATAATATTTATCAATGTCAAGCCGAGGAATACCAGGCGAAGAGGCCGTAAGCAGACTTATTTTTTCGTCAATAGTCAGCTTGGAAAGCAAATCAATGATGCGCTCCTGATGTGATTTTGTTTCGTCCCGAAAAATGGGCAGTGGCTGACCAATAGCCTGCCTGCCCACGAGCAGTAGCAAACAGATAGTCAGCCAGTTTAGACCAATATGTTTATAAATTAAAGTCATCTTACCCCCCATTGATTTCTATCGGATTCCTGAATTAGCAACGCTGAAACAACGAATTTATCAGGGGTTTTACCCGTGTAAAGAATAGCTGTTTCGCCCTTTTTTAAGGTCAATTCAATTAAGCCGTTTTGCTTTCGTATCGTCATGGTTTTAGGCGCAATTAATTTTATATCGCCCTCGAAATCGGCTTTCAACACACAAGGTTCGCCAGCAAGGCTCTGAATTTGAATGAATTGCGTTCTGCCATTCTCCCGTTTCGCACTGACCAAAAAAGCACCTTCTGACCGTAGATTGTGAAAATTGGCATTTTGCCAGCCCGACGGGCAGGCGGGAAACACACGGATAACCCCACCCCAGGATTGCATCAGCATATCCAAAATAGCTCGCGATGCCGAAATCGGCGACTCGAACGTTGGGTTTTCGCGCTCACTGTAAAATGTATTTTGGGTCAGCGTAGGAATGCGCGAAGGGCCGGGTGGTTTGCCAAAACGCGGCAGAATTTCCAGCGACCGATTGAGCCATTTTAAGGCATTGTCGCCATCGCCCAGGGCGGCCCAAAGTGACGAAGCTCCCAAAAATTTATAGATGCAGTTATCACCGTCTAAGTCGGTAAAATGCTGAATGGATTTTTGCATGAATGGAATCCGTTGGGGTTCGTTGTCCACATTCATATCGTACAAAGGAAAAATAGCAAACAGGTGGCTGTAGTGACGGTGCGGCTTTGCAAAGGGCGTGTTTTTGCCAATCATCATCCCGTTTACATCGGCATTATAATCCGCCATGTTGGCCAGAATTTCTTTCCATTTCGGCAACAATGGGTCGTTTATCTTCAAGCGATTGGCACTGTGAATCAACGTTTTGAATCCCCAGCGAGCCAACGCGATATTCAGGCTTGTTTCCTGGGCATTGCCGTATTCATCGGAGTAGGTGTAGGGAATATGGTACAACCCGTCTTCGCCCTTGTACATAATGCGCAGATAGACATTAAAGGCCCGACGCATGAGCGGGTAGATACTTTCGCGCAAACGAACGTCGTCCATCGTTCGGCTATAATGCAGGTAATACATCTGCATGAGCCAGGGCAACACAATGATATTTATCTCCTTGTCATTGTTCTTATCAGCCGATAAAAACAGCGGAGCGTTCAAATCATCATACGCCACGGGATTCCGAATAGCCGCGCAATCGTCCCGGAATTCGGGCGGCACGTTCTGAATCGTTTGTTCTTTATGCCGGTCAGTCAGTTGGTATAAATTATCTTCCAGATCAGAATGGTTCGTAATTCCCAGCGTGAAATAGGTGAGCTGCACATTGAGATTCATCCACACGCAGGGCCAGGAAGTAGGTTTAGGCCAGGGGCCCAACAAGTCGATAACCGGGCGGTTTGGGTGCGTGGCACTCGCTAATTTGTAGAGCTGAATCCAGTAAAAACTTTCCAGTCGAGCATCGGGAATGGAGACAAAACTTTTTGGATAATAGTTATGCCACCAATCGCGATGGGCTTTTTCCAGGGCAGCAATGGATTTCTTTTGCCCCGCTTTTATCGTTGCTACGGCATCAATAGACGAACCCGATGCCGCTTTTCGGTATTTGCCCCAACGGTTGGCAACCGTTACTAATACCGTTTGCAAACCATCGGCATTTGATTGGCTATTCCAGGCTGTGGCATAATCGTCGCCCATGAGTAAAGGCTGGGTCACGACCTCAATGCCATCCACTTTTTCGACCTGAAAGGGTGGATTCTGAATGTATTCTACGTTTTTCTCCAGGCCCATCTCCCGCTTGGCAATATATCGGAGGCTCTGTGCCAGTTGAGGACGCAGAGAAAACTGAGCCGCTTTTTCGTGACCCGTTGTTTTCATGTTCACCACAATCAACTCCTGAGCCGATGGCACAAAACAGCGGAACGTGATGGTGCATTCGGTGGTGGGTGCATTTCAATTTGTCGTATTTTATTTTCATCATGTTTTGTATCAGGCCGCCATGGCATAATTAAGCGGCTCAATCAGTCCTAGTAGTCGCCCCCACTCACCACTCATCCAGCACGTTCGCAAATCCAGCACGTGTTGTGCCCCCGATTTACTCCAGCGTTGGCCAGACCGTTTCATCCGAGATTGAACCACAGCCTTATTGGCCGATTCAATAGCCCCCGATCCGATGCATAAACCCCGGTCAAGATACGATTTGTAGTCCATTCGATGGCGGTTGTTTTCTAGATAAGCGCAGACCTTACGACTACAATCAGCTTCAATAACCAGCGAGCCAATATGAGAAAGAACTTGATCTAACTCACTACCTAAGAGAAGGTTATGTTGCACATCAAGCCATATTTTTCGGGCTTTAGGACAACTAATACCTACCTGGGCAAGAGCCCCAAGATGCTCCATCGCATGGTAAAGATCAAGAATCTGTATGCTCCGGGGATAGCTTTGTTGAAGTTGTTGATGAAGCCAAACGACCCCATCGCTGATAAAAACCAATTGCTTCCCCTCATCGACACGGGCTTGAAGGTCTGCTTGCCATTTCGTCCAGAATTCGCTCCAAGTACCCACATGCCCTACATAGCTTGATCGCCTGATCTGACCGGCTCTGTTTTCTACAGTGCTGTTGATGAGGTCATTGGCAGAGAATGTTCGCCCTAATTTAGTTTCTTTATAGCCCTCATCAAACAAGAGCATAAGCCCGTCAGCAAGGGCATAAATCACGTCTTGAGACCCTACTTTTGAGAGGGCACCAAGGGCTACAACGGCGGAGACGGCGG
>Ga0105049_10001382_pt1 | contig 28550 bp, 17 predicted proteins | sample MAT06_FD_78087 | JGI IMG/M metagenome (GOLD analysis project Ga0105049, IMG submission 78087) | Freshwater microbial communities from Lake Fryxell liftoff mats and glacier meltwater in Antarctica - MAT-06 | ecosystem: Environmental > Aquatic > Freshwater > Ice > Liftoff microbial mat | place... | reverse complement strand
CATAGATAATACAAGGGCTAGCGAGGTTGGAAGTGTTTCCATTTCCAAGATCCCACGTATAGAATTGTCCTCCCACACTCGTGTTTGAAAAACACGCGGTAAACGGACTACAGCCCACCTGATTTGGAATGGTAAAGGAGGTCACGGGAGCTGGATAAGTGGTGAAGGCTTGCGAAACCGATGCGGTGCATCCATTGTTGCCTGTGCCTGTCATCTCTACAGTAAATGTACCCGAGGAAGTAAACACATATGCTGGATTTGAAAGGTAAGAAGTGCCTCCATCTCCAAAATCCCACTCAATAGAAACGGCGTTCCCGGGCGAACTGGTAAATTGAACTGCACTGCCTTCGCAGGCAAAGGGGGCATCAATATCAAAGTCCAAAATGGGCGAAGGATACACTGTGATGGTAATTGATGAGGTATCATAACTGCACCCGTTATCCACGTATTGAAACACTGTATAGTCACCTGCATTGGCAAATGTGTAAATCGGATCAGGGTTTCCGGTGAAGTTTCCACCACCAAAATCATACTGAATCTGATTGCCGCCATCCGAGAAATCGGTGAACTCCACCGTCAATGGGGCACATCCCCAAGTCACATTGGTGTTGAAGAAAGAAGTGACTGTGTTAGGAAGAACGGTAATGGTGTAGTCGGCGGTATCCAAGCCGCATTCATTGCTGAGATACAGCCAGATGGTATAATCCACAGCTACTGAATCTGCGAAGAAGACATGTGAACCAGGTTCTTCTAAAAAGCTGAATGGTCCGCCATCTCCAAAATCCCACGTGAATGTGTCCGGATTTCCGACTGAGTTGTTGTTGAAATTCACTGTGAACGGCGAGCAGAATATGTCCAAATCTGTTCCGAAACCTGCCACTGGCTGAGGATACACTGTTACTTCATCTTCGTCCAATGACACTCCACAGAAATTGGTTACGGTGAGAGAAATAGGATAAATTACCACATCAGCTCCCTGCGGATATGTGAGTGGAGCAGGATTCTGAAGATCACTTGTTGCTATGGCCAGCGACCAATCAAAGGAGGTGTATTGCCCAATGGATTCGTTGGTAAACGAAACCTGTAACGGAGCACAACCATCCGCGGGACTAACTGAAAAATCAGAAAGCGGTGGATCAATGATTTCATTGTCTAATGAAGTCGCATCTTCGCATCCAAACGCATTGGATGCTGTTAAGGTAACTGAATAATTTCCTTCATCGGGATAGGTATAAGACGGCTCAAAACCAGTGGTCGTAAAGCCATTTCCAAAATCCCAATCGTATTGGGTGGCTCCCTGAGAGGTATTGTCGAGTGTGGCTGCGGCATCCGTACATCCCAAAACGGGAAGGGTAAATCCTGCCACCGGAACTGGAGAAACATCCACCGTAATAGTAGAAGAATCGGCGCAGCCAGTGAGAGGTGCGGTATACCAAAACAGCAGCGTATAACTTCCTGTGCCGATGGCGGGATCAAAGTTTCCCGTAGCTGCATTTGTGACGCCAGGGCCTTCCCAAATTCCCCCATTTGCCGGAACGAATCCAACTTGATTGAATGGATTTGCATTACCACATACCACCACATCATTGCCCGTGTTCACAGCGGGAAGAGGCAATACTTCCATTTCCATTTGATCGGTAGAGAAACACGTGCCGGTGCCAAATACAATGGTTAAAATATGCGTGCCAACTCCTGCACTTTGAGGATTGAAGACTCCATTGGCGGTATTGGTGACTCCGGCTCCCGACCAAACTCCTCCTACCGGCGGATTAAATCCGGTGAGTTGATACGGAGCTTCATTAAAGCAAAGAGAAACATCCTGTCCGGCATTTGCAATGACTGGTGCCTGCACGGAAACCAAAATTGAGTCAGAGGCGGCACACGCGTTTCCGCCTGCGGTAAATTCATAAACCAGCCAATAACTTCCGATTCCAGGACTGATAAAGGTGCCTGTTGGATTGGTGATACCCGGCCCCGACCATGTTCCCGTTCCTCCTACCAAAGGAGAGAATCCAGTAAGTACTTCTGGTATAGGTTGATTACAAAGTGTCAGATTGTTTCCGGCCTCTACCAAGGGCAAACCGTTTACTACAACCAGCACTGCATCTGTGCCCACACACCCATTTCCATCGGTTACGGTGAGGGTATAGTTTGTATTCACCAGCGGCGTGGCCACTGGATTTGCAATCGCACTATTATTCAAGGTAGATGCAAATGTCCAGGAGTAAATCAGCGGATTTTGTCCGCCATTTACAGAAGCATTTAGCTGCGCAGATTCATTGAGGCAAATCGTGGCATTCGGCCCAGCATTCACGACAGGTAAATTGTTGACTACTACAACCATCTGGTCGGTAGTCTGGCACGTACCAACTCCTACCGTGTAGGTAAATGTGTAGGAGCCTGCAGCAGTTGGGTTAAATAGTCCGGCGGGTGACACAGGGAGCGGACTCCATATTCCTCCAAGCACGGGGGGTACAATTTGATAAGCTGGAGCTCCAACGCAAAGTGAAACATTCGGCCCGGCATTGGCGGTAACAGGGTTTATAACAGTCACCACCATTTGATCAGATGCCACGCAGTTCGTAACCGGAGTGGTATAGGTATAAGTCAAGGTAGTATTACCCAACCCACTTGGAGTGAATACACCCGAAGGTGTTACACCTGCGCCTGACCACACTCCTCCAGCGGCAGGAGTTGTTCCTGTAAGTTGCGTCGGGATGGGTTGGTTGCAAAGAGTAATATCCGGTCCGGCATTCACCACGGGAAGTGGATTCACAAACACGGTGAGCTGATCGGACCCACTGCAGCCGTCTGCATCCACCGCGGTAACGTTGAAAGTAGTGATTGATATAGGTGTAGCTGTTGGATTGAAAATAAGCGGGTTACTTACAGTTCCCCCACTCCAGAAATAGCCAGTAATTACGCCGTTCGCACTTACTGCATTGGCACTCAATTGAACCTGAGTTCCAGTGCAAACTGTGATATCAGCAACGGCTGTGGTGACCGGAAGAGGAAGGACAGTTACCACCACTTGGTCTGTTTGAACACATGAACCTGTACCTACCGTAAAGGTCAGAGTGGCCGAACCAATTGTAGAAGGGGTAAACAAACCACCGGGAGTAACCATTGGAGATCCTGTCCAAGTGCCTCCCAGTGGAAGTTGGGTTACGGCTCCATTGTGGCAAATTTCAATGTCCGGACCGCCATTGGCCGCAGTAGGATTTACCACAGTAATGATCATGTTATCGCATGCGGAACATCCCGTGGCCGCGTTTTGAAAGCAATAGGTCAAGGTTATTGGTCCAACTGCTGTAGGGGTGAAAACTCCAGCCGGGGTCACCCCCACTCCTGACCAGACTCCTGTTCCGCCTGTGGTGGGTGAAAAGCCCGTGAGGGTAGTTGCGACAGGTTGGTTGCACAATGAGATGTCCGGACCCGCATTCACTAAAGGTGGATTATTCACGGTCAGGGGCACTGTTCCAATGCCGATACAGCCATTTGAATCTGTAACCTGAACGGTATAGTTGGTTGTGACCGTCGCATTTGACACCGGAGATGCGATGCCTGAATTGTTTAGGGTAGCGGGATTGTTCCAAGAATAACCGGTGTAAGGAGTCTGACCACCATTCACGGTTACTCCAAGCTGCTCGGTTTCCCCCTGACACATTACAAACATACCGGAGGGAATGACAACAGGAACCGGATTGACCGTGACTGTGATGGATCCCTGATCGGTGCACGAACCTGAAGTTCCTGTGATCGTGTAAGTGGTTGTGCTCGCTGGCGATGCAGTAACCGATACTCCCGATGTTGCGCTGAGTCCAGTGGCTGGCGACCAAGTATAACTTCCTGCGCCTGAAGCGGTAAGTGTGGTTGAACTTCCTGCGCAAATCTGGTTGCTGGGTGCACTGCTAAGTGCCGTAACGTTAGGCGGAGCAAGCACACTCACTGTAGTTGTGGCAGTTGCCGGACCGCAGGCATTGGTAACGGTCAGCGATATATTGAAATTACCTGCGGAGGCATAGGATATAGGACCAGGATTCTGCACGTTAGAACTACTGGGTACGCCGCTGGCAAACGTCCAGGCATAACTTGATATCGGAAGATTACACCCATTGATCACTGCCGACGGAGTCAACGTAGTGCCCACACAAACCGACGAAATCGGATTGATTAAAACTTGAGGAATAGTATTGACCGTGATGGCTTCAGTATCCTGAAATACGCCGCACGAATTGGTCATTTGCAGGCGGAGTGTATATACACCTACCGAGCTCAGCAAAAACTGAGGGGAAAGAGAAGATGCGTTGGTTCCACCGGTATACGAGAACGCGCCTGTATTTGGTGCGCAAGGGAGATCCGAATAGTCCACGATCCAGGTAGTCGACGTATTGCAGGATGCAAAATTGTTAGCCGTCGTATTCGTTGTTTGAACTGTCATGGGCACACAGCCCACGTTATTGTTTACTGTAAAAACGGGTGTTGGCGGCTGTTCAATGCACACCTGCTGAGTCCAGTTTGTGGTGCCACAGGCGAGCAATGGATTGCCAGAATTGGTGGCATTCAAGGTTACGGTGTAGGTGCCGGGCGCAGCGTAAACGTGAGTTGGGCTGGCCAACGTCGAAGTATTATTAGCCCCTGAAGCAGGATCACCAAAATTCCAGGTATAGTTAGTATTTGAGTTACAGCCTTGGTTGAAACCGGGAATCGAGGTATTCGTAAATGGTACCGCAGAATTCACGCAGGCCGCAGGCGGAGCAGTAAAGCTCGCTGAGGGCGGCATGAAAATTTGAATCGGCGAAATTGTCGCTGTCGATGGCGTGCAGTTATTGTCGGCGGTTATTCCAAAGGTGAAAAACTGCGGAGAATTTGCGCAAGTGCTTGTATTGTATGTGTGACAAACCGAGGCGGGAGGTGGGTGATTGAACGTCTGGATCGGCGAACCATCGCCAAAATCAACTAGGTAAACGGTGGATTGGTAATTATTTGAATAATTGCTGAGCGGAAAGCAAAACTCAACCGGACCACATTGGAGGGTATTTCCTAAGGTGGCTGCTCCAATGGCCGGATTGCTAATGTTACTTACCTCATAAGTCTGAGCGTCTGAGCAGCCATTTGACCCTGTAACTGTGTAGGTGAGTGTCCAAATATTTACTCCCGAATAGATATGTTCTACACCAGCAGGCGCTGTGGTGGAGGAATAATTAGGACTGCCATCACCATAGTTGATGGTGTAGTTGGTTCCAGCCCCGGTACCCGTGGAAGCGTTTGTGAAATAAGCGTAAAAATCGTTTACACCCAGACACTGCGTGAAATTAACATCCTCCGTAAGAACAGCATTAGGCGTTTGATTGATCGTGATGCTGGCGGTCTGCGTATCGGTGCAGCCGTTGCTGCTTTCTACAATAAGAGTAACGATGAATGTCGAAGAGGCATTGCCTATTGCCACGAAGGTGTGACTAGGACTTTGAGATGAACTCGCGTTCGATGTGCCCGATGCTGGATTGCCAAAATCCCAATCGTAGGTGCAGCCGGGGCATCCTGTGGTGGTATTCGTGAAATTGATTGGAGTACTCGCGCAACCGGTATTTGGACTAAAAGTGAAATTAGCGTTTGGGGAAGGAAGAACAGTTACAGTGATTTGATCCGACTCCCCGCCGCAACCTCCGTTGCTCAGATTGACCGTGTAAATGGTAGTTGAACTTGGAGTCACCACCGGATTAGCCACCGCCGCAGCCCCGTTGTTCCAGTTGTAAGTAACTCCGCCCGCTCCATTCACGGCTGTAGGAGAACCTCCGAGAGTGACTGATGCTCCCTGACAGATGGTGACATTAGCACCGGCATCGGCCGAGCATTGAGCACTTGCATTTACAGAAAGAAGCGCACCCATAGATGCGCTAACCGTCCATAGCAACAAGCGTTTAAAAATTCTCATCTAAGTTTAGTCGTCCGTTTGAAGCGCGCGAAGATAGCCATTCAAGCACCTTTGCCCAGCGCCCATTCTTGAATCAGACCCGAAGCAAGCGCATCGGGTTGCATGCTTTTGAAGCAGCTTTTTATTTGTTGAAAACCGAGACCTCTCCACGGTTCAAAAGAAGTCCATCTTTGTCAGGATGAAATACGGTTATCTACTGATTCTGTCCGCGGTAGCCACAAGTTGTGGGTTAAACGATACGATGGGGAGATTAGACCAAGGACGCATAAAAGCTGATTTTTTGATCGAGCACCTCTCCGACTCGACCATTTCGGAAAGCTTTGAAGGATCGGGATATTCTTCTAATGCAGTGAAATCCTTTCAAACCGCACTCACTCAGAATTGCGATTGGGAAAAGAAGCGGGGCAAATTCATCGATTTTTACATGGATCGCAAGGGCAATGATCGGCAGGCCTCATTTATCTACGAGTATTTCATGGATTGCGATAGCCTTCGGATTATTCTGACCTACGATACCGCAAGTGATTCGGTCTTTTTGATTTCAGCATTGATTGAACCCATTGAACAGCCCAACCCTCTGCTGGTAGATCCCATGATGAGCATTCTGAAGGATGCAGACTGGGAGAAGAAGAAGCACTAAACAATCTGCCTCTGGCCCTTATCCACTGATAATGAAGATGTCCTCGCTTCACAGGACGCAATTGAAGGGCACATTTGAGGTTCACCTTTTTCAGATACGCATTCTTTCTATATTTGCGCCCGCTTTTGAAGACTTCGGTCGTTCACTTGGCGGGGTAGCTCAGCTGGTTAGAGCGCATGATTCATAATCATGAGGTCTCGGGTTCAATCCCCGATCCCGCTACAATCAAGGCCTTCACTTTTGAAGGCCTTTTTATTTGTCCCTTTAAGCAAAGGCAACCTAGTGAGATCCCAATTAGCGATTTCCCTAAAAAATGGTTATCCTTGCAATGATTACGTATTTACCTGACTTGTTCTATGGAAAAGATTAAACTCGAACTCGAGTACCTCATTCGCACCTCCGATCATGTGCTCTTCAATTGCATCAGTTCTCCAAGTGGCTTGGAAGAATGGTTTGCCGATAAAGTAAATATCGTAGGAGATATTTTCACGTTTATTTGGGAAGGCGAAGAGCGTTCCGCTCAACTGGTGAGTCAGAAAAAAGACCAGTTTGTCAAGTTTCACTGGACCGATGAAGGAAAGGACAAGACGTATTTCGAATTGCGCATCAAGATCGACGAAATGACCAGCGAAACAGCCTTGATCGTCACTGATTTCTGTGATTCTGACGAAGAAGAAGAATCCAGATTGATGTGGGATTCATCGGTCGAAAATCTGCGCCGCAACATCGGCGGTTAATGTCACCTCTCTTTCACCACCTTGTGTAAAAGGGCTGCGTGAGCTCCTTAAAGGCTTCCGAAATTTCCCCCGGACTCTTTTCAATTAGGATTGACTCCATCTTCGGCTCAAATTCATAGTGCCGAGAAAATTCAACCATTACCCTCGTGGCGTCTTTATCTGCCAGTGTGAAAACGTGCGCTATGCGATTCGGAAAGAGATGTGCCACCGCGGCGGCATCCAGCCATTTCTTCAGCCTGCTTCTGGGGATGATGATCGATATCCGGCCTTCATGCGCCAGCAGTTGTTCTGAATGCCTCATGAATTTTTCCGCAGGCAACGAATCATCATGACGTGCTTTGCTCCTGACCGGGTCAGCAGCGCGAATGGAATCGGAGAAATAAGGCGGATTGGAAATAATTAAATCCACAGGCATGTCTGATTCGTAATTCAGAAAATCGAAGTGATGCACTGACATCCTTTCCGCCCACGGAGAATGTGCAAAATTAAATCCTGCGTCGCCCACACTTCCTTCATCGATTTCAACCCCGCGAACTATAGCGCGTTGATTGCGTTGCGCGCAGATCAGTGCAAGGACCCCGTTGCCTGTTCCCACATCTAGAATGGTACGAGCCTCACCGAGCTCCGCCCAACTGCCGAGCAGAATAGCATCGGTGCCCACCTTCATCGAACTTTGAGATTGCTCCACAGCGAACTGCTTAAATTGAAAGGGCTTTACTGCAGAATCTGCCATACATCATGTGGCACTTTTAGTTTCATTCCACGTTTTATATTCAGGCGACTTGCTTTCCCCGCGATTTTCTGGTTCTCGAAGCGGCTCACAAGGCATCAACGTGTTTTTGCATTCAGCAGGAAGTGATAGGTAGATACGCGTGCCTTCTTTTTTCCATTCCAACATTTCATCGCTCACCTGCTTCACAATTTTCCCGGGATTACCCACGACTACACTTCTCGGTGGAATTTGAGTATCTGCAGTTACCAAGGTAAGAGCTCCCACAATACTCCCCTCTCCAATTGTCACTCTATCCATAATCACCGCATTCATACCCACCAACACATCCTTGCCAATTTCAGCGCCATGGATAATCGCGCCGTGTCCGATGTGCGCATTCTCATGAAGAATCACCTTCACTCCGGGAAACATGTGGATGGTGCAGTTCTCCTGCACATTGCATCCATCGCCAATGACGATTTGTCCCCAGTCGCCGCGAATTGCAGCGCCTGGCCCCACGTACACATCCTTGCCGATGATCACATCGCCGGTGACGGTGGCGTTCGGATGAATGAACGCTGATTCATGAATGACTGGTCGTTTGCCCTGAAACTCGAAGATATTCGCCATACTCGTGCTAATGTAGTCGGGGGATTGTTACACTACAACACCTTTCGGAAGGGAAAGTATAATTACACTCGCTCGAGCACAACAGCATAGCCCTGCCCTACTCCAATGCACATGGTACAAAGAGCATATTCTCCTTTGATTTGATGCAATTGAAGTGCGGCAGTTAAAATCAATCGTGCGCCACTCATTCCTAAAGGATGACCTAGGGCAATTGCTCCTCCATTTGGATTCAAGCGCGGATCCTGATCCGCCAATCCCATGGCACGCGTGCAGGCTAAAACTTGCGCAGCAAATGCTTCGTTGATTTCAATTACATCCATATCATCCAGTGAGAGTCCGGCGCGCTTAAGGGCCAGTTCGCTCGCTCCCACTGGGCCAATACCCATGATGCGTGGTTCTACGCCCCACACGCCTGATGAGACCACGCGGGCCAGCGGACGCAATTGGTGCGCGCGAATTCCTTCTTCAGAAGCCATCAGCAATGCTGCAGCCCCATCATTTAATCCAGATGCATTGCCAGCGGTGACGGTTCCGCCTGCTCGAAATGCCGCACGCAAGGATGCAAGTACTTCCATGCTCGTTTCCGGACGAATAAACTCGTCTGATTTAAATAGAAGAACCTCTCCTTTCTTTTTTGGTATAGCCACTGGGGAGATTTCCATCTCAAAACGCTCCACAGCGCGTGAAGCCTTCGATTGACTCCACCATGAAAACCGATCTTGATCTTCTCGGGAAATGGAGTATTTCTCTGCGAGATTTTCTGCCGTTTCTCCCATAGCTTCTGTGCCATAGAGTTCCTTCATTTTTGGATGAATGAACCTCCAGCCGAAACTACTATCGAACAACTGAGAATCTCTTCCATAAGCCGTGCTCGCCTTTGACATCACCCACGGTCCGCGCGTCATGTGCTCCACCCCACCAGCAATAAATACATCGCCTTCTCCCGCATGGGCGGCTCGTGCGGTTTGAACCACGGCCGACATTCCGGATGCGCACAACCTGTTTACCGTTTCTCCCGGCACTGATACAGGTAAACCCGCAAGAAGAGAGGCCATTCGGGCCACATTCCTATTGTCTTCTCCGGCCTGATTCGCGCAACCCATGATTACATCGCTAAGTGCAGCTGGATCAAAATTAGGATGACGATCCATCAGGCTTTTGATCGCATGAGCGGCCAAATCATCAGCGCGCACTGGCGCCAGCGTTCCACCAAAATTTCCAATCGGTGTGCGCACACCATCAATTACATATGCATCCATGCTCATTCTTTGCAACAAAGATGCGGCATGTCAACCCAACAGGGTGCATCGGAGAAGACTTCTGCTGCGGAAAAGAAAGACCGTGCTAAGTTTGCGCCATGAGCGACACAACGGGACGTCCATTGATACTGGTCACCAATGATGATGGAATTTATGCTAAAGGAATTCGCGCTCTTGTGCGCGCTGTCATGCCCTTGGGAGATGTGGTTATCGTAGCCCCCGACAAACCGCAGAGCGGCATGGGACATGCGGTCACCATCAATGGAATACTTCGGCTTCAAGATGTGATTTTCGAAGAAGGAGTGAAAGCGTATTCCTGCAGTGGAACCCCGGTCGACTGCGTGAAACTCGCTATTTATAAGGTCCTGGATCGCAAGCCGGATTTATTGGTCAGTGGGATCAATCACGGTGCAAATTCATCCATCAATGTGATCTACTCCGGCACCATGTCGGCCGCTGTGGAAGGCGCCGTAGAAGGCATTCCATCGATTGGATTTTCACTGCTGGATCACAGCGGCGATGCAGATTTCACCGCGGCAGCAGGCATTGCGCGAAAGATTGCTGAAAAGGTGCTGAGTGAAACGCATTATCCCGAAGGTATTTGTCTCAACGTGAATATTCCGAAAGGTGATCCTTCCACCATTAAAGGGGTCAAGATTTGCCGACAGGCTAAAGCGTATTGGGAAGACAACTTCGATCAACGCACTGACCCAAATGGAAAATCCTATTTCTGGCTGACCGGAGAATTTAAAAATTTCGACAAGGGCGAGGATACAGATGAGTTTGCGCTGCATCACAATTTCGTTTCTGTTGTTCCCGTTCAATATGACCTCACGGCTTATCACGCCATTTCACACCTACAACAATGGGATATATAACTCAGGATCGTTTTGATAAATTCTGGGTAGGCTTCGTGCTCGGACTCATCGGTGCCTGTCTGGGCTTCGTGATCTTCGGCTTTGTATGGTCGTTGGGCACAGATCATTCGTTCACATTTTACATAGAAGATGTATTAAGCGGAATTACTTCTCTCTTTCAGGATAAAGTGGTCACAATCTCCATTCTGATCGATGTGGTTTTATTTTACTTGTTCCTTCGTATTCATTGGTACAATGTGAGCAAAGGACTTTTGGCTGTCGTCATTCTCAGTGTGCCTGTTGCTCTTTACCTCTATTAATTGAATCCGGATAGATGCCACTTGCAGCGCTATCATTGCACGGAAAATTTCCCCTATGAAACTCTACTTTATTGCCGGAGAAGCGTCAGGTGATTTGCATGGATCAAACTTGATTCGTGCTATTCGCGAGATTCATCCGGACGCTGAAATACGCGGATGGGGCGGCGATCTCATGCATGACGCCGGAGCTCATATCGTAAAGCACTACCGCGAACTTGCCTTCATGGGTTTCCTTGAGGTGGTGATGAATCTCACGACTATTTTGAGAAACATGCGCTGGTGCAAAGAGGATATTGCCACATGGAAGCCAGATGCGGTCATATTCATCGACTACCCAGGATTTAATTTGCGCATCGCAGAATGGGCCCATCAACAAGATATTCGAACCTTCTATTACATCTCTCCACAAATCTGGGCCTGGAAAGAGAAGCGTGTGCATCAGATTATCCGCGATGTGGATCACATGTGTGTGGTGCTTCCTTTTGAAAAGGCGTTTTATGAAAAATATCACCATGAGGTCGAGTTTGTAGGACATCCACTGCTTGATGCTATTTCTTCAAAACCTGTGGATGCAACTGAATTCCGCAGTGCTCATGGTCTAGACTCTCGGCCGATTGTGGCCATCTTACCTGGAAGCAGAAAGCAGGAAATAAGCACCATGCTGCCCCTCATGCTTTCAGCGCAAACACAATTCGTAGATTATCAATTTGTGATTGCAGCGGCTCCTTCGCTAGAGGAAGAAGTGTATCGTCGGTTGATTCAAGCTTCTGGCGCAAAGGTGAAAATTGTGCGTGGCAAAACACATGAACTCCTGGCTGTGTCGCGCGCCGGATTAGTAACCAGCGGCACCGCTACACTTGAGGCCGGACTCATCGGTATGCCTCAAGTGGTTTGCTACAAAGGCAATCCAGTATCATATTGGATCGCTCGTCGACTAGTGAAGGTGAAATACATTTCTCTGGTAAACCTCATTTTGGATCGCACCTCGGTAACTGAATTGATTCAGAACGATCTTAACCCGGCAAGGATAAAAAATGAATTAGAAGTGCTTCTGCATGACACCCCCGAGCGGAGTCGAGTGCTAAGCGATTACACCGAACTGCGTACCAAACTCGGCGGTACCGGCGCATCGATGCGAACTGCCAAGGCGCTGTTGAAAAGTCTGACGCACTAAAGAGTTCACACAACTTGTCGCTTCTACCTTCGTACACATCGCTGCATGAAGTACGGCCTACTCTTCTTTTGTCTACTTGTCAGCGGGATACTCCACGCTGGAAACCCGCTTGTAGTCGGTATTTTTCAAGGATATGCGTTCAATGAGGTAAAAATAGAAGTCGTATCTGGCAGCTACAACATATCCAATGGATCAGCCGTGATTTTCACCATGGGTTCAGGCAAGCAGTGCCAAGTGAACACCACTGATTCCAGAGTGAGCATTGCTTTCGGCGACAATGCGAGCCAATCCTCCGCATGGCTTAGATGGAAGGGCACTGGTGAATTTCGAATTTCACCGCAAGGGCAAAAAGCCACCGGACGTATTTTTTCCGGAGAACTTATTGTGAAGAATGCGGGTGGCAAAATCGTTCTTTTGAACTTGCTCGATGTGGAAGATTATATCCCTGGTGTAATCGAAGCTGAAGCTGGTCCGAACCACACCGCAGAGTATTACAAGGTTCAGGCAATCATCAGTCGCACCTATGCACTCAACAATCTTCGTCGACACGAAGCGGAAGGATTTAATCTCTGCGATCAAACGCATTGTCAGGTGTATCATGGAAAACCACGCTTTGTAAAGGAGGCTTTTGAAGCAGTAGAAAGCACCAACGATGTAGTGATTGTAGACGATGATATCAATCTAATCACTGCAGCATTTCACAGCAACTGTGGCGGACACACCGTGAATTCCGAACATGTGTGGAGCAAGCCACTCTCCTACTGCGTGGGACGACGCGATACTTTTTGTCTGGTGATGCCGCATAGCAATTGGGAAAAAACAATTCCTCTCGAACAATGGACCAGCTACTTGGATTCGAAAAGGTATCCGATGAATGATTCGCTGAGCGCTTCGGCTCTGGCGTATTTCCCTTCCCAAAAGGAAGTTTATTTCGTGGATGAAAGCACCAAAATTCCTACTCGAGTTATTCGCTCGGATATGAAACTGCGTTCATCCTTTTTCACCGTCCATCAGCAGGGTGAATCGGTGACTTTTATCGGACAGGGTTTCGGACATGGTGTTGGACTATGTCAAGAGGGCGCTATGCGCATGGCTGAACTGGGATACAGCTATCAGGATATAATTCACTTCTATTATGCCGGTGTGCACTTGGTTCCCAAGCGGTTTATCTGGTTCTTCAAAGAGGACTGATCTCTATCTCTGATTCGGGTTATCGGTTTAGTTGGCGGCCTCAGCGCTAAAGTGTGCCTAGTCGAATTTTTTCACCGTAAAGAAATTCCTCCGGAAACTCCGTGTTACCTCATTTTCCTCCGTGTCCGTTTCATCCGCCGTGCAACGGCATTTTTTTCACCTTAGAGACATAAATATCCATAAAGGTTCATGGAGAAATTCCTTTGTGCGCTTTGCGGACCTTTGCGCCCTTTGCGTTCCGTTTTTTTCACCATAGAGACATAAAGAATATAAAAGAGGCTTTGTTCTTCGTGGTTCCTTAGCTCTGTGGTGAGAAATGAAAAAACACTCCTCCTCTTTAGATTGGTGAATTTTCTCACTGAAAGTGATGCCTTCAATCGGCTTTAACACTGTTTGACGACCTTTAACAGCAATGGGCAACGGTCTAGGTATAAATTAGCTTCACCTTACAACGCACCGCACCATGATATTTTTTACGCGCCTTTTCATTCCTGCTCTTTGTTGTCTTTTCGCATCAGCAGGATTTGCTCAAGGCAAGGCTAAAGTGACCATTACCCGCCAAGTGGATGGGAAATCGACTTCTGAAACTCGTGAAATAGATCTAAACGAGAATCAAGACATCCAACTTCTTCTCGAAGAAATGGGCGTGATGAACGAGTTCGGTCAGCTTAAAGAAGGACAGCAGTTTGAAATCAATGTGCAGAAGTCTCAAGGTGCTGCGCAAGACGAATCCAGAAGGATTTTCATTTTTCCTGATGGTTCTGATACCAGTCCACGCATGCCAGAGATGGGACGTTTCGATATAGAAGCGTGCTCAGAGTCCAAGGCCTATCTGGGTGTGATGATGAAAGATGTAAGTATCTCTTCACAAGGCATTCAAGCGGCGCGGATAACCGAAGTGATCGCTGGTACTCCTGCCGAAGAAGCCGGACTTGAGATGGGTGATTTGATTACTCATATCAATGGCGACCGAGTCGAATCCGCTCAAGATGTGGTAGAGATGATTCAATCTGAAAAGCCAGGTGAGGATGTGAAACTGACAATCCTCCGCAACGAAAAGAAGAAAAACATTAAAGTCGAATTGGACGAGCGCGCGATAGAGATGCGCCGACGCGTCGGCTCAGAGACGCCGTCTGATCAAGCACCAATGCCATTCTTTGATCTGCAAATGAATCCTGATTCGATCGAGATGGTTTTCCCCAGAGAATTCGAATTCCTTCGCGACTCATTCATGGTGGCCCAGCCTTTTAGCTGGCACAATGAGGGCTTCGCACTTGAAAACACCCCTTTTCTTGGTGTGACACCTGGCGCTGACCTTGCCGGAAAAGGTGTGGTGATCGGATCTATTGTTCCCGGTTCATCCGCTGAAGAAATGGGTCTGCAAGAAGGAGATGTAATTCTTTCCATCAATCAAACCGCAGTGAATGAATTCAATGAAATGGCCGAACTCATTGGCGCATTAGAGCCCGGTGGAGAAGTCGAATTGAGCGTTCAACACAACGGTCGTGAAAAGAAAATTACGGGAACTCTCGGCAGTCGCCAATCGAGCAATCGCCAAGACCTTCGCATTTTCCATGACTTCAAAGGCATGGATGAAGGTGGACAATTCCTTTACGAATACGAATTTGATTTGGATAGTGCGGATATCGAATTGCAGATGGACGAATTGCTCCGCCAATTTCAACTGCAACAATCTGACGAGACGCAAGGCTATCTGCTGGAAGAGAATTTTGACCGCCTGAGGGAGCAGCCTACTCAAATGTCGATCACCATTCAGATTATGAATATTCCAAGTGATGAGGCTACTGCGATCAACCAGAATGCCTCTCCCCAACTCGAAGTAAGAAACGATTTTGTTCCGGATCGGATCTCGTTCTTCCCCAACCCAAGCAATGGCGTGCTTCAACTGAATTTCAGCACTCAAACCAAAGGTGACTTGCGCATTCTGGTGTACAATGCAACCGGTGCAACGGTCTATGAAGAAATTCTTGGTAATTTTTCAGGGGACTATTCCAACGAGATTGATTTCTCCCAATACGCGGATGGAGCATACTACCTGCAGCTCATTCAGAATGACCAAACCTTCAGCCGCAAGCTGATCAAGGGTAAATAGTCTGATAGAAAAGTAACGGTGAAGGCCCTTGTCCTTTAAGGCATTGACTCAATACATCTTCTGGCGTTTGATCAGGTAGCTCAATAGAACCTGGTTGAAGCCTTGATTGAGATCGGCTTCTACGAAATCGATCTGATACTGACCACAGCGCAGCTTAAGTGAAGTACGAAACTCATTCATGCGCTTTTGGTAAATCTCGCGCACATCGGCCGGATTCACTTTGATCTCTTCGCCGCTTTCCAGGTCAGTGAACGTGTAAGGACGATTCTCAAAATTAAACTCGAGTTCTTTGCCTCCATCCACTACATGAAAGAGCACAACCTCATGCTTGTTGTGTCGCAAATGCTGGAGCGCACTGAAAAGCTCATCGGCCTTCTCGCTGTTGTCCATCATATCGCTGAAGATCACTACGAGCGAGCGGCGATGGACACTCTCCGCAATTTCATGAAGAGTATCCGTCACGACCGACTTTGAAGTAGGCTGGCCGGAAACGGTGTTAAGTAATTGCTCCAATTCGTTGAATAGGTAGTTCACGTGCGAACCACTGCTCCCTCTGCGGGTATTCAGCGTGATTTTATCTGAGAAAAAAGTGAGTCCTATGGCATCGCGCTGATGACGCAAAAGCTCGATAAGCGCAGCGGCACCATACACCGAAAATTTTATCTTATTGAATTCATCCCCTTCCGCAGCTACCCCATTTGGAAAAAACATGGATGCGCTGCAATCAATCAATATCTGGCTGCGAAGGTTTGTTTCTTCTTCGTAGCGTTTCACAAACAACTTATCGGTACGCGCAAATAACTTCCAATCGAGATGCCGTGTGCTTTCTCCGGTATTGTACAGACGATGCTCCGCAAACTCCACCGAAAAACCATGGAACGGACTTTTATGAAGGCCTGTAATAAAACCCTCTACCGCCTGTTTGGCGAGGAGTTCGAGTCGGCCGAGTCCTTGAATCTGCTTGCGGTCAATATTGATTGGCATAGCACAAAGAACGGAGAAAATAAGCAGATATGTAAAGGCATTCACTCATTCTGGTACAACCACCATCCGCATTTTTTTCAGCCTGAGCTGAAGCGGTCGTCCGGATTCATGATAGAACACCACCTCAAGGCTGTTGTAGCCTGGCTCAATCGTGAAAGGAATAATCGTGCGCACCGAATTTTCAAAAAATCCGGAGGACTGCCGTATCGGATAATACGCCACCCATTTTACCTCCTTGCCTTTGCGCAGTTGAATGATTACCTGAGGCTCAAGAAGATCGAGCGCATCCTTGGACCCAAGATCCAATTCCAGTGCATTCATCAAGGTATCGGAAAACACATCCATCGGCCAAGTGCCCGCGATGACATACTGTTGAGTGGGTAGGTTGAGTTCCTTTGCAGTGGATTCCTCAAATATGCCCAACTCGGATATGTCGGACCTGATTAAAGGATTTGAATACGTTGCCGGAGGTCTGCGCACTTCAATCGAAGCTCCTCGATAACCGGATTCAGTTTTCTTCCAAAACATGCGCTCATCCCATTGCATCAGCGAATCCAACCCTGCTCCGCGAATGGCCCACACATCTGCCCGTTCTGAGAGCCAGCAGCCCGGAGCCATGGGATAAATGGAACTGAGCATTGCCTTTGATTCCGATAGCGACACCCTCGGATTGCCGGAAGCCACTAACGGGATGCCGGTGTGAAACGCCAACGCCATCGTCCATTTCTGCATATCACCTACCGGCGAGCGACCATAATAATCTGATCCGTAGTGGTAAAACGGAATCGGAAGAAGCACCGTCGATGAGGTCTTCCACGAGGAAAGTTCAGCGCTCTGCTGTCGCCACAACGCAGGCAATCCTTCTTCCCGAAATAAATTCGGCGTGAGTGAAATGCGATTGCTCACTCCTTTCAGCGGAATAAATCCCTCGATCACAAACAGCATCACGGTAGCGACGATTACGCTCATACGAAGCACTTTCGACTTTTCTGGCTTTCGATTTTCCCACCATACGCTCAACACGCCAAACGCAAATAGTGTGGCCGCATAATAAAATACCCATGCAAACCGACCCGGTGCGCGAAACTGTTGCACCATCGGCAACTGATCCAGAAGGGACTCCAATCCCCACGTGAAGGGCCAGCCAAAAGAGAAAAACAAGACGGGCAATGATCCGAAGAAAAGTAGACTTGTCCGGCGTGACATGTGTGTCTTTCGCATCACCCACCGACTGCCGAATACAAGGATAATGAGTGTCGTGGCCATCCCGACATACGCCCAGCCTTCCCACACTTGTTTGTGCACTTTAATCACCTGACTCACCATGTGGCGAAAAGGCTGATCGTGCGGCACAAATACCGTTTCATACGATGCCGTGTACTCCAAAAATCCCTGCCCCATTCCTGCTCTATCGGCATGGGTATCGGTAAGTCGAATGAAGCCCACATACACGATCAATGGAATAATTGCGGACGCCAACGACTTCACCATTTTCCTCGAAGAATAATAAATGCGTCCATCTGCCATCCATTCAACTGCTGTGAGCGATAACAAAAACAACGACATCATCATTCCGAGGTAAGGATGCGTGAAAAAAGCTGAGATGATGGCGATGCTCATGCCCAGAAAGGCCGGACGTGATTCGCCCTTCTTTTGCGCACTCCACAATAGCATGAGCAATGGAATCCAGAAGGCATACGAAAGGGCATAATGTCCTTCCATGCGATAGATCTGCGGATTCATCCAAGTGATGCAAAGGGCGGCCAGACAAGCGATCCAAGGTAAAAAATGATGGCGGACAGCTACTTCAAATAGCACCCAAGTCGCGAGTGGAAAAGACAGAAGCATCGCCACATTCAGGGTGCCCACAGGATGAGCTTTCACCCACGGAATCCAGCCGATGAGCAATGCGAGCAAAGGGTGTCCGTCACTATAACACACGTGCTCCCCGAACGGCATATTGGTGCCACCGAAATGAAGCCACGAAGAATCATAGCGTATGTGCCAAGCCCAGGTGAAGTAATTCTTTACGCCATCCCCACGGGATGAAAACATATACTCATCCGGATGAAACATGACTTTGCCAAACACTAAAGCGCACACGACAACCGCGCTGCACACTGTGATCAGTCGCCAGATTCTGACGTTCATACCTCCTGTGCTTCGATGCGCACCACAATAAATTTGCTCACTGGGGTATTGCTCTTGTCCGCCACACTGTTCAATGGAACAAGACAATTTGTTTCAGGAAAATAAGTGGCCACACATCCTCTTGCAATGTCAAACGGTATCACGTGAAAGGTATTCGCCAGTCGTTCTTCTCCCTGAAACACTGAAATTAAATTGACGAGCTGTTTCGCTTTCAATCCGGCCTTTTCAATATCCTCGGGATGCATCAGCACTACTCTTCGCTCGTGGGAAATACCGCGGTAACGATCATCTAACCCATAGATAGTGGTGTTGTATTGGTCGTGACTGCGAATGGTCATCATCACAAAATGTCCGGCAGGAATAGATAGATCAGGCAAGGGGTTCACTGTGAACTGAGCCTTACCGGATTCGGTGGTAAACCGTCCTTCCCGAGGTCCATTGGGCAGATAGAATCCATCGGGTTGGCGCACCCGTGCGTTGAATTGATCAAATCCATCAATCGAACCTTCGATGTGATTGCGCACCACATCGTAATTGTCGATCATCGCCGTCCAATCGGCCGACCCGCTGTCACCAAAATACGCATTGGCCATGTGCGCCACAATCGCAGGCTCTGAAAGCAAGCTCTCCGAGCAGGGTTCGAGCACACCTTTCGAGCGGTGAACCACTCCCATTGAATTTTCTACCGTCACAAATTGCTCGCCTCCCTTTTGCAGATCCTTTTCTGTGCGGCCCAAGCACGGTAGAATTAACGCATGCTCTCCCGTCACCAAATGGGCGCGGTTCAGCTTCGTAGAAACATGTACCGTGAGAGCGCATTTCTGCATTGCCTTTCCGGTGAACTCACTATCGGGTGTGGCAGAAATAAAATTGCCTCCCATTCCTATAAAAACCCTCACCTTATTCTGATCCATTGCGGTGATCGCCTCTACCGTATCATAGCCATGCTCACGTGGAAGTGAAACACCAAGGTGGCGCTCCATTTTTTCCAGAAAAGAAGCTTTCGGTTTTTCATAAATCCCCATCGTGCGATCGCCTTGCACATTGCTGTGTCCGCGCACCGGACACAATCCTGCGCCCGGCTTTCCTATCGCACCGCGCAAGAGATGCAGATTGACAATCTCCCGAATATTTCCCACCGCATGTTTCTGCTGCGTGAGTCCCATTGCCCAGCATGAAATAATCCGCGTTTTCTTACTAAGTACATTGGCTACAGTGCGCACCTGATCCATGCTAATGCCACAGTCTTCCAATGCTTGTTTTACATTCAACAAACGATTTTCTTGAAAGAATGCATCCACACCTTCTGTTTGCTTTTCAATAAAACTACGGTCCGCAATTCTTCCTGGAATTTCTTCTTCCAAGTGAATCAAGTGATGGATGATCAACTTAAATAGCGCCACGTCGCCACCGATTTTTACCTGAAGAAAATGATCGGCAAGCAAAGAACCGCCCATGAGTATATCCACGGGACTTTGCGGATTGACAAACTTGGTGGTTCCCGCCTCAGGCAACGGATTGATGTGAATAATTATCCCGCCATTTTTCTTGCATTCTGTCAGAGCCGACAGCATCCGTGGATGGTTTGTTCCGGGATTTTGTCCCACCACCATCACCACTTCCGCATGGTGAATATCATCGAGCGTAACCGTTCCCTTTCCGATCCCAATTGTTTCGTTCAACGCCACACCAGAGCTCTCGTGACACATGTTGGAGCAATCCGGAAGATTGTTCGTGCCGAGCATCCGCACAAAGAGCTGATACATAAACGCGGCTTCATTGCTGGTGCGACCTGATGTATAGAAGACGGCTTCATGCGGCGATTTGCACGCCTTCAATTCCTCCGCGATCAATTCAAATGCCTTCTGCCAAGAAATAGGTTCATAATATGATTTGCCCTTCGGCAAATACATGGGTTCTGTCACCCGACCACTCTTTCCTATCCGATAATCACTCCACGTGCTCATCGTTTCCACCGAATTTTCATTGAAAAATGTAGGGTCGCAAAGGCTTGAAGTCGCTTCTTCGGCGATGGCCTTCGCGCCATTTTCACAATACTCCCCGAGTTTCGAGCGATGAGCAGGCTCCGGCCACGCGCAGCCCGGACAGTCGAAGCCCTCTTGCTGGTTCATTTTGGAAAGCACTTTAAGCCCTTTCCACAATCCCACTTCTTCCGCGATGTGTTTCAACGCCACCGTAATCGCCGGTAAACCAGCGGCCTGATGCTTCACGGGGGTGAGCTGAAGTCCGGTGAGTTCGGCAGGCGGTACAATGGTTACTTTACGAGGAGAAAAAGTGGATTGGCTCATAGCGACGAATTTAGCTGAACTCCAAAGAAAACGGGATTTCGTTATGGTTGACTCATCCCCGCGTACTTTTCGCCAACAAACACCGGCTATGAATTTTTCAAAAGAAGACTTGATTGCGATGACTCGCGAAGTAGAGCGCCTGAGCTGCGAGATAGGGGCATGGATGAAACAGCAAACCATCAGCACCGCCCAGACCGAGATGAAATCGTTCAACAACCTCGTCACTTTTGTGGACAAAGAAAGCGAGCGACGCTTCGTGGAAGGCCTCACAAGCTTGCTTCCGGAAGCGGGTTACGTGGCTGAAGAAGGTACTGGAGAGAAAAATGAAGGCGGGTACAACTGGGTGATCGATCCGCTGGACGGTACCACCAATTTCGTACATGGAATGAATATCTGGTGCACGAGTGTGGCGCTGGTTGGGCCTTCCGGGCCCATTATCGGAGTGATTTTCGATCCGAATACAAATGAATTGTTTTCTTCTTCCTTGGGAAATGGCGCCACGCTGAATGGTCAACCGATTCGCGTATCCTCCACCTCTCCGCTTCACTCGGCATTGCTGGCCACCGGATTCCCGTACGATGATTTTGACCGCGAACATTATTACTACGACTTGCTCAAAAATCTGGCTCACAAAACACGTGGCCTGCGCAGATTAGGAAGCGCCGCTTTGGATATGGCTTGGACCGCCTGCGGACGACTGGATGGATTTTATGAGTATGGTCTTAACGCGTGGGATGTGGCTGCCGGCACTTTGCTCATTCGCGAGGCGGGTGGAATAGCAACCACATTTGATGGCGGCGACGATCCCATTTTTGGAAATGATCTCGTCTGCACCAATCCGCATATCTATGCCGATTTGATTAAAGAAATTAAAGACGTTTTCGAAAAGAGCTAGAGCAATCGCACGCTCTTTCTAACCCATTCAGTCTTTTTGCTTCGCAGTATCCTTCGGGCGGACTTCAGCGAAAAACGAGCGAAACACCACATCGAACTCCCGCAATTTGTCGTAATCGATCGAAAAGCGCGCACGCGCTCCGAAAATGCGTCCTTTGATCAGGCCAGAGCGCTTCAACTCACGAAGATGTTGAATCACGGTGGTAGGCGAAAGCTGCGGAATATCCAGAAATTCGCCATCCACTTCTCCCCCCTTATTGGCAATGGCCAGCAGCACTGCCACGCGTGCAGGATGACCAATGGCTCGGGTAAAATGGGCCAATTCGTTCTCTAACGGGTTGTATGACTCTTTCTCTGGCACGCGTTGATTTGATCATTGGGATCAAGGCGGCAAAGAACATTTGCGAATGTGCAGGCCGCGTGACTTCATTGTTAACTTTCAGTGAAATCGCGCCGCCTGCGCCTGCCCTCTGCTCTGTGTATCTTTGGCTCCATCCATATTCAGATATGTCTACAGATACAGTTTACACACCCAAGAATAAAGTCCGAATTGTTACGGCAGCATCACTTTTCGACGGACATGATGCCGCGATTAACATCATGCGTCGGATCATCCAAAGCACAGGATGTGAAGTCATTCACCTTGGCCACGACCGCTCCGCTCAGGAAGTCGTGAACTGCGCCATTCAGGAAGACGCACAGGCCATCGCGATGACCTCCTATCAGGGCGGACACACAGAATACTTCAAGTACATGCGCGACCTTCTGAAGGAGCGAGGTGCTGAACATATCAGAATATTTGGCGGAGGCGGAGGAACCATTCTTCCCTCCGAAATACAAGAGCTCCAGAACTATGGAATCACGCGCATATACCATCCGGATGATGGACGCGCCATGGGACTGCAGGGTATGATCAACGACCTCGTTTCCAAGTCGGATTTTCCCACCGGACAGCAGTTGAATGGAGAAGCCGGACGCCTCGCCGCCCGCGACCACCAATCGATTGCCCGACTTATCTCAGCAGCAGAAAATTATCCGGATCAGCATCGGGATGAATTGAATTCAATCCGCGAAAAAGCAAAGGCTGCAAAAGTGCCGGTGCTCGGAATCACCGGAACAGGTGGCGCCGGAAAATCATCTATGGTAGATGAATTGGTGCGTCGCTTTCTCTTTGATTTTCCAGAGAAAACAATCGGTATCATCTCCGTTGATCCTTCCAAACGAAAAACAGGTGGTGCCCTTCTCGGCGATCGCATCCGGATGAACGCCATCAGCAACCCTCGCGTATACATGCGTTCGCTTGCCACACGCCAAAGCAATCTGGCGCTGAGCAAGCACGTATCGGAAGCCGTGGATATTCTCAAAGTAGCAGGATTTGATCTCATCGTTCTAGAGACTTCTGGCATTGGACAAAGTGATACGGAAATCACTGATCACAGCGATGTGTCGCTCTATCTCATGACACCCGAATTCGGTGCCGCGTCGCAATTGGAAAAAATCGACATGCTCGATTTTGCGGATGTGGTGGCCATCAACAAATTTGACAAACGCGGCTCATTGGATGCACTGCGCGATGTGCGCAAACAATACAAGCGCAACCACCAATTGTGGGATGCCAATGATGAAACCTTGCCCGTTCTCGGCACTATCGCCTCGCAGTTCAATGATCCGGGCACGAACAAGCTCTATACGGTTCTCATGCGCACGCTGGTGGAAAAGGCCGGCGCTAATCTCAAGAGTCAGTTTGCGGTATCCGGTGAAATGAGTGAGAAAGTATTCATCATTCCGCCTAATCGCACGCGCTACCTCAGTGAAATTTCAGAGACCAATCGCGCTTACACCACGTGGGTCAATGATCAGTCGACACTCGCCGACACACTCTATGGCATTCAAACAGCCATGACCGCTCTGGAAGCTGGTGAGGTGGGCACCAATCAAGACATTGCCTTGCACGTTTTGCGTTCGTCATTCGATCGTATTCGCATGGATCTCACTTTGCACAACTGGGAGATTCTGCAAACGTGGGAAGAGAAACGCAGAACCTATAAGAACGCCGAATTTGTATTTCGTGTTCGCGACAAAGAAATCAAAATACAGACGCACACGGAGAGCCTGAGCCATTCGCTCATTCCAAAAGTGGTCACGCCATCGTATCGCTCGTGGGGAGATATTTTGCGCTGGGTGCTTCAGGAAAATGTGCCCGGTGAATTCCCTTACACCGCGGGTATTTATCCCTTTAAGCGCGAGGGCGAAGATCCCACGCGTATGTTCGCTGGTGAAGGTGGACCAGAGCGGACCAACCGTCGTTTTCACTACGTATCGCTCGGTATGCCTGCGAAGCGATTGTCGACAGCCTTCGACAGCGTCACACTCTATGGCAATGACCCCGATTACCGTCCGGATATTTTTGGAAAAGTGGGCAATTCAGGAGTGAGCATTTGCTGTCTTGACGATGCCAAAAAACTCTACAGCGGATTCGATCTGTGTGACCCGAAAACGAGTGTGTCCATGACCATTAACGGCCCAGCACCGATGCTCCTCGGATTCTTTATGAATGCCGCCATCGATCAGGCTTGCGAGAAATACATTCGCGCGAATGGCCTCGAAAAAGAAGTAGAGAAAAAACTCACCGCGAAATGGGAATCAAAAGGACTTACACGTCCTATGTACCAAGGCCCTCTGCCCGAAGGCAATGAGGGATTGGGCTTGATGCTCCTCGGCATCACTGGCGATGAAGTGCTGGAGCGCGAGGTGTATGAGGGCATCAAAACAGATACCTTGAAGATCGTGCGCGGAACCGTGCAAGCGGATATTCTCAAAGAAGATCAGGCGCAGAACACGTGCATTTTCTCCACAGAATTCGCCCTTCGTTTAATGGGAGATGTACAAGATTATTTCATCCGTCAGCAAGTCCGCAATTTCTACTCCGTTTCCATCAGCGGCTACCACATCGCGGAAGCCGGAGCGAATCCGATTACGCAGCTCGCCTTCACCTTGTCCAACGGTTTCACCTATGTGGAATACTACTTGAGTCGGGGCATGGACATCAATGATTTCGGACCCAACCTCTCGTTCTTCTTCAGCAATGGAGTAGATCCGGAATATGCAGTGATTGGCCGTGTGGCACGGCGTATCTGGTCCAAGGCAATGGCCAAGAAATACGGAGCGAATGCGCGTGCACAGATGTTGAAATACCACATTCAAACTAGCGGTCGATCGCTGCATGCGCAGGAGATTGACTTCAACGATATCCGCACCACGCTGCAGGCGTTGTATGCGATTTACGACAACTGCAATTCACTTCATACCAATGCGTATGATGAGGCCATCACCACTCCAACGGAAGAAAGTGTGCGCCGTGCCATGGCCATTCAGTTGATCATCAACAATGAACTTGGACTGGCGAAAAATGAGAATCCGATTCAGGGTTCGTTCATCATAGAAGAACTGACCGACCTCGTGGAAGAGGCTGTGCTGCTCGAGTTCGATCGCATCACCGAACGTGGCGGTGTGCTGGGGGCTATGGAAACTATGTACCAGCGCAGTAAGATTCAGGAAGAGAGTTTGTATTACGAAACACTCAAGCATACGGGAGCCTATCCGATCATCGGCGTAAATACTTTTCTCTCGTCGAAAGGCTCGCCTACGATCATTCCATCCGAAGTAATTCGCGCCACCCCAGAAGAAAAGGAATATCAAATTCAGATGCTGAAGAATTTGGATGCACAAGAACCAGAACGGCAGTCAGCGGCCATCAAAGCGGTGCAAGAAGCGGCGATTCAGAACACGAACATGTTCACCCAGTTGATGGAAACCACCAAGGTGTGTTCGCTCGGACAGATTACGCAAGCGTTATTTGAGGTGGGCGGACAATACCGCAGGAATATGTAAGGGCTACTAAGTACTCCGTATTCTTTCGCCGGCTTACTATTTAATGACTCTAGGAAACTCCTTGTAACAGGACACCAAAAGCCTATTGCGCATTTGAAAATAAGTCGTTTTCTTTTTTCACCCCTTTCTGGTAAAGCCGGCCATCTGGGGTAAAATACATTTTTTTCGCAATGGAAAAAATACCGTCATAAAAATGGAAAATTACCAATATTCGTAGTATGACCGTCGCTGAAAGCGAAAAAACTACGCGTCATTCCGTCAAAAATTGATTCGAATCAAATCCTTCAGTTAGTTCATTCTTCAAAAGGTAAACACCATAATTATTTCGCTATTTTGAAGTTCATTAGCACTAATGATGATAAAGAAATATCTGATTGGCTAAGCATAAGCGAGAAAACATTTAGAAATCATAAAGTAAGTAATAAGACAACGAAGCCCATCCTAAGAGAACACGCCATTAGGCTAATCTCGCTATTTAAGCACGGTATTAAAATTTTTGGCAACGAAGAACAATTTAAGGTGTGGCTGAAAACTGAAAATTTCTATTTCGATCAAGAAAAGCCTATGATCTTCATTGATACGGCAAGTGGCATCAAGTTTATCGATGACAGACTCACTGGTCTTGAGTATGGAGATAATGCTTAATTATGGAAGCGTTTAGAATTTCGAGTGAAGAATATTCTAAGGCGCCTTCAGCCTCTGGAAAATCAAGTCGCTGGAATAAAGACAATGAATATGTTATTTATACTGGTGAATCTAGAGCCCTTTCTACTCTTGAAATGTCGCACACCTCAAGGTCATGCCAGACATAGCATTTGAGACTATGGTTATATCAATAGCCGACGACGAAAATCTTTACACACGAATTCGTCTAAAAGATTTGCCCAGTGACTGGAAGAGCTTGGCACTTTACTCCACAATGCAAGACATGGGAAGTAATTGGTCTACTAAAAATGAATCACTTGTGCTCCAAGTGCCATCCGCTATCATTCCACGGGAATTTAACTAGGTAATTAACACTAGACATCCAGATTTCGCAGCCATGGTCACACTCGTCAGAAATGAGGCCTATATTTAGGAAAAGTGATTGTTTCCATGATGGTGAAAAATCGCTGAACACCATTGAGGCGGGTAATCGAAATAGTGAAAACCCTGCTTCAGGAGAAGTTCCAGACAGTCATTTTTTATTTATTCAATAACCACACGAATCACATGATTTGCCGCGCCGTCGATCATTGCCACGAGATAAAATCCCGGAGCCAATTCATTTGTATTCAGCACCGCTGACGCAGCGCGAATCATTTCCGTGCGCACCAACTGTCCGGCAATCGTCCTCCACTCCACTCGTTCCACGTTGCGATCAGAAGCGAAGTTCAGCACATCCTGCGCAGGATTCGGCCAGAAGCGAATCGATGAAGCAGCTAGTTCTGTAATTCCGACGGGATTGAACGTCTCCACGATTTCGTTGACACCCGGCACGTTGTGACCGCTCTGCGGACCCGTATTTCCGGATGGAACATTCCCATAGAAATACGGTCCGATCACATACGGATACACAGGCGTGTTGTCTTGATCAATCGTAATAAAATAGGCATAGATGCCTTCGGGATATTCCGGAGTGATGCAGGTGCGACCGTTGTGGACATCCAGCGTTCCCAATCCATCGATGAATTCATAGTCCTCGATGTATTTCCCCAAAGGATATTGCCCATTCACGGCAGGGCCGTATTGATTGGCACTCAATGTCGTTCCATTGGGCAAAGTAGTGCGCTCTGTGATGGCGCGCAATTGATAGGACGTGCGCATTCTGACTATACCACCCGTACCATCGGTGTTCTCAAACGCATATGCCCCGTAGATCGGAAAACCGTCAAAGGCATATCCAATAAGAGCTGAGTGGTCGGTCGTATTATCGTCGTCGTATAAGCAGGTCGGATTAACGTGGTGATGATATTCCCCGTTGGGAGCGGGATGTCCGAGGCATTCGTCAAAGCTCAGACCCTCGTTGGGCAGGGCATCTTGGTGCCAGATATTTTGATTGTTGTACGAAAATGCATCCAGTGCATTAAATATGCTCACGCCATTGCGAAACACACCCATGTGTCCGAGTGGAGTGGCCACCAGCGTACCTACATTTTGCTGCGGGTTGCGTGAGATTTTGAACACGAAATTCTGGTTGGCTGGCTGATTGGGATTACCTGTCCAGGGTCCGATGTCATAACCGGGAATGCAGGTGCAACTGACGTATACATTTTGATCCGAATACTGAACCTGCTGCACATTGCTGGGAATGCCGTTGTACCCGGTAGCGTTGGTGGTATTGAGAATCCACGACGCCATCACGGGAGCGGTTTCTTGGGACGCGCCGAGTAAGCAGCTCATTGCGCAGGCGAGAAAGAGAGAAAGATGTCTCATGTTGGTTTGAAGGTTTGTGGTCAGATCGGCTGGAATGGAAAAGGTTTAATGGGCAAATAAAAAAACGTCGAAACCGACGTGCTGAAGGGGGCGAAATGTTTGCTTGCTTAACGGAGGAGAGGAGAATGGAGGAATTTACGCATGGAAGAATGCTGTCAAGTATTAAGGACAGAGCCCTGAAATTCCAGAATATCGAGTGAATTGAGCCCTGAAGGGGCGACATATCTGTAGCCTCTCCGCAGGAGAGGATAATAAGTGCTCGAATTGAATTCAGAGCCCTGAAGGGGCGACATATCTATAACCTCGTCCGCAGAAAAAAAGAATAGACGCTCGCGCAT
>Ga0105049_10001381_pt1 | contig 28551 bp, 26 predicted proteins | sample MAT06_FD_78087 | JGI IMG/M metagenome (GOLD analysis project Ga0105049, IMG submission 78087) | Freshwater microbial communities from Lake Fryxell liftoff mats and glacier meltwater in Antarctica - MAT-06 | ecosystem: Environmental > Aquatic > Freshwater > Ice > Liftoff microbial mat | place... | reverse complement strand
GGGGCACCTCCCCATGGGAGCGCGCGGCGGGAACAACGAACTCTTTGCCAGCCGCCTCGTGCTCGGCGGTACCCCGGAGGCAGGGTGGGAGTCCAACACCGGCGGATATACAAGCCGCCTCACGGGCAAACACGCCTATCTGGCGATCCCCGTCCGTGACCGGTCGTTCAAGAATCTGGAGATCGAGTGGGACACCCGCGAGGCGCAGAGCGAGTTCCGAATGGAAATCGCCATCAATCACCGAATTGTGGGAACGCTAACCCTCCCCCCGGGTGAAGCGGCCCATCTCACACGCATGGTTATTCCAAACTCCGTGCTCTTCTGCGGCTCCAATTTGGTACGTGTTTCACACGCGGGCGAGGAAATCGCGCCGGTGGCACTTCGGCGGTGCGTGCCGATGGACCCGACGGCGCGCTAAACCAGCGCCGGTTCCCGCGTCTCGATCTCGCCAAAGAGCGTGTGCGAGTTGCAGCCGGTGATGCGGACCTGGACGAGGGTGCCCACGAGGCGGGTGTGGCCGGGGAAGATGACGCTCTTGTCGGTGCGCGAGCGGCCTTGGAGTGAGCCGACGTCCTTGCGGGCGGGTCCTTCGACGAGGACCTCGTGGAGGCGGCCCGCTTCGGCCTGGTTTTTTTCGAGGGAGATCGACTCCTGAAGCTGGATAAGGCGCTGGAGGCGTTCTTTCTTCACCGCCTGCGGCACGTCGTCCTTCATGGTATCGGCGGCGACGGTGCCCGGGCGGGGGCTGTACATAAACATATACGCAAGGTCGTAGCGGACTTCCTCCACGAGGCGCATCGTGTCCTCGAACTCCTCGTCCGTCTCCGTGGGGAAGCCCACGATGATGTCGGTGGTGAGCGAGTGCAGCGGGTTCGATTCGCGGAACATGGAGATGAGTTGGCGATATCGCTCGATGTTGTAGGCGCGCTTCATCGTGCGGAGGACCCGGTTGTTGCCCGACTGCACGGGGAGGTGGAGGTTCTCCATCACCTTGCCGCACTCGGCGATGGCGGCGATGTGGCGGTCGCGGCAGCTCTTGGGATTGGAGGTCGTATAGCGGATGCGCCACAGGCCGTCGATTTCGTCGAGCGCGTGGAGGAGGTCGTGGAAATCCTCCCGCGCGGGGGTCATGAAGCTGTTCACGTTCTGGCCGAGGAGGGTGACTTCGCGGAAGCCCTGATCGACCATGGCGCGCACCTCCGCGACGATGTCGGCGATGGGTCGGCTGTATTCCTCTCCGCGCGTCTTGGGGACGATGCAGTAGGTGCAGGAGTTATTGCAGCCATACATGATATTCACGTAGCCGCGCAGCCTGCTCCGGCGGGCGGGAATGACGTTCATGGAGAGCGGCTTGTCGATGTCCTCGGTAGCAACGACGCGCTGGCCATCGACTTGGTAGCGGGCGATCAATTCTGGCAGGCGGATGTAGTCGCGGGTGCCCACGACGATGTCCAGATGGGGAATGCGGTCGAGGAGGCGCTGTCCTTGGTCCTGGGCGACGCAGCCGGACATGACGACGACCATGCCGGGATTCCTGTGCTTGGCGGAGCTGAGGGTCTCGCACCGGGCGAGCGCGCGGTTCTCCGCCCCTTCCCGGACACAGCATGTATTGAATACCACCACGTCGGCGTCGAACTCGCTGGCGGTGGACTCGTAGCCGCGCTGGCGCAGGAGCCCCTCCATGATCTCGGAGTCGAGTTCGTTCATCTGACAACCGTAGGTGATGACGCTGTACTTGCCGGACATAAAGTCGCCTTGCCTGCCACTTTTTGACCCGGCGCGGCGCCGGGGACCGTGGTGAGTAGGCAGGTTGGGCCCGCCCCGTCAAGGGAAGCGGGGGCCTGCCGACTTGAATCGGCCTTGCTCATCGCCTTTCGGTTGCCTCGGTCCATACAGGCTCGAATGATGCTCAGGACTAAGGGCAGTGCGGTAGAAGTCGCACCCCACAAACCAATCAGCGAGAAGCAATTACTTGGAGCCAAAGCCCCGCACATCCGCAATCTCATCCGTGGGCCAGTCGATCCTCCGATGGTTCGACGGCGACATGATCAAGGTATCCGACGAGGACAAGCGGAACCCCCGCGTGGACTGGCTCCGGGTGATCCCCTTCATCGCCATCCACGCCATGTGCCTAGGGGTGATCTGGGTGAGCTGGAGCTGGATCGCGGTGGCCGTGTGCGTCTTCATGTATGCCTTCCGCATGTTTGCCATCACGGGGTTCTATCACCGATACTTCTCGCACCGCACGTTCAAGACAACGAGGTTTTGGCAGTTCATCTTCGCGCTGTGGGGAAACACCTCGGCCCAGCGGGGAGCCCTCTGGTGGGCGGCCCATCACCGGCACCATCACCGCCACTCCGACGAGGAGGACGACGTGCATTCGCCCCACCAGCACTCGTTCCTGTGGAGCCATGTGCTGTGGATCACGTCGCGGAGCAACTACGAGACGGACTACAACGAGGTAAAGGATCTGGCCAAGTTCCCGGAGCTTCGCCTGCTCAACCGGTTCGACGTTCTGGTGCCGATCGTCCTTGGCTTCGGCATGTTCTACTTTGGCATGGCGCTGAATCACTTCTTTCCGCAACTGGGCACCAGCGGCATCCAAATGCTGATCTGGGGATTCTTCATTTCCACGGTGCTGCTGTTCCACGGGACGTGTACGATCAACTCGCTATCGCACGTGTTTGGGTGGAAGCGCTATGACACGGGCGACGAGAGCCGGAACAATCCCGTGCTGGCGCTGATCACCTTCGGAGAGGGCTGGCACAACAATCACCACCACTACCCCGCTTCGGCGAGGCAGGGGTTCTTCTGGTACGAGTTCGACATCACCTATTACCTGCTGAAGGTGATGTCCTGGCTCGGGATTATCTGGGACCTGAAGCCCGTTCCCGACAAGGTTCGGCTCACGATTCAACCGAATGCGAGGCCGCAGAATGCCCAATCCAGTGGAAGTTTTCCAGACGGGGTTTAACCAGCTAAGTAGCAGGACCCTTCACTTGGTGGAGGATATCTACGCGGCGGACATCCACTTCCTCGATCCGATTCACGAGATTCATGGGATCGCGAAATTGCGGGAGTATTTCGCGAAACTCTACGACGGCGTGGTCTATTGCCAGTTCGACTTCGCGAAACCCCTCGTTTCCGGCAACGAAGCAAGCATCCCGTGGATCATGCACGTGGAACACGGCAAGTTCCAGAAGGGTAAGCGCGCCCACGTCCCCGGCATATCCCATATTCGATTTGCGGAGAAGGTGACATATCACCGGGACTACTTCGATCTGGGGGCGCTGATCTATGAGCGCGTCCCCGTGCTGGGCGGGTTGATTCGCGGGATCAAGGGGCGGATGTGACGGTGGCGCCGCCCCTTGCGAGTTGTCTCTACGAGGGTCGGGTTCGCCATCGACGGTTCGCGCCGCGGGCGCACGAGTTCTCCTACTCCCTGTTCTTCTGCTACCTCGATCTGGACGAACTGGATCGCGTCTTTGCGGGACGCTGGCTGTGGTCGGCGAGGCGCCCCGCGGTCGCGTGGCTCCGGCGCGGGGACCACCTTGGCGACCCGGACGTCCCCATGTCCACGGCAGTCCGCGACTTGGTCGAGCGGGAATCGGGAAAGCGGCCCACGGGGCCGATTCGCCTGCTGACGCACTTGCGCTATTTCGGTTACTGCTTCAATCCGGTGAGCTTCTTCTACTGCTTCGACGATGCCGGCGAGCGCGTGGAAACGATCGTGGCGGAAGTGAGTAACACGCCGTGGAGGGAGCGGCATTGCTATGTGCTGACCGAAGCGCTCAACGAAGGTGCCGACACGAGGAAGCGGTACCGCTTCGCCAAGGACTTCCACGTATCCCCCTTCATGGACATGGCCCACGACTATGATTGGCGTTTCGGGGAACCGGGCAATCAGCTCGCCATCCACATGGAGAACTGGAAGGCTGGCGCGCGGTACTTCGATGCGACGATGTCGCTTCGGCGGCGCGCGATGACCGGGTGGACGCTCGCAAGCGCGCTCGCGCGGTTTCCCCAGATGACCGGCAAAGTCATTGCGGCGATCTATTGGCAGGCGCTGCTGCTTTGGCTGAAGCGTATTCCGTTTCACTCCCACCCCCGCAGCACGGAGCAAAAGGCGCAATGAATTGGGAACTGGCGCGCAAGGTGATCAACTTCGCCGGCATGGACGTCGGCTGGGCGGCGTGCGTGCTGGGCGCAGCCTCGGGCAGAGGGTGGATCGGCCCGGTGGCGGTGGCAATGCTGGCGGGCCTGCACTTCGCCTTGAATCGGGGCGGTTGGGCGGAAGTGCGAATGTTGGTCGCGGTGGCGGCGGTCGGCTTCGTGGCGGATTCCGCGATGGGCTTGGCGGGGTTCTATGCGTTCGCCGGCGGAGCGTGGCTATGCCCGGCGTGGCTGGTGGCGATGTGGGTGAATCTTGGACTCACACTTAACTCGTCACTGCGGTTCCTTGCAGGCAAGCACGCGCTGTCCGCCCTCCTTGGTCTCGTGGGTGGGCCGCTGGCGTACTACGCGGGTGCGCGCCTCGGCGCCCTTGATTTTCCAAGCGGCACTGCGTGGGCGCTCGTGGCGACGGGGGTTGTCTGGGCGGTGGCTTTCCCCGCGCTCATGATGATTCGCGAGGCAACGATGGGGCGCGTTAGCTCCGCTTCACCAGATCGATGAAGTAGTCCTCCAGCGACTGGCTGTGGGAAGCCGTACTCAAGATCGTGGCACCAGCCTGTGCGAGGTCGTGCATGACCTGGCTGTAGGCCTCGATCTCATTGATGACGAGCTTGCATTGCGCGCCGTCGCGGGCGACGACGTGGCCGCGGATCGCGGCGGGCGACTCGCTCCCCGCCGGGTAGCGGAAGATTATCTCGAACTGGTTGAGGGGCTTGAGAAGATCGGCGACCGGCGCCTCGGTCACCACGCGCCCCTTGTGGATCATGATCACTCGGTCGCAGAGGGATTCGACTTCCGACAGTTCGTGAGAGCTGAAGAAGATCGTTTTCCCGCGGGCCTTAAGTTCCAGCAATACATCGCGCAGGTCGTGCCGCCCCACCGGATCGAGGCCGCTCGATAGCTCGTCGAAAATCAATGCCTCCGGGTCCGCGATAATGGCCTGCGCAATGCCGAGGCGTTGCTGCATTCCCTTGGAGAAATTCTTGAGGAGGATCTCGGATTTGCCGCCGAGTCCGACGCGCTCGAGGAGCGGCGGAATGCGCTCCTTCAACTGGGCGGATGAGAGCCCCTGCAATCCGCCATAAAGCTCGAGCAGCTCGCGCGACTTCATGAAGGGATAGTAGAGTGCAACTTCGGGAAGGTAGCCGGTGCGGCGGCGGCTCTCGACGGTGCCGCAGTCGCTGCCAAACATGCGAACGCTTCCCGACGTCTGGAAGACGAAGCCCATGAGGGTCTTCATGGTGGTCGATTTGCCGGCGCCGTTGGCGCCGATAAAGCCCACACACTCCCCCGGCATGACTCGGAAGGAGATACCATCGACGGCGCGGTGGCGCTTGCGCCCCTTGCCGTAGTCCACCACTAGGTTCTCGACCTCGATGATGGCCTGACTATCGATGTTGGTCATTTTTCCGCCCGTTTCAAGAGGTGGTGATCGCTCGACCTATCGACGATGCAGATAGGGAGAAGGCTGTGGGTGCGTCAAGCGCGGTTCTCCGAGGCGATGGGAGCCAGAAGGAGGATCGTTTCGTCAAGCTCGCTTGCGAGCTGCTCCACCAGCGCCGCACATGGCGAGGTATCGCCGCCCTGGGCGGCTCCTTCGATAAGGGCCGAGGTATGGTGGAGGCGCATCGCACCGACGTTTCCAGCAGCCCCCTTAATGGTGTGGGCGGCGCGCCTGAGGGAATCGATGTCACCGTCCCGGATGGCTTCGCGGAGCTTTGCCACGCGGGTCTTGCCATCCTCGATGAACAGGGCTGCGAGTTCCGCGCGTAGCTCGTTGTCACCGCCGGTGACGGAACTGAAACGGGCAAGATCGAGCAGCTCGGATTTCGGCTTGGGCTGGGTGGTGTCGTTGGGCATCTTTGCATCCGATTGAGCTTGTTCCAACGCCCTGCCAAGGACGCCGAGTGTAACGGGCTTCGCGAGGTGATCGTCCATGCCCGCCTCAAGGCATCGCTCGCGGTCACCCTCGAGTGCGTTGGCTGTCATGGCGACAATGCGGACCCGGGACCGGTGCGAGTCAAGCCTGCGGATGCGGCGGGTGGCCTCGTATCCATCCAGGACGGGCATCTGGCAGTCCATCAAGACGAGATCGAAGTCATTCGCGGCGGCTGCGAGGACCGCCTCCGCGCCATTGGATGCGAGAAAGTACGATGCGCCGAGGCGACGGAGCATCTCCACGGCGACTCGCTGGTTGACGAGGTTGTCCTCGACCAGGAGGACCCTCACACTGGGGAGAGCCTGCGTCGCCGATCCGGCCGTTTCGGAAACTGGCTTGGGAGGTTCGGGGCGGTCGCCGGCGGACTCGTAGAGTTGGCCGCCGATCAATTGGTGAAGTGTCTCGCGAAGCGCGCGCATCCGGGGAGGCTTGGACAGCTTGCGAATCTTGGGCGAGCGGCCACGCGATTCGGGCACCGCGGAAGGAAACTCACACAGGAGAACCGCCGGCAACATGCCATCCTCGGCCAGGTGCGCCAGCGTTGCAAGAAACCCGGCGCGGTTCGAGCCGGCGAGCATGTCGTCGATCAACCAAGCGTCGTAACGCTTCTGCCCCGGTCCCAGAGCGAGATATCCAAGGAGAGTGTCCTCGCTGGAGAGGATGGTCGGAATCGCGCCCCATGCCGCGATCTGAAGCGCGTAGTCCTGCGCGCGCTCTGGATTGGCGTCGGCAATGCCGATCCGGCAGCCTTGGAACTCGGCGGTCCGCGGATGATGCAGCGTGGCCCCGGACGCGGGAAAATCCGCTTCGAAGTGAAAGGTGGTCCCCTTGCCGACACTTGAATGAACCTGGATGGCGGATCCCATCGCCGCAACAATCTGGGCGCAGATCGCCAAGCCCAGGCCCGTGCCGCCGAATTGGCGGGTGGTGGAGGAATCCACTTGCGAAAATGGGCGGAAGAGTCGGTCGAGGCTTTTCTCCGGAATTCCGATTCCTGTGTCGGAGACACTGAACGCGATCCGGACGTTGCCGTCCGCGGCCCCAATGACGCCGGCAAGCCGAAGGGTGACGCCTCCAGTTGGAGTGAACTTGATGGCGTTGCTGACAAGGTTGACGAGGACCTGGCGGAGCCGGGCGGCGTCACCCAGCAGATTGGAGGCAATCCGCGGATCGATGGCGAGATGAAATTCGAGCCCCTTTGCATGGGCGTTCTGTGCGAGTAGCTGGGCAACATCCTCCGCGACGAGGCCGGGATCCATGGAGATGGATTCGAGTTCCAGCTTCCCCGCCTCGAGCTTGGAAAAATCCAGAATGTCGTTGAGCACCGTGAGGAGCGCGTCGCCGGAGTTGCGGATGATCTCGACGTATTCGCGCTGCTTGCGGTCCAGGGATGTCTGCTCGATGAGGTCGGATACGCCGATGACGGCGTTGAGCGGTGTGCGAATCTCGTGACTCATGTTGGCGAGAAATTCGGACTTGGTGCGCGCGGCCTGCTCAGCCGTCTCCTTGGCGCGGCGAAGTTCGGCCTCCGCCTCGCGATAAATGGTCACGTCGCGGATCACGGTGATCCGGGCCGGTTGGCCATTGAGCGTGATGGAGCGAGGGACAACTTCCACGGGGACGCGCTTGCCGTCGGGGCGCAGTATTCTCGATTCATAGACTGATTCGTCGCTCTCCTTCAGGCGCCCAAGCACATCATCGCGATCCTCGGGAGCGATGAACTCCATCACATGGAACCCGCGCAATTCCTGGACACTCCGCCCAAGGATGCGGGCCAGCGAATCGTTGCAGTCCAAGATGCGGCCCTCCACGGAGACGGCCACGCCGTCGTTGGCGGCGTTGGCAAAGAGGCGGAAGCGCTCTTCGTTCTCCCGCAGGGACTCCTCGGCGTACTGCCGCGCGGTGATATCCGTTGCGACCGCGACCGCGCCGGTGACGAGCCCGCGTGCGTCGCGCGACGGCGCCAGCCATGTCTCCAGCACGACCCCGTCGATGGAGCCGATGGTTCGGAATGAATCGCCGGACAGGGCGCGGCGCCAGTCGGAATGGAATTCGGGGGAGTGGGGGAAAATTTCGGGAATGGTGCGCCCGATCATGGCCTCGCTCTCGAGACCCAAGGCCCCGAGACAGAGTCCCTCGGCGATGGTGAACCGCGCGTCTCGGTCAACGGCGAGGAGCACAATGGGGGCCCTCTGGACAATTTCCCTGAGGCGCTGCTCGCTCTGCAGGAGGCGATCCCCCGCCTCGACTTCCCTCGTGATATCGGAGACGATGCCGTCGAGGCGGATGGCCTTGCCAGCCGCGTCCCGGACGAGGGAGCCACGGTCTCGCACCCAGCGGATGGTTCCGTCGGGGCGGACGATCCGGTAGGTCATCGACACGCTGCCGCTCTCGTGCAGCATGCTGGTGTACCTGCTCGCGCTCTCACGATCCTCGGGATGGATGACCTGAAACCAGAGACGCGGATTCTCGAAGAAACGGTCGCGTGGAATCCCGTAGAGAATGTCCGCGGCGGGACTCAGATAGAGAAGGCGATGAGTCTCCGGGCTGCCGGACCAGACGACCTCGTCAAGGGTGGTGAGGATGTCGTTGAGGCGCCTTTCGCTCTCTCCGAGAGCCGCGGTGGCGCGCTCGACTTCCACGCGGAGACGCTGTGGCTGGCGCGCGAGAAGATAGACCAGAAGCGAAACCAGCGCGGTGAAGAAAACGTATCCGGCAAGTCTCCATCCGCGATCGGGGCTGTCCCGGTACCAACCGGCGCTTGGCTCGCCCAGCAGTTCCCAAACAATGCCGCTCGCTACACGGCGATGCGTGATCGGATCCCTGAAATCTTCGATCGGCACACCCCAATAGAAGACGGCCATGCCATCGCGGCTGGGATGGAACCGAAAGCATGCCTTGAGTGCATCCGCCGGGTCGGGACGAATTTCCTTCTCGTCGAGCAGCTCATCCAACGCGATGAAGATCGAAGCAAAAAGCTCGGGAGTGGCATGGTGAATCAGGAGAAGCGGACGACCGTCCATATCTTCGAGAATAGTCGATCCAGAGATGCTTCCGTCCGGGGACAAGCCCGCGATGGCCCTGCCGATCCTTTCCCCGTCGATGCGGGCGCCCTCGCGTGTCTGGAGCACTGGATCGCCTTCGCCGGAATGAAATCGAACCGCGGCGAGTTGCTGGTTCCTTTCCAGCAGGGAGATCGCCCCGGCGTGGGCCTCATCTGGCGTTAGCCGACTTTGGATTTCCGCAAGGTCGGCCAGTTCGTGCAGTTCATTCTCGAACTTGCCGAGCCCGCGGAGGAGGGCACTCATCTGGGACGAAAGCGCGGAGTCCACCCGCGCGCGCTCTGCCTCCGCCCTTTCGCGAACCTGCCCACCACCGGGTTGGAATAGCAGCAGGGCGACGACCCCGCCTGCAAGAAGCGCCAGCAGCGCAGGGGCTACATGAGGCGAGCGGGGCGTTGATCGGCGGCTCAAGCGCGACCACGCCAGGCTCGCAGCCGAGTTTTTCCAAATGGATCGACAAGAGGGCCCGCGCCGGAGTAGGTCTGCGCCAGCGGGCGACAACACACGCCGCGCGGGCCGGTATTATCGCTGGATGGCACCAAGCGGATTCGGGGCGGCAAAAGCCCCCCGAAACGAAGCCCAGTAAGGAGGCTCCACATGGTAACAAGCAAGGCCCGCGGACTGACCCTGATCGAGTTGCTGGTGGTGGTGGCGATCATCGCGATCCTGGCCGCAATAGCGGTGCCGAATTTCCTGGAAGCGCAGACGCGGTCAAAAGTCTCTCGCGCGAAGTCGGACATGAGAACGACCGCCACGGGGCTGGAAGCGTACTTCGTGGACAGGAACCGGTATCCTCTTGATCGGCACTCCGGTGTCGATGCCTATGTGGATCGGCTTCGTCAAGTCACGACGCCGATTGCGTACATTACCTCGATACCCAGCGATCCCTTTGCTGAAAAGGGGCACATCCTGAAGTACGTGGCCACAAGGGGGGTCAATCCCTACGCGCGGCCGATTACGACCAACGATTTCGTGGAACCACTGACCTACGACTATGCATGCCGAATCAAGCCGGACGGCAGCGTGGAGTCCCGGGTGACGTGGGCCCGCATCAGTTCCACGCCGGATAGCGTGATTTGGGCCCTGCGAAGTGTCGGCCCCGACCTGTGGCCCGCATGGCTCGGGGAGGCGGAGTCGGCCTACGACCCAACGAACGGAACGACGAGCAGCGGGAACATCTATTGGACGGGGCCCGGTCGGGGCGAGGACGGGCCGCTAGCGCCCTGAGCCGACGGCGCGGGACGCGACACGCTCCCCCAAGTGCTCATGCACGAGGCGCGCGAAGTGGGCGAGGCGCGGGCTCCCGACCTCGGTTGGGATAGGCGCCAACACTGCGATGGCATAGCGCAGGGGGCCTTGCTCCACGATCGCGGCCTCTGAGGTGAACGTTCCCCATTCCCCCGACTTGCCGTAGAGCGACGCGGAGTCGGGCAATCCAGACCGAAAGCGAAGATCGGCGAGGGGCCCCTGGGCCAGAATTGCCTTGATCAGGGCGCGACCACGACCGCCGCCGATGGCTCCGGTCTCGACCGCCCATAGAAACGTGACAAAGTGCAGCGCGCAGGAATAGGTGCCCGGCGAAAACTGATAGGCGGCGTCCTCGAATTCGCGCGGCAGGAACTTGCGGGTAATGTCGGATCCTGCGCATCCGAGGGCTCGCATCAGGGCGCTGGCGCGCTCGCGATCAACCAGGTCGATAATCTCGTTGGCGGCGGCGGCGTCGGGGATGTGGCACGCGAGGCGAAGGGCCTCCGCCACGGTGATTTGCTGGCCCGCGCCTAGCACGGGATCGTGGCGGATGTTATGCTCCTTGATCGTAAGCGCGGTCTCGAAGGCGAACTCCCCCTCGATGATCTGGCGCACACATTCACCAACGATGTACTGAAAATACGCGCCCGCCGGATAGATGAAATTCTGCTCCTTCCACCCACCGACCAATGGCGCGGCCAGATCGCTCAGTTCGGCGACGCAGACCGAAGACCACTCGTCGTATTTGTCGGGATTGCGCGCCGCCGGGCACATCTCGTCGAGGCGAGTCTCCCTGACGAAGCCAGCGATGACCTCGCTGAACTCGGGATCGACCGCGGGAAGGGGACTGAAACGCGGTAACTCCGGGATCTCGATCTCGGGCCGCAGGATGAGTTGAGAAGGGCTATCCATGACCGGGCAGTCTGCCACCGGGCAGGCGCACCGGTGCAAGCAGATAGCGCGGCGTCAAGGCGCCGCGATCGGCAACGCATCCAGCCGATACGCGCGAATCACATGCGGCGCGTTGGCATCAGCAGTGGCGACGATGCGACGCCGCTTGGACATGGTTCTGGTTTCGATGGTTGCATCGATGGTTAGCAGGCGCTGGTCGTTGGGGGCCGACTCCACAACAACGGTGGCGCGGCGGCCTTCCGTGTCGGTGGGGATCCAGACCCCGGTGGGGAGGCCCTCGCGGCGGTGGAGGGCAGCGAGCAATGCGTCCTCCGCCAGCAGTTCAGTCCGCAGTTCCGCGATCCGGTGCCGGGCCTGATGGGTTTCCGACTCCACGCGGGTGAGCATCGAGCCAAGGTGGATGCCGGCCAGCGAAAGCATCCCGATGGTGATGAGCAGCGCGTGGCCACGGCGCGATTTCCTGATTCTCATGGCGTAGCCTCCGGTGCCACGCGAGATGCGATGGCGAGCTGGATCGTGTCGCGTCGGCGGAAGGCGCCGTCGGTGTCGGTGAGGTGGAGGGCGATTTCCACAAGTCCGGGGCGCGCAACGGTGGGTTCCCAAAGGGCAACCGTGGGGGCGAGCTGCTCGCTCTGGCCCCTCGCCGTGCGGACGATGCCAGCGCGGGTGGGCCTGTAGCTCGCCTCGCCATCGGGCCCCGCCGTGAAGAGCACTGCAAGCCCGGTGGAGGGATCCGCGGCGACGCGGAGGAGGGTGGCTTGGTTGATGTCGGCGCGTAGCCGGCGCTGGAGCTTGTCGGCGTCCGAGGTGAACTCGGCGCGCATCGCCATCTCACGCCCGCGAAGGGCGCTGGTTTGAAACAAGCCGAAGGTCCCGGCGGAGAGTAGGCCGATGATTGAAACGCAGATCATCAATTCGATCAGAGTGAAGGCTCGACAGCGATTCATGGCATTGCCTCCGGGGGAGCGATCAGCGCATCGAACACGATATCGGCGCGGCGGACAGGCGGGCCCACCGTGATGGAGATGCTGACAGGGACGAGGCCATCGGCGCGCGGTTCGGCGATTGTAATGGACATCGGCAACTCTCCGGACTCGCGCTTCTCGTTGAGTACTGCAACCAGGGGCGTGGCTCCTGCGCGTAGGCGTTCGACCTCCGCGCTGACGACCAGCGCCGCCTCGCGTTCGTCCCGTGCCCGCGCCGAATGAATCGACGCGGTGTGAACTGCGTGCATATACATGGGCGCTATGATCGCGATGATCGAAATGACGATGAGGAGTTCGATCAGCGTCATGCCTCGGGTGGACTTCGGCAGCCTTGGCAGCGAGCGGGGGCTCGAAACGAGCCGGGGAAGCGAGCGAGGGCGGAGGAGAAGGATTCCCCAGAGAATCGGCAAGAGGCTGTAGAGGAAAACACGCAGGGACGGATCAGTCATCAAACCGATGGCAAAGTTCAGGAAGACATTGCTGTTGATAGAGCTTAGCCACAACAAAGACGAATGGGCGATCTCGACCATTCCAATTGAAAAGGAGAGCGCTGACCAAGCGATTGCCTGGAGGGGGCCGCGCATGGCGTCGCGTCCGTTGACCCATTCCCCGATGACGAGGATGGCAAGATACGAAATGACAATGCCGGCGAAAACCGCGATTTGCTGAGTTCCTGGAGCAATAAGGGCCAGCGTGCAAGCGACCACGATGACCACGGCAGACTTCAGAAAAGAACGCCGAAAACCCCGCGCAAGGACGTACATGCCGACCGAAAAGAGTATCAGGGCAAAAGGGGCAATAATTCTTGCATTCTCGGCCTCAAAGCCGGGATTCGACCTGTTGAAGGACAGGCCAATCGCCTTGCCAATTTGAACCCCGACAGGAAGGATAGAGATATACAAAAGCACGCCCACGATGACCGATACTGTGGTGGCGATCAGGATGCGGGGAAAGTTTACTCGCTTCTCAGGTGTCGGCATGGCGATCAATCCCTCCCGGTGGCATGGTGAGGAAAAGGCGCTCGATCTCATCGGGCGTTGTATGTCCGCGTTCGAGAAGGGCGAGAGCCTCGGCAGTGGCCGGCGCGATGACGCGGAGCGACTGCTGAATCGCGCGGGCGTCATGGCGCGTGGCGAGGGCGGCGCTGGACTCCGGGCCGAGGACCGACCACTCCCCCACCGCGAGGCGCCCCGCGTAGCCGATTCCTCCGCAAGCCTCGCAGCCAACCGCGGCGTGGGCCCCGGCATCGTGCCATTCGGGAATCAGCGCGTCCAGCGGACGCGGTGCCGAGTCCACCGGGGCGGCGCACTTGGGGCACACGCGGCGCACGAGGCGCTGGCTGAGGATTCCGCCGAGCGCCGATGCGAGCATGAACGGCGCGGCGCCCATGTCGAGCAATCGGGCCAGCGCCTCGCCCGCGGTAAGTGTGTGCAGGCTGGAGAGCAGCCGATGACCCGTGAGCGCCGCGTTGAGAGCGACCTGGGCGGTTTCGGGATCGCGAATTTCGCCGACCAGAATGATCTCGGGATCCTGGCGCAGGAGCGCGCGAAGTCCACTGGCAAAGGTCAGGTTGCGCTCGGGGTCCACGGCGACCTGCGTCGCGAACGGCATCGGGATCTCCGGCGGGTCCTCCAGCGTGAGCACGGCCAGAGGCGACGGTGAGACGGAGAACAGATGACTAAGTAGCGCCGCCAGCGTGGTGCTCTTGCCGCTCCCCGCGGGCCCAACGGCAAGGAGGAGTCCCTGTGGCCGGGCGCCCGCGCTGGAGAGCGCGTCGCACAGTGCCGGGCTGAAGCCGAGTTCCGCGAGCGCGGGAAGTTTCGACGGGCCGCCAAGCAACCGAATCACGGCCTTCTCGCCCGTCAGGGAGGGAATGATCGATAGCCGGGCCTCCGCCCTGGTGCCATTGGCGCCCGTGGCGAGCGTGAAGCGCCCCTCGATAACCGCCTCGCGGACGTAATCGGGGCAGCGGGCGAGGACCTTGAGGCGTGAAACGGCGCGTTCGTGCATGGCCTTTGTATAGACGCAGGCCTGGTGGAGGACGCCGTCGATGCGAAGCCAGAGGCGAGCCTCCCCTGCTGAAGTCGCCGGGAAAAGATGGAGGTCCGTGGCGCCGAGGGCCGCGGCCCCGTGGATCGTTTCGGAGAGCCACACCGCGACGTGGTCGAGGCTTTTTGGCGGAGAAATCATATACTGCCGGTCAGTAGTCGACATTGCTAATCGTCCTGCCGATCCGGAGAATCGGAATGTACATTCCGAATGCCATCCATGCCACAAGGAAGCCGACGATGATGAGTAGCAGGGGCTCGAAGAATTCCTTCACCAGACGGATCGAGTGCTCCGCCCGGTGGCGATAGAATCCAGCGAGGGACTGGAGCGACTCGGCAAGCTGGCCGCGCTCCTGGGCGGAGCGAATCATGACGGAGAGCGTGGGTGGAAACACGGGCTGGCCTGAGATCATGGCACCGAGCGCCTCGCCCTTGGCGAGACGCTGCTCGAAGTCCACCAGCGCAGAGCGCATGTAGCCGTTGACCGTCGATTCGGCAAGGAGCCCCACCGCCTCGTTGAGGGGGATGCGGTTCTCCAGCATGAGCCCAAGGTGGCGGACAAATCGCGCGGTCTCGGCCATGCGGAGCGCGGGGCCAACGAGCGGCAGCGAGAGCATCCAGCGGCCCTGGCGATAGGAGGACCAGGAAAGCCCCGCCCCGACGCCGAGCAGCCAGAGGAAGCCGATGAGGACACCGGTCAGGGCGATCATCGGAAAGAGATCGAGGCCAACTGTCGGCGTCGATTCCGCATTCCCTCCCATCGGCAAGTGACGGTAAATGTCCGTGACCTGGGGAACCACTCTCTGGATCACAAAGATGGTAACAAGGAAGAGGACCCCCATGATGAAGGTTGGATAGATTGATATGCGCCGTAGCTGCTCGTGCATGGTGACGCCATCCTCCATCGTCGTGGCGAGGTCGCCCATCACGGCGGGGAGCGTCTGGCTCTCCTCCGCCATGCGAACGACTCGACGATAGGAATCAGGGAAAAGCCGGGGAGACTCCTCCAGTGCGGAGGAAAGCGTGGCGCCGGCTTCCAAGCGCAAGGCCACGTTGCGAACGCCTTCCTGCATCGATCGCGTCCCCGCCTCGTCGGCAAAGCTTCCGACGACTTCCGCCAGCGGCGCGCGGGCCTGCATCGCCCCCGCGATGTGGCGGGTGAACAACGCAAGGTCCTGCGCCCTTTGGGCATAGCCCACGTGAATCTTCATCGCCATCTCCTAAATGTTGGACTTACGGGCCAAAGACGTTGTGATCGCCGGGCGAAATTGTGCCGTTGGTTGGGTCGTAGTAGAGCACGTTTACGGGAGTCTTGGTTGCATCCAGGTCCAGCACCGCATCGGGCCCGGGAACCGCCAGCGCATACAGCGCCATGCCACCCCGGATCGGAACGCTGAACGGCTCGTCCTCGGTGTGAAACTGGGACAGATTGATATACGTGGCGCGTGTTTTTTGCATTCTATCGGTATAGGAAGCGCGGAATTCGGGGAGAGAAACCATATACGCAACGGGTGTCGTGATGCAGGTTAGATCGCCGGGGTCCGACTTGCGCGCCTCGCGGTTGGGGGGATACGCACGATGGTCGATGCGATAACTCTCAATGGCGCTTGCGATGGTTACCAAATCGGCTCGCTCCTGCGAAACAAGGGCGCGGGTGGATGCCTCGAGGAAGTTGGGGACGGCGATAGCCATCAGAACGGTAATGATGATCGCCACCACCAGCAGCTCGATATAGGTTACTCCGCGCCGTCGGCTCATTCGATGGGTCCCTCCTAGATCAGGTTGTACAGCTTCATCAGCTTGGCCTCGATGCGCCGCCGTTCGTCGATGCGGTCGCGCGCGAGGGAAACATCCGCTGGATCGACGCTGGCGGAGAGAGCGGCGACTTCCCTCTCTCGCTCGGGCGGGCGAATGCCCGCGGCAACGGCCGCCCCGTTGAGCCAGAGCGAGATCGCGAGCAGCGCCGCCGTGGCCGCGGTTCCCTGGGACAGGTGAATCAGCGGCGCGAGCCGACGGCGGCGGAGGCGTTCGGAGAGCGCCCCCTCGGCGTCGAGACGGTCCTCGAGGCGGAGCGCAAGATCGGCGAACCATGCGTCGCCGGGGACATCAAGCCCCTCTTCGCGGGCGGCGCGGATGATGGCCTCCGCCCCCTCCTCCAATTCGCGGCACGCGGGGCACCGGTCGCGGTGCTCGCGCATGGCCGAGCGCTCCGTGTCGGGAAGCGTCCCCGACGCGAACTCATCCAGCCGGTCCTCGAATTCGCCACAGGCAATCCGCATCATGTTCCTTCCTCCCGGACGCGATTCGGCTGCGCCTCCCCAAGTGCTCCCTCGGCGCGCAGCAGCTCGCGCAGGCGCCGTATCGCAAAGTGGAGGTGCGCCTTGATGGCGCCCTCGCTGCACTGCATCGCCTCGGCAACTTCGGCGATGGACATCCCTTGATAGTGGCGCAGGGCGAATGCCGCCTGCTGGCGCTCCGGCAATCGGGCCGACAACACACGGATCCGCGCCGCCATGTCGCTGTTGACGATGTCGCCCAGCGGGGACTCGGTGGCGCGCTCCAGCGGATCGATCGCGACGACGCCGTCGGCCCGGTGCTGCCCGTCGCGGCGGCTTCGCTTTCGCAGCAGGTCGATGGACCGCCGCGTGGAAACCTGAATCAACCAGGCACGGGCGGAGCGAATCGCGCGTGCCTTGGCGCCCAGGCGTGCCAGCTCCAGAAAGGCGTCCTGGCTGGCCTCCTCCGCGTCCTCGTAGTTGCCGGTGATGCGAAGGGCCACGGCGTAGGCGGTGCGGACGTGGGCGTCATACAGGGCGCGAAAGGCCTCCCGGCTCCCTTTCGAGAGCTGCTCCAGCAGGATGTTGTCCGTGTTCTCGGCCAAGGCGTCGGGCTTTCTCTGCGCAGTCTGCTTGAATAGTCGCCAGAGGGGATGGAAGGGTTTAGGGGTGATCAAACAAGGGACGCAATTAACCTACTCCGGGTCTTGAGGAAGGCCGATCTGCCGGATGGCCCGGCGACAGACGCCGCGCAGGATGCTGACCTCGTTGCGTGTGGCGCCCCCCCGGGCGAGGAGGTTTCGGAGGCGGGCCACGGCATTGTCGGCTCGGCGGTCGGCGCTCCAGCCGGTGGCTGCCATCAGCTCGCGGAGGTGGTTTTCCAGCCCAAGAATTTCCTCGTGAGTGGCGGGGGCATCGTCGCCGTCTCCACCGGCAAGGGGGTTGAGTGCCCGGCGCGATGGGGCCAAGCCGAGTCCATCTTCCGTACACTCGACGCGACGATGGGCATCGGCCATCCCGGCGAGGGCGATCCCCACGGCCTGGACGAGGTTGAGCGAGGGGAAGTCGGGGGAGGTGGGGAGGCTCCAGAGAAAGTGACACAGTTCGAGTTCGGCGCCCTCCATGCCGCTCTCTTCTCGTCCAAAGACGAGGGCGCCCCGTGCGACGGCCCCTCGCTGGCGGAGCAGGGACTGCGGGACGAGTTCGACGCAATCGACCCGGTGGTGCCGCCCGTTGACTCCGGTCAGCCCGATCACGAGTTCGCGGTCGGCGATGGCCTCGGCCAGCGTCTCGAATACCGGGGCGGCTCGCAGGAGCTCCGCCGCGCCGGAACTGAACCGCCGCGAGTCGGGGCCGTTGACCTCGCAACGGGGCGCCACGACGCGGAGCCCCCCGGCGCCCAGGTTCTTGACAACTCGCGCCACGCCGCCCACGTTGCCGGGCTCCTTGGGCGATACCAGAACGACGATCCAGGGCCTTAGCAATTCCAAAACGGTGTCTCCATTTGAGCTAACTCGGGCCGATGCGGAGCCTGAATCGCGGCCATCCGGAAGGCAAGGGCGGCGATTTCCTTTGCGCGAGTGCGGCACTGCGCCCCAAGCATTGCGGGATTCGACAGCATCGAGGAAGTTCATGGCCGACAAGTCATCGACGGACGACAGGGCGATTACATTGCTGGTGCAGCAGGGCCTGATTACCGAGAGTCAGGCGAAGCGGCTTCGCACCGCCGTCAAGCGGGGCATGGCGCTGGGCGAGGCGGTGGTCAAGACGCCGATGGTGGATCCGGTGAAGCTGATCACCATCCAATCGATGGTGGCCCAGAATCTCCCCGTAGCCCCGCCTCAGGAGCCTGCGAAACCACCACTCGCCCCCGACCCCGACATGGATCTGGAAGTCGATCTGATCGATGATCGCGAGCCGCTCAAGATTGGCAACGACGAGTTCCGCATCAAGAACCGGGGCCCAGTGGGGAGTGTTTCCGACGATTTGGACCTCGACTTCGACGACGAGGCGAATATGGAAACGGTCGGCCCCGCCCCGCCGATTCGCCCCAAGCTTCCTAGTATCGACCTCGCCGAGGCCCCCACGCTTTCCAAGGGCGAGATCGACGATCTGGCCGACAGCGATTTCGAATTCCCCGATCCCGAGCCCCTTGCCGCGGAAGAGCGCGAGCAGTTCAAGGAGCAGGTGGACTCGCTGCTGGACGAAGCGTTCGACACGAAATCCAAGCCGCGCATCGTAAAGCCAAGCCACGGTACGCCCGCGCCACCGATGCCATCCTATGTGAGCCCGCGCTTGGAACCGCTCGCCGACAAGGAGAGCTATCGCGAAGGCAAGCGACAAATCCAGACGTTTGATTTGGCCGACGATGAAGGAATCAACCTCATCCGTCAGGTGAATGAAATCTTCGAGCGCGCGATCAACGGGAATGCCTCGGCGTTCCAGCTCGTCGCCGACGCCGTGCCCCAGAACCTGCGCATGTTCGACGCCAACGGGCGGATTTCATCCGAGGATTCCATCGACGCGGATAGCATCGAGAAGGTGGTCAACCGCATCAAGGTGATGGCCCGCATCGAGGTGTGGCGCCGCCTGCCTGTGCAGAAGGGCTTCCTGAGACTGATCCACGCGGGAACAAGCTGGGAATGCTTCCTGAAGTCGGAGACCGAGGCCGAAAGGAAGGAAGTAGTTTCGGTGTACTTGGAGCGAGCCTGAGGCGACGCAGGCGATGGGATAACAATTCGGCCCCCGGCGGGAAAATCTCGCATCGGGGGTCTTGCTGCGCCAGCGTCGCGTTACTTTCAGATCGCCGAAGGAAGTCGCCGCGTCGGTCTTGGCCCATAAACCGGCGGCAAGCAAAGAGAATGGAGAATCACTGTTTCCCCGCTTGACAGGGAACCACCGCCTTGCACCTTCATGACCCATCGGCAGCCGAAGTGGGCTGCCGCATCGCGAGCAAAGGCGATGATGGGGAGCAGTATGAAGCCCCGGCGAGCCAGCAGAGAGGGACCTCCCGGCTGAAAGGGTCCTGCCGCCAGCTTCTGAACTCGCCCCTGAGCCGCTGGTGCGAACCGCCCATTTCTTCAGGGCCAAGTAGAGCCAGCCGGGTTGGCCTCCCCCGTAAGAGGAGAAATGGAGAGTTCCCCGCGCAACAGCAGGCCGCGCGTCGGGAAATCGGGGTGGTACCGCGCTCGAAAGTTTTTGGCGCCCCCGAAGTCTGAACGGGTAAGCCCGCCATGACTTCGGGGGCGCCCGCATTTTTAGCGGCCGGATGGCCGCACAGGAGGTCTTCCATCATGGAAACGACGGACCGCGTGTTGATCTTCGACACCACGTTGCGCGACGGCGAGCAATCCCCGGGATGCAGCATGACGCCCAAGGAAAAGCTGGAAGTGGCCCGTCAGCTAGCGCGACTCGGCGTCGACGTGATCGAGGCGGGATTCCCGATCAGTTCCGTGGGGGACTTCGAGAGCGTCCGCGCGATCGCGGAGATTGTCGGCAATCTGGAAATCAATGGCATGGAGCCGCCGATCATCGCGGGCCTGGCACGGGCGAAGGAACTCGACATCATGCGGACGGTGGAGGCGGTCAAGGCGGCCCGCCGACCGCGAGTCCACACGTTCCTCTCCACGTCTCCGATCCACCGCGAGCGCAAGCTGCGCATGAGCCGCGAGAAAGTGCTCGCGATGGCCGTGGAGGCCGTCCGCCTGGCGAAGTCCCACGTGGAGGACGTCGAGTTCTCCCTGGAGGACGCGGGGCGCACGGAGTACGACTACATGGTGGAAGTGGTGCAGGCCGTCATCGAGGCGGGCGCCACAACGGTCAACATTCCCGACACGGTGGGCTATTGCCAGCCGGAGCAGTATGCGGATCGCATCCGCCATATCATGGAGAACGTTCCCAACGTGGGGAAGGCGATCATCAGCGTGCATTGCCACGACGACCTGGGCCTTGCGGTGGCGAACTCGCTGGCGGCGGTGAAGGCCGGCGCGCGGCAGGTCGAGTGTACCGTCAACGGCATCGGAGAACGCGCGGGAAACACGTCGCTCGAGGAAGTCGTGATGAACCTGCGCACGCGGCGCGACTACTTCGGGATCGATACGCGGATCGTTTCCGCGGAGATCTATCCAACGTCGCGGCTTGTCTCCCAGATGACAGGCTCGCGCGTTCAAGCGAACAAGGCCATCGTGGGCGCCAACGCCTTCGCCCACGAGAGCGGCATCCATCAGGACGGCATGCTGAAGGACAAGGAAACCTATGAGATCATGACCCCTGAATCCGTCGGCTGGAAGGGCGAGGGGATGGTCATGGGCAAGCACTCGGGGCGACATGCCTTCGCGACGCGCATGAAGGAAATCGGCTTCGAGATGGAGAGCGAGCCGCTTGAGAAGGCATTCACGCGCTTCAAGGAACTGGCCGACAAGAAGAAGGTTATCTTCGACGAGGATCTGATCGCCATCGCCGAGGAAGTCCTCTTCAAGGAATCCAGCCAGGCGTGGGACCTGACGTATATGCACGCCAGCAGCGGTACGGAGACCCTGCCCACAGCGACGGTCAAGATGACCTTCAAGGGCGAAGTGCTCGTGGACGCAGCAATGGGCGACGGTCCCGTGGACGCCGTTTTCCATGCCATCGACCGCATCACCGGGAATCCCCTGAAGGTTCACGAGTACCACCTGGACGCGGTAACGGAAGGCCAAGACGCGCAGGGTCGGGTCACACTCGTCGTCAGCCGCCAGGAGGCCGAGTCGGTCAAGGTCAAGGGGAGCGGCATCTCGACCGATGTGGTGCTGGCCTCGGCGAAGGCCTACGTGAATGCGTTGAACTCTCTCGACCGCCTGGAGAAGTCCCACGGCGGCGAGGTGAAGAAGGTGAGCACGATGGCGCCGTGAAGGCGCTTGCCGGGAAGCCCCGCCCGATGGATGGATATCGGGCGGGGACAACCGGGCCCCACAAGGAGGCACGTCATGATTGTCACGCTGGAAGAAGCCAAGAACTCGCTGGAAGAACTAATTGCGCGCAGCGAGCGCGGCGAGGAAATCACGATTGTTGAAAGTGGGGCCAAGCCAATTGCCCGCCTAGTTCACGTGGAAACCGATACGCTAGCGGAGGATCCGCAGCAAGGCAAGCGCTTGGGAGGTTGGACCTTCGGGCTCGGCAAAGGAACCATCTGGATGGCCGATGACTTTGACGAGACCCCAGAAGAGTTTCGGGACTACATGTGACCCAAGTCATTATCGACAGCCATGTTTTCCTATGGGCGCGGGAGGCGAGATCATTGCTTTCTCGCTTCGCGGGAGAGATACTTGCGGACCCGGCGATTCAGAAGTTCCTGAGCATGGCGAGTGTTTGGGAGATGTCGATAAAAATTGGGACTGGGAAGCTAAAGATTTCGAACTCTCTCGAATTCGGCCGCGACCCGATCTTCGACCGCTATGGCGTCGAGCGCATCTGGTGAGCGCGCTTCCCCACTTTGCGATCCATTGACCTCCTGATCGTCGGCGGCGGCTCCATCGGGTTGAGCTGCGCGCTCCACGCGGCGGAGCGATTCCCCAATTTCCGTATTGCCGTGATGGATTCGGGAAACCTGCCGGGCGTCGCATCGCGGGCGGCGGCGGGGATGCTGGTGCCGTTCGCGGAGTTCGAGGAGGACAGCCCGCTCTTTCGACTCTGCGTTGAGAGCCTTGAATACTATCCGGAGTTTCTGCGCCGCTTTCGCATCGATGCGCCGCTCGATGTTGCGGGGACGCTGACTCCTATCCTGCCGGGTGGTTGTGATCGCGTTGCACGGGTTGAGGCGCTGGCTTCGACCCTCGCGGAGTGTCGGCGCTTGGGTCGCGACGAATTGATGACGGAGGAACCGACCCTCGTTGGTGGCGCATCGAGCGGAGCCCTCTGGATTCCCGGTGCGCTGATCGATCCGCGGCGGCTGCATGGGGAACTCCTCAGCCGCGCCCGGGAGGCGGCAATCGAGTTCATCGAAGGCGCGCCGACCTCATCGGAGATTGTTGGCGGCCGAATTGCCTCAATCGTTTCCTCTAAGAATAATCGCCTCTCACCCGGCCAGGTGGTGCTGGCGACGGGCGCGTGGTCGGAGGAGGCAGGCGCCGTTTTCGGCCTTCGCGCGCCCATTGTTCCCATCAAGGGTCAGGTGGCGAGATTCGACTGCCCAGATGGATTGCTGCGCCATGTGATCCACACCCACGGCGTCTATCTGGCCCCGCGCCCCGGGTCGGGGATCGTGTTTGGAGCGACGATGGAAGTGGCAGGATTCGACAGCGAGGTGTCTAAAGCGACGATGGCGAATTTGCGAGAAGCCGCGCTGGATTTGGCGCCGGGCCTTGCAAAGTACCCCGTGGCCGAGAGCTGGATCGGGTTCCGCCCCAAGTTTCCCGACGGTCTCCCCGCCATTGGGCGCAGCAGCCAAGTTGCCAACCTGATCATCGCAACGGGGCATTTCCGGAACGGGATCCTGCTGACTCCGGCCACGGGAAAGATCGTGGCCGACGCGATCGGAGGCGACGGCGGCATGAGGTGGCTGCGCCCTGCGCGTTTGGCGCTCTGAGGAAGCGCAATCCCGTTGCCCGCCGCGATGCGATGGCGGGTAGTGGAGCATTGCGAAATCGAAACGGGAAAATCCCTCCATGAGACTTGGCCAAAGTTGCGCAGCTTGCGCGATATCGCTGATTCTAGCAGCGCCGGCGGCTGGTATCGCCCAAGCGCAGCCGCCTGCGGCGGTGAATCAGCAGGACGAGGTTGTCACGCTAAACCTGTCGCCCGAACAGGGCCCAGAGGACGTGTTGGCGATCCTGCGCTCGGGGGACAAGTTCGAGACGAACAGCTACGTTTCCCGTGTCTTCGAACTGGAGCACGCGTTGGCGCTCGAGATTCGTCCGGCCGTCGCCGAGATGACGGGCGCCGAGAAGGGATTCACACGCGCGGTCACAACGAAGCCGACGGACGGCTCTGCGGCGCGGCAGTTCCTCCTGGTGACCACGACTCCAAGACAAATGGAGTATATCGCGGGAGCCGTCGAGGAGCTGGACGTTCCCTTCATCGTCAACAATTCGGGCACCGCCCGGCGGTCGGTGCGACTCAAGCACCGGCTGGCATCCGACCTTGCCGTCATTCTGAGGGCGACACGCCTTAGCCCAACGGGGAAGGCAGTGGCCGACGACTTGACCAACACCCTGTATTATGACGATACCCAGTATGTTGCGGGCGAGGTGGACAAGTACGTAAGCTTTTTCGACGTTCCCACGCCACAGGTGGAGTTCGACGTCAGGATCATTGAGATAAGGGAGGAAAACAGCGGGAAGCTCGGTCTCGATTGGGACGCTTGGAAAAGCATGGTGGGCGGCCAGATCGGCCTGACAGCGACGAGTCTGGAGGGCGGCGAATCCTTTGCCCGCGTGGATACGCTTCTTTCGCTCGATGCGAACGTGTTGGCGGCGTTCCTCAACTACACCGTGCAAACGGGGACGGCGCGCCTGGCACAGCGGTCTCGCCTCAATGCGTCGAACCTTCAGCCCGCCGTTATCTCCGACGCCCGACACGTTCCCGTCTATGGGTACCAGCGTTCGACGCGGGATCCGAAGATTCTGACCGAGGCGAACCCGAGGGTGGATGCGGGCAATGTGTATGACGATAACGAAGCCGCCTCCCCGCGCACAGTGACTATCGTGCCGCCTGTGGAAAATCGCCTCGTCGATCTTTCCGATGACGAGGCCGGCCTGCTGATCGCGATTCGGCCTGTGATCGGCACGGAAACAGTCAGCGCCAACATCAATGTATCGATGAACACCGTGACAGGATTCGACGATCAGGGTCGTCCGCTTTTGTCGCGCCAGAGTCTTGAGAACCTGTTCACGCTGCACGATGGCAAGGAACTCCTGTTGGGAACACTTGAACGTGAAATGGCGACGCGCCAGCGGCGCGGCATTCCGTTGCTGATGTCGGTCCCGGTGCTCAAGTATCTGGTCAGCGTGGAAGCGACATCACGGCAGAAGTCGCGGCTGTTCCTTCTGGCGACACCACGTTTTTCCTCAGTTCGATATGGCGCGCCCACCATGGCCGCATCCGAATCAGAGGGCCTGCTGAACATAACGGATCGCCCAGTCGAACTGGAGGACGGGGTCACGGCGAATACGATCGAGGACCTGAGAAACTGAGGACGAAGAACGGCCGCGCGGTTATTGCGCGGCCGTTCTGAATTGTCAAAGGTGAGGGGCTAGGCAATCACGGCGCCGGTGGTGGTGGCGTTGCGGCTGGCGGTGGCGTGGATTCTTTGGGCCCCATCTTCCCCATGCCGGGAAGCCGCGAGACGACGTCCCCGAGGTTAATGCCGGTCAGTGACTCGACAATCGGCGGCAGGCCGCCGATGATTTTCGTCACATCCTGAGTCAGCTTGTTCACGGTACCCTCGTCCCCGCCCATGCTGACGAAGGTGATGCGGTCGGTCTTGGAGAGCGGCAGGGCGATCTCGCGGGCGATCTCCGGCAACTTGTCGATGATGAGCTGCGCGATGGCCGCCTCGTTGTACTGCTTCCATGCCTCGGCCTTCTTTTCGTTGGCCTCGGCCTCGGCAAGACCCCGCGCGCGGATCGATTCGGCTTCCGCGAAGCCGCGCGCCCTGAGGACATCGGCCTCCGCCATGCCTCGGGCTCGGGAGGCTTCCGCCTCGGCAAGGCCCGCGGCACGCACAACGTCGGCTGAGGCGAAGCCATTCTTCTTCTCGGCTTCGGCGTGGCCGTGGGCCTCGCGCTCCAGCTTGGTCGCGGTGGCCTCAGCCAGCTTCTCGATGCGGTAGGCCTCCGCGTCGGCGGGCTTGCGGACGGTCGCCTCCAGCTCGCGCTCGCGGCGTTCGATTTCCTTCTTCTGGACTTCGATGAGGCCGCTGCGCTCGACGACCTGAATTTTGACTTCCTCGGCCTTGGAAATCTGCATGGTGATGTTGCGCTGGATGTCATAGGAGAGTTCCGACTCGGCGCGCCGCTGGTTTACCGATGCCTCGTAGTCCTGCACCTTCATGCGATAGTCGCGGTCGGCCTCTGCGATGCGGGTCTCGGCGCCGAGTCGGGCGATCTGGCCCTCCTGGTTGGCGGCGGCGCTGCGGGCGGTGGCGTCGCGGTCGGCTTCGGCCTGGCCGATGATGGCGTCGCGCTTGACCTGTGCCGTGCGGGGCTTGCCGAGGGCGTCCAGGTAGCCGTTGGGATCGGTGATGTCCTTGATCGTGAAGCTGACAATGCGCAGGCCCATGTTGCGCATGTCGGCGATGGCGATGGATTGCACGCTCTGGGCGAACTTGTCGCGTTCCTTGTAGATCTCCTCCACCGTCATCGTGCCCAGCACGGCGCGGAGATGGCCTTCCATCGTCTCGAGGGCGACGCGGTGGATCTCCGCCTCGCTCAGGCCAAGGAACTGCTCCGCGGCGGTGTCGATGGACTGCTGGTCACTGTCAATCTTCACCTGCGCCACGCCGCCTACCACGACGGGCACACCCTCGATCGTATAGACTTCGGGGGTCCTCACCATCAGGGTGAGGATGTTGAGCGACATGCGATCAACACGCTCTACGATCGGATAGACGAGGACGCCGCCACCGCGAATCGTGCGGAAGCCCTTGCCTTCCTTCCCGTGGACAAGCCGGCCGGAGATGACCAGCACCTCGTTGGGGCCGACCTTCTTGTAGCGGAAGGCAAAGAGGATCAGCAGAATCAGGACCAAGGGGATGGCGATGATGAAGAAAAGCAGCGTGCCGCCAATGGCCTCCAGAGAGAGGGCGTTGAGGACGGTCATGGGAAGATTCACGGGGAACTCCTTTGGCTGAGTCTGAGGCCTTGGACAACTGCAACGGGATCGTCGGTCGGGTATGCTACGACCGGACCCGGAGGTTTGTTCAATGCGTCGGGGACTTTATTTGCCGCTCGGATCAAGGGCGCAACCGTCTTCGGCTGATAGACGAGGGGCGGTTTATAGAACGCGGCCACGTTTCTCCTCGCGCGGCGGCCCCACGGTGGCGTTTACTTTCCGCCACGGGGCGCCGGGGCCGGTTGCCGGGACCCGGCTCTCCACCAACGGACCAATGATGATGCCAAAGAAAGAAGAATCCCTGCTGACGTTTGGGGAGCTGGGCCTATCGGACGCCGTCCTAAAGGCCGTGAACGAAATCGGATACGAGACGCCCTCCCCCATTCAGGCGCGGACGATTCCCGCCCTGCTGGAAGGCCGCGACCTGGTGGGCCAGGCGCAGACGGGCACAGGCAAGACCGGCGCCTTTGCTCTGCCGCTCCTCTCCAAGATTACCTTTGGCAAGCAGTCGATGCCACAGGTCCTCGTGCTGGTCCCCACCCGCGAGCTGGCGATTCAGGTGTCCGAGGCGTTCCAACGCTATGCCGCCCACATGCCGGGATTCCACGTTCTGCCCATCTACGGTGGGCAGGGATACGAACCCCAGCTTCGCCAGCTTCGCCGCGAAACCCACGTCGTCGTCGGGACGCCCGGGCGCCTGGTTGACCACCTGAAGCGTGGGACGCTGAAGCTGGATACGCTCAAGTGCCTGGTGATCGACGAGGCCGACGAGATGCTGCGCATGGGCTTCATCGACGAGGTGGAATGGATCCTGACGCAGGCGCCCGCAAAGCGACAGATCGCGCTGTTCTCCGCCACGATGCCCACCGCGATTCGACGCATCGCGACCGGGCACCTCAAGAATCCCGTCGAGGTGACGATCACAGAAAAGACCGCCACCGCCGCCACGATTCACCAGCGTTTCTGGATGGTGAGCGGCCTGCACAAACTGGACGCGCTGACGCGGATCCTGGAGGGTGAAACCTTCGACGCCGTGCTGATCTTCGTGAGGACACGCATCGCCGCGGAGGAATTGGCGAAGAAGCTGGACGCGCGCGGATTCGCGTGTGCTCCACTGAGCGGCGACGTGGCCCAGAAAGACCGCGAGATCACCGTGGGGAAACTCCGCGACGGCGAGCTCGACATCATCGTGGCCACCGATGTGGCCGCGCGCGGGCTTGACGTGTCGCGCATCACCCATGTGATCAACTACGACATTCCCCACGACACGGAATCGTATATTCACCGCATCGGACGCACCGGCCGGGCCGGGCGCGCGGGTCACGCCATCCTCTTCGTGGCGCCGCGAGAGCGCCGCCTGCTCAACGCGATCGAAACCGCCACGCGCCAGAAGATCGACCAGATGAACCTTCCCACGGTGTCCGACATCAACGACATCCGCGTGGCGCGTTTCAAGCAACGCATCAAGGACTCGCTGGCGACGGAAGAACTGGGCATCTACTACCAGATTGTGGAGGAGTGCCGTCAGGAATCCAATGTCTCTGCGCTGGAGATCGCCGCCGCTCTCGCCCACATGGCACAGGGCGAGATGCCGCTCCTGATGACTCCACCGCCCAAGGACGCTCCCCCGCCCTTCGAGCCTTTTGCCGAAAGGCCCAACCGGAAAGACAAGGAACCTTTCCCGAAGCCACGTCGCGAGGCCCCGTCGGGCGCGCCACGCGCCAAGTACCGCATCGAAGTGGGCAGCGTCCACGGCGTGAAGCCCGGCCAGATTGTCGGGGCGATTGCCAACGAGGGTGGCTTCGGCGGCCAGGACATCGGCTCCATCGACATCCGCGAGGATCACTCGATTGTGGAGCTGCCGGACGACCTCCCACGCGAGGCGATGAAGGTCCTCAAGGGAACACGCGTCTGCGGAAGGCCGCTCAAGCTCACCAAGGTCGAGGGAGCCGTCGAGCCTAGCACTCATCCGAAGCCCGCACCCAAGAAGTTCTTTGAAGGGAAGAAGGGGAAGGAGTGGAAGAAGTAGGTCGGCTCCTTCAGCGAATCGCCGCAGCCGGGCGGATGAGAAAATCCGAAACGAGATACTTTCGCTCCTTC
>Ga0105049_10001378_pt1 | contig 28625 bp, 19 predicted proteins | sample MAT06_FD_78087 | JGI IMG/M metagenome (GOLD analysis project Ga0105049, IMG submission 78087) | Freshwater microbial communities from Lake Fryxell liftoff mats and glacier meltwater in Antarctica - MAT-06 | ecosystem: Environmental > Aquatic > Freshwater > Ice > Liftoff microbial mat | place... | reverse complement strand
AGGGCAGATACTTCGCCAGCCGCGCGGCCACGCCCACGGGCCCCGCGCCGGGACCGCCGCCGCCGTGGGGCGTGCTGAACGTCTTGTGCAGGTTCATGTGTACCACGTCGAAACCCATGTCGCCGGGCCGCGCGCGACCCACGATGGCATTCAGGTTGGCGCCGTCGTAATAGAGGAGCCCGCCGGCCTGGTGGATCAGGCGAGCGATCTCGCGGATGTCCTTTTCGAAGAGGCCACAGGTATTCGGATTCGTCAGCATGATGCCCGCCGTCCTGGGTCCGATGGCGGCCTTCAGCGCCTCCAGATCCACGCGGCCATGCGCGCCGGACTTGATCTCGCGCACCTTGAATCCCGCCAGCACCGCGCTGGCCGGATTCGTTCCGTGGGCAGCGTCGGGAACGATCACCTCGTCGCGTTCCGGTGAATGCTCGCGGTGCCACGCCTTGATGATCGACATGCCGACAAACTCGCCCTGGGCGCCCGCCGCCGGGCACAGCGTCACCGCGCCCATGCCGAGCACCTGCTTCAGAATCTCCTGAAGGTCGTGGAATACGCGCAGGCTCCCCTGCGTATCCGTGTCGTCCTGCATCGGATGCAGCTTCGCGAATCCCGGCATCGCGGCCATGCGCTCGTTGATGCGCGGATTGTACTTCATCGTGCAGGAGCCGAGCGGATAGAACTGCGCGTCGATCGAGTAGTTCTTCTGGCTGAGCCGCGTGAAATGACGCACGCCATCCAGCTCGCTCACCTCCGGCAACTGCGCTGCGGCCCGGCGCCTCAGCGCCGCGGGAACTCGCGTCTTCGCCGCGCGGCGTTCCTCCGCCGTTGCCGTCGGCGGCAACACGCCGCGTCGCCCGGGGCTGGAGATTTCATTAACCAACGGCAGGTGATCCTTCAGCATTGCAAGTCCTCTCTGGCAATTGGCAAGCACATGGGAATTCTAGGCCGGATACCGCGCGATCAAGTCCCGCAACCCGCTGATCATGAATACCACCTCCTCGCGGGTGTACTGCGCGTGGCGTCCTTCCAGCGAGTGGATCCGCGTCTGATTCCACATCGCCAGGTTCCGCGCGTCGGAGATGTCCAGCGCCTCCGCTCCCACCAGGTCGTTCATCATTTGCGAAGCGCGCTTTGGGATCGTCTCGCCTTCGTGCTCCGTCAGAAGGCCGATTCCGTTCTTTCCGGAGAGCCGACGCAGGTGCTCCGCCATCACGCTCCCCGCCACGACCGCCGCGGGCTCCTTGAAGCCATCGATCAGCAGCAGCCTTTGCGCCATATCCAGAAAGTCCGTCAGGATATCCGCGTGGATCAACTCCTCCGCCCGCTCCAGTCGCCGCTCGGTCAGATCCTCGCGGAGCGCCAGCAGCACGGCGCGGAGCCGCTCCGCCGTCTGCTGGGAATTCTCCGGCGGCATGTGCAGGCTCAGCACGTCCTCCCCCATGCGGCGATACGTGCTGCGCGGCGGCGCCAGCCGCTCCAGCGCGCTTGCATAACGCGTGATCTTCTCGAACCAGATCGCGTCGCCCACCGGCTCGCTCCTGCGAATCAGGTGGATCGGCACGCCTTCGGACGTCTCCCCCAGAATATCGTCGATCTGGGAAACGATGGAGGCCCGATCCGTCCTGCTGCGCTCGGCGGAGAGGCTCATGCGCGTGCGGCCTCCGCGTGGGGAAGGATCGACGACGCGGCCTCTGTATAGACACGGATGTCGTCGGCCGTGTGGACCTCCGTGCAGTTCACCAGAATCAGATTCTCCGCCCCGGGCAGCGCCGGGAACCACCGCGCCAGCGGGTATCCCGCCAGGATTCCGCGCTCGGCGCGCATCCGGTCGATGAACTCTTCCCCGGAAATCGGCAGCCTCAGCACTGTCTCGTGGAAGGTCGGCGTCGCCGCGTCATAGAGCTCCGCCACGCCCGCGCCCACCAGTGCGTCGGCAAGCTGCTGCGTCCTCGCCAGGCTCGTCTCCGCCACTTCCGCCAGGCCCTCGCGCCCCAGCAGCGTCACATAGATCGTCACCATCAGCGCAAACAGGCCCTGGTTGGTGCAGATGTTCGACGTGGCCTTGTCGCGGCGGATGTGCTGCTCGCGTGTTTGCAGGGTCAGCACGAATCCCGCGCGGCCATCCTTGTCGCGGGTTTGGCCCACAATGCGTCCCGGCATCTTGCGAATGAGCGACTTGCGGCACGCCAGGAATCCAGCCCACGGCCCGCCAAAGGACAGCGGCACGCCCAGCGCCTGGCCTTCGCCCACGGCGATGTCGGCGCCATAGTCCGCCGGCGCGGCAAGAATCGCCAGGGACGTGGGATTCGCCGCCGCCACCAGCAACGCCCCGGCCTTGTCGGCCAGCGCGCGCGCCTCGGCGCCGTCCTCGATTCCGCCCAGGCAGTTCGGCGTTGCGATCACGATCGCGCTTGCGGGTTCGATGGACTCCATCAGCGCCGCGAAATCCGTCGCTGCGCCGCGCGCGGGAATCGTGCGGACCTCGACCTGAATCTCGCGCAGGAAACCCTCGCACACCTGGCGCCAATTGGGATGCAGAAGCTCCGGCAGATAGACGAGGTGGATCCCCTTCTCCCGGACGGCCATCGTCAGCGCCTCGGCCAGCGCCGTGGCGCCGTCATACATCGAGGCGTTCGCCGCATCCAGCCCCGTCAGCGCGCAGATGTGCGACTGAAACTCGAAGATCGCCTGCAGGGTTCCCTGGCTCACCTCCGCCTGATAGGGCGTGTAGCACGTCATGAACTCGCCGCGCGAAATCAGGTAGTAGGATGCCGCCGGGATGAAGTGGTTGTAGGCGCCCGCGCCCAGGAACGCGCGCCCCGCGGGGAGCGTCCGATTCTCCGCCGCGCGCTCCTCGAAGTAGCGCTCCGTCTCGAACTCCGTCAGCGCGGGAAAATCGAGCGGCTTCTTCAGCAGCAGCTCCGGCGGAACATCGCGGAACAGGTCGTCGAGCGAACTCGCTCCGATCGCGCGGAGCATCTCCTCCACATCGGCGGCGGTATGCGGCGTATAGGCCATCGGGCGTTATCCTTCCACGAGCTTCTGATAGTCGGGCCACAGCAGCAGCCCACTTGTTTCCGACGGATCGGAGGGGCGGATCTTCACCAGCCACCCATCCCCATAGGGACCGCTGTTGATCGCCGACGGCTCGGAGGAGAGCGCGGCGTTCACCTCCACAATCTCCCCCGAGACCGGTGCATAGACATCCGCCGCGGCCTTTGGCGACTCAACCACCAGGATCGAATCTCCCTTCTTCACCACCTGCCCAGCCTTGGGCAGATCGACGAAGACGATGTCGCCAAGCAGGTGCTGCGCGTGGTCAGAGATTCCAATCCGGCGGACTTCGCCGGTGGGCTCGATCCATTCGTGGGAGGTGCTGAAGAGGAAAGTTTCGTGGGGCATCGGGGGCTCCTAGGAGAGGGATAGGCGGCAGGGATGAGGGATGAGGGATGATCGGCAGGGGCGAACAGGAGGAATGAGGCATGAACGGCAAAGGGGTCTTTTTTTCATCCCTCCCACCTCATCCCTGCTGTTTCAAACTCGTGACTACAAACGGAGCCTTCACAATCCGCGCGGGTGTACCAGCTCCGCGTTGCTGCACTTCAAGGTTCGTGGAGGTCACCGCGTCTGTCTTTATATACGCCAGCGCGATGCCGGCTTCGAGTCCGGGAGAGAAGCCGCCGCTGGTCACTTCGCCGACCTCCACGCCACCGCTGGTCACCTTGTCGCCGTGGCGGAGCGGCCTGCGTGAGTCCGTGCGGAGCGCCACCAGCTTGCGGCCCGCGCCCTCGGCTTTCTGCTTCTCCAGGATCGTGCGGCCCAGGAACTTCTCCGGCTTCTTCCAGCCGATGGACCAGCTCAGGCCCGCCTCGACGGGCGTCGTCTTCTCGTCCAGGTCGCTGCCGTAGAGACAGTAGCCCGCTTCCAGACGCAGGCTGTCGCGCGAGGCGAGCCCACACGGCACGGCGCCCGCGTCCACCAGCAGGTGCCACCACTCCTCCGCTTGCGGAGCGGGGACGATCAGCTCCGCGCCTGTCTCCCCCGTGTAGCCCGTGCGAGAGAGCAGGCAGATCTCCCCCTGGTGCATGAACGGATGCAGCGTGAAAGCCTTCGTGGCCGACCACTTCGCCGCGGGAATGAGCTTGTCCAGCATCGCCAGCGCCGCCGGGCCCTGCACCGCGATCATGGCCCAGTCGCTGGACTCGTCTGCGATCTCCACATCGCCAAAGCCCATCTGCCGGGCCTTCGCGCGCATCCACTCCACGTCCTTCTCGCGCGTCCCCGCGTTCACCACGGCGAAGAACTCGTGATCGCCAACGCGCGACACGATCAGGTCATCCACCACGCCGCCCAGTTCCGTGCAAAGCTGGCTGTACTTCGCCTCGGTGTGCTTGAGCGCGGAAAAATCCGCCGGAAGGAGCATCTGCAAATACGGCAGCGCCTCGGCCCCCGTGATGCGAACCTGGCCCATGTGGGACACGTCGAAGATGCCGACCCCCGTGCGGACGGCGCGGTGCTCGGCAAGCTGGCCGGAATAGGACAACGGCATGTCCCACCCGCCGAATTCCGTCATGCGGGCGCCGCTGGCAACGTGGGCGTGGTACAGGGGGGTGCGCTTGAGCGCGGTGGGGGCGGACACGGGAGGAGGCGCACCTGGGGGAGAAAGATTCTCCCGGGCCCATCAAGGCCCGGTGGCTCCCACTCTGTCCTGTGGACCTGAGAGTTACCCCCCCAACGCGAGGGGTGCTCCTTCGGTGGGCATCGCAACCAATCCGATGCCGCTCTCCAGAGTGCCGTCAGTCCGCCGTCCTTTTGCCTGAGAGATTGCTGGGAGCAAATTTCCCCTTCGGCGCCGGGCTCGTAGCCCGGTCTCTCCGGCGGACCTCGTCCGGTCGAGGTGTGGAACTAGGCGGAAGGATCGCGGTTGTCAAACCGGATTCCGCCGAAACCCGCCCCCTGTGGATCGGTCCGATCCCGAGGATCGGGCAACGGGGCGATCAGCCCGCCCCGGAATCCTTACCGTACTCGGGAAATGGCGAGCTGATCGGCGTGGAGATCTTCCGTTCGATGAAGGAGGCCGAGGCGATGGGCGGGGACTGGCGCGAGGGATGCAAGAAGCGTCGGCCCGACTCCCCGCTGGGCTACTTGACTCCGGCGGCGCTTGCTGCCAGATAAGTAGTGTCCCAGACGCCCGGAGGGCACCGGAACAGGCAAGTCGGAAAGGGTCCAGCAACTCCCACCAAGAATCGGCAAACTTTCAGAGCAGGTGATCCAAGTATTCGCAGGTCAGGTGGACTTCTTGATTGGCTTCTTGGCAAAGTCCAGCACAACCATCGCACCCGCCCCACTCCCCGTTTGACCCCTCCCACTGTGTGGGGCACACTCCCCAGCGGTTGGCGGCGCCGTCCCTCCGCCAGCGATTTGGAGCACGAAACACGGAGTATTCCATTGGCCAAGCTGTCTGTTCAGAACGTGGATGTAAAGGGCAAGCGCGTCCTTGTGCGCTGCGATTTCAATGTGCCCCTCGATAAGCAACTCAACATCACCGACGACTCCCGCATCACTGAGAGCCTTCCCACCATCAAGCATTTGATCGCCCAGGGCGCCCGCGTCATCCTCGCGTCCCACCTTGGGCGGCCCGATGGCGCCGTGGTGCCGGCGATGTCGCTCAAGCCCGTGGCGGAGCGCCTGTCGCAGCTCCTCGGCAAGGCCGTCGCCCTCGCGCCGGACTGCGTCGGCCCCGAAACCGAGAAGCTTGCCAAGGCGCTGAAGGACGGCGACGTGCTGCTGCTCGAGAACGTCCGCTTCCACAAGGAAGAGGACGAGAAGAAGAACAAGGAGACCAAGAAGTTCAGCGACGCGCGCCAGGCCTTTGCCCGCCAGCTCGCGGGCCTCGCCGAGGTGTTCGTCAACGACGCCTTCGGCACCGCCCACCGCGACCACGTCTCCACCTGCGGCGTCACCCAGTTCCTCAAGCCCAGCGCCTGCGGCTTCCTGATCGAGAAGGAGCTGAAGTACCTCAAGGAGGCCCTCGACAATCCCAAGCGTCCCCTTGTCGCGATCCTCGGCGGCGCCAAGGTCGGCTCCAAGATCGGCGTCATCAAGGCGCTCCTCGGCAAGGTGGACGTTCTCATCCTCGGCGGCGGAATGGTCTATACGTTCTACAAGGCCCAGGGCCTGGAGATCGGCAAGTCGCTTTTCGACGCGGAGTCCTTCGACACCGCCAAGGAACTGCTCGAAACATTCAAGACGTCAAAGGCTCGCGTGCTCTTCCCGAGCGACGTTCTCGTGGCCGACGACTTCAAGGCCGGAGCCAACACCCGCATCGTTCCCATCACCGCGATCCCCGAGGGCTGGGAAGGCGTGGACATCGGCCCGGAGACGCTGAAGTCCTTCTCCGAGGAGATCTCCAACGCCGGCACCGTGGTGTGGAACGGCCCCGTCGGCGTGTTCGAGGTGGAGGACTTCGCCAAGGGCACCAAGGGGATCGCCCAGGCGCTCGCTTCCTCCGGCGCCATCACCATCATTGGCGGCGGAGATAGCGCCGCCGCCATCCTCAAGTTCGGCCTCACGGACGAGATGACCCACATCTCCACCGGCGGCGGAGCCAGCCTCGAGTTCCTGGAAGGCAAGAAGCTCCCCGGCATCGAGGCCCTGGACGAAGTCTGAAGCTGGAAGTGAATCGCTGGCGTGGGCGGCGCGTATAGACACGCGCCGCCCACGCCGCTTAAGCGCCTACGCCCACAGCGCCATCTGCAGCGCCGCGCGGTCGTTGGGCAGGTATGGGTGCGCCAGCAGGCGCGTCGCCGCGACGAGGCGATCCGCCTCCTCGTCCAGCAGCGCGGGACTGATTGTCACCGAGTCGATCAGGTCCATCGCGTCGCCATGCACCAGCAGGTCCGGATGATCGGGGGCGCACGCGCGCACCAGGCGGTCGCGCGTGAAGCTAAGCAGCAGCCATAGCGACTCGTCGAACTTCCCGCCGCCGGCGATGCGGTCCGCCGCCGCCGCGATGGCACAGGTGCCGAAACGATCAATCTGCAGCCGTGCGTCGAAGACCTGTCGGCGCCGCTCCAGCAGCGACCCCTGAATCGCCGACAGCGCCACGCCGGGCCGCCCCTCGCTCAGCGCCGCCGCCACCTTCGCCAGTTCCGGGTCCAGCTTCTCCCGCTCCACCAGCATATCCACCAACACCTCCCGCGGAAGCGGCCCCATCGGAAGCACCGAGCACCGCGACCGGATCGTTGGCAGCACCGACGACAACCGGTCGGCCACCAGGATCATGATCAGGTAGGAGGGCGGCTCCTCCAGCAGCTTCAGGATGCAGTTCCCCGCCTCCTGAGTGATCGTGTCGGCGCCCAGGATCATCACCACGCGATGCGTCCCCTCGATCGGCGGCACCGTCGCGATGTCCTGGAGGAAACGCACCTGATCCACCACGATCGACCGCCGCCCACCCGCGGGCTCGATGATCGTCAGGTCCATGTGCGCCGCATTGGATGGGCGCATGTCCTTGTCCCACTCCACCGGGTAGGACTTCTCGACGAGTCGGCACACGCGGTCGTCGTAGCCGACGAAATAGGGAGGATGGATGAGGGATGGGAAAGGAAGGGATGAGGTTTGAGGGATGAGGGATAGGCGAGGCGGGATGAGGGATGGCAACGGCGGGGATGGGGGAGAAGGGATGCGGGATGGCAACGGCGGGGATGGGGGAGGCGGGGTCGGGTCGCCGAAGAGGTCGGGCTCGTCGGGAGAGGCAAAGAGATCTTCCTCCGCCTCGCCACCACCGAACATATCCCCGGGCTCATCGTCGGGAATCTTGCGCTTGGCCGGGGCGGGGCCAGGGGCGGAGAGGGTGATGCCACTCAGCGGCCTGCCGACGGAGAGCACAGCCTTGGCTAGGGCGAATGCAAGCGACCGCTTACCAATCGCATTCGGACCCGTCAGCAGGATGGCGTGGGGCAGCCGCGCCGCCCCCAGCAGCCGCGGGAACAGCGCCCGGACACGGTCATGCCCCCAGAGGGTGTCGAAAAGGTGGGCCTGCGGAGGAATCACATCGCCACTTTGTCAAGCATGGATACTTGATAACTATCCAACCCGGCGGATCCGGGCAGGCTTGCCGCGTACCGCGCCCGCGGCGGGCTTTCGACGCCGCGTCTTGGGGGAGATATCGATGATCTTGTCCATCGGGAACTCCAGCTCATCGGCTAGTCCCAATTCGATAATCTCAATAGCCTCAACATACCGCTCGTCGCGGACCCACTTGCGAAGCGTGCGGCGGTTGATCGGCAGGTTCTCGATCATCCAGTTCTCCGATATCTGGTTTACGCGGCTGAACTCGCTGGACCAAGCCACGGCCCCGGCAAGGCGCGCTGCATCCTCACTGGACCATTTCATGGGGTGGAACAGGAACGAGGCATGGGGGGCCACCCGGCGGGTCTCACAGGCCGCAAAGATCAGCAAGGCGCTGCTGCTACAGTCCGCCAGAACCACGGCCTCGGCCCGGAGCTGCTTCATCTTGATCACCGTGGCGATCGCCAAGCTGGCATAGACGCTTCCGCCGCCTGAGTTTATGATCACCCGGACGGAGCGCCCATCGGGAATCGCCAACAGGGATTCGATCACATCCTTTTCGCACTTCTCAACATCGTCGAGGATTGTGACGATAGGGGGACCTGCGGTCTTTGCCATGTTGGTTTCTCCTCGACTGCCGATGCCGCCAACGGGTGGCGGGGCCTCGGAACATTGCTTGGCATGGCTGCCAGAGCAAGGGGTTTGTGAAATCGAGAAAACGGAACCCGGTACAACCCGAATAGAATGAACGCCATAGAGGCCCGAATGAGAGCTTTTGATCGTTCCTCTTTCCCCAAAAGAGGGGCGAAGGAAATTCGTAAAGGCAGTATTATCAATGGTGCAAAAAAGGCCTGCAAAACTCTCCGATTCCGGGGCCAGAAAAAAAAACTTCCCCGGGAGTTTCGTGAAGCGAAACTCCCGGAGTCGTCGTTTTTCCGCTTGCAGCCGTTCTCAGGTCGCTCCCGAAAGCGCCGGTTCTTGCTTCTCTTCCTCTTTCGTCTTCACCACCGTGAACGTGACTTCTCCATCTTTCAATTCCGCCGCGATTTCGCAGTTTTGCGGAATCTCTCCGGAGATGAGCGAGTAGGAAAGTGGATCCTCCACGCGGCGCTGAATCACGCGGCGAAGCGGGCGCGCGCCGTACTCGGGATCGTATCCTTCCTCCGCCAGCTTCTCCTTCACGGCGGGAGAGAGCGTGAGGATGATGTTCTTCTCCAGCAGCCGCTTGTTGAGGCGGCCCATCAGGATGTCGAGGATGCGGAAGATGTCTTCCTGCGACAGCGGATGGAAGACGGTGATCTCGTCCAGGCGATTCAGGAACTCCGGATTGAAGACCTTCTTCACGTCCTGCATCACCTTGTCCTTCATCCCGGCATAGTCCGACTCGACGCCGGATTCGCCAAAGCCCATCGCGCGCGACTGCTTCATGCGCTTGGTGCCGACGTTCGATGTCAGGATGATGACGGTGTTGCGAAAGTTGACCACGTGGCCCCAGCTATCCGTGAGCCGGCCATCGTCGAACACTTGCAGCAACAGGCTGAAAACGTCGGGATGGGCCTTCTCGATTTCGTCGAGGAGCACCACGGAGTAGGGACGCTGGCGCACCTTCTCGGTGAGCTGGCCACCCTCCTCGTAGCCCACATAGCCGGGGGGCGCTCCCATCAGTCGGCTCACGGAATACTTCTCCATGTACTCCGACATGTCGATGCGGATGAGGGCGTCCTGCTCGCCGAAGAGGAACTCCGCGAGTGCCTTGGCAAGCTCCGTCTTTCCCACACCCGTCGGGCCTAGGAACAGGAAGCAGCCGGTGGGCCGCGCGGGATCCTTGAGTCCGGAACGCGAGCGGCGGATCGCCTTGCAGATCCCGGCGAGCGCCTCCTTCTGGGAGATGACGCGCTCGCCCAAATCGGCTTCCATGCGCATCAGCTTGCGGGTCTCTTCCTCCTCCATGCGGACGATGGGAATGCCCGTCCACTTGGAAACGATGTAGGCCATCTCGTCATTGCCGAGGGTCTTCATCGTCTCCTTGTTCTTGGACTCGTTCCACGCCTCCATCATGCGCTCGCGCTTCTCGATCAGGCCGTCGCGCTCTTCCTTGGCGATCTTGCACTTCTCGAATTCCTGCTGGTGGGTGAGCTGTCGCAGCTCCTCCTCCTTCTCGACAATCGACTTCTCCAGATCCTTGATATCCTGAGGCTTAACGTTCGCCAACAGGCGCGCGCGGGATCCGGCCTCGTCGATCACGTCGATGGCCTTGTCCGGAAGGAAGCGGTCGGTGACATAGCGATCGGACAGGTTCACGGCGGACTCGAGAGCCTCGTCGCTGATGATGACGTTGTGGTGCGATTCATAGCGCGGGCGCAGACCCTTGAGGATCTGGTACGCCTGGTCGCGGGTGGGCTGGTTGATGATGATGCTCTGGAACCGGCGCTCCAGGGCGCCGTCCTTCTCGATGTACTTGCGGAACTCCTCCAGCGTCGTGGCTCCGATGCACTGGATCTCGCCGCGGCTGAGTGCGGGCTTCAGCATGTTGGAGGCATCGATGGCGCCTTCCGCCGCGCCCGCCCCGACAAGGGTGTGCAACTCGTCGATGAAGATGAGCACGTCCTTGCTGCGCCGGATTTCCTGCATGATCGCCTTGAGGCGTTCCTCGAACTGGCCGCGGTACTTGGTTCCCGCGACGATCGCGGCGAGGTCGAGGGAGAGCAGGCGCTTGTCCTTCAGGATTTCGGGGATGTCCTCGCTCACGATGCGCTGGGCAAGGCCCTCCACGATGGCGGTCTTGCCGACGCCGGGCTCGCCCAGGAGGATCGGGTTATTCTTGGTGCGGCGGCACAGGATCTGGAGGATGCGCTCCACCTCGTCCTCGCGGCCGATCACGGGATCCAGCTTCCCTTCGCGGGCCAGCTGGGTCAGGTCGCGGCCAAAGGTATCCAGCGCCGGCGTCTTGCTCTTCTCGCCGTTGTCGCCTCGCGGGGCGGCGGTCTTGCCGGAGGAACTCGCGTTGCTCCCCTCGATCAGCTGGAGCACCTCGCGCTTGGTCCGGTTGAAGTCCACGCTGAACTGCTTTAGCACGCGGGCCGCTAGCGTGTTCTCCTCCTTGATGAGGGCGAGGAGCAGGTGTTCCGTTCCGATCCAGTTGTGCTTGAGCTGCTTGGCGATCTGGCGGGCCGTCTCGATGACCTTCTTCGCCTCAACATTCTGGGGGAAGATGCCAACCGTGGGGCCCTTGCCGACTTCGAGCATACGCTCGAGTTCCAGCTTCAGGTCGTCCAGATCCACTTCCATGTTGAGGAGCGTCTGCACGGCGAGCCCTTCGCCCTTGCGAATGATGCCAAGGAGGAAGTGCTCCGGCCCGATGTAGTCGTGGCCAAGGCGGCCGGCCTCGTTGCGCGACTGGCGCATGACTTCCTTCCAGCCGGGTGTGAATGGTGTGTCGTTCAGTGCCATCGTCTCGTTCCTCCTTAGGTCACGGCGAAAACGAAGTGAGGTTGTGGAAGCCTTGCGGCATCGTTCGGTTTCGTTGCGTCCTGCGGTGTCGGCGATCCGGCGTGCTTGCCGCGCACCCTGCATCGTTTCTAGGCCTGCCCGCGCGGGGGCGTCAACACAGTGCGAAAGAAAGCGGGGAAAAAATCCAAGTCGGAAAAGTCGGGCGGTACACTGTGTCGCCGCGCGCTACTGCGCCGCCTCCGCAAGATACTCTCGCAAGAGAGCGGCCCGACTGAAATCGCGCTGCTCCGTCTCGTCCGTCGCGCCGCGTCTCAGGATCAGGTGCCCGGGTTGGATCTCCACGATCAGGCGATTCAGCCGCCCGTGTGAAATGCCGGGAAAGAGCCCCTCGTCCACGCCGAGCCGGAGCCTGCTGAGCAGCTTCATCGCCTCCATCGAATCCATGCGCCGGGCGCTGGTCAGGATTCCATAGCTGCGCCAGATGGAATCCAGAACCGCCAAGCCCCCCTCGCGATGGAGCAAGGATCGGGCCTCCAGTTCCTTCTCCATGATCGTGCCCACGGCGGAGGCAAGGTTCTCCTCGATCGCATCCACCGGTTTTCCAAGGGTCACCTCGTTGCTGATCTGGAAGAAATCGCCAATGTTTTCGGAGTTCTCCCCATAGAAGCCACGCACCGTGAGGCCGCGCGAGGGAAGCCCCTTCAGCGCCTCCTCCAGCTCGCGCCTCAGGGTTAGCCCGGGCAGGTGCATCATCACGCTGATCCGCAGGCCCGTTCCCATGTTGGAAGGGCAGGCCGTCAGATACCCAAACCGGTCGCTGCGCGCGTAGGCAAGTACCCGGGCCACCTCCGCGTCGAGTTGGCGTAGACGCTCCTGGGCCTTGTTGGTTTGCAGGCCCGCCTCGAAGCACTGGAGCCTCAGGTGGTCCTCCTCGTTCACCATCACGGAGCACTTGAGGTCCGCCCGGATGTAAACCGCGCGGCTCTCTCCGCCGCGCTCCATCTCCTTGCTGATCAGGCGCGACTCCTTGAGGAACGCGCGATCAAGGCCCGAGGTGGTCGCCAGCTCCAGGCGGAAGAAGTCCTCGAAGTAGGGGTTGCGCGCCAGCGCCTCCTGAATCGCCCCGTGAACGCGGGCCAAAATCGGCGACGGCGCATGGGGAGAGAACGGATGGTTGTCCAGGTTGCGCGCGAAACGCGCCCGGCTGGTGACCACCACATGGTTGCAGGGCGAGGCTTCCTCGAGCCACTCGGGTTGATGCAGGATGATTTCGGGGGGGAGCGGCATGGGCGGCGTTAGCCTTCGGACTCCACGGCAAGCGAAGCCTGAAGGAGTCGAATCTGGTCGCGGAGGCCCGCGGCGCGGCCAAAGTCCTCGTCTCGGATGCAGTTCTCCATCTCGTGGCGGAGCGCCGCCAGCCGTGCCTGCGCGTCGGCTAGGATACGCTGCTGGGCGGGGGCCGACTCCTCGATGTGGTGCGTGGTCCCTTGGATCTTCTGGACGTCGGCCAGGAATTCCTCGCCAAACGCCTCGTAGCACCCCGGGCACCCGAGCATCAGCGTCTGGCGATAGCGCGCAAACGGGAGCCCGCAATCGGGGCAGGAGTTGTCCTCGGCAAGCTCGCCCCCGCCGCTCTTGGCGCCGCTTTCTCCCTGCGCGATGATCTGCTTCAGGAGGTTCTCGACGCTGATCTTCTTGGCCTTCTTGCTGTGCAGCTTTGCCTGATGGGGGCTGATCGATGGCGCGCACTGGGCGCACACGCTGTACTCCGTAGGCACGCCATCCACGATCCGCGTGATCTTCATCGCGATCGCGTTCTTCTGGCAGACCTGACAGAGACTCATGTTGATGCCTTCCATCGCTGGCCACTCCTGAACAGGACGCTACACCCGGTAGTCGGCGGATTCCAGCCCAATTTAGGGGAATGGGGAATTGGGAACGGGGAATGGTGGGGCCGCGTGTGGACAGCGGCGTTAAGTCGTGAAGTCCAGCCAAGACTTGAGCAACACAGCTGGCTCAGGACGCAGGACCCAATTGCCGATTCCCAATTCCCCATTCCCGATTCCCCTTCTTTGCATTTGAGGCCGTGGGTCCGCATCGGCACCAATCGCGTTCCGGTGGAATCCGAACAAGAGGAAGCGCCTCCCATCCCAAGCCCCGCGCCATCAACACAGCTTCTCACTCCGCCCGGCGCGCCGGGCGGAGTGGTCCTGCTCAAGGCGGGGCGCGGTTTCACACAGCCCGACATCTGGATCATTGACCGCACGGGGACGCCGCGCGTCTGGAAGACGTGGGGGCGTCGGCCGGCGTGGGAGCGCATCGCCGTCGGCCGCTGGCTGGCGCGGCGCGAGGCCGGCATCATGCGCGCGCTTGAGGGACTAACAGAGTGCCCGCGATTCCTATCCCACCCGCATCCTTGGACCATCGAGATGACGCTCCTCGACGCGGAGCCCGTCCCCGAGACGAAGGGGACCGACTCCCTCGACGCCCGCTACTTCGCGCGCCTCGGCGAGCTGCTTGCCGAGATGCATCGCCGCGGCATCAACCACGGCGATCTGCGGCGGAAAAACTTGCTCCGCGCGCCCGGCAATCCGTCGACGCCCTTGCTCGTCGATTTCACCCAGTGCCTGCACTTTCGCCCGCCGGTGCGTTGGCTACGCGGAGTGATCTTTCGCCAAGCGATCCGCATCGACCGCGTGACGCTCTTCAAGTTGAAGAAGTGGTACCTCGGCGAAGACGCCCTCACCGAGGCCGAGCGCGCGGAACTCGATCACATCCCCTGGCACCTCAAGGTCGGACGGTTCCTGCGCAAGCGCCTTTATCGCCCCTACAAGCATTGGCGCCTCGGCAAACCGGTGGGAAGGCGCAAGCGCAGCCATCAGCCATAGGAGCCGCGGTAGCATGGCGCGTGCTCGCCCATGCTACCGTGACAGGTGCTTGATCGCCGCATCCAACAGCGCGTCGCGTGACTTCAGCGGCAGCACCGTCTCGATCGGGAATCCAATCAGGATCACGGCGTCGCTCGCCACCGAGGCGGAGAGGCCGGTGTCCGTATAGACAAGGGCGGGCAGAAACCCCTCCGTTGATGGCACAAATGATTCCGCCGACACGACCGGATAGACGGAGGCGAGAATGTTGATGGGCGATTCCAGATCGCGGCCAAACCGGAAGGTATCCACCTCTGCAAAGGGGCCCTTCCCTGCCTCCGCCGCCATTGCGCCATTGGTGCTCGTGGCGCGGTCCTTGTAGAAGCCAACGCCCAGGACTTCGCGCGCAAAATCGCTGCTAGCCTCGTCGGCGACCTGGCTGCTGGAGAGATCCTCAACGATGTGTGCGCCGGAGATGAGCAGCCGCCCGCCCGCCGCAACGTGCTTCCTCAGGCGGTCGCGCATCGGCTCCGTCAGAACCTGAAACTCTGGCCGCATCCGGTCCGGCGCGCCATTGTCCACGGCGCCGCGATACGGCATCACCACGCGCTGGCGCCCCGCGATCCAGTCGATCACGCGGTGCGTTGTCGGGGCGCCCGCCGCAAAGGCGTCGGCCGTCATGGAATCGAAGGGTACCTTCGGATCCAGCGCGTCCCCGTGCGCGGCGATGTGGTTGAACATATTGCCTAGCTCCAGGCGATCCTCGTGATCGTGGAGGCTGGCGCCCATGCCTGGGGACTCAAGATCGTTCACCCACGCGGACTTCGGATCGAAGTCGTACTGGTCGCCGACGAGCCCGTAGTTGTAGTTGTAGCCAACGCCCGGGTCCAGCTTGCGGTCGAATCCATGCGCGCGCTCCTCGTGTACGATGGCTGGGCCGGAGATGCGGTCGAAACCATCCACAATCAGTATCGGCTCTTTTCCCGCCACGGCTCGCGCGCCGACCAGGCGCGATGGGAGCGATTCGCCCCCCGCATTGGCGGCGGTCACGCGGAAGTATCGCGTCTCGCCGGAGGGGATGCCCTCGGCGCGGAATGTCGCGCTCTCCGCGGCGCGTCCATTGTCGAAGGACACACCGTCGCGGCTTGTATAGACAATATAGGACGTGGGCTTGGCCGTCGGCTCCAGAGGATCATCCACCGCCCGCCACGCGAGCGCGACGGAGCCGTCCGCGCCCGCCATTGCCGACAAGTGCGACGGCGCCAGCGGCTGCACAATGGGCTCGGTGCCGTCCGCCGCGCAAAGGAATCGCAGGATCGCCTTGTATACCGCGCGCGCCATGTCGCGCTTGAAACGCGGATCGTTTCCGTACTTCATGTCGTTGAAGTTGTGATGGGAGATCACCTCCAGCAGGGCGGAGGGAACATTGGGGCGGCGGATCTCGCCGAGGTTGCGCTGTTGCAGCGCGCGCACCACCCAGGTGGAGCTGTACTGCGCGCGGGCCGTACGGATGATCTCGGCATGCATGAGTCCCGTCAAGTCGCGGTTGAGCATCCGCGACCGCCCGTCGGGAAAGCGCTCGTTGCCGCTGTCGTCGAAGAGCCGCCAGAGCGAGAGGGTTCCGATCAGTCCCTTCTCGTCGAATCCCGCGTCGGTATGCCATGCGAGAAACATATCCACCGGAATGCCCAGTCCCGGGTGATTGCGCGCGTCGCCGCGCCCCGTGGGATTGGGGCCGTTGGGGGAGCCGTGGAGATAGTTGGCCCACTCGGAGCGCGCCGTGATGTCCTTGTTGTAGTCCCCGCCAAAGTGCCCGGGCGTGGCGGGGCGGTCATAGACCTCCGCCGCGGGGGCGCCCGCGTACTGCAGGAACGTGTTCGAGCCCTCCGCATAGCGGGGCTTGCCGCTGATCATGTCCGCGGGCGCGATGTTCCCCATCCCCCCGCCAAAGCGGATTGCGTCGATGGTCACATAGGAGGGATTCCCCGCCGACATCGCCGAGCTTGAGACTGTCGCGCCACCGGCCTGCACGAGGACACTCCCCTTCTCGACATCCGCCCCCTGGGCGAACTCGAAGGCACCCAGCCATACCCACGTATTGCCCGCCGTTTGCTGGTTCACGCGAAAGCGCGTCTCGCCGGCAAGGTGCCTGACCGTCACCGGGACCGATGGACTGTTGTCCGCCGCCATCGCCCAGGAGGCATAGACGCCATAGCGCCCGGCGCGCGGTATATACGGCGTATAGACAGCGGTCGCCGAAGAGGGATCGTCCACGGCGCATACCTCCGCCCTCAGCGTGGTGCCCAGCGTGAAGGGGAGAGTCTTCTGATCCAGCATCGCGGGCCTTCCGCCGCGCCATCCGCGCACTGGCGAGTCGAACCACTTCCCCGCGGTTTCCAACGCAGAGAGTTCCGTGGTGCCGTCGTTGTCCACGATCACCTCGGCGGTCTGGTAGTCCCGCTCGCGAACGCTCCACACGGTGCCGCCCGCGTTCTCCAGCATGGGGATCAGAAAGGGGTTCACGTAGGATTGGGGAAACAGGTCCTCGACGATTGTATAGACGCGGGCGCGCTGCCACTGCCAGCGGTTTTCCTTGTGCCACGTCCACCCGTGGCTCGGTCCCATGACCAGGTGCTTTCCGCCCAGGCCGCCGGTGCGCTCCGGCCCCGCGTAGTCCAGGCGCTCGATGACCGGCGCCGCGAGGGCCGGGCGCGGGATGCTGCGCTCGGCCGAGAGGGCGCGGATACGCTCTGGCGAAATGATGTGATCGTCGAAGGGATAGGAACTCTCGGCCCCGCGCCCCGCGTCATAGCGCAGCGTGATATCCAGCGGAGCATCGGCGGAAATCTCGCCCTCCGCCGCCTTGCGGAGTGCCGTCTCCAGCTCGGCCTTCGACTCTGCCGTCCAAAGGCGGAAGCCAAGGCTCATGTTGAAGGCCAGCGCCACGCGCCCGTCGGCGCTCTTCACTTCCAGGATTCGCGTCCCCGGCGGGAAGAGCGATTCCCATTGGTCGTACTTCGTAACGGCGTCCTGCACCGCCTTGATGTGGGATTCCAGAAGCTGCTTTGCCCGCGCGTCATCCGCCCCCGCGGATTGCGTGAAGGCCAGCGCCAGCATGGCGGAAAGCAGAATGGCAAGGCGGGACCAGATGGAATTTGCGGGGCGCAATGTGCCTCTCCTTGGCTGCTGAACTGATAAGGATGAGGTTATACGCCCCGCCCGTTCCACCCGGGTCGATAACTTTCTGGAAGGGCTAGCGATTCCACGGCATTTTGGCCAGCAACAGTCCCATCCCGCACCAGTCTGTGACTCCGGCAAAGACGAGTCCCGCGCCGACGAACGCGGAAACTCCCGCAAACGCCGGATGCACCGTCAGCGCCAGCACCGATCCCGCCAGCACCAGTGATCCAGCCGCCATGCGGACTTGTCGCTCGAGCGATACCGACTTCTTTCCCCGAACTACGGGGAGTCCCGCCGCCACCCAGGCGTCGGTGCCTCCATCCACCACCACGGCGTTGTTCATGCCGACGGCGGCAAGGCGATCCGCCGCCTGGCGTGCGCGGGCTCCCGACTTGCAGAGAAGGTAAACGGGCGCTCCCGATCCCGCGTGGCTGCGCGCAATCGCCGCCGCGTCAAGCTGGTCGATCGGCACCGACCGCGCCATCGTCGCGTGAACCTGCCTGAACTCCATCGGCGTCCTCACATCGATCACCTCGGCGGAGGGACTCGCACCAAGGATTTCCGAGAGTCTCGTGGGCGTGATCGTGGCGATCATGATTCTGTCTCCCTTGGGGCGGCCTTCCACGTCTTGTAGGCACCCGACAAATTGCGGACGCGAAAGCCATTCTGCGCCAGGATGCGCGCCGCATTGTAGGACCTCTGTCCCGACTGGCAATACACCACGACTTCGCGACCATGGGGGATCTCGCCCAGGCGGCCGCGCAACTCGCCGAGGGGAATGTGCATCGCACCCTCGATGATTCCCTTGGCGACCTCGTCGTGCTCGCGCACGTCCAGCAGGGCGATTGTCCCGCGATCCAGCGCGTCCACCTGATCCCACGTCGCCATTGCAACCAGGCCGTTCTCCACGTTCTGGGCGACCATGCCGGCCAGATTCACGGGGTCCTTGGCGCTGCCATAGGGGGGCGCATAGCTCAACTCCAGCTCCGCCAAGTCATCGACCGACATCCCCGCGGCGATGGCCGTCGCGATCACGTCGATTCGCTTGTCCACGCCATCCTTTCCAACGGCCTGCGCGCCCAGCACCATTCCGGTGTAGGGTTCGTAGATCAGCTTTAGCGCGATGGGCGAGGCCCCCGGATAGTAACCCGCGTGGGAGTTCGGATGCAGGTGCACCACGCGATAATCGCGCTTCGCCGCGCGCAGGGATTTCTCGTTGGCGCCGGTGCAACCCGCCGTCAGCGAAAACAGCTTGAGCACCGCGGTTCCTTGGGTCGCCGCATAGACGGACGAACCTCCATACATATTATCCGCCGCGATGCGCCCCTGCCGGTTCGCGGGGCCCGCCAGCGGAATCAACGACCACGCCCCACTGATCCGGTCGCGGACCTCGATCATGTCACCCACGGCGAAAATCGCCGGGTCCGACGTCCTCAGCGACGGATCCACGCGCACGCCGCCCCGCTCGCCGATCTCCAGTCCTGCCTCTCGCGCCAGGCCCACCTCGGGCTTCACGCCAAGGCCCATCACCACGATATCCGCGGCAAGGCGCGTTCCGCTCCCTAGCACCACGGTCATGCCGTCGCCGTCGCCGTCCTCCAACGCCGCCAGCGGATCGGAGAGGTGGAGCTCGACGCCATGGGCGCGCAGCTCGGCGTGAAGAAGTCCCGCCATTTCGGGATCCAGCGGCGCCATCACCTGCGGCCCGAACTCCGCCAGCGCGACATCCAGCCCGCGCTCGCGGAGTTGCTCGGCGACCTCCAGTCCGATGTAGCCACCCCCGCCGATCACCGCGCGCTTCGCCCCGTGATCGCGAATCCATGCGTCGATCAAGTCCATGTCGGGCACATTGCGCAGCGTAAAAATCCCCGCGCGTTCAATCCCGGGAATCGGTGGACGAATCGGCGCGGAGCCGGTGGCGAGCAGCAGCGCGTCATAGCTTTCCTCGTACTCCCGCCCGCTCTCCAGATCGCGAATCTTCACCGACTTGCCGACGCGGTCGATGGAGACCACCTCGCTCATCGTCCTCACATCGAGGTTCATTGTCCGGCGCAGGTGGTCCACCGTGTGGCCTGTCAGCTTCTTGCGCTCCGTGATCGTGCCCCCAAGGAAGTAGGGGAGCCCGCAGTTGGCGAAGGACGGATAGGGCCCGCGTTCCAGGACGATGATGTCGCTCGCCTCGCTCAGGCGCCGGGCCCGCGCAGCGCAACTCATGCCGCCCGCCACGCCCCCCACAACCACCAGCTTCATCGGTTTCGTCATGTGATCTTCTCCTGAGTTTCCGCCTTCGGTTGAAGGCTCGCATTCTCGATCCCGCGCAGTATCCGGCGGTGGTCCTCCATCAGCGTGCCGCATACGATCTCGCAGACTTGGACGATCGACTGGTCGCGGATGCTGTAGTACACGGTTGTTCCCTCCCGCCGCGTCCGAACGATGCGGGCCGTGCGCAGGATGGCGAGCTGCTTCGAGGCCGACGGCCCGCTCAGCCCCAGCGCCGCGCCGAGGGCTCCCACGCTCATCTCTCCATGATGCTTGAGCTGCATCATCAGCCGGATTCGCGTCTCGTCGGCCAAGGCGCGGAACCACCCGGCGATCGACGCCGCCATCTCTCCCGGTGCTTCTTCGAGTCCTGTCGTCATGGCCCAAGTCTCCAAGCAAATTGCGAATACACCATAACTGATTAGCTGCTTATATGCCAAAAAAAGGAATAGAGTTTGCCAGCTAGTCCAACCCCTTCGTAATGGCGACGCATTCGATTGAATCCATTTGACTTATAGACACCAAAGGCCACCCTCACGGGGCTGACACCGGACCGCCCCGGAAATGCGTCTTGACCCATCCCGTGTGTCAGAACGACCATTTGGACCGTGGCCGAAGCCTAGAATTCAAAACCCCAATCCACCCTTCGCCCACCTCAAATGCCCACCCCGCTCCGCATTCTATTCGCTGCCTCGGAGGCAGCCCCGTTCTGCAAAACCGGCGGCCTTGCCGACGTTGTCGGCTCCCTCCCCAAGGTTCTCCGCCAGCGCGGCCACGATGTCCGCATCATGCTGCCTCGCTATCAGGACATCGATCAGTCGCGCTATCGGATGCTCCCCCTGCTGCCGGAGATGAAAGTGAGCTACGGCGGCGAGGTCCTCACCGGCTCGGTCCTGCGCTGCTCCTTCCCCAAGACCGATATGCCCGTGTACTTCATCGACGAGCCCGGGCTTTTTGGCCGAAAGGGCCTCTATGGCCAGGGGCATAGCGACTTCATCGACAACGATGTGCGCTTCGCCTTCTTCAACATGGCGATCCTGTGGACGCTCAAGGGCCTCGATTGGCAGCCCGATATCATCCACCTGAACGACTGGCAGACGGGCCTGGTTCCCGCGCTGCTCAAGCACCACCCGGAGGTCTCCGTAGATCCGTTCTACGCGGAGATGCGCACGGTGTTTTCCATCCATAACCTCGCCTATCAGGGGAATTTCGACAAGTTTCTGGTCCCCTCCATCGGTCTGCCGTGGGAATCCTTCACGCCGGACGGCATGGAGTTCTACGGCATGGCGTCGTTCCTCAAGGCGGGCCTGGCTTTCTCCAGCAAGCTCGTCGCCGTCTCGCCCACCTACTCACGAGAAATACAGAGCGAAGAGCACGGCGCGGGCATGGACGGCACGCTGGCGACGCGCTCCGCGGACCTGCACGGAATCTTGAACGGCATCGATATCGAGGAGTGGAATCCCGCCGCCGACGCACATATCGCGGCGTCCTACTCGGCGCCCTCGGGTGACGGAAAGGCCGCGTGCAAGGCGGCCCTGCAAAAGCGCCTCGGGCTCCGGCCCGAGCCGGGAATGCCCCTCGTGGTCATGATCAGCCGAATGATTTCCGCCAAGGGTTTCGACCTCGTAAAGGAAGCACTGCCGGAGCTGCTCGCGCTCGATGCCCAGTTTTTCATTCTGGGAAGCGGCGACGAGGAGTTCGAGACCGCCATCGCGGAGGCCAGCGCCGCCCATCCGGGGCGATTCGCCTCGATGATCGGGTATGATGTGCCGCTCTCCCACCAGGCCGTTGCGGGGGGCGACATCTTCCTGATGCCGAGCGCCTTCGAGCCCTGTGGCCTCACCCAGATGTATTCGATGCGCTATGGAACCGTCCCCGTTGTTCGGCGGACCGGCGGCCTATCAGACAGCGTTAGCCCCCTGACGGGGTTCCTTTTCGAGGACTACACCCCGGGCGCGATGGTGGGGGCTCTGCGTGAGGCACTGGACGCCTACGCGGGCGGCAAATTGGCCTGGCGCAAGCTCATGGCCAACGGCATGGAGCAGGATTTCTCCTGGGATCGGTCGGCGGCGGGCTACGAAAGTCTCTATCGGGAGCTGTCTCAATCCGGGAATTCTTTGTAAAATATCTTGGCTTTCCGCGCCCCGTTTCGACTTGCGGCGTGGTCCGTGTCTAGGCTTGAATCGAACTTAGAAATTAACTTCGCGCGGTCGTGGCTAGCACCATGGTAAAGGCGGACATCGTAAAGAAACTCGCCTCCAGCCTCTATATGAAGGATAAGGATGCCCTATTCCTTGCCGACTCCATCATCGAGAGCATGAAGGAAATCATCACCACCCAAGAGCGCCTCGAGATCCGCGATTTCGGCGTCTTTCAGGTGAAGGTCCGTAAGCCCCGCATTGGCAGGAACCCCAAGAACAAGGTCTCCTATCCGATCCCCCCCCACAAGGTCGTAACCTTCAAGTCTGGCAAGGACTTGAAAGACCTGCAAGTGTCCTCTCCCGACGAGGATGACATCCACGACGACGAGTAATCGCGTCGCGGGGTCAGCGAAATTCCGGGTACATCTTCGACGCCGATAGAATGAGCACTCCATCGAGTGACCTCGCCGCAACCAATAGCGCGGGATCCTCCGACATCGTGCCGTCCTGATCGAGCGCCGCCCACAGGCCCGTGCCCTCGGATCGATAGCGCCGCGCCGCCGCGCCGCCTCCCTCCACCGAGGCCCACCATGCAAACCCGCGCGCCTCGGCGTCGGCCACCGTCGCAAGCCCCGGCTCCCAGAATCCCAGCACCACCGCGTCGGCCAGGTGTCCCGCCGCCGTCGCGTCATAGTCCACTGGAAGCCACGGATTGTCTGCCGTAGCGCTGGTCCCCGCCGCGGCCCAGTTGAGGCCCGCGCGCTGGTGGGCGGGATAGGGCGCGTCCACCACAATCGCCAGCGTCGGCGGCGGCTGGGTGGCGCTGGTTACCAAGGCGCCCTTGATCTCCGCGAGGAAGTCCCTCAGTAGCGCCGCGCGCCACCACACCCACGAATTCCAGAGCGGGCCGCGCCCTTGGGGCCCGTAGGGAAAACTGGGCGCCGCCGTGCCCATGACCGCCTCCGGCCAGCTCCGCATCGTGGTTCCCGTCCACGATTCGAAGGCTCGCCGCGCGGCGGGCGAGACATCGGCTTGCGGATCGCGAAATCCAAGTTCCGTAATCAGCAGGATATCCACCTTGGGATCGGCGGCGATGCGCGCGATTGCCTCAATCTCTCTCGCGCGATTCGCGGGGACGGCGGGGGAGAGCATCGCCGGCGCGCCGCCCTTTCCATCCATCGGATCGATGGCCCAGCCTTCGCCGGTCCACCGCGCGGCCTCGGATTGGGCTTCGCGCGGCGCATCGCTTCCTGCGACGAAGAGTGGCAGCACGACGGCGAGGCGGAGTCCCGTCTGCTCCGCGGCAAGACGGACGTGTCGATACATATCGAGGCTGTCGCGGCCCCGTGCGTCGCGCGCCTCGATGGCAAGGTGGGTTACACCGGTCTGCCTCGCGGCGACGGCGAGGGCCAGACTGGCCTCCGCGGAGGCCAGCGCGCGGGGGCAGCCCGCCGCGTCGACCCACAGGATCACGGGCCTCGCGCGGAATCCCCGGTCTCGAACTTGCGACCCAGCCGCAGGCTTGCCAAGCGACGCGCATCCGACCGCGCAAGACGCGACAATCAGCAGCGCCAGATACAGCGCCCGCCGCGTCATGGTGCGGCGGCCTCTGGCTCGGCGATGGAGGAAATGCGCATCAGGCTCCCCTTCAGCGCGGCGGCAAAGCTCGGCTTCAGCTTGGTCACGTCCTCGCGCATCGGGTCCACCACCCACTTCATTGTCGCCGTCGCGGTGCCGCCCGCAGGGACTCGATCCAGCAGGACCTCGCCGATGCGGGTGGCGTTGCTTTGCTCGGGGGACCGGAAAAAGAACACCGCGACGCGCCGGGCGTCGGTCTCGCCGGAGTTTCCGACGATCCCGCTCAACAGGAACTCATTGGGCGTCGCGCCCGGCTTCATGGCGATGTCTCCGATATACAGGCGGCTCTTCGTCCTGACCTGCATAGGGATCGTGACCCGGTTGTTGGCCTTGTCGGGTTCAGGCACCACGCGGCCCGAGTCGGTGCGGAGGGCGATCTCGTAGCGCCCCGCGTTCTTGGAAGGATCCCAGCGCAGGCGCACCGCGCGGCGCTCGCCGGGGGCCAGCGGCTCCACCGCCACGGCATCGGGCCCAGTCACATTGCGGAGCGATTCCTTCAACTCGATGTCCTCGGCCTTGAACAGCGCGCAACTGAACGGCGGGCTCGTGGCGCCGCCGCGATTCTCGACGATGGCCTCCACGAAAACCGTCAGGCCATCGGCCTGCGGCAGTGGCGACACCCGGACCGAGTCGGGGACTACGGCGATGTCGGGAAGACTGCCCGCGTCGATACGCCACTCCCAGCGTGCATACTCCTCGCCGGGGCCTTCGTCGCCCAGGTGGCGCAGGCGAACCTCCACGTCCAGTGGCTCGGGGAATTCCATTCCCAGCGGGAGCTCCTGGGAGATGAGCGCCGTTTGGCCCGTGTTGTAGCGACGATAGTCGTTGGCAAATTCATGCACCGGCTCGCCGTTGCGGCGGATCGTGCCTTCCATGCGCGCGGAGGCGGGCTCCGTTCCCTCGTTGAAGATCGTGAATTGGAGGTGGGCGGCCTGGCGCCCCGCCGTTGACTCCGAAAGCGCAAAGGTTGCGGGCGCGATGCGAATTCCCCTCTCGGTGCCTGGAACCACAAGGAACTCTCCGGCAATGCGCGATGGCATCCGGGGCCTTTCCCACGCGCCGCTCTCGTGGGGAATCTCCGCGCGAAACTTGTACGCGCCGGGGCCCGGCACTTCGAGTTCCATCGTCGCGTGCGCGGTCTCGAACGCGGGAATATCCAGCTTCAGCACCCGCCGCGCGACGACCTCGCCTTCCGCGGATGTCAGCGTGCCCTCAAGAGTCGCCTCCGCGGGAACCGAGAGCTGGTTCTCCAGCGTCAACGCCCAGCGTCGCAACCCCGCGAGCTTCTTCTCCTCCGGCGTTCCCTGCGCGTTGAGCTCGCGGATCACGACGGCGCCGCCCTCGGCGGAAAGCGTCGCGTCGCGCTCGCGGCGATAGTCCCCGCCCGGGCCCGTCGGCGGGGGAAGGCGCAGAAAGGGATCGCCGAGGAAGAGGAACATGCGCGAGTGATCGTCGGGATTCTGCTTGGCTTGATAGTAGGTGCGCGTCAGCTCCGCGAGGACGCCCTGAGAGCGAACCCGCGCGCGCGACATCGCGTTGGAGAATCCCTCCGCCATCACGCGATGGCTGGCGAGGAAGCCCGGCCCAGACGGCATGAAGCAGCCGATGGCGCCCTTCCCCTCGTGCCGCATGAAGTCCTCGGCGATGCAGATGTTCCATGGCTCCAGCGGATAGTCCACCACGGCGTTGTTGCAGGTGAACGATGTCACCAGCGGCATCCGCTCGCCGTTGCGCAGTCGCGGGATGTCGCTGTTGGGCGTGCCGCCGCCGAACCAAAAGCGCTGATTGCTCCACAGGTTGGGCGCGCCGTGGCCGAAGAACGAAACCACGGCGGCGCCCTTGTTGAAGGCGTTCTCGATCTCCGCCGTCAGCAGAGGGCTCACCTTGGAGTCCTCCACGCGACGTATCAGATGCTCCGGCAGGTAGTAGTTGTCCTCCCACGCGAAGTCCTCGGCGTGGACGAAGCGGTTCTCGTATCCGCCAAACAGGCCGGGCCGGAAGGCCTGCTCCACTGGAACGCGGAATTCCCCGCTGTCCACCAGCGTCACCACACGGCCGGCCCAGTCCTGCGGCGTGTCCTGTGCCGCGCGATAGCGCACGATGTTGGCAACAGTCGCGGCGGCTTCCTCGGGAACGGAGGGGGAAATGCGCGCCAGGATGATGTCGGCGGCCTGGTCTTCTCCGCGAAGCCATGTATAGACGCTGTCGGAGCAGAACTCCTTCGCCTGACCCTGGGTGGAAACCATTAACGGGATCGGCATATGATTGGGGAGGCCGTTGCGCGCCTCTCCGCGGCCGTCGCTGGTGCTGTCGCCGATCAGGATCGCGGCGGCGGGGCGGCGACCAGCCCACTCGTTGACCGCCACCGCCAGGAAATTGCGGATCGCCGTGGAGGAAGTATCGCCGTACGAGTAGGCGTTGTAGATCGTCTCCACGTCGATGAGCTTCACTCCGATGCCTTCCTCGCGCAGCGACTCGGCGAGGCGGGTGGCTTCCTTCCCGAAGAGGTTGTGATAGACGATCAGCGCATCCGCCGACTGTGAGCGCGACGCGAGGTCCGTCGCCGCCGCGGGGCGTCCATCGGGGGCGAGCATCACCGCGTCGCGATCGCGGAGGAGGATGCGGGTCGTCGGCCCCATCGCGCCGACGATACGGACGGCGCCCTCGCTCTTTTCCGGAGAATACAGCATCGGCTTGGCGGGATCAGTCACGTCAACAGCCAGCACGAAATCGGAGAAGCCAACGGCGCGCAGGCCCGTCGTGCCACCCACCTCTGTGGCGAGTGGCGAGAACGCGAAGTCAAGTCGCCCCGCATCAGCGGACGGAAACGAGCGATAGTCGAACGCGATCTGGTCGAGGAGCACCTTGGACTCGGGCTCGGCCTTGGCGGACAGCTGGAACTCAAGCTGGTTCCCTTCTCGCGAAACGGCACCGGCCGGGATCGCGAATTCGTAGTCGCGCCTGGCCGCTTTTATTTCCGCGTCCAGAATCTGGGATCCGCCAATCTTTGCGGTCAGGCGCGCGCCGGCGGGGAAAGGTCCCTCTCCGTAGTAGAGGCGCACCGTCGCGGTCGTTCCGCCGTCGGAGAGGCCGGGAAGCGCGAAGGGCGTTACGAGCGGTTTGGCCACGCCCAGCGGACCCCACAGCCAGTCCATTTCCCGGATGGAAAGGAACGCGCCCATGCGCGTCTCGAACTGGTTGTCCTGCTCGGCCACGTGCCGCCGCGTATAGACAACCGCTTCGCGGATATCGCCATTGGGCGGCGGGGCGGTCTCCATCGCCGCCATCGGAACGGGCTGCGGTCGGCGGCCCAGGAAATAGGTGGCCTCGGCGGTCTCGCTGGAATCGCTGCCGCTCGCGTGAAACACGAGCCTGCCGCCGTCGGCAAAGGGGCGCTTTGCATCCGGCAGCGCGAGGCCCGGCACGGCGACACCCTCCCGGACGATCTGGATGTCGCCGGGTGTCAGTTCGCCGAGTGCGACGCCGGCCTTGCGGAGCCAATCCGCATCGATGCGATAGAGGTCGTCATCCTTCACCGCGAACCGAAGCCACGGCATCCCGGGTGAACCCTCCGCCGCGGGCTGCCACGCCGTCGGCCCTGGGTGGGGGCTTGCCGAATCGGGCGCGGCAAACGCTTCGAGGGCGGGGGGATATGCCAGCGTCGCGTCGAGCATCTCGCGATAGAGCCCGCCCGCCACCGCGGAGTCGGTGGACGCGGGCGGCGCACCGGGCTCGGGCCAGCGGACCTCCGCCTCGTAACCGGCGATCTCGAGCTGTTCGCCCGAATCGGTGAAGGGCCGGGCCGTGCTGATCTGGAGCCGCGCCGCGCGCACGCCGCGGAATTGGCCGAAGGGATCGAGCTTGAACTGGCGCTTGCCCGCGTCGAACACGGCCTTGTCGCGCGGCTCGCCGGGCAGGGAATCGCGCAACTCGCCCGTGCGGGTGTTGCGCAACTGGAGGCGGTTGACCACCAGCTCCAACGGCCCCTCGGGCACCGCAAAAAGGTAGGTGTCGCTCTGCGACTTCACGGGGGGAACCTTCCGCGAGACAAGCGTCCCCGTCGTCGTCACCATCAGGCGGTCTGCCCGCGTCAGAATTCCCTCGGGCGGAACGCCGTCAAAAATCACGCGCGCCGCCGGGGCGGCGCCGTGCAACGCCCCGACGAGCAACAGGCTCGCAACGACGCGATAGAAGCAGTTGTTGAAACTCATCGCCAAGTTGTCATCTCCCGATCCCCGACCCTCTGAGGGGAGAATCCTCGCGGTGGACCGGCTGGACGCAAGGCTTAGCCCGTCAGCCCCATCGTGCGGACGCATTTCTCGATGCAATCGAGGGCGTGGGAGAGCTGGTCCGTTGTGTGGGTCGCCATCACGCTGATGCGGATCAGAGAGCGGTCCAGCGGAGTCGCCGGGGCGACCACGGGATTCACGAAGATCCCCGCGTCGTGCAGCATCCGCCATACCTGGAAGCAGCGCTCGATCTCGCCGATGACCACCGGCATGATCGGCGTTTCGGAATCGCCGGTGTCCAGGCCGATGGACTTCAGGCCTTCCATCATGAAGCGCGTGTTGCGCCACAGGTTCTCCCGGCGCTCCGGTTCGGCGATCATGATTTCCAGAGCTGCCCGGGCGGCGGCCACGCAGGAGGGCGCCATCGAGGCGCTAAAGATAAGCGCCCGGGCGTGGTGTTTCAGGTAGTCGATAATGGCGCGGTCCGCCGCCACATAGCCGCCGATCGACGCCAGCGACTTGGAAAACGTTCCCGCAATGATTTCCACATCGTCTGTCGCGCCAAAGTGGCTTGCCGTTCCCGAGCCGTCCCGCCCGATCACCCCCAGGGCGTGGGCGTCGTCCACCAGAATCGCGGCCCGGTGCCTGCGGGCGACATCGACGATCTGGGGGAGCTTGGCGATATCGCCCTCCATCGAATAGACGCCATCCACCACGATCATTTTGCCGCGGGCCGTGCTGTTGGTCAGCATCCGATCCAGATCGTCCACGTTGTTGTGGGCAAACTT
>Ga0105049_10001376_pt1 | contig 28631 bp, 17 predicted proteins | sample MAT06_FD_78087 | JGI IMG/M metagenome (GOLD analysis project Ga0105049, IMG submission 78087) | Freshwater microbial communities from Lake Fryxell liftoff mats and glacier meltwater in Antarctica - MAT-06 | ecosystem: Environmental > Aquatic > Freshwater > Ice > Liftoff microbial mat | place... | reverse complement strand
CGCGCGCGCGCCGCCGGGCTTTGACCGGTCCGGTTCTGTCACCGACCGGTCCGGTTCCGTTTCCGGCGATCCGGTGCCGCCGGCCGCCGCGTCCCGATCCGCTGCGTTGCGATCGACTCCCGTGACGCCAGCGTCCGGTTCTGTTCGCGACCGAGCCGTTCCTCGGCTGCGGCGACCTAGGTACAGCGTCCGGCGACCCGGTTCCGGAACCTGGCTAGCGGCTACATCGGGGGTGTGGTCCAATGGCGGCCTCGAGGTGACATGAACCCTGCACCGCTCGTCGCGATCATCATGGGGAGCGACTCCGATCTCGCGACGCTCTCGGCGGCTGCCGAGGTCCTGGACGCGCTCGCCATCCCCCACGAGGTCCGCGTCGTCAGCGCGCACCGCACCCCCGACTGGATGTTCGAGTTCGCGCGTGGCGCGGCGGGACGCGGCGTGCGGGTGATCATCGCCGGCGCTGGCGGGGCGGCACACCTGCCCGGGATGGTGTCGGCGCTGAGCGAGCTGCCGGTGCTCGGAGTCCCGGTCGTGACGGCGGGCAGCCCGCTCGCCGGCGTCGACGCGCTCCTCTCTATCGTGCAGATGCCCGCCGGAGTACCGACCGCGACGTTCGCGCTCGGGCGTGCGGGCGCGGCCAACGCTGCGCACTTCGCGGCGCGTATGCTCGCGCTCACCGATGAGGCGCTGGCGCTCCGCGTGCGAGCCCTCCGGGCGTCCCAGGTCGCGCAGGTGGCAGAGGCCGACGCCAAGCTGCAGCGCGAGCGCGGGAACGACGGCGCGTGAAGACGACCGTCGGCATACTCGGCGCCGGCCAGCTCGGCTGTATGCTGGCAAGCGCGCTCCACGACCTCGACGCCGAGGTGCGCTTCTACGATCCCGATCCGCGCGCGCCCGGTATGCGCCGTTTCGCCGGCGGGCGCGTGGCCTCGTTCTCCGACGAGGGCGCCCTCAGCGAGCACCTGCGCGCCTGCGACGTCGTCACCGTCGAGATGGAGCACGTCGACACCGCGGCGCTGCGTAAGATTGGGGCACGCCTTGTGCCGTCGGTCGACGTCATCGAGACGGCCGGCAGCCGGCGTAAGGAAAAGGCGTTCCTCAGGGCGCGCCAGCTCCCGCACGTCGCGTTCGCCACCGCGCACGACGTCGCTGAGCTGCGCGCCGCGGTCGCCGAGGTCGGCGCCCCGTGCATCGTCAAGACGAGTCTGGGCGGCTACGACGGCCGTGGCCAATGGCGCATCGAGGTGGAGTCGGCGGCGGCGACGGTGATCGGCGCCATCGGACATGCGCTCGGCGAACGCTTCTCGCTGACGGTCGAAGAGCGCGTCGATCTGGCCCAGGAGCTGAGCTGCATCGTGGCACGCGATGGCACGAGCGAGGTCGTCTTCCCGCTCTTCGAGAACGTCCACGAGGCCGGCGTGCTCGACCTCACGATGCTGCCGGCGCGCGTCGATCCACGTGTCGCCGAGGCGGCGCGGGACATCGCCCTCGAGACCGCGCGCGCGCTCGACGTAAAGGGCCTCCTCGCGGTCGAGTTCTTCGTCCTCGAACGCCCGCCCGCGCGCTCGCCGTCGCACTCCGTCGCCGGGGTCCACCTCTGCATCAACGAGTTGGCGCCGCGGCCCCACAACTCGGGCCATGTGACGCGGGTCGCAACCGATGTGAGTCAGTTCGACATGCTAGCGCGCGTGCTGCTCGGAGTTCCGTTGGCGACACCCCGACTCGTCGACCCTGGCGGTTGGTGCATGGCCAACCTGCTCGGCGAGCGCTTCGGCGCTGACGGCGCGCTGGCCACGACCGCGCTCGGCGCCGCGGCCGACGGGCTCTGCGAGCTGGTGCTCTATGGCAAGCCGACGGCGGTGAACGGGCGGAAGATGGGCCACCTGTCGACGCGCGGCGCCGACGTGGAGAACGCGCGAGCGAGCGCGCGACGCCTCCGCGACGCGCTCACCGTCACCCGTTGAGGACGCGAATTCCGGTCGCAGCCCGACGCCTGTCAACGATTGCATGCGATGGGTGGCCCGTGTTAGCTGCGCCGCATGGGAGTGATATGACCCAGACCACGCCACGCGCCGCGCCCCCTCCAGCGCTGTCCCATCTCGATTGGCTGGAGTCCGAGGCCATCTACATCCTGCGCGAGGTCGCCGGCCAGTGCGCGCGTCCGTCGCTGCTCTTCTCCGGCGGCAAGGACTCGATCGTCCTGGTGCGCCTGGCGGAGAAGGCCTTCCGGCCAGGCCGATTCCCATTTCCTCTGTTGCATATCGACACCGGCCACAACTTCCCCGAAGTCATCGCGTTTCGCGACCAGCGCGCCAGCGAGCTCGGTGAGCAGCTCATCGTCCACCACGTCGAGGACTCGATTCGACGCGGCACGGTGGTCCTCAAGTCGCCCTCCGAATCGCGCAACAAACACCAGTCGGTGACGCTGCTCGAGGCCATCGAGGCGCACGGCTTCGACTGCTGTATCGGCGGCGCGCGGCGCGACGAAGAGAAGGCCCGCGCCAAAGAGCGCATCATGAGCTTTCGCGACGAGTTCGGGCAATGGGACCCAAAGCACCAACGCGCCGAGCTCTGGGATCTCTACAACGCCCGCGTCGCGAAGGGCGAGAACATCCGCGCCTTCCCCATCTCCAACTGGACCGAGCTCGACGTCTGGCAGTACATCGGCCGCGAAGGGCTCGAGCTGCCGAGCATCTACTTCGCGCACCAGCGGAGCGTCATGCGACGTGGCGGCGCGCTGGTTCCCTTGAGCGACGTGACGCCCGCGCGCCCGGGCGAGGCGGTCGAGGAGCTCTCGGTGCGCTTCCGGACCGTGGGTGACATCACGTGCACCGCGCCGGTCGAGAGCACCGCGACCGACGTGGCCGAGGTCATCGCCGAGACGGTCACGACCAACGTCACCGAGCGGGGCGCGACACGCCTCGATGACCAGACGTCGGAGGCATCGATGGAGCAGCGCAAGAAAGAAGGATATTTCTGACCCGCCATGACGGCTAACCCTGACGACCACGGCCTCCTGCGCTTTACCACCTGCGGCAGCGTCGACGACGGCAAGAGCACGCTGATAGGCCGGCTCCTCTACGACACGCGCTCCATCCTGTCCGACACGCTGAGCGCCATGGAGCGGACCTCCGAGCGGCGCGGGCTCGGCGGCCTCGACCTCTCGCTCTTGACGGACGGCCTCCAGGCCGAGCGCGAGCAGGGGATCACCATCGACGTCGCCTATCGCTACTTCTCGACCGGGACGCGCAAGTACATCATCGCCGACGCCCCCGGCCACGCGCAGTACACCCGCAACATGGTGACCGCGGCATCGACCGCGAGCCTCGCCATCATCTTGGTCGACGCGCGCAAGGGCATCCTGCCGCAGACGCGCCTGCACTCGTACGTCACGCGTCTATTGGGGATTGGCCAGGTCCTCGTGGCCGTGAACAAGATGGATCTGCTGGGCTACGACGCCGGCGCCTTCGCGCGCATCCGCGACGACTACCAGGCGTTCGCGGCGGGGATCGGGCTGACGGGCGTCAGCTACATCCCGATGTCCGCGGCCCAAGGCGACATGGTGGTCGAGCGCGGCACGCATCTGGGCTGGTACAAGGGGCCAACGCTGCTCGAGGCGCTGGAGTCCGCGCCCGCCACATCCGCGTCCGAGGGAGGCGACCACCTCCGGTTTCCCGTGCAGTACGTCTGCCGCGTGCACGGCCTTGACGGTGGAGCCGGCTACCGGGGCTTCATGGGCCGGGTGGCCGCCGGCACGGTTGCTACCGGCGACCGCGTGCTGGTGCTGCCCACGGGGCGCATCACCACCGTGCGCGACGTGCAGCTCGGAGGCGCCTCACGGGGGCGCGCCGTGACCGGCGAGAGCGTGACACTGCTGCTCGACGACGAGCTCGACATCTCGCGCGGCGACTTGATCGCCAGCGTCGAGTCGCCGCCCGAGGCGAAGAAACAACTCGACGCGATGGTGTGCTGGCTCTCGGAGACGCCGCTCGACCCGGCGCGCAAGTACCTGGTCCGCCACACGAGCCGCGAGACCAAGGCCATCATCGCGTCGCTCGGGGATCGCGTCGACCTCGGCGCCAGCGCGCCAGACGCGAACGCGCCGCTGGGCATGAACGACATCGCCCGCGTGGGGTTCAAGCTGGCACAGCCGCTGTTCTGCGATCCGTACGCGATGCAGCGCGCGACGGGAGCGCTCATCGTCATCGACGAGGTCACCAATGACACCGTGGCGGCCGGCATGATCCTCTGAAGAGGTGTCCGTGTCATCGTAGAGGCGCTGGCTGTGCGACAGCTACGGCAAGAACGGCGACGACAACCCGCTGCTCGCCGATCGCCCCGCCGGCGCGCCGGTCGGTCACTTTCCGAGCGACAAGAAGCGGGGCGTGCACATCGGCAAGAACAGCGTCGACGACATCATCGAGAGCGCGTGCGCCACGCCGGTGATCGAGCTCTTGTGGGCGAAGGACGGGCGCATCCAGGCACAGGCCTTCGGGGCGCACCTGGTGCTGAGGTACCTGCCGGTGCCGACGACGTGCACGCGCGGCGCCTGCCTGTTCACGTTTCCCGACGGCGGGCAGAGCTGGTTCGCGCTGCGCCGCGCCAAGAAGAAGGAGCTCGTGGTCGGGATCTTCCCGGTGCAAGCGAACACGGCGCCGACCTCGGACGCGAAGTTCGCGGCGTGGCTCGACGGCATCGATCAGGTTTACGGCGCGACGGCGTCGCCCTGAGCTGCTCGGGCCTGCGCTGAGCGATCTGCGCCAGAGCTTCGATCGCGTCGTCGCGGCCGGCGCGGCCAAGAAGGCCAAGAAGGCGGCGCGGCTCGCGCTCATCGCGCACGCTACGGCGGGCGCTGGCCTGGTCGTCGCATGCGAGGAGCTGGGCGACAGCACCGAAGCCGCCATCCTGGGCGCCCTGCCCGGCAGTAACGACCTGGTGCGGCTGATCCTGTCGCCGTCGCTCGACACGCGCTCCGCCGACAAGCAGGAAAACGAGGATCCCGCGCCGCATAAGGCCGACCTGCCCGGTCAGGTCACCTGGGTGGGCATCTCGAAACTTCGACAGGCCCGGTGGGGTGACCTGGGTGGGCATCTCGAAACTGCGACCTGCCCGGTGGGGTCACCTGGGCGCGCATCTCGCGGGCGCCGAAATGCCCGCCCCGGTCCCCTGACCGCGCATGTCGTCGTCGCGAGACGGCTGCTGGGGTGACCGGGGCGGCCTCTCGCCACCGCCAGACGTACGCGACGCAGCGCGCGACGGGAGCGCTCATCGTCATCGACGAGGTCACCAATGACACGGTGGCGGCCGGCATGATCCTCTGAAGAAGTGTCCCGAGTGCCCCGCGCAAGCTCTCAGCAGGACCTCGAAGGCCCTACGGGTCGGCCAGGACGGTCGCCGCGAGACGCGTGTAGACCTCGCCGTCGGCGGCTAAAAATGGGCAGAAGACGATCTGGCGGAAAGCGCTCGGGTGCTCGCTCGCAAACGCGGCACATGTCTCGAGCGCGATGCGCGTCGCAGTCTCGTACGGGTACGCGTACGCGCCGGTCGAAATCGCCGGGAACGCGATCGTCTTGATCCCCTGGAAACGCGCGGCTGTGAGCGCCGCTTTGTAGGCCTTGGCCAGCGCCGCCTCTTCGCCCTTCTGGCCGTCCCTCCAGATCGGCGCCACCACGTGCACGACGTGCTTGGCCGGCAGATCGAAGCCCGGCGTGACCCGAACCTCACCGAAGGTCGCATTGCCAAGGGCCGCCGTGGCTTTCGCGAGCTCCGGCCCAGCGGCCGCGTGGATCGCCGCATCAACCCCGAAACCCGGATCGAAACCAGGGTTCGTCGAGTTCACGATGCCATCCACCTCGAGCTTCGTGATGTCGCCAGTGGTGATCCCAAAACGCCCGTCGCGATACAGCTCCATGGTGCCTCCGCCTTTAGTGCTGTGAGAATGCACTGGCTTTGACGTGACGACAACCGATGCCGCTCAGGCCGCTCAGGCCTCCGCCGGCCGCGCCAGTAGAGCGTCCGCTGCGACCGCCGCCAGCACCCGCCGTCCCGACACGCGCACCTCCTCGCGCCCGTCGGCATCGAGCGCGCGCACGAGCCGATAGGTCGTATTGCCTTCCGCCCGCGCCACCTCGGGGGCCGCGATGATGAGCTGCAGCTCGAGGCGCTCGCACAGCTCGAAGAGGATCCCGAGATTGTCCTGCGAGAGGCGCGTCGCCTCGTCCAGGAACAAGAGCCGCAAGGTGCCCGCAAGGTGCCGCGGGCGCAGCAGATTCGCCTCGTTTTCCCAGGCCTTGAGCGTGGCCATCATCACCGCCGCGCCGACGCCGATGGCCTCCCCGGTCGAGAGGCGCGTGGGGTTCGCGACCTCCCATGTCTCGCCGCCGCGGCGCCGGATCTCGACGTGCAAATCGAGGTACTCACGATAGTCGAGCAGCCGGTCGCCGCCCGAACGCCCGCCGCCGTAACGCTTGAACAGCTCGTCCATCGCCTCTTCGATCGGCAGGTTTGGCTCGAACAGGAGCTGTTGCGCGGCGCCCTCGCGCAACGCCCGCAGCACCGCCTCGGTCCGCTGCGCCGGGCGCGCCCGGATCTGCATGCCTTCAATCGCCCCAAAGGCCACCCCTTCGAGGTCGCCGTTCAAGCGCCCGACCTGGTTCTTCGCGCGCCGGATCTGCGCATCGATGTTGCGCGCGACGTCACCCGACTGGCCACGCAGGCCCTTCTCCTGGGCCTCGAGCCGCTCCTCTAGGCGCGCCAGGTGCTCGCGCAGCCGACCCAACGCCTCCAACGGATCGTCGACCTCGGCTATCTGTGGCGGCACGCGCCGCTTGAGCCAGTCGTGCACCCGCAGCCACTCGCCGAGCCAGGCGCCGGCAAGTCCAGACACCTGCCCAGCGGCAACGCCACCCGACACGCCGCCACGACCGCCGTCGAAGCCGTCCGCCTGCGGCCCGAACTCGCCCGTCGACTCGAGGTGACGGCGCAGCCCAGCGGCCACTTCGGCACCGTCCTTGGCGCGGCCGATCCGCTCGACCAACATCGTCGCGCGCTGCCGCGCCCGCAGCCACAGGTCCTTCGCGGTGAGCCCCACGACCTCCTTCTTTGCACGCTCCGTGAACGCCGCCGCGAGCACGCCGCGTGCGTTCGCCTCCTCACGCAGCCGCGCCCAACGCGCTTGCGCCGGCCCAAAGCCACGCTCCTCCTCAGCCATGCGCCACGCGTCCTCGGTGGCACGCTCGCTCAACTGGCGCTGCCGCTCCTCGCCACGCACCACCTGCGCACGCGCCTCGCGCTCGTACTGCTCGGCCGCCTCGGCGTCGCGCTCGAGGTTGCCAAGGCGCCCCTCTTCGAGCTCGACCACGCGCTCGCCTGGCGACTCGACCCCGATCTCGCCGAGGTCGCGCTTCGCCGCCTCGATCTGCTGGTCGACCGCGATCACCAGCCCCGCCGCGCGGGCCGCCGTCTCGGCCGTCGTGCGCGCGCGCGTCTCGGCCGTCCGCACCTCGACCTCGGCCGCCTTCGCGTCCGACTCGGCATGCGCGAGCTGCGCCTCCAACGCCGGCCGCAGCTGCTCACGCGCCGCCAACGCCGGCTCCGCCTCCGTCCAGTCGAGCGCCGCCTTGTGATCGTTTAGCCACCGCACCCGCTCGAGCGCCAACTGCAGGCGATCGCGCATGCGCGCCGACCCGTCCCGCTTCTGCCTGAGCCCAGCGATCTCGCTCTCCGACGGCGGCACCGACCGCAACACATCGAGCCCGTTTTCCAAAACCCGCCGCTCCGCGGTCGCCGCGCGCAGCCGCGCCTCGCTCGCCTTGACCGCCGTGAGCCGCTCCTCGGTGGCGCGCGCCTCCTCGGCCTGATCCGGCAGGTCCAAGAAGTGCGCCTCCGGCAACAACTTGCGTAGCCCCGCCCGCCGCCGCTCGAGCGCCTCGAGCTCCTGCGCCGCCCGCTGCGCCTCACCCAACGCCGCCTGCCGCGCGGTCGCGGCGCTGCCCGCGCGCGCCTTCGCCTGTTCGTGCTCAGCCGCCGGATCGCTGCGTTCGAGCAGCGTCGCCTCCGGCATGAGCTCGTCTATCTCCTGGAGCGCGCTGTCGTACCGCTGCGCCTCGTCACGCTTGGCCTCGACCGCCGCGCGCGCCGTGGCCGCCGCGGCCTCCAGCTCGGCGCGACGACGCTCCCGCGCAAGTCGGCCAAGCCGTGGCGTCAGCGGCACGCGCGTCAGGCGCACGACCCCGTTCACCTCGAGCATCACCGAGTCCTCGAGGCGCTCCGCGTAAGGCGTGCCATCGTCGTCGAGCGGCAGCGCCGCGCGCGGCCCGACGAGCCACACCTCGTCCGGCCGATCCGCGATCTTGGCCAGGCGTTTGGCGCTCGCCACCGGGTCAGCGACCGCGATCGCGTCGCGCAGCGGCCCGAGCGACGCCTCGGCGACACCCGCCTGGTCGAGCGGCAACTCCTCGAAGCGGCTGGCGAACAGCTCCCCCGACAGGGCGTCACGGATCGCCGCCAAGCCCTGCGTCTCATTGGCACCGTACGCGAGCGTCTGGCCTTCGCGCGTGAGCGCCGCGACCTGCGCCTCCAGCGCCTCGCGCTCACCGCGAAGCCCATCTTTGTGCCGGTCCAGCCGTCGCCGCAACGCGACCAGCGCCGCGGCGCTCGTCACCGTCGTCTCTTGAAAGCGACCGGCCAATGCCGCCGCCCGCGCCTTCACCGCACCAAAGCGCGCGACCACCGGCTCGAGCTCGCTCGCCGCTCGCGACGCCTCACGCGTCTCACGCGCCGCCTCGTCGGCGGCTTTGTGCGCCTTCTTGCCCGCCTCGCTCGCGTGCGCGTGCGCCAGTTCCGTCTCCTCCAGCGCGCGCTGCACCTCGCCCGCCGTCGCCAACGCGCCAAGCGAGCGCGCCTTCTCGCGTGCCTCCTGCTGCCGCTTGAGCGCCACCCGGGCTGCATCGAAGCGTCGCGTCAGCTCGGGTGCTGCGCGCGCCTCCGACTCCAGACCGCGCAGCTCCGAGAGCACCTCGCGCGCCCGCTCGAGCGCCTGCGCCGACAGCACCGGCAAGCCCGACAGCTTCTCGAGCGCCGCGTGCACCCGCTCGTATTCGGCCCGCAATAGCGCGCCCGACGCGATCATGCGGTCGGCCTTGACGAGCTCCTCGTCGATCGCCTGCAGCCGCTGGGTCACCCGCTGGCCGAGCTCGCCCATGCGCTGGACCTCGACCTCCTCGTCGACCAGCGCTGCCCGCACCTGCGACAGCCGCTCACGCGCCAACCGATGCTCGGCCGCGCGCCGCTCGAGCTCTTCGAGCCCGGCCTTCAGATCGGCTACACCTCGGCTCGCCGCTCCGAGCGCCTCGCGCGCCCGATCCCAGGCGGCGCGCGCACTCTCGCGCTGCGCCTGAGCGGTCACGTCGGCCCGTTCCTTGGTGACCCGATCGCTTTCATGTCCATCGCGCTCGCGCACGAGCCGCGCCATGCGCCGCGCCACATCCCACGCGCGCCGCGCCTTCTCGACGCGCGCGCTCGCCTCCTGCACCCGTGCCTTCAACGTCGTGCGCTCGAGCTGCAGCTCGTCACTGCGCGTGCGCTTCGCCTCGAGCTCGCGCTCGTTCAACGCCCTGGCCTCGCCGCTCTCGTCGGCCCGCTTGCGCGCCGCCAGCACCGCCTCCTGCTTCTCCTCGGCCTCGCTCCGCGCCGCGTGCACGACCGCCGCGAACATGCCCTGCCCTGCCTCCCAGACGGCGTGGATCTCGGTCTCGAGCCGCCGCGCCTCCTCGACCTCGCGCCGCGTCCGGCGACACGCCTCGAGGTTGCCGCGCATGCGCCGCAGCACATCCGCGAGCCCACTCTCCTCGCGCAACAGGAACTCGCGCATGCCGCCGGTCAACGCCCGTGAGATGCCGCCGACCATGCTCGTGCGCAACATCTCGTTGAGCTTGGTGCGCTCCTCGTCGGCCTGCATGCGCAGCGGCAACACGCCGCGATCGAACAGCTCGGCGAAGTAGTCCTTGGCGCTCGCGAAGACCTTCAGCTTGCCGCCCGCCGCGTGCACCTGCTGCCGCACGATGTCGATCTCGGGCACGTACTCGCTGTCGCCCGAACGCTGCAGCAGGATCTGCGACAGGCTCACTTCGGCCGGCAACCCGTGCACGACGAACGGGGTCGGCTCGACGGTCGGCTCGGTCCGTCGCTCCAGCATGACGCCCGCCAACATGCGCGCGCCGTCCGCCAGCTCGATGTCCATCACCGCATACGATGGCCGACCCGGTTCGCCAAGGCGCCCCCAGATGCCACGGTCGCCGCCACTCGCCCCGCTCTCGCCGAGGTTCGTGAAGCGCAAGCGGGTCATGTCCGGCAACAACACGACGTAGGCCGCGATCATCACGGTCGTCTTGCCCGCGCCGTTGGCGCCCTCGAGCGCCGTCACGTGCGGGTCGAGGCCGTACTGCATGAAGAACACGCCGCGCCAGTTGACGAGCGCCAGCACCCTCGCCTTCGTGCGCTTCTTCGGTCGCTCTGTGCCGCCCGTACCCTTCACGACTCGACCTCCTCGCTGTCACTTGGGGCCGGCTCACCGAGCGCCGCCCGCCCCCGCGCCACGAGCCGCGCGAGCGCCTCGGACGGGGCTTCCATCGTCTGCACCGGCTCCGCGAAACGCAGGATCGGCGTGCGCAGCTTGAGCCGCTCCTCGTCGACGAGGTCGCAGAAGCCGAGGCTCGCAAGCGTTCGCAGCGACTTGTCGATCTCGCGCCGCACCGACTCGGCTGCGATCCGCTCGTCGAGGCGCCGGCGGCGCGGGTGGAGCTCCAGATAGAGCCGCTCCTCGCCGACCAGATGCTGAAGGATCTCGACCACCTGCGAGCGCGTGGCGGTGCCCGCCGTCTCGAGCGTCACCGGATCGAGATAGAGCAGCGCCAACGCCTGACCGACCAACATCTCGCCCGTCGAGAGCTGCCGGCGCGGCAACCGATCGCCCAACGGCAACAGGAAAAAGTAGCCGCCCGGCGAGCGCACGAGCTCCCAACCGTAGCGCTGATAGAACGTCTCGAGGTGCACGAGCGCATCGGCCAGGAGCTCATAGCGCCCACCCTCGTCGACATCGATGTGGCGCCCTGCCCGCAGCGCGAGGTCGACCTCGGGAAAGAGGGGATCGAGGATGACGTCTTCGATGCGTTGATAGCCGCTCTCGCTCATCGTGCCCTTCCCTTCGCGGCGCGCGTGCGGCCGTCGCTCCGCCACGCAAAGACCCAGTCCTGGATCACCATGTTGTTGCCGACGGGGGTCCACGCGCGCTCGTGGCTGCGTGCGATCGGCACGTCGCCGCAGAGCGCCGTCACGCGGCCGATCGCGCGGAAACGTTCTTCCGGTGGCAGGTTCGCGACCGCTTCGCGCACGAGCTCGGACAGGCTCGCCGGTCGCTTCGCGAGCAGCGCCCGCGCCCGCGCGTCGAGCTGCAGCACCTGATCGTCGGCCAACACCGCCTCCAGGTCCGGCCCGTGCCGACCGCGCGCGCGCATCACCACCGGCCGCTCGGCCCGGAGGTCCGGCACCCGCAGGAGCGGCAACGGGATCGCCTCGGCCCCGATGAAGTAGAACGGCGCGGCGCAGAAGCCCCGAAGTTGCTCTCGCAGCCGCTGCGACAGTGCGCGCCCCGGATCGAGCCGGACGACGTCGCGCAGGAAGCGCTGGACGTAGCGGTAGTAGTCGGACCAGGCCCGCTGCCGCGAGGCGCCCCACGCCGCCACCCGATCGACCTGATCGGCCAGCTGCTGGCTCGCGGCCTGCGCGGCATTCGGGCCCTCGCCCGGCCCCGCCTGGCTCGCCGTCTCGCTGATGTCCTGCAGCAGCGACAAGAGCGCCGCCGCGTCGCGCAGGAGGATGTCGTTGAGCTCGCGCAGGGTCGCCGCGGTGTCTTCGAGGAGCGCCTCGCAGGCCTCGATGGCGGCGAACCAGTCCTCGCGCAGGAGCGCCGCGATGCGGCTCCTCACCTCGCCCTGGGAGCGATCGAGGCCGCGCTGGCGACGCTCGATCCCGCCCAGCAGATCGCCCGCCGTGATGCGCATCGGCTGCGTCACCTTGGCCCGCCACTCCTGCGGGGTGCGCGCCTTCTTGGCCGCCGCGCGCACGTCCTCGAGCTGCGCCGTGAGCGTGTGCGTCAGGAGCGCCAGCGATTCGCGCGTGAGCGTCTCCTCCTGCAGGAAGAACTCGGCCAGCGCATCGGCCATACGCGTCAGCGCGTACTCGCCGGCGCGCACGACCCCCGCCCCATCGATGCGGGTCAGGAGCCGCTGCTCACGCAGGCGCCGAATCGCCGCGGTCGCCCGGACCTTCGGATGCTCCGCAGTCGGCTCGACCAGCATCAGCACCTGGTGGAACACGTCGCCGAGCGTGTCCTCTTCGAACGCCGTGAACCCCGCATGCTCCGCCCGTGCACGCAGTGCTACGAGAAAGCACAGGTCGGTGCTCGACAGCGCGAGGCTCATCTCCGACTCGTGCAGCGCGGTCAGCGTCTTGGTCAGCTCGGTCACGAGCGCCTTCTATTAGAAGGAGGCCTGCCTGCCAACGCCCGAATTCGTTCGCGAAGGCTTCGCGAAGCGGCTGCCTACCAATTCGTTCAGTCTTCGCGGCGTGTCTTGATGGGCCGGGGCGGCAACAATTCCGGCGCGCGCTCGATCTTCTGCGCGAGGAAGATGGCCGCATCGATCTTCTGGAAGTTGCGCTTGCGGTAAAAGCTAAGCGCTTCCTGATTATTCTCCGCAACTTCGAGCACGAGATGGGTGCACCCACGGAGGCGCGCCTGGTGCTGGAGCTGCTCCAGGATGAAGCCGCCGACTCCGCGTCCCTGATAGTCGGGGTGGACCGCGAGTTCTTCGACGAAGAGCGGGCGCATGTCGCGCGATTCGAACCAGCGCCAGTTGATCCAGTTGTCGGAGCCGGTGGTCTCGAACGTGGACTCCGCGTAGCCAACGATTTCGCCGGCGTTGTCGAATACGAGCTGCTCGATGCCTTCGTCGTCGTAGCTCTCTTCGAAGCGCTGCTTGGACCTCGGACGCTGGACCTCGACGGTCTTCTGGTTGACGTCGCGGAAGACCCGCTTCAGGAAGTCCCAGACCTTGTTGATATCGCGCCGGTGCATGCGGCGCACGCGCAACATCTCGGCGGGTCCGGCCTCGGCACCCTCGGCATCCGCTGCGAGACCCTCGAGCGGAATCGGCGCCGCCAGCTTCGTCCGGGCCGCCGGACGCCCGCCCGACTTGGCGCGGCCCGAGGGCTTTGCGCGCGGCGATGAGGGGGATTTCTTGTCTGAGCTCTTCGACGGCGAACGGGGTGCCATGGCGCCTTTCGTACCCCCAGCGATGCCTGGCTGCAAGCTCCCCAAGCTCCCCCCGCGCCGCACGCCAGGGCCCGGGTCGGTCAGCATGGACAACAGCGATGTCACATGGCACCCGACGCCATGGACGACGCCGCGGACGACAACCCCAAAGCCTTCAAACACTGGTTTTCGCGTGCGCTCGTCGAAGGCCTCGGCGACCAGCTCAAGCGCCTCGATCGCCGCTTTGATCGCGACGCCTATCGGAACGTCATCGCCCCGCTCGAGACGCTCGAGCTGAAGGCCCGCGTGGCGCTCATCGCGGAGGCGCTCGGCCAGGCGATCAAACGTCCGTTCCCCGAGGCCGCGGAGCTGCTCGTGAGGTCATTGCCCCCGGCGTTCGACCCCGCCACAGCAAACGGACAACACTTCATCGGCTGGGCCCTCGCGCACTACGTCGGCCGCTTCGGGCTCGCGCACCCTGAGCCTGCGTTGTCCGCGCTGCACGCGATCACGCAGCGCTTCACGGCCGAGTTCGACATCCGCCACTTCCTGCTGGCCGATCCGACCGCGACCCTCGCAACCCTGCGAACCTGGGCCCGCGACCCGAGTGAGCACGTGCGCCGGCTCGTCTTGGAGGGCACACGCACGCGCCTGCCGTGGGGCATTCGCCTCCAGCCGTTCATCGACGACCCGACGCCGCTCCTGCCGTTGCTCGACGCGCTGCACCAGGACCCGTCGCCCTACGTGCGCCGCTCGGTCGCAAACAACCTCAATGACCTCGCCAAGGACCACCCCGAGCTGGTCATCGAGCGCCTCGCGCGCTGGGCCTCCGCGAGGCTGGCGGAGCCTGGACCGCCGGCCCACCAAGCACACGCAGACCACCTTGCCCTCGTGCGCCGCGCCCTGCGCACCCTCATCAAGCAAGGGCACCCCGGCGCGCTGGCCCTGCTCGGGGTCGAGGGTGATGTAGACACTGTCAACTTCGTCGCCGCGAAGCGGGTCGTGATCGGCCAGTCGTTGTTGCTGGAAGCGACGCTCACCAACCCGGGCGCGCGCGACGCCAAGGTCGTCGTCGACTTCGCGCTGCACTATCGCTCGGCCAACGGCACCGTGCGCGCCCCCAAGGTCTTCAAGTGGAAGACGTTCGCGCTCCCAGCCGGCGAGACGGTCGCACTCGCGAAGTCCCACCCGATGCGCGATGTCTCGATCCGCCGACACTTTATTGGCGCGCACCGGGTCGACCTGCTCGTCAACGGCGTGGCCGCCGCGAGCCGCGACTTCCAGCTGACCCGTTAGGCAATTCAGAAGTCAGTGACGTCGAGCGACTGCCCCGCCAGCTCGGCACCACGCTCCGACAGTGCGTGCACGAGTCGCACAAACGAGGCGGCCGCGACCTCCGGCGGAGTGAACGCCGAGACGTCGTCGCTACCTTGTGCCGCGCGCAGCATGTCGGTCTGGACCATGCCCGGCGCGACCGACACCGACACGAGGCCCTGCTCGCCGTAGTCCGCGTGCGCCTGCCGATTGAGCCCCTCGACCGCGTGCTTCGACAGCGTATACGCGCCATAGCCCGGCACGCCGAAGCGGCCGACGCCGCTGCCCAGCCACAGCACCTTTCCGCCCGCCGCCAACAACTGCGGCAGGCACGCCACGAACTGCCGGAGCTGGGCGTCGACATTGACCTCCATGACCGTCCGGAGCTCGTCGAAGTCGATGTGCTCGAGCTTGCCCATCGTCCCGATGATGCCCGCGTTCAGAACGAGCACATCGACCCCTGGCGCCAGCAGGTGGCGCGCGGCCGCCGCGAGCCGGGGTGCGAGCGTCTCGTCGCGCAGGTCACCCGCGACCCAGCCGTGCGCACCGCTCGCCGTCATCGCCTCGGCCGCGCTCGCGGGCCCGCGTGCATGCACGAGCACCCGGGCTCCGGCGGCGACGAACGCACGTGCCAGCGCCGCACCCAACCCGCGATTGGCACCGGTGACGACGATGCGTCGCCCTGCGAGCGAAGGGACGTCAGGGTTCGATTCAGGTGTCGCATGAGAGGTCATGGCTTTGGCTACCACACCCGATCGCCCAAAAGAAGCGGGTGATCTCCTCGTAGGCTGCACGGTTCGCTTCGGCGCGCGCGATCACCACGGCCTCTGCCGCGCCAACCCAAGAGGAGCGCGGCGACGCCACCTCGGCGACCGTCGAGCGCGACCTGCCACCTGCGTCGACCTGCGTCGATCGTTCCTCGACCCCACCGAGCGTCTGGGCTAGTCTGCCCGTTCGTTCGGGCTTCTCTTCCCCGTCACCACGCGAAGCGAGCACTGCAACAGCAATGCGGAATTCACCCGAGTATCCCAACGCTGCCCTCCTCGCCAAACGCGACGCCATTCGCAGCCTCGCGCTACCCGTCGTGCGCGGCGCCTTGCCCCCAGGGCTGGCCGGGCACCTCTTCGTGATGTCTCCCGTTGGCAGCGTCGACTCGGGCGGTGCGCCCTATCCCGACAACAACGACCGCCCCACCGTCATCAACGGCGACGGCATGGTGTGGCGCTTCGATATCACCGCTTCCGCCCCGGGGGCCTCGCCGTCTATCACCGTCTCGTCCGATCTCGTGAAGCCGCCCGACTTCTACTACGACGAGCTCACGAAGAACGGGGAGCCGCTCGACTTCGCAGGCTTCGCCGACCTCGGCATGCTGCGCGCGTCGCTCTTTCTCGGAACCCGCAACTTCGCCAATACCGCCTTCGTCCCGCTGCCGCCCAAGAGCCCTGGCGGGGCCCCGCGCCTCGTCTGCAGCTACGACGCCGGGCCCCCGGTCGAGATCGACCCCGCCACCCTCGAGACGATCGGCGTCGTCGGCGAGAGCTGGGACGCCGAAGCCCTTGACGGCCTCGTCCCGTTCCCGCCGATCCTGGCCACCGCGCATCCGATGTACGACCCGGAAAGCGGCCTCTTCTTCGCCGTCAACTATGGCCGCTCCGGCCTGTCGATGCTCGAGTCGGTGCCCTTCTTCGAGGCGCTCGCGTTCCTGCCCGACGCGGTCACCTACGGCCTTGGTCGCCTCGCCGCGATCATCGGCAAGGCGCCCTTCGTGCCTTCGCTCAAGAGCCTGCCGGCGCGCGCCGCCTCGTGGGCGATGCAGGCGAGCCAGGGCATGTTCAAGCGCAACGAACAGGCGGTCATCCCGAAGGACTTCCTGGACCTCGTGGTGTGGTCGGGCGAGGGCGACATCGTGCGCCTGCCGGTTGTCGATATGGACACCGGCAAGCCCGCGGTGGTGCTCCAGAGCATGCACCAGATAGCCATCACACGGCACTACGTGCTGTTGCTAGACACCAACTTCAAGCTGCGATTCGACCAGTTCTACAATAATCCCTTCCCCCACGTGCCCGAGCTCGAGCGCCTCATCCGCACCGCTCTCGCTTCGCAGCAGGGCACCACCTCGAACCTCTGGGTGATTCGCCGTGACGCCGTGATGCACGCGCTCGCCGCCGACACAAACCACGCGGTGCCCGCCTGGAAGGTCCCGCTGCTCGGCGCCGTGCACTTCCTCGCCGACTACGATGACAGCGACGGCATCCGCATCCAATGCGCGCACGGCAATGCGCTCGATATCGCCGAGTGGGTGCGGCGCGACGACCAGCGCCTGGGCGGCAGCACCGTCCGCAGCGAGATGCACGGCATGGTCGCAAGCTCTGTCGACGTGTCCGAGCTTGGCCAGTACGTCATCGATCCCAGCAAGCGTCGCGTCGTCGACTCGCGCCGCATCTCGAACGACCTCCTGTGGGGCATCGCGCTCTACGCGGCGCGCGGTGTGCCCGCCTGGGACAAGATCCCCGAACGCCTTACGCACTCGTTCTGGTTCTCGAGCGGGCTCTGGGACGACACCTACACGATGTTCATCCGCTCGCTCTACGCGCAGTACGAGGACCGCGCGATCCCGCTGTCCGAGGTCGACAAGATCGTCCTTCGCGGCGGCATGCCGTCGACGCTCGTCGCCGTCGACCTCGAGAAGTTCAGCATCTGCGACTCGTACACGTTCGCCGCCGCCGTCACGTTGTCGTCGCCGCAATTCGTGCCCGACCCCGCGCGCAGCGGTGACCGCGGCGGTTGGATTACCGCGGTCGTGTGGACCAGCGACGCGAGCTGGCTCTGGGTCTTCGACGCCGAGAACCTCGCCCAGGGCCCCATCGCCGAGCTCTCGGTCCCAACAACGCTCGGCTTCTCACTCCATACCGCGTGGCTGCCGAGCGTCACGGCCAGCGACCCCAACGCCGTCGCCCGTGCCGCCGCGCCCAGCCCGACCGCCGCCAGCGCGTCAGCGGCGGACGCCATCCAACAGCGCCTCGCGCGCCTCAAGCCGAAGGCCAAAAAGCGCCTCGAGGGCTTACTCTCAGGCAGGCGAGCCCGCTCATGACCGGCGCGTTCATCGGCACGTCGCGCTTCGAGGTCCGGCGCGAAGTCGGCTCGGGCGGCTTTGGGACCGTCTATCAGGCCTGGGATCGCGAGCACTCACAGCTCGTAGCGCTAAAGCACCTGCACCGCAGCGATCCGCTGGCGCTGCGGCGCTTCAAGCAGGAGTTCCGCACCCTCGCAAACCTCGCGCACGTCCACCTCGTGAGCCTCTACGAGCTGCACCAGTCCGACGCCAACTGGTTCTTCACGATGGAGTTCGTCGACGGCGCGACGTTCTCCGACTGGCTCCGCCCGGGCCATGCATCACCGCCCGAGGCGCGCGGCAGCTCGATGGTGATGCCGCGCCCCGCGCTCGCCGCCACGCAGCAAGCCGTCCGGGCCGCGGCGCTGTCGGACACGACGCCGAGCGACCTCTTCGCCGGGCTCGACGGCGACCCGCGGCAGCCGCTGCTCCTCAGGCCGCTGTCCGCCCGCCCGCTGTCCGCGACCGACGCAGCAGATCCCGCCCGCCTGGCTGGCGCGATCCCGCTGAGCTCCCACCCCGCGCGCCGCTCGCGCTCTGGCTCGGCGCCGCTCGACCTGGCGCAGCCGTTCTTTGGGATCGAGATCCCGGACGAGCTGACGCTGGGGCATTGGGATGCGACCCGCCCCACCCGTGGGCATGGCGCGGCCGAGCCCGAGCGCGTGCGGGCCGCTTTCCGGCAGCTCGTCGAGGCGCTCGCCTGGTTGCATGGGTCGGGTCACCTGCATCGCGACGTAAAGCCGTCCAACGTGCTCGTGAGCGAGCAGGGCGTCGTCAAGGTCCTGGACTTCGGGCTCGTGACGCGCCTCGTAGCGGCCGATCCCCACATCACCGACTCGCTCGTCGGTACGCCCGCCTACATGGCGCCGGAGCTCTGTGCCGGCTTCGCCGCGAGCCCGGCGTCGGACTGGTACAGCGTCGGCGTGATGCTTTATCTGGTGCTCACCGGCCAGCTCCCGTTCGCGGGCGACCTCGCCTCGGTGGTGCTCGCGAAGCAGGCCCTCGACGCGCGCCCGCCAAGCGAGCTCAATCCCGTGCCGCGCGACCTCGAAGACCTCTGCCTCGCTCTCCTCGCGCGCAATCCTGTCGATCGCCCTGACGCCAGTGCGCTCTTGAGCGGGCTCGGCGACAAACGCCGGCAATCCGGGCGCTGGACGCGTACGCCTGCGACCGGGTTCGTCGGCCGCCAGAGCGAGGTCGCGACGCTGGGCGCGATCCTGGGCGGGCAGGACGACGGCCCGCAGTCCGGGCTTCGCCATCCTCTTCGCCAGCCTAGCGAAGGCCACGACATCGCGCTCGTCGAAGGACTGTCAGGCCTTGGCAAGTCGTCGCTCGTCGAGCACGTGCTGCGTTCGGTCGAGGAGCACGGCGATTCGATCGTGCTCAGGTCGCGCTGCTTCGAGCGTGGCAGCGTCCGCTATCGCGCGCTCGACGGCGCCGTCGATGACCTGGCGCAGTGGCTCGCGTCGATGCCGAGCTATGAGGCCGATCGCATCCTCCCAGCGAACCCGGCCGACCGGCAGGCGCTGGGTCGCCTCTTCCCCGCGTTGCCCGTCATCGGTCGCGAGGGCGACGTGGCCGCGCCGACGATGAGCGCCGACCCTGGCGAGCTCAAGCGCCGCGCCTTCTTGGCACTGCGCGAACTCGTGACCAACGCCGCGCGCTCCAGGGTGGCGCAGCGCCCCGCGGCGATAGGAAGCGAGCCCTCGCGACCGGGGATCGTGTTCTACATCGACGACGCGCAGTGGGCTGACGAGGACAGCCTCATGCCGCTTGCCGAGCTCATCCGCGGCGTACCGCCAGGTCTCGTACGCTGGGTGCTGGCCTATCGATCGGATGAGCTCGAGACGAGCCCGTTCCTGCAAGCCCTGTTCGCCAACATCCTGCCGCAGGTGCAGGCGCGCACGACCCGCATCGCGCTCGGCCCGCTCACACCCGACGAAGCGCTGGCGCTCGCATCCGAGCGCCTGCCCAATGCGAGTCCCGAGCAGGCGCGTGCGATCGCCCTCGAAGCGGAAGGAAGCCCCCTCTTCATCACCGAGCTCTCGCGCCTCATCGAAGGCAGCCATCTCGCGGCGATTGCCCTCGGCGAGGATCGCGCGTCAGACGACCAGAGCCAGCACCGCGCGGGGCTCTCGGATCTCTTGGCAGCGCGCGTGCTCGATCTCCCAATCCACGCGCGTGACGCCCTCGAGCTCATCGCGGTCGCCGGCGAACCGGTGCCGGCGCGGCTCATCCGCTCCGCCACGGGTTGCGATCAGCGCGACATGAACCGGCTCGTGCAGGACCATCTCGTAACGGCACGCGCCTCGGCCGGTGGCGAGATGGTGATGACCTGGCACGATCGCGTGCGCGAGACGGTCGCCTGGCGCCTCTCGAAGCTCGAGCTTGCCCGGCGCCATCGCACGCTCGCCGAGACGGCCTCGGCGCAGGGCGGTGCCGACGACCTGTTCCTGTATACGCACTGGCGCGAAGCGGGCGTGCCCGACAAGGCCCGTGACCACGGCGTCAAGGCGGCCAAAGAGGCGATGGGCGCCTTCGCGTTCGACCGCGCCGCGGAGATCTATCGGTCGATTATCGCCTTCGAGGCGGACACCACCAGCCCGGCACAGGCGTTGGCCGGCTATCACGAGGCGCTCGGCGATGCGTTGCGCAATGCCGGTCGCGGCGTCGCGGCCGCCAAGGGTTACCTCGGGGCCGCCGCGTGCGTTGGCGACCCGGCGCAGGTGCGGCGGCTCGAGATCCTCGCGGCCGAGCAGCTTCTCTTCGCCGGCGCGTTCGGTGAAGGTGAGGCGGTGATTCGCGAGGTGCTCGGGCGGGTCGGCCTGTCCGTCGCGCGGAGCGTGCCCGGTGCCCTTGCGAGCTTCGCCTGGGAGAGCCTGCGCATGCGCATGCGTGGGCTCGAGTTCGTGCGCCGCGAACAGGCCGAGGTGGCGACCGAGCAGCTGGCCCTCATCGATACGCTCTGGTCGGTGACGATCGGTCTGTCGATGGCGCAGCCGTTGGCGTCTCAGGCCTTCCAACAGCGCCATCTGCGCGCGGCGCTCGACGCCGGTGAGCCGCTTCGGGTCGCACGCGCACTGACCATCGAGTCGGCCTTCAGTGGCCTCCAGGGCGGTCCGAAAGAGGAGCGCAGCAAGTCCCTCTCGCGCCGCGTGCACGAGGTCGCGCGCTCGATCCCGCATCCCTATCCCGAAGCCTTTGCCACGATGGCCGATGGGGCGACGCACTGGTTGCGGGGCCGCTGGTCCGAGGCGCGCCAGTCGATGCAGACCGCCATCGCTGTGTTCGAGCGCGACTGCACGGGCGTGTCCTGGGAGAAGGACACCTCACGCTTCGTGTTGCTCTCGGCGCTCGCCCATCAAGGCGACTTTGTCGCGCTCGCCCAGGGCTACGAGGCCGCCCTCTATGACGCGCTGGAGCGTGGTGACCTCTATATGGAGATACAGCTCCGGACCCGTTTTGGACCGCTGCTCGATCTCCTCGCGGACCGCCCAGAAGCGGCTCGCATCGGCATCCACAAAGCACTGGGCCGCTGGACGGCGGCCAATTATCAAGTCGTGCACTATTGGGGCTTCCTCAATCGCGTGAGCTCGCTCCTCTATGAGGGTGACGGCCGCGCGGCCTGGCGGGAGCTGCTTGCGGGCACGCCACCGCTGAAGCGATCGTTCCTGCTGATGGGCGAGTACTACGCCGTGCAGTACGACGCGCTGGTCGCCAAGGTCGCTTTGTGTGCGCTCGCGACCGCCTCGCCAAACGAGGCGGCGGGCCTTCGGAGGCGTGCGCTGGCGGCCACCGCGAAGCTCGCGAAGCGCCACGCGGGTTGGGCGCGCGCCAAGGCGAAGCTGTTCGCGACGCTGCTCGCAGAGCGGCCCGAGAGCAACCGATGGCTGGACGCCACGACCGCCTTCAGCGCCGTCGCGATGCACGGTCATCGCACCGCGACCCAGGCGCTGCACGCCGCGGCGACCGGGAACAGCGCGCTGGCACACACGGCCGATGACACCCTGCGGGCCCAGGGCGCGGTCGTGCCGGAGCGCTTCAGGCGCATCTACTCCGGCGTTTGACACAAGAAAGGCGCCCCTGAGGGCGCCCTTCTCAGCGCGTAAGCGTAACTGTTAATCGCAGTAAACGCTCAGCGTCCACGCGTCGAGCGTACCGCTATCGCCAGCACCCACATCGACGACCTCGAGGGTCCAGACGCCCGTGCCGTTGTCGCCATCGAAGCTGGCCAACGGTCCATACGAGCCCGTCAGTTCGGTGCCGGTGGTCGGCGATCCGAGGTACACGTAGTCGGCTCCCGACGGCGACTTCAGCGAGAAGTCGACGTCCGGGGCGTACTCGTGGGTGATGGTCCAGTCGACCGTGACGAGCGCGACGGTGCAGGCACCGGTGACAGTCGCGGTCGAGGTGACGCTGAGCGTCGAGTCGTCGGGGATCGCCAGGTCCGGCGCGGGGTTGGTCGTCACGACTTTGTCCGGCGCGCCCAGCGGTTCGCCGCAGTAGGCATCGAGCCGCAGCGAGTTGACGGTGACGCCGGCCTCGTCGGCGTAGGTGTCGGCGACCTCGATCATCCAGGTACCGTCGACGAGCGCGTACTGGAACGCGCTCGAGATGTCGATCTTGCCGACATCGGCGCCCGCGCCGGCATTGCGGCCCGAGCCGATCACCTTCGTGACGCCGCCGGGCGACGTGACGGTGAAGTCGACGTCGGTGCCGTAGGTCGCGCCCACGGTGACCATGTCGTAGTGGAAGATCAGGTTCTTCACGGCGCAGTCAGCGGCCGCGGTCAGGTCGATGTCGACGCTGGCGCTGTCGTCGAGGAGGGTCGTCGGGGTCGCGAACGTGCCTTCGACGTCGGGGGGGCCGAGGTAGAGGAACACTTCACCTGGGAACGGGAAGATGCCACCCGCGTACTGCGTATTGTCGCCGCCGGTGTCGTGGACGAAGAGGCGGAGCGCGTCGTTGCTGTCGAGCCACGCCATGACGACGACGTAGTCGCCCGGCAGGACCTGGCCCGCCTCGAACGGGATGTTCGCTTCGTAGTTCGGCGTGCCGTCCTCGTTGGTGTCGATGAAGACGCTCGTGTCGAGCGGGGCGAGCAGCACCGGCGCGCTGAGCGAGCCGAGCGTCGCGTTCGAGAAGATCTGCGTTTCCATCGCCTCGTCGCTTGCGACATCGACCGCGCCCACGCCGCCTGCCAGGTGGGCAAACTGGACGCGAGCCTCGACGTCACCGTCGACGATGCTCTGGTCGGGCTTGAGAACGGCCCACGCAAGCTGCCCTGCGGCATCGGCATACGCGACCACGATGAGGCGGCTGTCGGGCGCGAGCACGATCTTTGGGAGCCGGTTCGGGGTGCCATTGAGGTCGGGCACGCCGTCGTCGTTCGCGTCCGGGAACATGTCGACGTCGAGGTCGGTCTGCGCCAGGCGGAAGTAGCCCGGGAAGCCGCTGCCTTGAGAAATCGTCGCGATCGGGAAGGGTCCAAAGAACGTGTTGACGACCTGGAAGAGCGGGTTCGAGTCGCCGCGCAGGGCGAAGCCGATGTCACCGATACCGGGGTAGAGGTGGACAAACGAGACGAGCGCCGAGCGGACCTTCACGGTGAAGGTCGTGGTCGCGACGGTGCAGCCGTCGGTCGCGATCGCGACGTAGGTGATGTCGCCTTCGGCGGCCGGCGTCACGGTGAACGCGTTGTCGGCCGGGCCGGCCGTCGGCAACTCGGGGATGGTGGCGGCGCCACCGAGGAAGGACATCGTGCCGATGAACTGCACGCTGATGTCGGGCGAGCCACCGTCGAGCTCGAGCTCGAAGTCGAGCGGAGCACCCGGAAACACCGGATCAGCCACGCCGATGACGTTGCTGATGACGAGCTTGTCGAAGGCGGCACAGGCCGCGTCTTCGCCATCTCTGCCGGTGACGCCGTCGGTCCCATCGGCCCCAGCGGAACCGTTCGTGCCGTTGGTCCCACTGGTGCCGTTGGTCCCGTCGGAACCTTCTGTGCCGGGGTCGCCCTTGTCGCCCTTGGCTCCGACCACGCCGTTGGCGCCGTCTTTGCCGTCAGCGCAACCGACCACGAGGCCCACGGCCGCAACGGTCGCAAATAGCTTGTATGCTCGCATGATTCACTCCTGAACGTGGATGCTCACCGACGACAACCAGCCGCAGGCGGCGCCGGCCCGGAAAGGTGGGCGCAGCGCGCGGTGTGACCACGGGTGGAATGAGCGAGGCCGACCGCGCGAGGGGTGTATACCCGAAGGGACCGAACTTGCGTCAAGCTCGTGTGTCGATTTTGCGCGGCGCGGGCGTCACTCGTTGCCGAGCTGGTCCTTGCGCTCGATGAGCCAATTGAGCCCCGGCTTCACCAGCTCGAGGTGCTCACCGGCACGCATGAACGCTCGCAGCGCCAGCGCCGTCACCTCAATCGTCGCCGCTTCGCCGCTACCATGAGTTGCCGTGCGCAGCTTCGTCGGGAAGTGCAGCTTGCCTCCGTCACGCACCGCCAGCGCCGCCAGCTTCGCCAGCACCTGGCGCGCCGTCGCACGGTCCGCGCCCGCCCTGTCGGCCGCCGCCTCGGCGAACGCCATACCGAGATAGCCGAGCACGTACGCGTCTTCGGCCTGCCCGACGTTCGCCTTGAGATACGCCAGCGCCCGCTCGAGCGGCGCGTCCAACTTCTTGCGGTCAGGCCGCGTGTGCGCGAGCGACCAGGTGATGTAGGCCGACACCAGCAGCGAGCTCTTCTGCATGTCGCCCCACGACTCCTCGTGCAGATGTGACGCGTCCGGGCTGAAGCTGCCGTTGCCCGCCTGTTGCGCGGCAAGCCAGTTGCGCGTGCGCGCTATCACCTGCCGATCGATCTCGTAGACCTCGTACGTGACGAGTCGCTGCCAACCGGCCTGCAGGTAACGCAGCGCCGTCGCCTCCAGCTCGGGCTTCGACTTCTTTGTGTCGCGCAGATAGCGCAGCACCAGGATGTTCGGGAACGTCGACGACGAGGCCTGCTCGAAGCAGCCCGACGGCATCTGCAACATATTCTCGAGCCCATCGACCCCCTGCGAGAACATGCCCGGATAGAGCTTCAACTGGGTCGTGCTCGCGGCCTCGATGGCGCCTCGGGCACCTCCACAGAAAGCTCGAGCGCATCGCTCACAATGCCGGAATCGGTGTGCACGACCGCGAACCCGTCGGGCTCGATCCGCACTTCGCGTCGCACGGCATCGCTCAGCCGGCTGCCCTTCGCGGCCACCGTCAGCCGCCCGAGGCCCACGCGCAGCGCGGCCAGCGGCACCTGCACGCCCTTCACCTCGTTGGGTCCGAGCTTCAGCGCGACCGTCGTCTCGCCACGCGTCGCGAGCCCGCCATCGGCCGTCAGCGTCAGCGTCACGGTCTGCGCCTCGGGCAGGTAGTTGTAGACCGCGACCGGCACCGTGACCTCGTCCTTGCGCGTCAGCGACGCCGGGAAGGCGATGTCGACGAAGAAGTCCTGGAACACCTTGAGGCCCGCGGATGCGCTTCCAAGGCGGCCGTCCTGCGTGCTCGCGAGGGCCGACAGGCGCCAGGTCGTGATGCTGTCCGCCATCGGGAACGTCACCCGCGCGAAGCCGTTCGCGTCGGTCATCACGAGCGGGTTCACGTAGAGCGACTCCGGGAAGTACGATCGGATCCGCGGCGGCGCGGCCGCATTGGTCTCGGCATCGCTCGTCGACTCGGGCCTGCCAGTCGGCACCTTGTTGTCGCGCGCAGCGGGCGACTTCTGCCGCATCACCATCACCGGTGGGCCGCCATCGTTGTCGACCGACATCTCACGCGCGACCATCGCGTCGATCATCCCTCCCCCGCCGCCCAGCATCATCCCGCGACCCTCGCCGACCGCCATGCCACCACCGAACGCGATGTCACCCCGGGCCCAGCGCCGCGCCTCGCGTCGTGATTGCAGCTCCCACACCGGCGCCATCGCCTCGTCCACTGCGAGCGACGCCGTCAGATCGTCCTCCGTGTCCCAGGTCGCGTCGGGTCCGGCGGACCGCAGCGAGGCTTCCCCGACCTGATCGCTCGACACCGGCACGTTCACCTTGAACGGCACCCCAAACCAGTCGCGCGTCACCTCGGCGGTGATGCCCGCCTCGCGCGCAATCCGATGCACCTCGCGCCCCGACGGCTGCCGCCACTCCTCGCGGATCCAGGCGCGCACCGCGTTCGCGACACGTCGTGCGCGCACGTCGAAGACCTCCCGCCAGAGTGCCTGGCTCTTCTCTTTCTCGCCCGCGCGCGAGTCGCTGGTCGTCGTGTGCGTGAACGCCGGCATCGCCGCCGCCGCAAGGACCCGCGCCGCGCGCTTGTCGTCCGGCGCAGCGACCAACCGACCGACACGCGGCCCCGGGAAGAACACCTGGTCGGGCTCGAACGCGTGGATCTCGACCTTCGGGCGCATGATCTCCTGCTCCAGCAAGAAGAACACCTGCTCCATGCCCGGCTCCAGCTCGGACAACGCAAACACGGCCTCGTCCACCGCCCATAGACCGAGCGCCGCCAGCACCGGGTGTCCCGCGGCATCGGTCACCTTGAGCTCGATCGTCGCGTCCTCGCCCGGCGCCCAGAACGGTTTCGCCGGCGCCACCACCTCGACCTTCAGCTCACCCGCCTGGCGCACGACCAGCGGCCGCGTGTCGGCATAGACATCCATGTCGTTGCCGATCACATAGGCGTGCGCCAGCACCGTCCCCGCCAGCTCGGGCGCGAGCGTGGTCGTCAACTTCGCGCGTCCGTCGCGCACCGGCGCCGACAACGTGACGAGCGTCTGCCCATCCTTGATGAGGTCCATGAACACGTGCGGCACCGCCCCCTGCACGAGCACCTCGAAGTCGAGCACGTCGCCCGCGCGCGGCGCGAGGTCCGACGGGCGCAACAGCACCGTCGTTGCGACCGCCTGATTCGCCGCCAGCGTCACCTGATGGCGCGCCTTCACCCCATCCGGCGTCTGCACCACGACATCGAGCACCAGCTGCCCAGCGGGCTTCACGTGCCACTCGGCGACCCCGCTCCCATCGGTCTCGACCGTCGCCGCGGGCGTGCCGATCGCCCATCGATCGCCACCTTGGCGCGTGGCGCCGGCGCCCCGTCGGGCGTCATCACGACGAAGTAGACCGCGTTGTCGACGCCCGGCACGAGGCGCCCGGCTCTGGCAGCGCTGTGAGGCGCAATGCATCCTGATAGACCGTCAACGCCTTTTTGCCCTCCTGGGTCTGGCCCGCCGTGTCGGTCACCCTCGCCGTGAGCTGCACGGCGGCGCCCCCCTGCAGTAGCGGCTGACCCGCGAGCGCATCGGGCAGCTTGAAGTCGAACGTCGCCATGCCCGCGTCGTCGAGCGTCAGCGACACCCGCACGACCTCGTGTGTCGCCACGTCGAACGTCTCGCCGACGAGCACGACTGTGGCCTTGCGCAGCGGCTCGCCAAAGAAGTAGCGGCCACTCACCGTGCCCTTGACCGTCTCGCCCGGGCGATAGGCGGCGCGCTCAGGCGTGAGCTCGACCTTGAACTTCGGCAGCACGTACGGCTTGACCTCGACCGTTCGCTCGACCTCGTCGTCGCCGACCTTCGCCGTGATGCGCCAACGCCCCGTATTGACCAGCGTCGCGACCGTCATCTCGGTCGCGAACACGCCTTCGGGCGAGGTCTTGCCCTTCTTCTGGTAGACCTTGTTGTGCTTCGCATCGAACACCGCGAACGTCGCCACCACGTTGCCGGCCGCGCGCCCCGTGCCCCGGTCCTTTGCAAGGAGCCGCAGATGCAACGCCTGCCCCGGCTGGTAGAGCGGCTTGTCGGTCGACACCAGGATGCGCGCCGAGGCGATGACCTTGAGTGGCTGGCTGGCGTTCGCGATGCCGTCGGCGTGCGTCATCGCGAGCTCGAGCAAGAGCTCGCCCGTGCTAGCCTCCGGGACCGCGATCGCTATCGGCGCCGAGCCAGCGCCATCAGTCGTGGCACTCATCTCGGCGACGAGCTTGCGTTTGGCGCCTTTGCCAGCGGCGACCACGAACAGCTTCGCCTGCACCTGCGCCCCTTGCAGCGGCCGCTCGCACGGCGCCTTGATGCAATTTGGCAGCGGCACCGTGACGACCACGCGCGGCGCGTAATGTGTGCCCGCATACGCCGTGGCATCGCCGAGCACACGCATGCGCGGCGCCTCGAGCCACGGCCCGACGAGCCCCATGACGTCGACCCGATCCGGTTCCTGCCCGACGAGGTGCAGTCGCAGATCCCCGTCGGGCACATCGCGCGTCGGACGCGGCAAGATGACGACCAGCGGCGCCACTCGCTGAGGCGGGAAGGTCACCTCGACCTCGGCCGAGCTCGCCCCTTTTGGCGAGAGCAGTGACAGGCTCCAGCGGCGCGGCGCGTTCGGCCCTGGCAGGAAGCTCACCTCCAGGCCCGCGACCTTGGGCCTGAGAACGAGCGTCGCACCCTCGCCAATCGCCTGCGCCGTCAGCGGGTCCGCAGCCTGGCTCGGCGCGTTACCAAGGACGATGGCAATGAACGACGAAACGGCCCAGGGGGCGCGGCGGGCGAGCGTGTACATGGCGGGCACTCCGGTGCGAGGCAGTGCCCTGAGACGCCCTACTCGGATTTTGGTTCCGCGCCGATGGGCGATTCTCGAGCATTCTAAACAGTGTCTCCTTCGCCATGCGACACTGTTTAGAGCAAGCGCGATAACAGCGCGGCGTCCTCGAAGCCCGGGTGGCCTTTACCGTAGCGCAGTGATCGATCAGCGACGGCCGGAAGACACCCGGCGTGGGTGATGCGAGCCTGAAGCGGGGACCTTTCAGGTCGTGGTCGGCAGACGCTTGAAAGCGGCGGGCGTGAGGTCGGCGAGCTGGAGGGCGAAGTGCTCG
>Ga0105049_10001374_pt1 | contig 28685 bp, 24 predicted proteins | sample MAT06_FD_78087 | JGI IMG/M metagenome (GOLD analysis project Ga0105049, IMG submission 78087) | Freshwater microbial communities from Lake Fryxell liftoff mats and glacier meltwater in Antarctica - MAT-06 | ecosystem: Environmental > Aquatic > Freshwater > Ice > Liftoff microbial mat | place... | reverse complement strand
TCAAGACATGGCGGATTCTCAGTGAAGAGGGTGGACGCTACCGCGCACCGATCGAGAAGTATCCGAGCCTGCTCAAGGCCGTCGTCGGTCTATTCTTTCTCGCAGCTTATGAATAAGCCTCCCTAATTTTTTCCGGAATAGACTTTGTCGTCGGGACTGGGTCGGCGGTGGCCATCGTCGGCGGGAACGGTGCGGGGAAGTCGACGCTATTGTGGTGTGTCGTCGGATCGGACTCGTTGGACGAAGGCGTGATCCAGCTCGGCGGAGTCGAGCTTGACGAGTCGCGGGCTGCGACGCGAGCGGCCATGGCCTCATTACTGGACGACGTCGACTTCTTCCCGGATCTTTCGGTCGCCGAACATCTTCAGCTTCTGGCCTGGCTGCACGGTACCGAGCGGGCCGAGTCCGTCGTCGAGTCTGTCGTGGACGACCTCGGCCTGCGGAGGATCAGGGACCAGCTGCCGCCCACCTTGTCCAGCGGGCAGCGGCATCGCCTGGGGTTGGCCTCGTGCTTCGTCCGTCCGTTCGATCTGCTGGTGCTCGACGAGCTGGAGCAACGACTGGACGCCGTAGGTCGGGACTGGTTGCGCGGCCGGTTGTTGGCCGAGACGAGCAGAGGTCGAGGCATCGTCTTCGCCTCGCACGATGAGGCGCTCGTGGCTGCCGTCGCAGACCGTGTCGTCGAGGTGGGAATGTGAGTTCGACTCTCGCCACGAGGACGCCGACGGCGTCGGATGTTCGCGCCCGGATCCGACGCACGACGAGGTCATCGCTGTCGTGGCAGTCGAAGCTGGGCACCGCGTACGAGCTTGCTCTGTACGTCGCAGTGCTCGGCGGAATCACCTACGAGCTGCTGAAGAGTCAGCAGGTCACGAACGGCCCGGACACGAGTTCCGCGCTCTCGGAACAAGGGACCGGGTGGATCGTCGCCTGGTCGTGCGTCGTGGCGGGCTTGGTGTTGGCGAAGGTGCTGATCGCTTTCGGACCCGTTTTTGTGGGGCCGACCCGGATGTCGTGGATCCTGTCCTCGCCCATCGACAGGCGCGACGTCCTGCGGTCGAGGTTCTGGATCGTTCTTCTGGTGGGGTTGCTGGCCGGCGTGCTGTGGCCGGTTCTTGTGGCAAGTGTCGTGAGAGCGAACCCCGGTGCGTCCGGTGCGGCGGCGCTGGCATCCGCGGCCGCCGGTGTCGTCATCGCCGGTTCGGCAGTGCTGGTGCAGACCACGCGTCCTGCGACGGCGCGATTCCAGGCGGCGGCCAGCGTCGCGGCCACTCTCGCCATGGTTGCCGTTGGCTGGGGTGTCGTGGGCGACCCGCCGGTAACGGTCGGACTCACGCCCAGCGTCGCTCCCTGGCTCGCGGCGGGAACGGTCCTCATCGCGGTGACGAGCATCGCGAGAGCCTGGTGGTCGCTGGGAAGCCTGCGCAGGGAGTCGCTGAGCTCGGGTGCGGAACTGGCGTCGGTCGCGGCCGTGTCCATGATGTTGTTCGAGTTCTCGCTGCTGGGTTCCGTGCTCGTCGAGCGGAGGGCCCGCGTGATCGGGCGCGTGCGGTCCGCGCGCCTGCGGGGCTCACGGATCGGGGTCCTGGTGCGCGCTGACGTCCTGCGCGTCTGGCGTAGCAAGAACTACCTGTTGCTGTGGTTCGGGCTGATACCGCTCCCGGCACTGGTCGACCTGGCTGGATCGCCAGAGTTGGTTCCCGCGCTGCAGCTGGTCGTGGCTTTCCTGGCAACGGACCGGCTGGCTGGCGGCCTGCGGTTTGTCTGTCGTTCCGACGCCGTCCGGAGGATGCTCGGCGGCCCCGACCGGACGCTGCGGCTCGTGCACGTCGTCGTCCCGACTCTAGGGGCACTGATCTGGTGCGCGGCCGGCTGGGTGATCACGCCCGGCGTGTCGATCTGGAATGCCGGCGTATCGGCCGCCGGCGCCGTGATGGTCGTCTACCGCATCGCCACCCGGCCACCGCTCGACTACTCGGCCGTGGCCTTCGACTTCGGCGCCTTCGGCTCAACACCGGTCGGACTGATCGTCCAGTTGAGTCGTCCTGGGGTGGGCTCAGGTGGCACTGGTGCCGTGACCAGACCCGCCTGTGATCACAGTCAGCCGCGGGTGACCACTCACTGGCCGCCCTCAAGTCGATCCGGGTCGCCCGCCCGGACGGCGCGCTCGTGTACGTGATCACGGACAACCTGTCGGCGAACAAGACTCCAGCGATCCGGGCGTGGGCGGCACGCAATAAGGTCGAGCTGTGTGCCCGACGGTGCCCGCCCAAGATCGAAGAGCCGCTTTACCGACGTCGTTCGAACCGGCCGTGGCCGCGCTCGTCCTGGGTGTCGACGACGGGGATCTCGCTCGGACAGGGCCCGCGCGCGTCACCGACGTCGAGCCGCTGGTCTCTCGTTCGACCCGGGCACCTCCCAGGCCGACGTCCCGCTCGGGGAGACCCAGATCTGGCGGTTCGTCACCGACGTGCACAACCTGGAGCACGAGGACCTGGCGATGATGGCGACGATCCGGACGCGGTGAGCGTCAGAGGCCGGGGATCACCCGCGCGCCGTAGGACTCGATCGTGTGCTCCTTCGCGTCGTGCATGGCGTAGAGCGCGAACTGGTCCACGCCCAGATCGCGTAGCTGCGCCAGCTTCTCCAGCTGGGCGGCGGGTGGGCCCAGCAGGCAGAAGCGGTCGACGACGTCGTCGGGCACGAAGTTCGTCGACGCGTTGCCGGCGCGGCCGTGGTGGGAGTAGTCGTAGCCGTCGCGGCCCTTGATGTAGCCGGTCAGCGCGGCCGGGACCGCCGTGGACGCCTCGCCGTAGCGGGTGACGAGGTCCGCGACGTGGTTGCCGACCATCCCGCCGAACCAGCGGCACTGGTCGCGCGCGTGCGCCAGGTCGTCCGGGCCGTCGGCGGTGACGTAGGCGGGCGCCGCGACGCAGATCGTGATCGACGCCGGGTCGCGCCCGGCCGCCTCCGCCGCGGCGCGCACGGTCTTGACCGTCCACTCCACGAGGTAGGGGTCGGCGAGCTGCAGGATGAACCCGTCGGCGCCGCGCCCGACCAGGTCGAGCGCCTTGGGCCCGTAACCGGCCATCCACACCGGGAGCGACGCCCCGTCGGGCACCCAGGGGATCCGCACGGTCGTGCCGCCCAGGTCCACCGAGCGCCCCTCGGCCAGCTCCCGGATGACGTGCATCGACTCCTCGAGCCGCGCCAGCGTCGCCGGCGGGCGGCCCTGCACGCGCATGGCGGAGTCGCCGCGGCCGATGCCGCAGATCGTCCGGTTGCCGAACATCTCGTTCAGCGTGGCGTGCAGCGAGGCGATGACCGTCCAGTCCCGGGTGCCGGGGTTGGTGACCATCGGCCCGACGACCATCCGCGACGTGCGCTCCAGGATGCGCGGGTAGATGACGTAGGGCTCCTGCCAGAGCACGTGGGAGTCGAACGTCCAGCCGTGGGTGAACCCCAGCTCCTCGGCGCGCACCATCAGCTCGACGACCGTCCGCGCCGGCGGGTCGGTCTGCAGTACCAGTCCGATGTCCATGCTCACCTCAGGTACTGGCAGGTGTCGCGGCGCAGGAAGCGGCCGTGGCCCTTCGCGCCGAGGTACTCCCCGCGATCGACGATCACGCGGCCCCGGGACAGGACCGTCTCGGCCCTGCCGGTGATCGACCTGCCCTCGTAGCAGGAGTAGTCGACGTTCATGTGGTGCGTCTGCGCGCTCATCACCTGCACCGCGGCCGGATCGTAGATCACCACGTCGGCGTCGGAACCGGGGGCGATCGTGCCCTTGCGGGGGTAGAGCCCGAACATCCTCGCCGGGGTGGCGCAGGCGATCTCGATCCACCGGCGGCGTCCGATGTGCCCGTCGAGCACGGCCTGGTGCAGCAGGTCCATCCGCGTCTCGACGCCCGGCAGCCCGTTGGGGATCTTGGAGAAGTCCCCGACGCCTAGCTCCTTCTGTCCCTTGAAGCAGAACGGGCAGTGGTCGGTGCTCACCACCGAGAGATCGCCGGTGCGCAGCCCCCGCCACAGCGCGGCCTGGTGGTCGACGGGGCGCAGGGGCGTCGAGCAGACGTACTTGGCGCCCTCGAACCCGGGCCGGGCCAGGTCGTCGGTGGACAGGTAGAGGTACTGCGGGCACGTCTCGGCGAACGCGTTGATGCCCTGGTCGCGCGCCCGCGTCAGTTCGTCGAGGGCCTCGGCGGCGGACAGGTGCACGATGTAGATCGGGGCGCCCGCCACCTGCGCGAGCTTGATCGCCCGGCTGGTCGCCTCGGCCTCCAGCAGCGCGTGGCGCACGACCCCGTGGTAGCGCGGGTCGGTGTTGCCCCGCTCGAGCGCCTGCTCCACGAGGACGTCGATCGCGATGCCGTTCTCGGCGTGCATCATGATCAGTCCGCCGGTCTCGGCGCCCTTCTGCAGCGCGCGCAGGATCTTGCCGTCGTCGCTGTAGAACACGCCCGGGTAGGCCATGAACAGCTTGAAGCTGGTGATCCCCTCGCCGACGAGGGTCTCCATCTCCTTGAGGGAGCCCTCGTTCACGTCCGCCATGATCATGTGGAACGCGTAGTCGATCGCGCACTCGCCCTCGGCCTTGGCGTGCCAGGCGTCGAGGCCCTCGCGCAGCGACCCGGCTCTGCCGTCCGCGCGGCTCGCCGCGGACGCCTGCACCGCGAAGTCGATGATCGTCGTGGTCCCGCCCCAGGCCGCGGCGCGGGTGCCCGTCTCGAACGTGTCGGAGGCGAACGTGCCGCCGAAGGGCAGCTCCATGTGCGTGTGGGCGTCCACGCCGCCGGGGATGACGTAGCGGCCGGTCGCGTCGAGGACGGTGTCGGCCGTCCAGCCCTGCGCGACCGTGGACCCCGACGCGGCGAGCGCGACGACCTGCTCGCCGTCGATCAGCACGTCGGCGGCCGTCTCGTCGGACGCGGTGACGACCAGCCCGTTGCGGATGACGGTCGTGCTCATCGTTGCCTCCTGCTTCGTGCGGTCGTGTTGCATCGTGCGGTCGTGCGCGCGGGTCGTCGCCGGATCGTTGTCGTGCACGCACGGGCGTCGGTGGCGCTCACGGCGTGACCTCCCGGACCGACGCGGCGAGCGCGGCCAGCCCCTCGGCGGCCTCGTCGGCGGTGAGGGTGAGCGGCGGGGCGATACGCAGCACGTTCCCGTGCAGCCCGCCCTTGCCCACCAGCAGGCCGCGGCGCTTGCAGGCCTCCAGCACGGCCGTGGCCAGCTCGGGGGCCGGCTCGCCGGGTGTGCCGGTGCCCGGTCGGACCAGCTCGATGCCGATCATCAGGCCCTTGCCCCGGACGTCGCCCACGATCGGGGATCCGATCTGTCGCAACCCGGCCAGCAGCGGCGGGCCGTGGCGGGCGGCGTTGGCCTGCAGGTCGTGGTCGAGCAGGTAGCGCAGGTTGGCCAGCGCGCCGGCCGAGGTCAGGGGCGAGCCGCCGAAGGTCGAGATCGAGTTGGCGCCGAGGGAGTCCATGATCGCGGCGGGGGCGATCACCCCGCCCATGGACAGCCCGTTCCCGATGCCCTTCGCGAACGTGACGATGTCGGGTGTGGCGCCGGCGGCCTGCCAGCCCCAGAAGTGCTCGCCGGTGCGTCCCCAACCGGTCTGCACCTCGTCGGAGATCCACAGGATCCCGCGCTCGCGCAGGACGTCCGCGAAGGCGCCGAGCAGCCCGTCGGGCCCGGAGGTGAAGCCGCCGACGCCCTGGACGGGCTCGGCGATGAACGCCGCGACGTCGCCCCCGGACTGGTCGAGGACCTCGCGCAGATCGGCCACGCACGCCGCGACGTACTCACCGTCGGGCAGGCCGGCGTACGGCGAGCGGTACTGCTGCCCGCCGTGCACGTAGTAGGTCTGGAACGGGGACAGCGACGTCGGGGACCACGACCGGTTGCCGGTGATCGCGATCGTGGAGAAGGACCGGCCGTGGTAGCTGTTGCGCAGCGCCAGGATCTGGTTGGACCGCCGCAGCGCGCTGGCCAGCAGCAGCGCCGTGTCGTTCGCCTCGGTGCCCGACGTGGTGAGGAAGACCTTGGCGTCCGGGATGCCGGAGACCGCAGCGATCTGCTCGGCCAGCTCCACCATCGGCCGGTTCAGGTACAGCGTGGAGCTGTGGATGATCTTCCCGGCCTGCTCGGTGACGGCCTTGGTCACCTCGGGCAGCGCGTGCGCCGTCATCGTGGTGAGGATGCCGCCGAAGAAGTCGAGGTAGCGGTTCCCGTCGGCGTCCCAGACGTGACGGCCCTCACCACGCTCGAGCTCGATCGGCTCGGCGAAGTAGATCGCCAGCCAGGAGGGGAGGACGGCGCGGGTGCGCGCCAGCAGCTCGCTCACCTCTCCACCAGCGGTCCGTAGGCGTCCGGGCGGCGGTCGCGGTAGAACGCCCACTGCCGGCGCACCTCGTCGATCATCCCCAGGTCGAGGTCGCGGACGACCAGTTCCTCGTCGGACCCCGAGGCGGGCTCGCCGACGAACTGCCCGCGCGGGTCGACGAAGTAGCTGGTGCCGTAGAAGTCGTTGTCGCCGTACTCCTCGACGCCCACGCGGTTGATCGCGGCGACGAAGTACTCGTTGGCCACGGCCGCGGCCGGCTGCTCCAGCTTCCACAGGTACGACGACAGGCCGCGGCTCGTCGCGCTCGGGTTGAACACGATCTGCGCGCCCGCGAGACCCAGGGCCCGCCATCCCTCGGGGAAGTGCCGGTCGTAGCAGATGTAGACCCCGATCCGGCCGACCGCCGTCTCGAAGATCGGCCAGCCGAGGTTTCCGGGCCGGAAGTAGAACTTCTCCCAGAACCCCTTGACCTGCGGGATGTGGTGCTTGCGGTACTTGCCCAACACCGTGCCGTCAGCGTCGATCACCGCGGCGGTGTTGTAGTAGTGCCCGGAGTCCTCGATCTCGAACACCGGGACGACGAGCACCATCCCGGTCTCCCGCGCGAGCGCCTGCATGCGCACCACGGTGGGGCCGTCGGGCACCGGCTCCGCCCAGCGGTAGTGCTCGGTCTCCTGCACCTGGCAGAAGTAGGGGGCGTTGAAGACCTCCTGGAATCCCATGACCTGCGCACCCTGCTCCGCCGCCGTACGCGCGTAGGACTCGTGCACCTCGATCATGGACGCCGTGTCGCCCGTCCACTTCGCCTGCAGGATCGCGGCCCGCACCACCCCGGGCCCCGCCGTCTCGGTCATTCCCGCCTCCTCGTCCCCCGCGGCACAGCGTCCCGCGGCGCAGCGTTGGCATCAGGCGCGGGATGGGCATACGTTGATCCCCGCGGCGCCCGGACGCAAGTCCTCTCGGCGACCGGACGCCCATTGGTGCCGGCTGCGGTCAGGTGGCCGCGGCCCACCGGCCGATACCGTTCGCCGCGGATCCTCGGCGCCGACGTCCTGGGTCACCGACACATCGGAGCCTCCCTGTCACACCCCCATACGGTATGGCGGCGTTCGGCACATCACTTACAGTGCGTGTCCACGGCCGACGACCGGACGGCAGGCGATCGGACAGCAGGCGATCGGACGAGGTGACGATGGCACTCGACAGTGGGTGGATCGACGGGGCACTCGCGATCCTCTGCCTCGTCGTGGGCGTCGGGTACATCGCCGCGACGATCACCAGGTTGGTGGAGCCTGCGGTCGGCGTGGCCCACGGGATCATGGCCGTCGCGATGGCGGCCATGTTCGCTCCGGGGCTCGACCCGGTGCCCAGTGGTGTGTGGATCGTGGCGTTCGCGCTGATCGGGGCCTGGTTCGCGGGGGTCGCCCTCCGAGTCGGCCTGCGGGAGGGCGAATCCGGCCATCACGTCGTCGGAGCGGTGGCGATGGTCTTCATGTGGTTCGTGCACGACGGCGGTGGGGCGCCGGCCGCCGGTGACGGGGCGCAGGCGCACCACGGCGGTGGCGCCGGGGCCGACGGTGGCCCGCTGGCACTGGCCACCACCGCCGCCGCACTCCTGCTGGCCGCGTACTTCGTCACGCACGCCGTGCGACACCTCCTCGACCGGGACGGTGACCCGGCACGCTCCGTGGCCTCCACGAGCGACCGCGCCCCGACGAGCGACCGCTCCCCGACGAGCGACCGCGCCCCGACGAGCGACCGCGCCCCGACGAGCGACCGCGCCCCGACCAGCGACCGCGCCCCGACCAGCAGCGGCGCCACGACGACGCGCCCCGACCTGCGCAGGCGCATCGAGCCCGTCGGCCACGTCGTCATGGGCGCCGCGACGGCGTACATGCTGCTGGGCATGGCGTAACGGTGGCCCTGGTCGCGCCGGCGAGATGCGCTCAGGCCGCCGCGTCCGCCGCTGCCGCCGTCGGACTCGGGGCGGCGGGTCACGTTCTCGGTGGCGGGCTGCCCGGCCTCGGCGGTGTCGCGCTGGCGTTCCTGCTGATCGCCGTGCCGTCGTGGATGCTGGCAGGCCGCGAACGCGGGTGGGCCGTCATCGCGGGCGTCCAGGTCGCCGCCCAGCAGGTGATGCATCCGGTGCTGGACGCCACCGCCGACACGGCCTCCCGCGACGCACTCCCGCACGATGTCGCCTTCTACCTGCACCTCCTGGGCGCGCTGCTCATGGCGGTGTGGCTGCGGGTCGGCGAGCAGCGGCTCTGGGCGGCGGCCCGCCGGGTCGCCGCCCGGCTCGCCCACTGGTGGGACGCCCTCGCGACACCGCCCGCCGTCGCCGCCATGCCCCCGGTGCCCACCGCCGCCGTACGAGCCGGGTTCAGGGCCCCGCCGTTGCGTCACGTCGTCGTGCGACGCGGGCCCCCGCACACCGCCTGACACGTCCTGATCGGGTTCCGGTCCCGTCCGGTGTCGTCACCGAACGGTCGACCCTGCCGTGCTCCTCCGGACCTCCCGGGTCCGGAGCACCCTGCCCTTTGCCTCCGGCGTACGCCCGCGCGGTCGCGCCTGTGTGTCGCGCCTGATCCGCGGTGCGTCCCGGCGGCATACCCCTCGCCCCCTTCTGGAGATCGCCATGACCACGACGTCCGAACCCACCGTGCCCGACCCGGTCGCTCCACCCGCGACCCCGCCACCCGCGACCCCGCCGCTCGTGACCCTGCCCCCGCAGGCCCTGCCCCCGCAGACCCTGCTGCCGGCGACGACGGCGCCCGCCCGCCCCTCCACCTGGGCCCTCCTGCGCCCGCTCGTGCTCCGGATCCACTTCTACGCCGGTGTGCTCGTCGCGCCCTTCCTCGTCGTGGCCTGCCTGACGGGGCTGGCCTACGTGTTCAGCCCGCAGCTGTCCGACCTGGTCTACCGCGAGCAGTTCTTCACCGAGCCTGCAGGCGCACCCCGTCCCGTCGACGAGCAGGCAGCGGCTGCTCTCGGCGCGCACCCGGACGGTGCGCTCGCCTCCGTCGTCGTGCCGTCGGACCCCGGGCGGACGACCTCGGTCGTCCTCTCGATGCCCGACCTCACCGACGACCGTGAGCTCACCGTGTACGTCGACCCGTACACGGCGGAGGTCCGCGGCGCCCTCGTCACGTGGTCGGACTACGGGCCGCTGCAGACCACCCTCGACGACCTGCACCGCAACCTGTTGCTCGGCGACGTCGGGCGGAACTACTCCGAACTCGCCGCGAGCTGGCTCCCGGTACTCGTGCTCGGCGGGCTCGCGTTGTGGATCGGCCGGCGGCGGGCGGGGATGAAGGCGCGAGCCCTGCTCCTGCCACCGGCCGGTGCCCGGCCGGGACGCTCCCGGGTGCTGGGCTGGCATGGCGCGACCGGCATCTGGCTGGCGCTCGCGTTGCTGTTCATCAGCGTCACCGGGCTGACGTGGTCGGCCCACGCCGGTGAGCGCTTCTCCGCAGCGGTCACCGCGTTGGACGGCCGTACCCCGAAGCTCGAGGCCGCGCCCGTCGCCGTTCCGGCCGGTGCCACCCCGATCGGCGTGGACGCGGCGCTGGCGGCCGGGCGGGACGCGGGCCTGGTCGGGCGCCTGCGGGTCGCCGCGCCGGTGGAGCCGGGTGAGCCCTTCCAGGTGGAGGAGAGGGCCGACGGCGTGCCCATCCAGAAGGACAAGGTCGCGGTCGACCCGTTCACCGGGCAGGTGACCGAGCGCGTCGCATGGGAGGACTTCCCTCTGCTGGCGCAGCTCACCTCGATGGGGATCTCGGCCCACATGGGCCTGCTGTTCGGGCTGCCCAACCAGCTCGCGCTCGCGGCGATGGCCCTCGGCCTGCTGTGCGTGATCTTCTGGGGCTACCGGATGTGGTGGCAGCGCAGGCCCGCCCGCGCCTCCGGTGCGGCCCGGCTCACCGCGCCCGCCCCCCGTGGCGGCCTCCGGACACTGCCGCAGCCGGTGCTGTTCGGCGTCGTGGCGGTGACGGTGGCGGTCGGGTGGGCCGCGCCCGTGCTGGGCGTCAGCCTCGTCGTGTTCCTCGTCCTCGACGCCGTGTCCGCGGTCCGCACCCGCCGCCGTGCCGCGACGGTCTCCGGGGTCCGCCGAACGTGATCGTGGGGGCCCGTTGATGTGGCGATCCCCGGGCGGGTGAGGTGAACTGGACGGGACGTGAGGCCGCTCGCCGACACCGCTAGATTTCACCAGGAAAGATCCGGGGCACGGCAAGGGGAGTTCGGGCATGGCGAGTATCGACGAGGTCCGGGCCGGGATCGCGATGGCCAACGACAAGGCCTCGGAGAGCATAGGCGCGCTGCAGCAGGCCCACTCCTCGCTGGAGCAGGCGCAAGGCGCGTTGCTGCGCGTCACCGAGGGCAGCGCGCAGGCCGACGTCTCCGAGGCCAACGGGCTGCTCGCGCAGGCGGTCGGCAGCATCACCGAGGTGCAGCAGGCCGTCGCCGCCGCGATCCAGGCCTCTGAAGGGGTCGCGAACCGGCTGTGAACGACCTCGCGAGCGAACCGTGGGCGCCGAACCGGTGTGGCACGACGTGAGTGGCGTCGGGGACATCCGTGCCGAGCTGGTCGAGGTGGCCGAACAGCTCGGTGGCGCCTACCGCCACGCCGGGGTGGCGCGCGCCCGTATCGCCGAGGCGGTGGCGCTGCTCGCCGGGCTGGGGGAGCAGCACGGCGCCCCGCTGGTGCCGGTCGAGCTGCGCCGTGCCGCTGAGGAGCTGGACCGCGGCCTCGGGCTGATCAGCGGCGGCGCCACCGCCGTCGCCGACATCGACGCGCGGCTGTAGGCGTGGCACCCGACCTGCGCAAGCCCGACCGGCGGCCCAACCGGCGCCGCCTCGGCATCGCCTCGGCGTTCGACGAGCTGTGCGTCGCCGTCTCGCAGGCACTGGGCGCGGCGGAGGGCGCCCGCGACGCCGCCGTGCGCGCGCACGCCGAGGCGATGGTGGAGATGTGGCTGCGTACCGACGGACTCGACGCCGCCCGTGTCGACCCCGCACTGGCCGGGGTGCTCGCCAACCGGCAGCTCGCCGGTCCCGTCGGCCGGGTCGCGGACGACCACACGTCCGCGTTCGCGCCGTGGCTCCGCTCCGGACCACCCCAGCTCGCCGCGCTGCTCGCCGACGCCGCCCCCGGTTCCGCCGGCCGGGAACCGGAGGAATGGCTGGGCCGGTTCGGCCGGATCGACGGGACGGGCGTGGTGCCGTCGCTGTGGCGGATCGGAGCCGGCCGGATCGGGGAGGGTGAGCTGGGCTTCGACGTGGCCGTCCCGCTGCTCGACGAGGCGCACCTGCAGATCTCCTCGACCCACGAGAGCCGCGACCGGGCCGAGTCGCTGGTGGAGAGCCTGCTGATGCGGGTCGTGAGCCACTTCCGGCCGGGCATGGTGGCCGTGCACGTGTGGGACGTCGGACAGTTCACCGGTGCGTTGCCCGGTCTCTACCCCCTGACCCGGACCGGGCTGCTGACCGTGCACGATCCGGGACGCCTTCCGCAGCTGCTCGAGGAGCTGTCGGACAGGATCCGCCGGGTCCACACCCGGGTCCTCGTCGACGGCCATCCCTCCCTGGCGGCGCTCGCCGAGGCCACCGGTGGGCGCAGCGAGCCGTGGGTCGTCGCCGTGTTGATGGGCAACCGCTCGGCGTTGCGCGAGGACGACCACCGGCAGCTGCAACGGGTGGCCCGTGGTGGCCCGGCGTGCGGGGTGCAGTTGGTCCTGCTCGACGTGCCGATGACGGTCGGGGCCACCGTGGAGACCATCCGGCTGTCGGGCGGGGGGGCCACGGACACCGTCGCGGTGACGTCGATGACCGGGCCGCACGTGACCGTCGAGCCGGACGCGCCGCTGCCCCCCGCGGCCGTCATCCGCGCCTGCCACGCGATCGCCGCCGAGCACGAGGACTGGCGCGGACGGATCGGTGCCTTCCGCGACCTGCTGCCCCCGCCCGAGCAGTGGGGCCGGACGCGGTCGCTGGCGGGGCTGCACGCACCCGTGGGTTTCGCGGACGGGCTGCCGGTGGAGATGTCGCTCGCGGACGGGTCCCCGCACGCGTTGGTCGGCGGGCCGAGCGGGTCGGGCAAGACCAACCTGCTGCTCACGATGATCAGCGCGATGGCCGCGCGGTACGACCCCGACGAGCTGGAGTTCTACCTGCTCGACTTCAAGGAGGGGGTGTCGTTCGCCCAGTTCGCCCCCGGCCGCCGCGACCGGACGTGGTTGCCGCACGCTCGTCTCGTCGGAGTCAACATCAACACCGACCGCGAGTTCGGGCTGGCCCTGCTGCAGTTCCTCTCCGACGAGATGCGCCGGCGCGCGGACGCCGCGAAGGCCCACGAGGTGACCAAGCTGGAGGAGCTGCGGGCGGCGGACCCGCACGGCCGGTGGCCACGGATCGTCGCGGTGATCGACGAGTTCCAGTACCTGTTCTCCGAGCGCGACGCGGTGACGAAGGCGGCCCTGATCCTGCTGGAGGACGTCTCGAGGCGCGGGCGCTCCCAGGGCATCCACCTGGTGCTGGCCAGCCAGGACGTGTCCGGGATCGAGGCGTTCTGGGGCCGTCCGGCGATCTTCGAACAGTTCGTGCTGCGCATCGCGCTGCCCCGCGCCCGCCGGGTGCTCGCCGACCTCAACGACGCCACCCTCGACCTGCCGCGCTGGCACGCCGTGCTCAACCACGAGTCCGGGATCAGGCACGGCAACGAGATCGTGCGCGTCCCGAACGCGACCGCGCGAGGCTCGGTGGACGAGGTGCAGCGCATCCTGTTCGAGGCCCACCACGCCGGTCGCGCCCAGCCCCGGCTGTTCGACGGCAGCCTGGCGCCCGCCCTGGCGGCGCTGGTGGCGGACCTGGCGCCGGCGACCGACGGCGTGGCCCGCGCGCTCATCGGGCAGTGCATCGACGTGGCCGGCAGTGCTGCCGCCGTCGCCCTTCCGCCCGCACCCGGACGCAACCTCGGTGTGCTCGCGGCGGTGGGCCGGGAGGCGGTGCGGGTGCTCAGCTCCGCGGCCGGGTCGCTGGCTGGGCAGTTCGCGCCGGGCGCGGTGGACGTCGTGATCGCCCCGCTGGTGGCGGAGGCGGTGGAACCGGCGGCGTGGTTGGTCGATGTCCTGACCGGCGCCGGGCACGCGCCGGAGGTCGTCGCCCTCGGTGGGATCCGGGCGCGGATCGAGGCCCTCGCCGCGGACGTCACGGCGCGGCTCGCGGGTGCGCCCCGTCGGCCGACCGTCGTGGTGCTCTACGCCGCCGATGCCGCCGACACGGTGCTGGAACGCGACGGCATCGAGGCCCTGCGCCGGTTGCTGCGCCACGGCCCGGAGACCGGCCTGCACGTGCTCGGTTGGTGGCGCAGCGTGCAGCGGCTGCGCACCCTGCTCACCCTGAGCGCATCGGTGGACGACCTGGGCGCGTGGGTGGCGCTGGACGTCCAGGGTTCCGAGCTGGGCGCGCTCGCCCCCGGCATGCTCCTGAACTGGTCGCCCCGCCCGGGTCGCGGGTTGTTCTTCGACCGCGCCCGGCACACGATTCCCGAGGTGGTCATCGTTCCGTCGCTGGAGCAGGCGTGAGCGCGTCCCGCCGCTACAAGGAGATCGTCGCCGGTGTCGCCGCCGCCGCCGACGCGTTGCGGGAGCGCGACCGGGAGCGGGCCGCGGTGCTGTCGCGTCGGCTCGTCGAGCTGGAGGACGAGATGTCGCGCGCGAACGAGAGGGCCGCGCTGACCCGGCTGGGTGTCGAGCTGAACTGGGAGAACGCCATGGAGGCGCTCTGGCTGGAGTCGTGGATGACGTTGCGCCCGCGCCCCGCGCCCGACCGGACAGCCGACCCGGCCGACCTCACGGTTCTGGACGTCCGGGTGGAGGACAGGGCCGAAGCGCTCCTGGTCGCGGTACGCCGACGCCGTTTCGGCCTCCCCCGACGCTGAGCGCCTCGTTCCTACGTCGGCGTGTCGCCCGCGCCGTCACTCCGCGACGACGACCAGGACCTCGTCGCCGTCGGGGAGCAACAGTACGAGTCGGGGGGCGCCGGTGGCGCGGCGTGCGGACTCGGCCGCGTCGGCCGGGTCGAGGGTGCGCCGGGCACGGATGGTCAGCGCCTGGCGCGTGCCGTCGGCACCCCGCTCGGCACGTGAGAGGGCGAGGTTCGTCCCGCCCGGGAGTGTGAGGCGGGACGGGACGGGGGGCTCCCCGGTGTCCGGCTCGGGAGCCGGTTCCCGGGTGGTGTCCGCGGCGGCCTCGGACTCGCTCTCGTTCGCCTCCGGCTCGGGCGCCGCGGCCACCGTGGGGCCGTCCGCCGGCCGGGTCGACGTCGGCCCGGGTGACGTCGGCCCGGGTGACGTCGACTCGGGTGACGTCGGCCCGGGGGACTTCGGGTCGGGCGGTGCCGGCTCGGGGGACTTCGACGGCTCGGGATCCGGGACGCTCGCCGTTACGGGCGGCGTCGCCGTGACGGGAGCGGGGGTGGGCGCCGGCTCGTCCGTCGGGGTGCCGGTTGGGCGGTCGCCGCTGGGCGGGCCGTCGATCACACGTTTCGGTGAACCGGCCGGATGGGGTTGCGCGGCGCCGGCTGTCGCCGGATCGGGCGCGGTCGGAGCGCCCGCGTCCGCCCGAACCAAGTCCGCCACCTCCTGCTCGGGCACCGGCGGTGCCGGGAACTCGACGGGGTCGGGCTTGTCGGTGGGGGCGGGCGCCTTCGGCAGCGGCGGCACGTCGAAGGGCAGGTCGGGGGATTCGAGCAGCTCCGGGGCGTCGCGGCCCGCGGCCGGGCGGGTGGCGCCGAGATAGTCGTCGCCGTTGTAGCGGACGAAGGCCAGCCGCACCGGCTTGCCGAACGTCGGTGCGCTCACCATGCGCCCATCGCCGATGTAGAGCCCGACGTGGTGCACGCGCTGGGGTACGCCGTAGAACACGAGGTCGCCGGGCTCGAGGTCGACACCGGCCGGGACGTGCGGGCCCGCGTAGTACTGGGTGTGCGCGGTGCGGGGCAGCGAGATGCCTGCGTAGTCGTAGGCCGCGGTGGTCAGCCCCGAGCAGTCGAAGCCGGCGTCCCCCTCCAACGGTCCGTTGCCGCCCCAGACGTAGGGCAGCCCGCGCTGGGCGAGCGCGAACTCGATGGCCGCGGCGGCAGCCGTACCGGGCTGTGCCGTGGTGGTTACCGTCGGGAGCGACGACAGCGGGACGGTCGACCGGAGGGATCCCGAGAGCGGGAAGGTCGGCTGGGGGGTCGTCGACGCCGGCAGGATCGGCGTCGCGGGTACGCCGAGGACCGAGGTGAGCGACGGCGCGTTGGAGGTGGACCACGCCAGGGTCGGTGCCGCCAGTGCCTGGGCGATCAGCGCCTCGATGTCGGCGGTGACCGGGACGTCCGCGGCGACGCCGCCGTACCCCGGCAGCCCGCCGATGAGGTCCCCGACCGTGACGGCGGCCGGACCGGCGACGAGGCCGAGGCCCGGGCCGTCACCCCGTGGGGGTGTGGTGCTGGTGCGCATCGCGACCGGGGCCACCACGACCGCCGCCGCCGGCACCGCCGAGAGGGTGGCCGCGCCGATGGCGACCGCCACGATCAAGGGACGCCGGATGGTGCGGTGCCGATCCTTCTTCGTCACGCCCTGTCCTCCGCAGCTCGTTGCCCGACCGGTTCGGTCAGACCCGCGGCTCCACCCGTTTGCCGGATGATGTCGAACAGCGTGGTGCCCGTCGTGGTGTCCAGGTCGTTGTTCGTGTACGCCGCACCGGTCACACCGAGGGCGCCAGGCGCCGGCGCCGGGGGAGTGGCCGGGTTGGTCAGGGGCGTGTCGGCCACGGTGGTGACGAGGGGACTGGTGGCGAAGGGCTGGCGCAGGTTCTGGCCGGTGTCGCTGATGACGCGCAGCGCGTTGGCGGCCGGGTTGAGGTCGACGCCGAAGTGGGTGCCGTTCAGCGGGATCGTCAACGTGGCGATCTCCGCGGCTCCGTGGCGGCGGCGACCGAGAGCGGCGTGGCCAGGAGTGCACCGGCCAGGAGGGCGCTGAGTCCGATGATTGGGCGATGAACGCATGATGTGTCTCCGGTTCGGCGGGGGCAGGCGCTGTGACTGCGCCACCTGCTGTGACGCCCGGACCGGAGCCCGCGTTCACGAACGGTGGAGAGTTCTCACTCGGGATCGGCGAGGTCGTCGTCCCTGGCCAGGAAGGTGGCGACGCGCTCGACGGCGTCCTCGAACTGCGGGTTGAGGTCGACGAAGGCGCGCAGCCGCTCGGCCAGCCACTCGACGCCGACCTGCTCGCCACCCCGCCGCTGCGCCAGCTCCTCGATGCCCCGGTCGGTGTAGTACACGCCGGTGAGGATAGACGGCCTCGCGGTCCGGTTCAGTCCTCGCGGTCCGGTTCAGTCCCGGAACGCCGTGTCGATCAGGGCCGCCTGCTCCACCTCGTGCACCTTCGACGACCCGGCCGCGGGAGCGGCCATCCGGCGCCGCGAGACCCGGGTGAACCCCGCGAGCCGCGGTAGCTGCTCCGGCAGCATCAGCCCCAGGAACGGCCACGGCCCCTGGTTGGCCGGCTCCTCCTGGACCCAGCGGATGTCCTCGGCGTTGGGGTAGCGGTCGAGCACCGCGCCGAGCCGGCGGTCGGGCACCGGGTAGAGCTGCTCGATGCGGACGATCGCGGTGTCGGTGATGTTGCGCTTCTCGCGCGCGGCAGCCAGCTCCCAGTAGAGCTTGCCGCAGCACAGCAGGACCTTGCGGACCTCGGCCGCGGGACCGTCGGTCCCGCGGTGGCGCACGTCGTCGATCACGGTGCGGAACCGGCCGCCGGTGAAGTCCGCCAGCGGGCTGACGACCGCCCTGTTGCGCAACATCGACTTCGGTGTGAAGACGACCAGCGGGCGACGCACGCCGTTCATGGCGTGGCGGCGCAGCAGATGGAAGTAGTTGGCCGGCTCCGACGGCACCGACACCGTCATCGAGCCCTCCGCGCACAGGGTCAGGAACCGCTCGATACGGCCCGAGCTATGGTCGGGGCCCTGGCCCTCCAGGCCGTGGGGCAGCAGCAGTGCGATGTCGGAGGTCTGCCCCCACTTGGCCTCACCGGAGGAGATGAACTCGTCGATGATCGGCTGCGCGCCGTTGACGAAGTCGCCGAACTGCGCCTCCCACGCCACGAACGCGTTGGGGTTGGCCACCGAGTAGCCGTACTCGAACCCGACCGCCGCGAACTCCGAGAGAGCGGAGTCGTAGGGGAGGAAGCGCTCCTGGTCCTGCGACAGGTTGCGCAGCGGGTAGAACTCCTGGCCGTTCTTGCGGTCGATGATTACCGAGTGGCGCTGCACGAACGTCCCGCGCCGGGTGTCCTGGCCCGAGAGGCGCACCAGCTTGCCGTCCATCACCAGCGAGCCCATCGCGAGCAGCTCGGCGAACGCCCAGTCGACGTGGCCCTCGCGCGACATCGTGTGGCGCCGTTCGAGCACGGGCCGCACGCGCGGGTGCACCGTGAAGCCCTCGGGCAGGTCGACGTGCGCGTCCCCGATGCGGTGCACGATGTCGAGGGGCACGGAGGTGTCGAGGTCGGCGGGCACGAGCTGCTCGTGCTCCACCGAAGGGCTGACCCGTGCCGGCGTCCTCTCCAGTTCGCGGACCTCGTTGAACACGTGTTCGAGCTGCTTGGAGAAGTCCTTGAGCGCGTGCTCGGCCTCCTCCATCGAGATGTCGCCGCGCCCGATCAGCGACTCGGTGTAGATCTTGCGGACGCTCCGCTTGGTGTCGATCACGTCGTACATCGAGGGCTGGGTCATCGACGGGTCGTCGCCCTCGTTGTGGCCACGGCGGCGGTAGCAGATCATGTCGATCACGATGTCGTTGTGCCAGCGCTCGCGGTACTCCACGGCCAGCTTGGCCACCCAGACGCACGCCTCGGGGTCGTCGCCGTTGACGTGGAAGACCGGTGCGCCGATCATCTTGGCCACGTCGGTGCAGTACTGCGAGGACCGTGAGTGCTCGGGCGCGGTGGTGAACCCGACCTGGTTGTTGACCACGACGTGCACGGTGCCGCCGGTGCGGTAACCGCGCAGCAGCGCCAGGTTCAGCGTCTCGGCCACCACACCCTGACCGGAGAACGCGGCGTCTCCGTGCATCATCAGCGGGAGCACGGTGTAGCCGTCGTCGTGGCCCTTGTCGAGCAGGTCCTGCTTGGCGCGGACGATGCCCTCCAGCACCGGGTCGACGGCCTCGAGGTGGCTGGGGTTGGACGCAAGTGACACCACGGTCTCGCCGTCGCCGAACATCCGGAAGTACTTGCCCTCCGCGCCCAGGTGGTACTTGACGTCGCCGGAGCCGTGGGCCTGGCCCGGGTCCAGGTTGCCCTCGAACTCGCGGAAGATCTGGCTGATCGGCTTGCCGACGATGTTGGCGAGCACGTTGAGCCGCCCGCGGTGCGGCATGCCGATGACGACCTCGTCGAGCTCGTACTCGGCGGCCTTGTCCAGCACGGCGTCCATCAGCGGGATGACGGTCTCGCCGCCCTCCAGGGAGAAGCGCTTCTGCCCGACGTACTTGGTCTGCAGGAACGTCTCGAACGCCTCCGCCGCGTTGAGCTTGCTGAGCACGTACTTCTGCTCGGCCGAGTTCGGCTTCTGGTGCGGCACCTCGATGCGCTCCTGCAGCCAGCTGCGCTGCGCGGGGTCGGCGATGTGCATGTACTCGGTGCCGATCGTGCGGCAGTAGGAGTCGCGCAGCAGGCCCAGCACGTCGCGCAGCTTCACCCGCTCGCCGCCGCCGAAGCCGCCGGTGGCGAACTCGCGGTCGAGATCCCAGAGCGTCAGGTCGTGGGACAGCACGTCGAGGTCGGGATGGCGGCGCTGGCGGTAGTTGAGCGGGTCGGTGTCGGCCATCAGGTGCCCGCGGGTGCGGTAGGCGTCGATCAGCTCGATCACCCGGGCGGTTTTGTCAAGGGCGCCGTCGGGGATGTCCTTCACCCAGCGGATCGGCTCGTAGGGCACCCGCAGCGACCGGAAGATGCCGTCGTAGAAGCCCTCCTCGCCGAGCAGCAGTTGATGCACCCGGCGCAGGAACTCGCCGGACTCGGCGCCCTGGATGATGCGGTGGTCATACGTCGAGGTCAATGTGATGATCTTGCTGATGCCGATGGTGGCCAGCCGCTCGTCGCTCGCGCCCTGGAACTCGGCCGGATACTCCATCGCGCCGACGCCGACGATGGCGCCCTGGCCCTGCATCAGCCGCGGGACCGAGTGGTTGGTGCCCAGCGTGCCGGGGTTGGTCAGGCTGATCGTGGTGCCGGCGAAGTCGTCGGCCATGAGGTTGCCGCCCCGGGCCTTGCGCACGATGTCCTCGTAGGCCGACCAGAACTGGGCGAAGTTCATCGCCTCGCAGCCCTTGATCGAGACGACGACGAGCGAGCGCTGGCCGTTCTTGCCGGGAAGGTCGATCGCGAGGCCGAGGTTGACGTGGTCGGGCTGGACGACGGTGGGCTTGCCGTCCGTATCCACGAAGTGCCGGTTCATCACCGGGAAATCGGCCAGCGCCTTGACCAGGGCATATCCGATCATGTGCGTGAAGCTGATCTTGCCGCCGCGGGTGCGCTTGAGCTGGTTGTTGATCACGACTCGGTTGTCGGCCAGCAGCTTGGCGGGAACCGCGCGCACGCTCGTGGCGGTCGGGACCGTCAGTGAGGCGTTCATGTTCTTGACGACGGCGGATGCTGCGCCGCGCAACGGGGTGGCGACGCCGTCACTGCCGACGGGCGTGGGCTTGGCGGCCTTCGACGTGGTGCCCGCGGCCGGCTTGGCGGTGCGCGCGGAGGCGGCGGCCGGGGCCTGCTCGGCCGGCAGGCGGGCTCCGTTCTTCGCGGGGCCCACCGTCGGGGTGGTGGCCGTACCCGCTGCCGCGGGGGGAGGCGTCACGGCGTCACGATCAGCGTTGCGGCGCCTCTCCGAGGGCTCCGCGCGCTCGGCGGACGGGGCGGTGCGGGGAGCGCCGGCGTTGCCTGCGGCGTCTGCTCCGGGCTGCTCGACCGGCCGGTAGTCGGCGAAGAACTCGTGCCATGCCGTGTCCACCGTCGAGGGATCGTCGAGGAAGCGCTGGTACATCTCCTCGACGAGCCACTCGTTGGGGCCGAACTGACTGGCTTGGTTCGAGGTACTGCTGCTGGACACGCTGGGACCGCCTTGATCGGATCGCATCGTCATTGCGAGGGACTGGAAGCCAGGTTAGTCCTCGTGGCCCACGCGGGGTACCTCGTTCCGGCCCTCGGCGACGCCGTGCCGGCGGGTGCCGGGCGGTCGTCGACCCCTCGTGTCAGCGCCGGGGTTGCTCGCCCAGGACGTCGACGACGGCCGTGTGGACCGCGGTCGAGCTGATCACCGTTCCCGCCTTCAGACCGCCGCAGCGGGAGTCCATGCGCAGGGTGTCGCGCTCGCCGGCGAACCCCCCGCCGTCGGGAGCGATCATCAGCTCGGTCCGGGTGCGGCCGGTGTCGTGGACGATCGCGATGCACTCGTGCCCGTCCACGTTCCGGACGCCCGCGGCCACGCTCACCGCGGGCAGCCCCGTCACCGCCCGGTAGAGCGCGCGCCGCAGATCCGCCCGGGCCAGGCTGCTGCGCAGGACCGTGACCGCCGCCGCGAACGGGCCGAACCAGCTCCCGGGGTTCTCCTCGCGCAGCCGGCCCAGCAGCTCCGACGGGTCGCGCGGCAGCTCGGCCATGAACTCCGGCGTCGGCGACTGCCAGCTACCTCGCCGTCGCGGCCGGGTCGGGGCGAAGCCCACGTCGAACAGCGGAGCGTGGTGGTCGTGCGGGTCGTGCGGATCACCGTCGAGGGGCTCGCTGTGCCCGGTGTCGAACTCCCCGTACCGCGCGCGGAACCGGCCCACGGGGCCGATGTCGCGCAGGTCGAAACCGTCGTCATGGGCTTCGTCGGCGGATCCGGTCAGCCAGGTCTGCTTGCCGGTGAGCTCGCGGTCGAGCAGCCACTCCCGCTCCGGTCGTGCCGGCACCCAGGTCCGTAGCCGTTGCTCACTGAGGTGGTTGTGCCGACCGAAACTGCCCAACCACCAGGCGTGCGTCTCGACATAGGTGTACTGGTCCGGGCGCAGTGGCCGGTCGGACGCCTCAATGGCGAGGTCGGACAACTCACGCTCCACTCGGCTCGCGGTGGTCAGTCACCTCAGAGTGTGCGCCGGTGACCCCGCGTCACCGAGTCGCCCCCCCCGTTCACTCAGGAGAGCCACTCCTTGACCTGGGAGATCAGCTTCGGGGCGTCGGAGCCGACAGGGGTCACGTGCAGGTGGGTGACACCCGCCTCACCCAGCGCCGCGATCCGCTCCCGGACGTGGCCTGCCGGCCCGATGAGCGTGACCTTCTCGAGGAACTCGTCGGGCAGCACCGCGGCGGCCTCCTCCTTCTTCCCGTCGAGGTACAGGTCCTGCACGAGCTTCGCCTCGTCGGCGTAACCCTGCCGCTGGAAGACGGTGTTGTAGAAGTTGCGGCCGCGAGCCCCCATGCCGCCGATGTAGAGGGCGAACATCGCGCGGGCGAGTTGGCGCGCCGGCTCGAACATCTCCTCCTCCAGTGCGAGGATCCCGCCTCCGGTGATCTGCAGGGTCCCGAGCTCGGGGGCGCGCTTGGCGAAACCGCGGTCGAGCGCGTCACCGAAGACCTCGCGCGTCTTCTCCGGCATCAGGACGTGCGGCAGCCACCCGTTCGCGAGCTCCGCGGTCATCTCGACGTTCTTGTCGCCCAGCGAGGCGATCCAGATCGGGATGTCGGCGCGCTTGGGGTGGTTGATCAGCTTGAGCGGTTTGCCCAACCCCGTGCCCTGACCCTCGGGCAGCGGGATCGTGTAGATGCCCTCGTGCTGGATCTTCTCGCGGCGCCACACCTGGCGGCAGATCTCGATGATCTCCCGGGTGCGCGCGATCGGCTTGTCGTAGGGCACGCCGTGGAAGCCCTCGATCACCTGCGGGCCGGACGCGCCGAGCCCCAGGATCGCGCGGCCGTCGGACAGCGCGTCCAACCCGGCGGCCGTCATCGCGGTGAGGGTGGGGGTCCGGCTGTAGATCGGCAGGATCCCCGACCCGATCTGGACGCGCTCGGTGCGTGCGGCGAGGTAGCCCATCAGCGAGACCGCGTCGTAGCTGTAGGCCTCCGCGACCCAGACGACGTCGAGGCCCGCCTGCTCCAGCGCGACCACCGCCTCGGCGTTGCGGATCGGGTCGTCGCCGTACTGGAGCTGGGTCGAGAGCTGCATGACCCGTGCTTACCGCGCCGGTTACCGACGGGTCAAGCAGAGGCCGGTCGTTCATGATCGCCGACTGCGGTGCAGGACGTGTACCCGTGCAGCTCCTGCACCGCAGACGCCGATCACGTGCCTCCGTTCGGTGCGTGACCGGGCCGACCTAGGGTCGACCCGTGAGCTTCCAGGTCGTGCCCGCCGCCTATGTCTTCCTTCTCCGGGAAGGTGCGGGCGCCGGCCGGTGTGCCGATGAGGTCCTGTTGCAGCTGCGCCACGGCACCGGGTACCGGGACGGGCACTGGGCGGCGGCCGCGGCCGGGCATGTGGAGGCCGGCGAGTCGGTGTCCGCCGCCGCGGTGCGGGAGGCCCGTGAGGAGATCGGTGTGACGCCCGAGGAGCTGGTCCCGCTCACCGCGATGCATCGCACCCACGGCAACGGGCAGGCGGTCGACGAGCGTGCGGACTACTTCTTCACCTGCCGGCGGTGGAGCGGTGAGCCCCGCATCGCCGAGGTGGCCAAAGCGGCGGACCTGCGTTGGTTCGCCCTCGACGATCTGCCCGACCCGGTCGTCCCGCACGAGAGGTTCGTGCTGGACCGGCTTCGGGCGGGCGGGGTCCAGGCGATCGTCACCTTCGGGTTCTGATCCTCCGCCCGGGCCGGGCCGGGCCGGGTGGCGGGCGGGCGGCTGCCGTCGTCTCACACCACCTGGCGGTCGTGGCCCTCCCAGTACGGTGTGCGCAGGTCCTTCTTCAGGATCTTGCCGGTCGGGTTGCGGGGCAGCTCCTCGAGCACGTCGACCGACTTCGGGCACTTGAACGCGGCCAGGTGCTCACGGCAGTAGGCCAGCAGCGCGTCCGCGTCGACCGTCGAGCCCGGGGCCGGGACGACCACGGCCTTGCCCACCTCGCCCCACCTCTCGTCGGGCACGCCGATCACGGCGACGTCGCCGACGGACGGGTGCTCGGCCAGCACCCGCTCGATCTCCGCCGGGTAGATGTTCTCCCCGCCACTGATGATCATGTCCTTGATCCGGTCGGTGACGTACAGGTAGCCCTCGGCGTCCTGGTGGCCACCGTCGCCGGAGCGCAGCCAGCCGTCGTCGGTGACGGCGGCGGCCGTGGCGTCGGGCCTGCCCCAGTAGCCGCCCATCAGCTGCTCGGTGCGCATCCAGATCTCACCCGGCTCCCCGGTGGGCACCGGAGCGCCGGTGGCGGGGTCGCGGATCTCGATCTCGACGCCGTGGATCGGGGTGCCCGCGGAGACCAGCCGGTGTGCCACCGCGGGGTCGGAATGGTCCTCGGGACCCAGCGACGTGACCACCCCACACACCTCGGTCATGCCGTAGACCTGGTGCATCACACCGGGGAACAGCGACAGGCACGCCCGCATGACCGGCAGCGGCATCGGGGACGCGCCGTAGGACAGCGCCCGGAGCGACGAGCAGTCGCGGTCCGCCGCACCGGGCACCTGCGTCATCGCCGCCATGAGCGCCGGCACCAGGAACGTGTGCGTGACGGCCTCGCTTTCGATCATCTCCAGCACCGCGGCCGGATCGGGTAGCCGCATCAGGACGATCCGCGCGCCGCAGTAGATCGCCAGCAGCGCGTAGCTCGTGCCGCCGACGTGGAACAACGGCATGGCGACCTGGACGATCGCGTCGGGTCCGAGGTCGAAGTCCGCCATGACGTGGGACGAGTGGGCGAGCAGCGCGCGGTGGGTGAGCATCGCGCCCTTGGGGAAGCCCGTCGTGCCCGACGTGTAGAGCTGCACGAAACAGTCGTCGGGCGAACCGGCGTGGATCTCCGGATCCGGCGCTTGGGCGGCGATCCAGGCCTCGTACTCGTCGCCGTCGCCGCCCACGTGGATCACCTGCTCGACGGTCGGCAGCGAGTCACGCATCTGGGCCACCGCGGCGGCGAACTCCGGGCCGACGAACAGGATCCGGGCCTGCGCGTCGTTGATGACGTAGACGATCTCCCGGGGCGCCAGCCGGAAGTTGACCACGGCGTCGGCGGTGCCCACCCGGGCGCAGGCGAGCGTCAGCTCCAGGCAGGACGGGTGGTTGAGGTCGAGCACGGCCACCCGGTCGCCGGGGACGAGCCCGGCCGCCCGCAGGGCCGCGGCGGTCTGCCGGACCCGCCGACCCAGCTGCGCCCAGGTCCGGTCCGTCCCGCCGAACGTGAGTGCCACCGCATCGGGACGCTGGGTCTCCCAGCGTGTGATGATCGTGGTGAAGTCGCTGAGCCGGGTGGTCATACGGTCTCCTGAACTGAGATGTGGCGCAGGACACATGTCGTGGGCCCGGATGGTAACCGCGACCCGCGCTCCAGTGGGCGTTTCGCCGCGCCCGGCCCCACGTGCATCGCCCCGCCCGTTCCTGGCTACGGTTGCGGCCCTTCGGCCTGCGCCGGCCACCGACGCTCGGAGCTCCCCATGACTACTCGCCAGCGAGCCCCCCGGATGCGCGCGACCCTGCGCAGGGTCAAGGCGGGGGGTGAGCGGTTCCTCGGCGGTGTGCTGCCCGGCGCCACCGCACGGCGCCTGCACATGCGTGCCTTCGCCGACGAGTGGGCCGCGTCGAACATCGACGCCCGCCATGCCGACGGCCCGCTGTGGGTGGCACTGGGCGACTCGACCGGCCTGGGTCTGGGCGCCACCACGCGGGAGGCCGGTTACGTCGGCGTGGCCCACGAACTGCTGCGTCGCCGGGACGCCTGGCGGGTGGTCAACCTGTCGCAGTCCGGTACCGGGGTGGCCGACGTGCTGGCGCGCCAACTGCCCGCCCTCGTCGCCCTCACGGACTCCCGGCCCGCGGCGCTGGTCAGCTGCATCGTCGGCACGCAGGACGTGGCCCGCCGCACGCCCGGGCTCGACACCGCGCTGCGGTCGATGCTGGTCGCACTCCCACCCGGTGCGATCGTCGCGACGATCCCGTTGCGCGACCGGGTGGCCGACGCGCTCAACGGCGTGATCCGCGAGGAGGCCGCACGGCACGGGCTGCGCGTCGTCGAGCTCGGCGCGGTGCGAGGTGCCCCCGGCCGGGGCCGCGACGGCATCCGCCTCAACGACGTCGGTCACGCGGCGTGGGCCGCGGCGTTCGTCGCGACCGTGGACAACCCGGCGCCGAACAACGAGGAGACCCCGCCGGACGGCATCCCCACGGTGCCCGCGCACCCGGGCGAGAACGAGCCGGCCGCGGTGGTCGAACAGTAGGCCGTACCGGCGCGCGGCGCACCGTTGCGGAAGGATCCTCGCGTGGACGACCGTCAGGACCGCTCCGGCCGCGTCGTCGTCGACGGGCTCACCAAGCGGTTCGGCGCCGTGGCCGCCGTCGACGGGGTGTCGTTCTCCGTCGAGCCCGGCGCCGTCACCGGGTTCCTGGGGCCCAACGGCTCGGGCAAGACCACGACGCTGCGGATGATCCTTGGCCTGGTCGCGCCCACGACAGGCGGCTGCCGCATCAACGGGGTGCCCTTCGCCGCGCTGCGCGACCCCGCCCGGGTCGTCGGTGCGGTGCTGGAGGCGCAGGGCTTCCACCCGGCGCGAACGGCGCGTCGGCACCTGCTGGCGTGCGCGGCCGCGATCGGCGTGCCGGACGCCGCCGTCGACGTCGGCCTGGGAACGGTGGGCCTGGCCGACGTGGCCGACCGCTTCGTCGGTGGCTACTCCCTCGGGATGAAGCAACGCCTCGCCCTCGCCGTCGCCATGCTCGGCGACCCGCAGGTCCTGATCCTCGACGAACCCGCGAACGGGCTCGATCCCGAAGGGATCGCCTGGTTGCGGGCATTCCTGCGCGCGTTCGCGAGGCAGGGACGCAGCGTGCTGGTGTCGAGCCACCTGCTCGCGGAGATCGAACAGACCGCCGACCATCTCGTCGTGATCACCCGCGGCCGCTGCGTCTACCGGGGCGGGCTGGACCAACTGCGCGGCTCGCGGCGGCCGAGGGTGCTCGTGGCGTGCTCGGCGCCGGCGCGGCTCGCGCATGCGCTGGCCCTCGCCGGGATGCCGGAGGTCGACACGCTGCCCGACGGAAGGCTGGGGGTGGCGGGTGGCGACGCCGTCCGTGTCGGGGACACCGCGCTGGCGGCAGGCGTCGCGATCTACGGGCTCGCCGACGAGCGGATCGATCTCGAACAGCTGTTCTTCCAGCTCACGAGCGGCCGGTGGGGGCCGTGACCGGGGTCCTGCGGTCGGAGTTCCGCAAGATGTTCTCGACGAGGCTGTGGTGGGGCCTGCTGATTCCGGTCGCGGTGCTCTCGGGGCTGCTCAACCTGTTCGGCGGGCTGTTCACCGGGGCGTTCGCGACGCTGTCGGCCGGGGACACGCCTCCGCTGCTGCTCGGCTCGCTGGCCTACTCGCTGTCCTTGACCACGGTGTTCGCCGCGGTGCACGGCATCGTGGCGTCGGCGGGGGAGTTCCGGCACCGCACCGTCACGACCACCTATCTGACGGCGCGAAGCCGCGGCCGGGTGCTGCTGGCCAAGGCGGCGGCCGGTGCCGTGATGGGCGCGCTGTTCGCCGGGGCCGCGGTGTCCACCGGGGTGCTGGGTGGGCTGGCCGGGTCGGCGGCCGTGCCACCCGTCGGTGCGCTGCTGTCGGTCACCGCCGTCGGCCTGGCCGTCGTGGCGCTGTGGGGGGCGCTGGGCGCGGCGCTCGGCGTCGCGATCGGCAACCAGGTGGCGGCGCTGGTCGTGACGCTCGCCTACATGCTGGTGGTCGAGTTGCTGGTCTCGGTGCTGCTGACCGGCGCCGACCCGGCGCCCTTCGCGCAGTTCGCCGCGTACCTGCCGGTCAATTCCGGTGACGTCGCGCTCTACGGCATCCCGGCCGACGTCCTCGCGGGCCCGGTGGCGGGCCCCGCCGTCGTCGAGCTCCTCGCGGGTGTGAGCGCGCCCCCGCCGTGGTGGGCCGCACTGATCGTCCTGGCGGCGTGGACGGCCGCGACCGCCGTGATCGGCTGGTTCGTGGGCGCCCGCCGCGACGTCACCTGAACCTGCTGTGCGGAAACCCCGCGTCCCTGTGGGGGTGCGGCGCCGCGTTCGGCGGGTCGGCTGTCAGGGGTGCGGCATACCGTGGTGGTGTGCCCGCTCTCCCCGCCGACTCCGTACCCGTGCCCGTCCCCGCCCCCGGTTGGATCCGCCGCGTCACCGGGGAGTGTCTGCGCCATCGCGGCGTGGCGATCACCGCACTGGTGTCCTCCGCGGTCGGGGTGAGCCTGGAGGCCGTCGGGCCGCTTCTCACCCGGGTGGCCGTGGACGACGCTGTCGCCGGCTCCACGGCGGCGCTCGGCGGCATCGTGACGGCGTTGCTGGCGCTGGCGGTGGTCCGATTCGGTGCGTCGTTCGCGCGCCGATACCTGGCCGGGCGCCTCGCCCTGAACGTCCAGCACGACCTGCGCCGCCAGGTGTTCGCCGCCGTGCAGCGTCTCGACGGGGAGCGTCAGGACGCTCTGCGCACCGGTCAGGTCGTCTCCCGCGCGATCACCGACCTGCAGCTCCTGCAGATGCTGCTGTCGATGGTGCCGCTGGCGCTGGGCACGGTCGTGCTCGTCGTCGCCTCCGTCGCGGCCATGCTGTGGCTCTCCCCGTTGCTGACGCTCGTCGCGCTCGTGCTGCTCCCGGCGGCCGGGTGGATCACGCTCCAGGCGCGCAGGTCGTTGTTCCCCGCCACCTGGTCGGCCCAGCAGCGGGCCGCCGACATCGCCCAGCAGGTGGAGGAGACGGTCACCGGCGTGCGGGTGGTGAAGGGCTTCGGGCAGGAGGCTCGCGAGGTCGCCGCGCTCGAGCGGGGTGCCCGGCGGCTCTACGCCGAGCGTATGCGGGCGGCCCGGCTCACCGCCCGCCTCAACCCGACGCTGCTCACGTTGCCCACGCTCGGGCAGGTCGGCGTGATCGGGTTCGGCGGTTATCTGGCGCTCACGGGGTCGATCACTCTCGGCACCTTCCTGGCGTTCACCACCTACGTCGCCGGCCTGGTCGGTCCGGCGCGGCTGGTCGGCGCGGTGGTGGTCAGCGCGCAGCTCGCCCGGGCCGGTGTCGAGCGCGTCTACGACCTGGTCGACTCCCAGCCCGACGTCGTCGATCCGGTCTCGCCCGCC
>Ga0105049_10001369_pt1 | contig 28729 bp, 22 predicted proteins | sample MAT06_FD_78087 | JGI IMG/M metagenome (GOLD analysis project Ga0105049, IMG submission 78087) | Freshwater microbial communities from Lake Fryxell liftoff mats and glacier meltwater in Antarctica - MAT-06 | ecosystem: Environmental > Aquatic > Freshwater > Ice > Liftoff microbial mat | place... | reverse complement strand
GCAATGCCCCATCCTGCCCTTGAGTATTCACCATAACCGATTGCTGGCCAGCATCGACATCCAAAAGGGCAATGTGATGAAGCTGATGGAAACGCTGAAGAAAACCGGTGCGGCAATGCTGTGCCACCGGGCGATCTATTTCGCCATCGGTGCGGTGCATCTGGCGGGATACTATGGTGCCGATCATGATCTGGTCGATCCAGTGGTTGTCGCTCTGTACTGGCTGTTGTGCCGGGGCAAGTGAAGTGCGGGGGCGTTCATCGGGGTGAACGTCCCCACCCTATTCGCATCCTGCAACCCGTCAACCCCGGCTCAGTTCATCGGGGCGCCGCCCTCGGCCTTCCTACGCGCCACATACTCCGCCAACCCTTCCGCAATCCCCGCATCCAAAGGCGGTTGCTCATAGTCCCCCAGCATCTGCTTCCAGATCGCGTTGGCCCGTTCCCGCGCCATCACGCTGCCCTTTTCCAGCCATTGGCCGTGGTTGTCCCAGTTCGACAGCAGCGGCGCATAGAAGGCCGAGCGGTAGCGGCTCATGGTATGCTCCGTGCCAAAGAAATGCCCGCCCGGCCCGACATCGCGGATGGCGTCAAGCGCCAGCGTCGCCTCATCCACCACAATGGGGCGGAAATACTCTGCCATCATCGCCAGCATCTCGGCATCGAGGATCAGCTTTTCGAAGCTGGCGGTCAGCCCGCCGTGCATCCAGCCTGCGGCATGTTCGACCAGATGCGCCCCGCCCATCAGCGCGCCCCACAGCGACATCTGGCTCTCGTAAGCCGCCTGGGCGTCGACATCGTTGGCCGCCGTGACGTTGGAGGAGCGGAACGGCACCCCGATCAGCCGCGCCAACTGCCCCGAGGCCTGCGCCGCCTTGGCATATTCCGGTGTGCCGAATGCGGGCGCACCCGAGCGCATATCGACGTTGGAGGTGAAGCCGCCATACATCACCGGCACCCCGGGGCGAACGATCTGGGTGAGCACAATCCCCGCCATCGCCTCGGCATGTTGCTGCACCAGCGCACCCGCCAGCGTCACCGGGCTCATCGCGCCGGCCAGGGTAAAGGGGGTGATGACCAGCACCTGCCCATGGCTGGCCAATGCAATCAGCCCCTCGGCCATCGGGATATCCAGTTGCAGCGGCGAATTGGTGTTGATGATGCCCAGAAGTGCGGGGCGATCAACCAGCCCCCGGGCATCGGTGCCCAGGGCAATCGCCGCCATCTCGATGCCGTCCATGGTGCGGGCATGGCCCAGCGACTGGGTTTGCCAGTTCTTGTCGAGGAGGGTGATCTGGGCCTGATATATATCGAGATGGCGGGTATTGGCAGGCAGGTCCAGCGGTTCAAACGGCCCGCCGCCTTCCTGATGCAGCACGTTCAGCGACTGGATCAGCCGCAGGTAGTCGCACATTTCGCTGAAGGTGCCGTTGCGTTTGCCGCGGTCATTGTCCATCACATAGGCCGGGCCGCCGACCGAGGCGAACACCACATCAGTGCCGCCAAACCGCAGATTGCGCGCCGGGTTGCGGGCTTCGAGGGTAAAGCGCGGCGGCACGGTTTTCAGATGCGCCACCACCATCGCAGGGTCGAAAAACACCATGTCGCCCGCAACCCGCGCGCCCGCCCCGGCATAAAGCGCCCGCGCCGGGGCGCTGAGCACGCGAAAGCCGATCTCGGCCAATACCCGGAAAGCCGCATGGTGGATCGCCGTCACATGATCGGCGCTCAACACCGCGGTCGGTTCATAGGGGCGCGAGGGCTGGCCCCATGGCGGCTGGCTCAACCCGCCGGTGGTGCGCGGCGCGCGGTGGCCGCGGCGTTTGGGCCCGGTGTCAGTCATCCGCTGGCCGGGGCAAAATCGCGCGGGGCAAAGGGTGCGTCGCGGCGGATCAGCGGGGCTGGCGCTGCCAGTTCACGGGCAGTCTTGTGGCCCTGATAGATGGCATGGGCGATGGCACCGGGGGCATTGGCATCGCCGGTCAGATGCAGGGATGGGTGACCTTTGGCGGCAAGCGCGTCATAGAGCGTGCTGCCCCCCAGCCGTTGCCCCACCACCACCAGCGAGCGCGCCGCGATCTGCCGGGCCTCGCCGGTGAAGATCTGCGCCAGTTGCAGGGTGTCGCCGTCAAAGCCGGTAACAATCTCCAGCGTGCGCAGGGCGATGCCGCGCCGCGCCAGCGCCTGATGGATCAGGGGTTGTTCATTGGTCATGAAGCTCCAGGCCGAAGCGGAACCCGCTGTGGTGATATAGGTCACGGCCAGACCCTGCTCCGCCAGATGTTCGGCAATCGCGGAGCCGGCAAAGTAATTGTCGAAATCGAACAGGGCAACCGGCCCCTCCGGCACCAGACCCGCCGCCAGATCATCGGGGGTGTAGATGCGGGGTGCGTCAATGGGCGCTGTCGGCAGTTCATTGGCACCACAGAGCGCGGCGAGCCAGCGCGAACCGGTCGCCACCACCACATGGCCAGCGCCGAATTCCACCACATCGGCAGCACTCAGATCGCTTTCGGGGAACAGCGTCACGTTCGGCAACTGGCGCAATTGGCCCAGCCGGTAATCCGCCACGCGAAACCATTCGCGCAGTCCGGGCAGGCTGGTTTCCCAGAGCAGCCGCCCGCCAAACTCGCGCCGCTTGTCGGCCAATGCCACGTCAAAGCCGCGCCGCGCCAGCGTCAGTGCCGCCTCCAGCCCGGCGGGACCGCCTCCCACCACCAGCACCGCGCCCTTGCCATCCTGTGCCACCCGTTCCGGGTGCCAGCCGCGCCGCCATTCCTCGCCTGCCGTCGGGTTCTGGGTGCAGCGGACCCAAACGCCGTCATGCCACGACGAAATGCAGATGTTGCAGCCGATACATTCGCGGATGTCGCCCTCGCGCCCCGCATCAATCTTGGCGGGCAGGAACGGGTCGGCAATCGAGGGCCGCGCCCCGCCGATGAAATCCAGCACCCCGCTTTTCACCATCCGCACCATCGTATCGGGCGAGGTGAAGCGGCCAACGCCGACCACCGGCTTGTCGGTCAGGCTTTTCACGAAATCCACCACCGGCTCATGGCTGCCCTCAGCCGTGAAGCGGCTGGCGGCGCAATCGGTGGCGGAATAGTCCATCTTCACATCGAACAGGTCGGGGGCGTCGCGGAGCAGGGCGATCACTTCATGCCCCTCCGATGGCGCAATCTCGGATGGCCTTGCCCGCAGTTCCTGCATCGACAGGCGCAGCGCCACGGCGCAGCGGCCATGGGTCGCCTCGCGCACCGCATCAATCAGTTCGGCCACCAGCCGCACCCGGTTGGCGACCGGGCCGCCATAGGCATCGCTGCGGTGGTTATATTCGGGCAGAAGGAACTGATAGGGCAGATAGCCCATCCCGGCATAGACATACAGAATATCGAACCCCGCCTGTTCCGCCCGCACCGCCGCGTCGCCGTGCCAGCGGATCAGGTCGCGAATATCGGCAGCATCCATGATCCGGGGCCGCGCCTGCGACATGAAGCCGACATGGGTGGCCATCCACGGCACACCCGAGGGGGACAGCGGCGCGATCCGGCTGGTGCGGTTCATCGCTGCCGCCCCGCCGTGCCACAGTTCCACCCCCGCCAAAGCGCCATGTTCATGGACGGCATCGGTCATCAGCGCGTGCGAGCGCACATCCGCTTCATCCCACAGGGTGGCGCAGGGAAACGGGCTGTCATCCGAGCTTTGATCGACCGAACAGGCACCCGTACAGACCACACCCCAGCCGCCCTCTGCCTTCATGCCACGAAAGGCGGCGCGGACATGGGGGGCGGCATTGGTCATGCCAGAGGCATGCGGCACCTGAAAAAACCGGTTCTTCGCGGTTTTCGGCCCGACCCGCACCGGCTCGAACAGGATGTCGTAGCGGGGGTTGCGGGGCATCGGCGATCCTTGTTGAATGAACGTATCATAAGCGGGGCCATGTCGCCCGGTCAAGCGCCGCTGCAAAATCAGTTGCCAGACTGCCCGCCTTAGTCATACCGTTGTTCAACAAGCCAGCCCAAACGTCCCGGGGAGAGGCGATGCCAGCACCAGAGCCCGCCACACGCACCGATTTTCCTTATCCGGTCACGGTGATCGAAAACCTGTTCATCCCGATGCCGGATGGCACACGGCTGGCGGCCAAGGTCTGGCTGCCGCAGGGCGCGGGCAAGGTGCCCGCGGTGCTGGAATATATCCCCTATCGCAAGCGTGACGGCACCCGCAGCCGCGATCAGGGGCTGCACATGTATTTCGCGGCCCACGGCTACGCCGCCATAAGGCTGGATATTCGCGGCAGCGGCGACAGCGAGGGGCTGATCGAGGACGAATATACCGTGCAAGAGCAGCTTGATGGCTGCGATGCCATCGCATGGCTGGCAGCGCAGGACTGGTGCGACGGCCAGGTGGCGATGATCGGCATCAGCTGGGGCGGCTTCAACGGCTTGCAGATCGCCGCGCGCCAGCCCCCGGCGCTGAAATGCATCATCACGGTTGGTTCGACAGATGACCGCTATGCCACCGATATCCACTGGGTCGGCGGTTGCCTGTCAAAGGACAATTTCGACTGGTCCGCCACGATGTTCGCCCATAATGACCTGCCGCCCGATCCGGCGATTGTCGGTGATAGGTGGCGCGCCATGTGGCAGGCGCGGATCGCGGCCAACCGGCCATGGATCATCGACTGGTTGAAGCATCAGCGCCGCGATGCCTATTGGAAGCAGGGCTCGGTCTGCGAGGATTTCTCGGCGATCAGAATCCCGGTCTATGCCGTCAACGGCTGGGCCGACAATTATTCCGAAAGCATCCCGCGCCTGCTGGCGGGGCTGGCGGGGCCACGGCTGGGGCTGATCGGGCCATGGGCACATTCCTACCCGCATGATCCCACGGTTGCCCCCGCGATCGGCTGGCTGCAGGAGGCGGTGCGCTGGTTCGACCATTGGATGAAAGGTCACGACACCGGCATGATGGCGGAACCGATGTACCGGGTCTGGATGCAGGACTGGGTGCCGCCGCAGACCTGCTACCACGACCGCCCGGGCCGCTGGGTGGCCGAACCGCGCTGGCCCTCGCCCCATATCGAATGGCGCAAGCTGCATCTGAACCACGACGGGCTTTCGGCGGTGAAGGGGGCAGAGCGCCCCGCCCCGATCTGCTCGCCGCTGTGGGTCGGCCAAGCGGCGGGCGAGGTCGGGCGCTACGGCGACGAGGCCGAATGGGCCACCGATCAGCGCGAGGATGATGGCGGATCGCTGGTGTTCCTGACCGAACCACTGGCGGAAAAGCTGGAGATACTGGGGGCACCCTTGGTGCATCTGCGGTTTTCCTCCGACAAGCCGCAGGCTTTGGTTTGCGCCCGGCTGAACGATGTTGCCCCCGATGGCCGCTCTACCCGGGTGACGGTCGGGCTGTTGAACCTGACCCACCGCGACAGTCACGAACATGCCAAACCGCTGGTGCCCGGCGAAGTGACCACAGCCACGGTGGAGCTGGATGATATCGCCCACTCTTTCCCCGCAGGTCACCGCATTGCCCTGTCACTGTCCACCAGCTATTGGCCGATTGCCTGGCCCTCACCCGAACTGGCGACGCTGAGCGTGACCACAGGGACCAGCCATCTGGACCTGCCGGTCCGCGCGCCGCGCCCCGAAGATGCGATGCTGCGCCCCTTTGGCCCGCCCGAGGCTGCGCCGCAAACACCGACGACCGATCACCCGGTCACCCAGCCCAAACCGCGCCGGGTGACGCGAGATCTGTTGTCGGGCCGGATGCAGGTCGATTTCCCGCGCTGGACCTATGCCAAGGAAATGCCCGACATCGGCCAGATCCATCGCGGTCAGGGCTCGGTGAGCCATGAGATCATCGACGGCGACCCGTTGTCGGCCAGATTGACCACCCACTACCGGGTGGAAATCCAGCGCCCAGATACCACCATCACCCACGAAAGCCACGGCACGCTCAGCTGCGACGCCACCCATTTCATCGTGGAAATGCAGCTGGATGTCGGCGAGAACGGCCAAAGCCTGTTCAAGCGGTCATGGCACGAAAGGATCCCGCGTGACATGGTGTAGCGCAGGGGCCAAGGGGCGACACAGCCGATGCTGACCTATGCCATCAAGCGGATTGGTCTGGCGCTGCTGATCCTGTTCACAGTGATGCTGGCGATGTTTGCGATGGTGTTTCTGGTGCCGGGCGACCCGGCCTCGATTGCGCTTGGCCCCCGCGCCACCCCGGAACTCAAGGCGCTGCTGGTCGAACGGATGGGGCTCGACAAGCCGGTGCTGGTGCAGATCTGGAACTTCTTCGTTAATGCCGCGACCGGCAATCTGGGCTTTGATGTCTGGTCGAAACGCCCGGTGACCGAGGTGATATGGGAGGTGTTTCCCAACACCCTGCTGCTCGGCGTGGTGTCGCTGGGCTGGGCTCTGATAGGGGGCATTGGCCTTGGCTGCATCGCCGTGGTCTGGCGCGGCACGGTTGTCGACCGGGTGCTGGGGGTGCTGTCGGTGAGCATGATTTCGGTGCCTTCGTTCGTTATCGCGCTGTATTCGCTGCTGATCTTTGCCGTCTGGCTGGGCTGGCTGCCCGCCATCGGCGATGGCGAGGAAGGCGACTGGGGCAGTCAGGCGCGGGCTTTGATCTTGCCGTCGTTTTCCATCGGCATCACCTGGGTCGGCTATCTGGCGCGGCTGGTGCGGGCCTCGATGCTGGAGGTGATGGGGGCCAACCATATCCGCACCGCCCGCGCTTACGGCTTGCCCGAACGGGTGGTGGTGCTGCGCTATGCCTTGCGGCTGGCGATCATTCCCACCATCGCCATCATCGCCGTCGGCCTTGGCAGCATCCTGTCGAGCGCCGTATTCGTGGAGCAGGTGTTTTCCCGCCCCGGAATCGGCACCCTGATCACCAGCGCGGTGCAAAAGCGCAACTACCCGGTGGTGATGGGCACCGTGCTGTTCATGACGGCGTTTTATCTGATCGTCGTCACCGCCGCCGATCTGCTGATCGCCAAGCTGGACCCGAGGGTGCGCGATGTCCTTCGTGGCTGAACTGACTGAGGCTGAGCCATCACCGCCCCGCGGGCCATCGGCGCTGCGGGCGCTGCTGGCGGACCCGATGGGGCTGTTCGGCCTGATCGTGGTGGCGGGATTTCTGGCGATGGCGCTGCTCGCACCCTGGGTGGCGCCCTATGATCCGGTCAAGATCGACGTGATGCACAAGTTTCTGCCCCCCACTCTGGCCCACTGGGCCGGTACCGATCAGCTGGGCCGCGATACGCTGTCGCGCATCATCTGGGGGGCGCGCACCGCGCTGTCCATCGCTTTGCTGGCCACCGGCATGGCCGGAGTGGTGGGGTTGCTCTTGGGGATGGTGGCGGGCTTCGGGCCGCGCTGGCTGGACGGGGTGCTGGTGCTGCTGTTCGACTCGCTGTCGTCGCTGCCGATGATCCTGTTTGCCCTTGCCGTCATCACCGTGATCGGCCCCGGCACCGGCACGCTGATCCTTGTGGTGGTGCTGATCTCGATCCCCGGCTATGCGCGGCTGATCCGGGCGCAGACTTTGGCGCTGAAAGGGGCCGATTACATTCTGGCCGAACGCGCCATGGGGGCTTCGGCGGCGCGGATCATTCTGGCGCATCTGATGCCGAATGTGGTCGGGCCGCTGGTGATCGTGGTCAGCATGGATATTCCGGTCGTCATCATGCTGGAAGCCGGCCTCAGCTATCTGAACCTCGGGGTGCGGCCACCGACGCCGTCATGGGGCAATATCCTGTATGACGGCTATACCTCGCTCCGCTCCTCGCCCACCATCGTGATTGCCGCCGGGGTGCCGCTGGTGCTGTCAACCCTGGGCTTCACCTTTCTGGGCGAGGGGCTGCGTGATGCCTTGGACCCGACATTGCAGGTCAGGGTGCGGCGATGAGTGGTGGGTTGCTGGAGGTTGAGGCGCTGTCTGTTGCCTATCAGCGTGGCCCCGGCCCGGCGGTGGAGGCTTTGCGCGGCGTCAGCCTGTCGGCGCAGACGGGGGAAGTGGTGGGAATCGTTGGCGAAAGCGGCTCGGGCAAATCCACCCTTGCCGCCGCGCTGATCGGCCTGATGGCACCGGCGGCGCAGGTGACCGGCGGCAGCATCCGGCTGCGCGGCATGGATCTGGCCGACCTGAGCGCCGATCAGATGCGGGCGCTGCGGGGCCGAGAGATTGCGATGGTGTTTCAGGACCCCATGACCAGTTTCAATCCGGTGATCCCGCTGGGCCAGCAATTGGTGGATTATCAGCACAACCTGCAAGGTCCGTCGCGGGCGCAAAAGCGGCAGCGCGCGGTGGCGATGCTGGCGCGGGTCGGCATATCCGATGCCGTGGCCTGCATGGGTCGCTTTCCCCACGAACTTTCCGGCGGCATGCGCCAGCGCGCCGCCGTGGCCGCAGCGCTGCTGATGACGCCCTCGGTATTGGTGGCGGATGAGCCGACCACGGCGCTGGATGTGACGATGGAGGCGCAGGTGCTGCATCTGCTGCGCGAACTCCGCCGCGATTATCACGGCGCGATCATCGTGGTGACGCATCATCTGGGCGTCATCGGCGAGCTGTGTGACCGGGTCTATGTGATGTATGCCGGGCAGGTGGTGGAACAGGCGTTGGTCGATGATATCTACCACGCGCCGCGCCATCCCTATACTGCCGCGCTGATCGCCTGCGATCCTGGCAGCCTGGCCCGCCTGACCCCGGTTCTGCCCACCATCCCCGGCCGCCCCCCCGATCTGGCACCGCCCCCCAAGGGCTGCGCCTTTGCGCCGCGTTGCGGGTTGGCGATGGACCTGTGCCGCACCACGCCACCGCCAAGGGTGCAGGTTTCGCCGACCCAATCGGCGCTGTGCCACCGGGTACAGGGATGAGCGCGCTGTTTGCCCTTCAGGGGGTGAGCGTCGATCTGCCGCTGGCCTCCGGCCTTGCGGCGCTGCTGCCCGGCGGTGGGCCACGGCTGAACCTTCTGGAGGATATCTCGCTGGAGATCGGCAGCAGCGAGATTGTCGGGCTGGTTGGCGAAAGCGGTTCCGGCAAAACCACCCTTGCACGGGCGATGCTGGGGCTGACGCCCATTTCGGGCGGCACCATGCAGTTTCAGGGCAAGGCTGTGGGGCCAAGGGGCAGTTTTACAGCCTTGCGCCGCCATGCCGCGATGGCGTTTCAGGATCCGGTCGCATCGCTCAGCCCGCGCATGCGGGTTGGCGCGCTGCTGACCGAACCCTATGCCATTCACGCCATCCCCAAGGCCGAGCGGCGGTCTGCCGCCGATCTGCTGGCCGAGGTTGGCCTGTCGGCGCAACTGGCATCGCGCTATCCCGGCGAACTGTCGGGCGGGCAGGCGCGGCGGGTTTGTGTGGCGCGGGCACTGGCGCTGCAACCCGCATTGATGGTGGCGGATGAACCGACGGCGGGGCTGGATGTGTCGGTGCAGGGCGAGGTCTTGAACCTGATGACCGGGCTGCGCGCCAGCCTTGGCCTCAGCCTGCTGATCATCAGCCACAATCTGGCGATGCTGCGCCATGTCAGTGACCGCATCGCCATCCTGTATCTGGGCCGCATGGTGGAACAGGGGCCGACCGCTGCGGTATTTGCCGCCCCCCTGCACCCCTACACCCGCTCGCTGATCGCATCCGAGCCGCAGCCCGATCCCCGCCGCCGCCGCGCCGATCTGGCGATCAGGGGGGAAATCCCCTCGGTGCTGCAGCGGCCCAAGGGCTGCGTGTTTCACACCCGCTGCCCGATCGCCGCCGATTTCTGTGCCACTACCAAACCCGAAATGCGCCAGCTTGCCCCGGGCCGCCTTGTCCGCTGCCATCTGGCGCAATTGACCTGACCCCGAAACCCGAACGATGGAGACCGAAATGGACTGGAAGACCGACCGTCGCGGCCTGCTGAAGGCTGCTGGTGCCACATTCGCCACGCTAGCCGCCGCCCCCGGCATCGCATGGTCCGCCGAAGGCGATACCCTGCGCATCCGGGTTTCATCGGATTTTCAGGTGCTCGACCCGTTCGGCATCATTGGCGAGCTTGATGACATCATCCCGCGCTGCTGTCTGGTGACGCTGGTTCGGGTCGGCGACCTGCGCGAGGGCAACCCGCTGACCAATCATGCCGCCGAAAAGATCAACTGGATCGCCCCCAACCAGATCGCCTTTACCCTGCGCAAGGGGCTGCAATGGACCGGCGGCTTTGGCCCGGTGACAGCGGCGGATGTGAAGTTCTCGTTTGAACGGATTGCCGGGTCAGCGTCTGCCTGGGCCTATCAGTTCGAGAAACTTGATCATGTCGAGGTGATTGATGACCTGAGCGGCGTGATCCATCTGACCGACGCCTTTGCCCCCTTCATGGTGATCGCGCTGCCCTATTACGGCGGACATATCCTGTGCAAGGCGGCGGTAGAGGCGGCGGGGGGCAGCTTTACCACCGAATTCCCGGCGCAATGCGGCCCCTATCTGTTCGACAGTTGGGAGCAGAACCAGAAAATCACCCTGAAGGCCAACCCGGACTGGAGCGGTGACAAGCCAGACTTTGCCACGGTGGAATTCTACATCGTCACCGACGATCAGTCGGCGCTGCTGGCCTATGAGGCCGACGCCTTTGATTTCACAAGGGTTGCCGCCAGCGCCCTGCGTTCTGTGCGCGACAACAAACCCGGTGGTGCCACCCTGATCGAGGCACCATCAACCCGCTATGCCTGGCTGACGATCAACATGAACGCCGAACCGCTGAAAGACCTGCGGGTGCGGCAGGCCATTCAATATGCCTATGATGGCGATGCGGTGCTGCAGGGCGCGTTTGACGGCGCGGTGCCGCGCTCTGCCGGGGTGATCCAACCGACCTCGCCCTTTGCCCGGCCCGCCAATATCATCGCCACGCGTGACGTGGCCAAGGCGCAGGCACTGCTGACTGAGGCCGGAGCCGAAGGGCTGACCCTGCAACTGATCGCCCTGACCGACAGCACCTCGCAAACCATCGCCCAGATCATTCAGGCCAGCTTGGGTGAGGCCGGGATCACGGTGGAAATCCAGCCGACCGAAGATGCGGCCTATTGGGCGGTGGGCGACAGGACCCAGGGCGAGGGCTACAAAAGCATCGAACTGGTGCTGATGTCGTTTGCCGGTGGCATCGAGCCGACCGAAAATCTGGTGTGGTTCCGCCCCGATCAGATCGGCGTCTACAACTGGTCGTTCTTTGACAGCCCCGACTATGAGGATCTGTATCAGAAAGTGCAGATCGAGGCCGATCCGGCGAAGCGCACGGTCATGTTCAACCAGATGGAGGATCTGATGGAGCAGTCTGGCGGCTTCATCTTCATCTGCTTCGAGCCCTATATCGCCATCCACGATGCGGGGCTTGCCCCCACCATTCTTGCCGATGGTCACCCCGACCCCACCCGGTTCCGCAAGGTCTGAACCATGGGGGACCAGCCGCAACCCGGCCCGCGCTTTCGGCGCTATTCCAGCGCCGAACGCCGGGCGATGCTGATCGACGCCGGGCTGGAATGTCTGAAACGCGGCGGGATACGGGAGTTTACCATCGACAATATCTGCGCCGCGTCCGGCGCGTCGCGCGGGCTGGTGACCCACCATTTCGGCTCGAAGGACGGGTTGCTGGCGGCGGTCTATGCCGCAATGTATGACCGCACGCTGGCGGGAATGGAACCGGCCGAGGCCGGGTCGCGCGTCGGGTTGCGCGCGGTGATAAGGGCGCTGGTCAGCCGGGAAATGCTGGGGCGCGAAGGGCTGAACGCCTGGCTGGCGCTGTGGGGCGAAGTGGCCAACAACGAACATCTGCGGGCCGAACACCGCCGACACTACGCCGCCTACCGCGCCACGCTGGCGGCAGCGATTGCCGAAGATGCGGCGGCCAAAGGACGGTTGGTCGATGCCGGGCAACTGGCCGTCACGCTGATCTCGCTGATCGACGGGCTGTGGCTGGAGCGCTGCATCGACGCCGATGCGATGAGCGAGGCGGCAGCAGAGGCGGCCTGCCTGACGCTGCTGGAGGGGTTTCTCGGGCCGCTGTCGATGGCCTGACGGGGGCACCCGCTCTCCTCTCCCACCTTGGGGAGAGGGGTCGGGGGTGAGGGGGCTGCGCCATCAAGAAACTGCGCCGAACCGGCCCGGCGGCACAGCAAGTTCCTGTCCTGGCGCGGGCCTTCCGTCAAAAGATGCGAATTTCGCGGCTTCGGCACGCCGGGTCCGCCTGTTTGCACATCGTACCAGCCATTGCCTTCGCCCCCGCCTCTCTGCATTCTGAATTCTGCGCAGAAACCGCAAGGGACAGGGCCAGATTGACGGCAGCACCAGACCCGACACCCGATCTGGACAGCCGCTGCCGCCGGTTGGTGGCAGAGCTTGGTCTGGCCGATGCAGCAGCGGTGCAGCGGGTGGTGCCGTTGACTGGCGGCGTGGCATCCGACATTGCGATGATCGACCTTGGCACGACGCGGCTCTGCGCCAAGTTTGCGCTGCCCAAACTGCGGGTGGCGGCAGACTGGTTCGCCCCGGTGCATCGCAATGCCGCCGAACATGCCTGGCTGACCTTTGCCGCGCATGTGGTGCCCGCCGCTGTGCCGCGCCTTCATGGCCGCTCTGCTGCGCTGCAGGGCTTTGCGATGGACTATCTGGAGGGGGCGGGCATCTATCTGTGGAAAACCGCGATACTGGAAGGGGCAACCGGGTGCGGCGAAGCGGCGGCGGTGGGCGATGTGCTGGGGCGCATACACGCTGCGTCGGCGGCGGCGGGGTTTGACCCCGGCCCTTTTCGCAACCGCGATGATTTCCGCGCCTTGCGGCTGGAGCCTTATCTGAGTTTCACCGCCAGCCGCCACCCTGATCTGGCAGCACAGATCGGCGCGCTGGAACAGATGCTGTATCGGGCGGACCGCGTTCTGGTGCATGGCGATGTCAGCCCGAAGAACATCCTGATCCGGGATGGCGCGCCGGTGCTGCTGGATGCCGAGTGCGCCACCATGGGCGATGCCTCGTTCGATCCGGCGTTTTGCCTGAACCATCTGGTGCTGAAGGCCATTCACCTGCCGCAAAGCCGGTCGGCGCTGCTGGCGGCGGCGGTGGATTTCTGGGGTGCCTATCGCCGCCATGCCCTGTGGGAGGATGCAACGGCGCTGGAGGCGCGGGTCGCGGCGTTGTTGCCCGCACTGATGCTGGCGCGGGTCGATGGCAAATCGCCGGTGGAATATCTGCAGGAACTGCAGCGGGCACAGGTGCGGGACGTGGCGCGCAGGCTGATCGTGGCGCCTGCGGCGACCCTGTCCGAAACGATGGCCACGATTGCCCGAGGATTGAGCCGATGACCCCAGCGACCATCACCGCCATTCATGGCCGCCGGGTCTGGGATTCGCGCGGCAACCCGACGGTGGAGGCCGAAGTTACGCTGGCAGGCGGTGCAAAGGGCCGGGCGATTGCGCCTGCCGGGGCGTCTCGCGGCAGCCGCGAGGCGCTGGACCTGCGGGATGGCGGCACAAATCTGCGCGGGCTTGGGGTGGCGGCGGCGCTGGCCAACCTGAATGGCCCACTGGCGGCGGCGCTGATGGGGAGGGAGGTTGGCGATCAGGCGGGGATTGATGCCGCACTTCTGGCGCTGGACCCGTCGCCGCTGAAAGCCGTGATGGGAGGCAACGCGATGGTGGCGCTGTCGCTGGCCTGTCTGCATGCCGCAGCGGCGGCAGGGGGGCTGCCGCTTTGGGCGCATATCGCGGGACACTACGATTTTGCTCCGTCGGTTCCCTTGCCCGAGATTCAGATTTTCGGTGGCGGCGCCCACGCTGGCCGCCGTGTCGATGTGCAGGATTTCATGGTGATGGTGCCCGGTGCCGCCAGCTTTGCCGAAGCGCTGGAAGTGACGGCAGAAATTTATGCCGCCGCCGGTGATCTGATGAAAACCGCAGGCAAGCTGGCCGGGGTCGCGGATGAAGGCGGCTGGTGGCCGATGTTCGACCATACCGAACAGGCGCTGGACACCCTGACCCATGCCATTGAAAAAGCAGGGGAAAAGCCGGGAGACCGGGTGGTGATCTCACTCGATATCGCGGCGTCGGAGTTTGGCCGGGGCGGGCGCTACCGGTTGGCGCATGAGGGGCGCGATCTGGACAGCGGGCAGATGATCGACCTGCTGGCTGGCTGGATCCGCGCCTATCCGATAGCCTCGGTTGAAGATCCGCTGGCCGAGGATGATACGGCGGGGCTGGTATCCTTTACCGCCCGGTTTGGCGGGCAATTGCAGATCATCGGCGATGATTGTCTGGTGACCAACGCGGGCCTGATCGAGCAACTGGCGGCGGCGGGTGCCTGCAATGCCGCCCTCATCAAGGTCAATCAGGCCGGGACGGTCAGCGAAGCGGTGCAGGCGTTCAGGGCCGCCGAAGGCGCCGCTTGGCGCACCGTCGTGTCGGCACGGTCAGGCGAAAGCGAGGATACCTCGATCAGCCATCTGGCGGTCGGGCTGGGGGCCGGGCAGCTGAAGGTCGGGTCGTTCGCCCGGTCGGAACGGATGGCCAAATGGAACGAATGCCTGCGCGTCGCCGAAGCCTTGCCGGTGGGGGTCTTTGTCGGCGGCGCGCCGCTGGCGGCGACATGGTGGGGCAGACAACAACAGGAAAAGGGATGAGACGATGACCAAAGGCAGACTGACGGGGCGGGTGGCAGTGGTGACGGCGGCGGGGCAGGGGATCGGCCGCGCGGTGGCGGAACGGCTGGTGGCCGACGGGGCACAGGTGCATGCCAGCGATCTGAACCCGGCGCTGCTGGCATCACTGCAGGGGGCCGAAACTGCGGCGCTGGATGCCACCGACCACGCGGCGGTTCACAGCTATTTCGCCGGGTTCGGGCAGATCGACATTCTGGTTCATGCCGTGGGCTATGTGCATCACGGCTCCATCGAGGAATGCGCCCCCGAGGATTGGCGACGCTCGATGAGCATCACGCTGGACAGCGCCTACAACGTGCTGGGAGCGGCGGTGGGCCATATGAAGGCGGCGGGCGGATCAATAATCACCATCGGCTCCATCGCCTCATCGACCAAGGGGTTTGCCAAACGTGCCGCTTATGGCGCAGCCAAGGGCGGGGTGATCGCGCTGACCAAAGCAATGGCGGCGGATTACCTGTCCGACCGCATCCGCTGCAATTGCGTCTGCCCCGGCACCGTCGATTCGCCGTCGCTGCGCGGGCGGATCGACGATCTGGCCAAGACCATGGGCGACCACGACAAGGCGCACCGGTTCTTTCTGGACCGCCAGCCCGCCGGGCGGTTTGGCCAGCCCGAGGAGATTGCGGGGCTGGTGGCCTTTCTCGCCTCGGATGACGGGGCCTTCATGACCGGGCAGGTGGTGAACATCGACGGTGGCATCACGATCTGAAAAGGTAGTTTTGCGGTGAGGCCGGGGGCTGCCCCCGGAGCCCCGGGATATTTCTGGACAGAAAATGAAAAAGAGCGTTCAGGGGATCGGCGGGTGCAGGGCGGCCAGGCGCGCGCAGGCCCAAACGGCGGCGTCAGCGACAGTGGGGTCGGGGTCGGAGGTGAGGGCGCGGGCTGTGACGAGCAGGCTGGGGTCGGCGGAATTGCCGATGGCATAGAGCACATTGCGCACAAAGCGGTTGCGGCCGATACGTTTGATGGGGCTTTTGCTGAACAGTGCGCGAAAGGCGGCATCATCCAGCCGGGCCAGGTCGGCAAGACGGGGCGGCTCTGCCATGCGGGCGGCGTATTTCTGTTCTGATGCGGCAGCGGCGAATTTGTTCCACGGGCAGATGGCAAGGCAATCGTCGCAACCATAGATGCGGTTGCCCATCAGCGGGCGTAGCGCCGGATCGACCGGGCCGGGATGTTCGATGGTCAGATATGAAATGCAGCGCCGGGCATCAAGCTGATAGGGGGCGGGGAAGGCTTTGGTCGGGCAGATGTCAAGGCAGGCGGTGCAGGTGCCGCAATGGCTGACCTCTGGCGGGTCGGGCGGCAGCGACAAGGTGGTGAAGATCGCGCCGAGAAAGAACCAGTTGCCCAGTTCGCGCGACAAGAGGTTGGTATGTTTGCCCTGCCACCCCAGCCCCGCCGCCTGGGCCAGCGGCTTTTCCATCACCGGGGCGGTATCGACGAACACCTTGATCTCACACCCGCTTTCCGCCACCAGCCAGCGCCCCAGCCGCTTCAGCCGCGCCTTGACCACATCGTGATAATCGTCGCCCTGGGCATAGACCGATATCGCCGCGCGGTCGGGCCGCTCCAGCACCGCGAAAGGGTCATGGGGCGGGGTGTAAATCTCTGCCAGCATCACCACCGATTGCGCCGCCGGCCACAAGGCCGTGGGATCACCGCGCCACGCCATCCGGTCGGCCATCCAGCCCATGGTGCCGTGGTGGCCCTGATCCACATAGGTTTGCAGCCGGGCGGCGGTTTCGGGTGCGGCACCGGGTCGGCAGATGCCGATGGCGGCGAAGCCTTCCGCCAGTGCCTGCGTTTGCAGCCTGGCTTTCAGCGCTGCGTGGTCCATCGCTTTGCCTCCGGCGATGCGAAGTCAGAAATCCAGATTGGAATAGTGCGGCGGCGGCAGGAACCCGGGAACCTGATCGGCCAGCAGCGAGCGGAACGAGGGGCGCGATTTGATCTTGGCATACCAGTCTTTTACCACCGCCGACCGGTTCCAGTCGACATCGGAAATATAGTCGAGGCAGCTGAGATGCGCCGCTGCGGCGAAATCGGCCAGCGTCATCGCGTCACCCGCCAGCCAGCGGCGCTGGTCCAGCAGCCATCCCATGTAGTCGATGTGATATTTGATCTTTTGCGACCCGCTTTTCACATTCTTGCTGTCGGGATAGCCGAGCCCCATCACCTTTTTATGCACCCGTTCGTGCAACAGCTTGGTGGTCACCTCGCTGTGGAACTTGTCATCAAACCATGCGATCAGGCGGCGGACCTCATAGCGGTCTTCGGCAGAGCGCGGCATCAGCGGCGGGGTCGGGTAAGCCTCTTCCAGATATTCGCAGATCGCCTGACTTTCGCTCATCGTCTTGCCGTCAAGTTTCATCACCGGCACTTTGCCCGCCGGATTGCGGCGCATGAATTCGGGCGACTGTTCCCAATAGCGCTCTTCGACCAGTTCGACTTCGATCTTTTTCTCGGCCAGCGTCAGCCGCACCTTGCGGCAGAACGGCGACAGCGGCATGTGAAACAGTCGGTTCATCGGCACTATTGGTCCCACGGAGCGGTGTATCCTTCATTGCAACCGGATGGCGGCAAGATCAATCCTCGAAACAGGCGGCACGGCCATCGGCGAGAATGGTTTCGGCACCATCGCGTGCCGCCGCAGCGCGTTTGCGGACAAAAGACGAGGGGTTGGCGGCATCGCGCCCCTTGGGGTCTGGCAGTACGGCGGCAAGCCGCGATGCCTGCGTGGCGGTCAGTTCGGCAGCGCTGAGGCGGAAATGGTGCTGCGCCGCCGCTTCGGCACCAAACACCCCTTCACCAAATTCGGCGACATTCAGATAGACCTCGATGATGCGCCGTTTGGACCAGACCAGTTCGACCACCGGCGTGATCACCGCCTCCATCGCCTTGCGCACCCAGCTGCGCCCCTGCCACAGAAAGACGTTCTTCACCACCTGCTGGGTCAGGGTAGAGGCTCCTCGCCCGCCGCCTTCATCCAGTGCCAGCCGGATGGCCGCCATGTCGAACCCCCAGTGCAGGCAGAAATTGGCATCTTCGGCAGCAACAACCGACCGCGCCAGTTCCGGGGCCATCGCCTCCAGCGGCACCCATTGCCGCTCTACCCCGCCAAGGCGGCGGGATTCGGCAAGGATATAGGGGTCGGTCGGCGGGTTGATGAAGGTGTAGAGCAGGATCAGAAAAAGGTACAACCCGGTGACAGCCAGCACCCCGCGTGCGACCCAACGCAGAACGCGGCGGATCAGGCCGGGTTGGGTGGCAGCCTGTGCAGCCGCCTTTGCCCCCGGTTTGGGGCCGGGGGTTGCGCCTTTGCGCGGGACGGTTTGCGCTTGCTTTGCCATATGCCCAGCAATGACGCGGCAACGCCGCCGGGGTCAAGCCGCTAAGCGCCTTTTTTCCTCAGGCCGCCACGGGCGGTTTGTCCAGCAGAGCGCGCAGGCTCGCCTCATCCGCCTTGTTCAGCGAGGTCTGCATCACCCGCCCCCTGGCGCGGAACGCCCCAAGCCGCTCCACCAGCTTTTCCGCCGCGATCTTGCGCACCAGCACGAACACCGCCGCCGTTCCCGGCTTCAGCGACTGCCCCAGTTCGCGCATGAAATCGTCATTGATCCCCGCATCGCTATAGCTGGCCGACACGGCCCCGGCACCGGCACCGATCGCCGCCCCAAGCAGCGGGTTCATGAACAAGAGCCCGACGAACATCCCCCAGAAGCCGCCGCCCACAGCTCCGACTGCGGCCAGGTTCACGGCCTGATGCAACTGCACCTTGTCGTCGGCCGAGCGGGTGACAACGACCACATCCTCCATCTCCACGAGGTACTCCTTCTGGAGCCGCACCAGTTCGGCCCGCATATCAAACGCGGTCGCCTCATCATCAAACGCCACAACGATCAGATCGGCCATGATTGCCCCCAATGGATAAAGACTGACGCATTTCTGGCACAGGCTTTCGGGCTTCGTCCCTGATGCAGATCAATCGCGGGGACGATTGATCCGGATCATTCCGCCGGCATGGCCACCGCATCCTCGCTCAGCGGAGCAGGCAGATGCTTCAGCATCTCTTTCGGGCAAACCTGCAGGAAATTCGCCCGCTCACCCGGCCATTCGGCGAGGATCGCCGCCGCCTTCAGGCTGCCGGTTTGCGCCAGATGCGCCTCGATCAGGGCTTTCATCTGCATTTCCCAATGCGGCACCGACACTGCGCAAGTCACCAGCGTTTCAAGGTTCATCAGATCTTCGGCCCGCCCGTCGGGATCATACACATAGGCCATGCCGCCGGTCATTCCCGCCCCGAAATTGGCCCCGATGGAGCCAAGGATCACCGCCACCCCGCCGGTCATGTATTCGCAACCGTTCGATCCGCAGCCCTCGATCACCACCAACGCGCCGGAATTGCGGACAGCAAACCGCTCGCCCGCGCGACCTGCGGCGAACAGATGCCCGGCGGTGGCACCATAGAGCACGGTATTGCCGATGATGGTGTTGTCTGATGCCACCAAAGGCGACGACATATGCGGGCGCACCACGATCAGGCCACCCGACAGGCCCTTGCCGACGTAATCGTTGGCATCGCCCATCACCTCCAGCTTCAACCCGCGGGTGGCAAAGGCCCCCAGTGACTGGCCGCAGGACCCGGTCAGCTTTATCGTCAGATGATCGGGCTGCAGGCTGTTGCGCATGCCGAACTTGCGCACGATGTGGCTGGAGGCGCGGGTGCCGATGGTGCGATGCGTATTGCGCACGGCATAGGAAAGCTGCATCTTTTCGCCATCCTCGAAGAAACGCGCGCCGTCCTTTACAATCTCGGCATCCAGCGTGTCGGGCACCGCGTTGCGCGGTTTGGTGCGGTCATACTTGATCTTGTGCGCGCCATCGACGGTGATCAGCAGCGGGTTCAGATCGAGGTCATCCAGATGGGCCGCGCCGCGCGAAACCTGTGTCAGCAGGTCGGCCCGCCCGATGATCTCATCAATCGAGCGTGCGCCGATGGAGGCGAGCAGTTCCCGCACCTCTTGCGCATAGAACGTGATCAGGTTCACCACCTTGTCCGCCGATCCGGTGAACTTTTGCCGCAGGGCTTCGTTCTGTGTGCAGACCCCCACAGGGCAGGTGTTGCTTTGGCACTGACGCACCATGATGCAGCCCATCGCGATCAGGGCGGCGGTGCCGATGCCGAACTCCTCCGCCCCCATCATCGCGGCGATGATGATATCGCGGCCCGTGCGCAACCCGCCATCGGTGCGCAGGGTTATCCGCTCGCGCAGATTGTTCATCGCCAGGACCTGATGCGCCTCGGTCAGGCCCATTTCCCACGGCAGGCCGGCATACTTGATGCTTGTGGCCGGGCTGGCCCCGGTGCCGCCGTTATGGCCGGAAATCAGGATCACATCAGCCTTTGCCTTGGCCACACCCGCCGCAATCGTGCCAACCCCGCTGGCGCTGACCAGCTTTACCGTCACCTTGGCGCGCGGGTTGATCTGTTTGAGGTCATAGATCAACTGCGCCAGGTCCTCGATGGAATAGATATCGTGGTGTGGCGGCGGGCTGATCAGGGTGACCCCGGGCGTGGAGTGGCGCAACCGGGCGATCAGCGCCGTCACCTTGATGCCGGGCAACTGGCCACCCTCGCCGGGCTTGGCCCCCTGCGCTACCTTGATCTCCAATTCCTCACAGGCGTTCAGGTATTCGGCGGTGACGCCAAACCGACCCGATGCGACTTGCTTGATCTTGGCTGACGGGTTGTCGCCATTGGCCTCGGGCAGGAAATGCGCCGGATCTTCGCCGCCCTCACCGCTGTCGGACTTGGCACCGATGCGGTTCATCGCCACATTCAGTGTCTTGTGCGCCTCGGGGCTCAGGGCACCCAGTGACATCCCCGGGGTGACAAAGCGTTTCCGAATGGATGTTATGGATTCGACCTCATCAATCGAAACCGCCTTGCCCAGCGGCTTGATATCCAGCAGGTCGCGCAGATGGATCGGCGGGTTGGCCCGCATCGCGGCGCTATATTGCTTCCATATGTCATAATTCGCGTGGTCACAGGCCGTTTGCAGCATATGCATGGTCTGGGCTTCCCAGGCATGTTTTTCGCCTGACCGCCGTGCCTTGTAGAAACCACCGATCGGCAGCACAGACGTCGGGCCCTTCCAACCCCTTGCATGCACCTCTTCCGCCTCCTGTTGAATCCCGGCGACACCAATGCCGGATATCCGGCTTTGCATGCCGGGGAAATATTCCGCCACCATCGCGCGCGACAGCCCCACGGCCTCGAAATTCAACCCGCCGCGATAGGAGGAAATCACCGAGATTCCCATTTTCGACATGATCTTGAGCAGTCCTGCATTGATCGCATCACGGTAGCGGCGCATCGCATCGGTCAGGCTGCCATCCACCAGCCCGCGCGACAGCCGGTCGGCAATCGAATCCTGTGCCAGATAGGCGTTGACCGTGGTAGCACCCGAGCCGATCAGCACGGCAAAGTAGTGCGGGTCGATACATTCGGCGCTGCGGACGTTTACCGAACAAAAGGTCCGCAACCCTTTGCGCGTCAGCCAGGAATGTACGGCGGATGTGCACAGGATCATCGGCATTGCCACCCGGCCCGCACCCTGATGCTGATCGCTCAACACCAGATGCCCGGCGCCGGAACGCACGGCATCCTCGGCCTCGGCTCTGATCCGCTCCAGCCCCAGCCGCAGGGCATCGGCACTGCCGCCGACAAAGGAACAGTCGATATGCGCCACCGACTGGCCGAACTGGCGCACCATTTCGTCAAACTCGGCATTGGCGACAAACGGGCTTTCCAGCACCAGAATCTCGGTCTGCGAGGCGTCTTCGTCCAGCACGTTTTTCAGATTGCCGAACCTGGTTTTCAGGCTCATCACCCGGGCTTCGCGCAGACTGTCAATCGGCGGGTTGGTCACCTGGCTGAAATTCTGCCGGAAATAATGGCTCAGCGGGCGGTATTGGCTCGACAGAACTGCCGGTGGCGTATCGTCGCCCATCGAGGCGATCAGTTCCTTGCCATCCTCGGCCATCGGGGCCAGCACGGTTTCCAGTTCCTCCAGCGTATAGCCCGCTGCGATCTGGCGCTTGCGCAGATCGGCACCGGAAAACAGCGCAGCTTCAGGCACATCCCGCATGATGGCATTGAGGTCAAAGACTTTTTCGACCCAATCGCCAAAAGGCTGCGCCGCCGCCAGCTTGTCTTTCAGCGCGACATCATGGAACAGCTGGCCGCTGGCCATATCCACCGCGATCATCTGCCCCGGGCCCAGCGCGCCTTTTTGCCGGACGGTGGTTTCATCCACCGGCACCATCCCGGCCTCTGATCCCGCGATCAGCAGGCCGTCGCCAGTAACCACGTAGCGCATCGGCCGCAGCCCGTTGCGATCGAGCCCGGCGCACACCCAGCGACCATCGGTCATCGCCAGCGCGGCCGGGCCGTCCCACGGTTCCATCACGGCGTTGCAATAGGAATACATATCCTGCCAGGCTTTCGGCATTTCGACCGCCTGCTTGCTCCAGGCTTCGGGTACCAGCATGGTCTTGGCCATCGGGGCAGAGCGTCCTGCCCGCACCAGTACCTCGAACACCGCATCCAGAGCGCCAGAGTCAGAGGTTCCCGATGGAACGATAGGTTTGATATCCTCGGCCATCTCGCCAAAGGTGCCGGAAGCCATGCGAATCTCATGGCTGCGCATCCAGTTGACGTTGCCTTTGAGCGTGTTGATTTCGCCATTGTGAGCAAGCATTCGGAATGGCTGCGCCAGCCACCATTGCGGGAAGGTGTTGGTGGAATAGCGCTGATGATAGATCGCAAAGGCGCTTTCAAACCGCTCGTCCATCAGATCGGGATAGAAGGTCGCCACCTGCTCGGCCAGCATCATTCCTTTGTAGATGATCGACCGGCAGGATAGCGAATTGAGGTATAGCCCCGATATCTGCGCCGCAATCGCCGCCTTTTCGATGCGGCGGCGAATGACGTACAGTTCACGCTCAAAGGTTTCTTCGTCGATATCCTTGGTGTTGCGGATCAGAATCTGCTCGATCTCGGGCCGGGTTGCATTGGCTTTGTCGCCCAATACTTCGGTATTTACCGGCACATGCCGCCAGCCATAGATATAGTGGCCCATCCGCAGCACTTCGGATTCGACGATTGTCCGGCAGCGCTCCTGCGCGCCGAAATCAGTGCGCGGCAGGAAAACCTGCCCCACTGCGATCAGCTTGCTCATATCCGGCTCATGACCGGTGCGGCGGATCTGGTCGTAAAAGAACGGCACCGGAATTTGCACATGAATGCCCGCGCCATCGCCGGTCTTGCCATCGGCATCGACAGCGCCACGGTGCCAGACGGCCTTCAGCGCCATGATGCCGTTTTCCACCACCCGGCGGCTGGGTTTACCGGAAATTGCCACCACCAGGCCGACTCCGCAGGAAGCATGCTCATCCTCGGCGCGGTAAAGCGAATGATCGTTCATATAGGCACGCCTGGTTTCTTCGGCGTTCACCCAATCCTGGTCATAGATCATGGTCGGTCTCCTTTGCGCGCCGCAATCTGGGTGGGAACAGCGGCCTGCGACAGCACTGCGTCGCAGCCGAACAATGGCGTGGTAGACATGAAGCCGGGGTCGCCGGGAAAGGCGAAATTCAGCGGCGAGGAATCAAAGGGCAAGTACTCCCCGCCCTCTGCTCCCTGCCATTCGCCCTTGCCGGAAATGAAGATGCGCCGTGCCGGGTCGATGTATTCGTTGCCACGGGTGTGCCATGCCGGGGTGCCATCGTCATGCACCGCCATGGCATCATATTGCGTCTGTTTCAGCGTAACCCCGTCAATCACCACGGTTGCGCCGGTAAGCCGGTCAAATCCGGTGACATTCTGGCGCTCGCCATCATCGGACAAGGTGCTGAAATCATAGCGATCCTCGCCCTGCGCCAGCAGTTCGCTGAAGCTGGCGGGGTCGCGTTGTGGCTGCTCCAACGCCTTGCGATTGTCAGGGTTGAAGTCGAAACTTTCGACCCATTCCGCCTCGGAGTTGATCCGGCTTTGGAAGAACTTGCCGTTCTGCCCGAAATCGACCCGCCAACGGTCGCCGGGGGCATCGGCGGCGCAGGTATAGTGATTGGACACGATGCAACCCAGCATCTGCACCGACATTTCTGCTGTGCAGCCTTTGGGTGGGGTAAAGGTTCCGGCGTGGGCTGATCCGGCTATCAGCGCAACACTCAGGATCGACAGGGAAATTTTCATCTGCATCATCTACTCCGCCGCGACCCGCGCGCCTTGCGCGATGTAATCCAGAATGGCTTCCGACGCCTCGCGCCCGTCGCGGATCGCCCAGACCACCAGCGAGGCACCGCGCACGATGTCACCCGCCGCGTAAACCCCGGGCAGCGAGGTGGTGTGGCTGCGGAAATCGGCCCTTATCGTGCCCCAGCGGGTGACGGCCAATTCGGGCACATCCCATAAGGCGGGCAGGTCTTCCGGCTCGAACCCCAGCGCCTTGATCACCAGATCGGCGGGTTCATGGTAATCGGCACCGTCGATCAGTTCAGGCATCTGCCGCCCGGTTGAATCGGGGGCCCCCAGCCGCATCTTTTGCACCATCACGCCATCAACCGGTTCGCCGGTGAACCCCTTGGGCGCGGAAAGCCACACGAATTCAATGCCCTCTTCCTCGGCGTTGGCCACTTCGCGCTGGCTGCCGGGCATGTTGGCGCGGTCACGGCGATACAGACATTTCACGCTGAGGGCACCTTGCCGCACCGCTGTGCGCACGCAATCCATCGCGGTATCGCCGCCACCAACCACCACCACACGCTTGCCGCGTGCATCCAGTTCGCCGCTTTCAAATTCCGCCACTTCATCCCCAAAGCTTTTGCGGTTGCTGGCGGTCAGATAGTCGATGGCGCGCACCACACCGGCGGCCCCAACCCCCGGCGCTTTCAGATCGCGGGATTTGTAGACGCCGGTGGCAATCAGCACCGCGTCATGCTGGCCCCGGATGGCGTTGAAGCTCATATCGACCCCAACCGCGCAGTTCAGCACGAACTGCACCCCCGATTGTTCCAATTGGTCGATGCGCTGCATCACGACGGGCTTTTCCAGCTTGAAACCGGGGATGCCATAGGTCAGCAATCCGCCGGCGCGGTCATGGCGGTCATAGACCGTCACCTGCACGCCCTGGCGGCGCAGGAAATCGGCAGCCGCCAGCCCGCCCGGCCCGGCCCCGATGATCCCGACCGATTCCGTGCGTTCTGCCGTTGGCCGGATCGGTTGAACCCAGCCCCTTTCCCAGGCGGTGTCGGTGATGTATTTTTCGACCGAGCCGATGGTCACGGTGCCATGGCCGGATTTTTCGATCACACAGTTGCCTTCGCACAGCCGGTCTTGCGGGCAGATGCGGCCACAGATTTCGGGGAAGGTGTTGGTGGCCTGCGCCAACTCATAGGCTTCCTGCAGCCGACCTTCGGCAGTCAGTCGCAGCCAGTCGGGGATATTGTTGTGCAACGGGCAGTGGCTCTGGCAATAGGGCACGCCGCACTGGCTGCAGCGACCCGCCTGCTCCGCCGCCTTGGTATCGGCATACTCACGGTAAATCTCATGGAAATCCTGGGCGCGCAGGTTTGGCGGGCGCTTGTCGGGCGTCTGCCTGGCGACAGTGACGAATTGCAGCATGCGGTCTTGCGCCATGGCGGAAACTCCGATGGATCGGTGCGAAATTACCCCCTAATCCGAATGGGGTAAAATGAAAAGGCAGTTTTGCTGACCTATTTTGCGAAATTTTCGCACGGTTTGGGATTTTACGCGGCCAATCGCCGAAAAATAGGGAACTTCTGTTTACCTATTTCCTACCCAACCAGCCAAATGCCCAGCAAAGCAGCCGTTCCCACCGCGATTCGCCACCAGCCAAACAGGGAAAACCCATGTTGGGTGACATAAGCCAGCAACCATTTCACCACGATTACGGCGGTGACAAAGGCAGCGGCAAAGCCGATGGCGATTTGCCCCCAGGCATCGGCATCCAGCAGCGCACGGTTTTTCACCAGATCCAGCGTGACCGCGCCCAGCATCGTCGGCATCGACAGGAAAAAGCTGAACTCGGCCGCCGCGCGCCGGTCCACCCCCAACAGCAGCGCGCCTACGATGGTGGCACCCGACCGCGACACGCCCGGCACCAGCGCCAGACACTGGCACAGCCCCACCTTCAGCGCGACATTCAGTGGCAGATCCATCGCATCGCGATAGCGCGGGGTCAGCGTCAAGCGGTCCACCAGGATCAGCACGGTCCCGCCCAGGATCAGCATGACCGCAATCAGGATCGGCGCTTCAAACAACACCGCCTTGATCACCCCGTGCAGCGCCAGCCCGATCACAACGGCGGGCAGGAAGGCGATCAGAACGGCAATGATGAAGCGCAATGCCTTGGGGTCGCGCCGTGCATCGCGGGCCACCTGCCACAGGCGCGCGCCATAGACGGTCAGGATCGCCAGCACTGCGCCAAGCTGGATCACCACCTCGAACGTCTTGCCCGGATTGTCAAAACCCAGGAAATGCGCCGCCAAGAGCAGATGCCCGGTGGAAGACACGGGGATGAACTCGGTCAGTCCTTCGATCAGACCCAGACCCAGCGCCGTGATCACATCGCCAATCACCATCAGGGCTTGCGCAGGTTGCGCGCGGATTCCTTGATCGCCTCGTATTGCCCCGAGGGGCGAAAGCGCCACAGATACTCCGGCAACACCGAAGCAATTGCGGTTGGCCGGATGCCCAGGGCGTCAAAGCCCTGCGCCCCCGGCCTCACGATGTTGTCACGCGTCAGACTGCGCACCTGATCGGGCGTCACCGGTTGCGGCAGCAGGCCCAGCGTCACCGCATTGCCGATGCGAAACGCTCCGGCCATCAGACGGGCCAGCGGGAACGGGATGTTCACGATCAACCGGCGGCGACGGATCACCGCCAGCATCTGCGCCATCAGATCGCGGAACGTGGCCACATCCGGCCCGCCGAGTTCGTAAACGCCGCCCGCAACCTGCCCCAGCACAGCCAATTCGGCAGCGGCAGCGACATCATCCACCCAGACCGGCTGAAACCGCGTTCCGGCCCCCACGACCGGCAACACCGGGCCAAACCGTGTCATGGCGGCAAAGCGGTTGAAGAACTGATCCTCGGCACCAAAGATCACCGAGGGGCGCAGGATCACCGCGCCCGGCATATGCGCCAGCACGCCCGCCTCGCCCAGCCCCTTGGTGCGGGCATAATCGCCGTCGGACGCGATATCCGCTCCGATGGCCGAGATATGGACCATCCGCGACACACCCGCCGCCGCCGCCAGCCGCGCCACACGGGTCGCACCGGCGGCCTGCACTGCGTCGAAATTGTTGCGGCCGCTGGCGTCGAACGTGCCGACGCAGTTCACCACCGCATCCGCCCCCTCCATCGCGGCCCGCACCGAGGCATCATCGCGGATGTTGCACAGCACCGGCTCGACCTGACCGACCACACCGTAAGGCCGCACAAAGATCGCATCGTTCGGGCGGCGCACCGCCACCCGGACCCGCCAGCCCGCCTTGGCCATCCGGCGGGCGATATAGCGGCCAATAAAGCCCGAGCCGCCGTAAATCGTCACCAGATTGGACATGGAATGCCTCCGCGCTGCGTCACGCATTCCTACCCACAGCGACCACACCAGACAAGGCGCAATAACACCGCAGGTAGATCAAACCGGCAAGCAGACGGGGCCGCCCAACGCTCTTCATTCATTTTCTGCCTGAAAATATCCCGCGGGGGTGTGGGGGTGTGAAACCCCGGCTTTTGCCCGCGGTACGACCCTCTGCCGTCAATCCTGCGCCGCAGCCCTTGCCAGTTCCGTCGGATCGACATTGGCCCCGCACAGCAGAATGCCCACCCTTTCGCCTGCCGCAGGGCGATAGGCCCCGGCCTGCAGCGCCGCCAACGCCGTGGCACCGCCCGGTTCGCTGGCGATGCGGAACTCCTGCCACAGGCTGCGTTGCGCGGCGCGGATTGCCGCATCGCTGACCAGCACCGCCTGATCCATTCCAGCCGCGCAAATCCGACAGACCAGCGGTCCGACATTGGGGACCCAGCGAATCTGCGGCAACCGAGTGGTTGATTACCTCCTGCGGCCCGCCCGCTTGCAGCGCCTGCGACAGGGCGGCGGCCCCTTCAGGCTCCACCCCCACAAACCGCACATCCTGCCCCTGAAACCACAGCGCAGCCCCGCCGATCAGCCCGCCGCCGCCCACGGCGATCACCACCGTAGCCAGCCCGCCTTGGCCCTGCCATTCGCGAAACAGGGTGCCCTGCCCCGCGATTGTGGCCGGTTCGGCAAAGGGATGCACCTTCAGCGCCCCGCTTTCCGCCACTTGGGCGTCGCAACTGGCTTGGGCTGCATGGAAATCGCCGGTGCTTATGTCGATGTCGGCACCATAGCCGCGGATCGGCGCCACCTTGGCCGCCGGGGCATAGGATGGCACGAATATCCGCGCCCTGATCCCCAGTTTGCGGGCGGCACAGGCCACGGCGGCGCCATGGTTGCCGCCGGTCACCGCCGTTACCCCTCCTGCCCCGATCGGCCGCGACAACAGATTGTTGAACGCCCCGCGCGCTTTGAACGACCCGGTGTGCTGCAGCATCTCCAGCTTCAACTGCGGCACCCAATTGCCGCCCATTGCCCCCGGCGCAAGCGTCAGCACCGGTGTCAGCTGCACATGCGGCACAACACGGGCAGCAGCGGCTTCGATATCGTCACGATCCGGGATGCGATCCATCATCACCCGCACCCTTTGCCTGTCTGCATCCCTTGTGATTGATCATCGCGCCGCAAGCTACGGATGGGCGCATTTTTCAGCGACCACCTGTTGACAGCCCCAAGCCAACCCCGTAATCAGCCCCCCACGACATCTGCCCAGATGGCGGAATTGGTAGACGCGCTGGTTTCAGGTACCAGTGTTGCAAGACGTGGAGGTTCGAGTCCTCTTCTGGGCACCAATATACAGAATAGAAT
>Ga0105049_10001366_pt1 | contig 28765 bp, 20 predicted proteins | sample MAT06_FD_78087 | JGI IMG/M metagenome (GOLD analysis project Ga0105049, IMG submission 78087) | Freshwater microbial communities from Lake Fryxell liftoff mats and glacier meltwater in Antarctica - MAT-06 | ecosystem: Environmental > Aquatic > Freshwater > Ice > Liftoff microbial mat | place... | reverse complement strand
TGGCGACGTTCGAAGATGGTGTCCGTGAATTCCGCCGCCACGAAGCGCTCGCTGCGCTCAGTACCGCCGACACGGCGCAGCGCGCTGAGCTGATTGAATTGTCGGCAGTTCGTGCCCGCACCGACAGTGCTGCGACGGAGTTGCAGCGCCTCGACGCGCGCACCGCCGATTCCTCCGGCACGGCGTCGTTACGGAACCGCTGGAGCGCGTACCGCGGGCTTGCATTCGAGACCGAACCTGTCTCACGTGGTGGGAGCAGTCAGGCGCTCCAGCGCTTCCGCGAGCGTGAAACGCAGTATCGCGACATGCTGGCCGACGCGCGTCGCGCGCAAGAGGCAATGCGCGCCGGCGCCAACGGACTCGCGTTGCGCAGCCAGCGCTCCACGCAGGCATCGCGGCGACTCGTTCTTGGTCGCCTGCTCGTCATAATCTTGTTCATCGGACTGGCTGAGCTCGCGCGCCGCAACTGGAGTCGCCGCGCTGCAGCAGAACAGCGGTGGCGCGACGTCGCCGATCAATCGGTGGGCGTGGTGTGGGAACTCGGACCCACGGGACGCGTGCGATTCTGCTCACGGTCGGGACTCGAACTCCTCGGCGTCGAGCAACGCGACCTCACCGGCCGCCGCGCGTTGCGGTACGTCCATCCGGACGATCGCCGGAACGCCATGCAGCTGGCGCGTAATGCCATACCAACGCGTGCACCGCTCCGCGACCTCGAAGTGCGCATCGTTCGCCCCGACGGGGGCGTCCGCTGGTTGGCGGTGAGTGGCCAACCACTCCTCGGCCCTGATGAGCGGTACGACGGCTTTCTTGGCCTGGCCGTGGACATTTCACGTCGCGCACAGGCGGAGCAGGCGTTGGCGCAGGGGCGCCGGATGGAGGCGGTCGGCACCCTGGCGGGTGGCGTCGCACACGACCTGAACAACGTGTTGGCAGCAGTGTCCGGCTACGCGCAGCTTGCGCAGGCCGAGCTTCCGCCGGAGCACGTGGTACAAGCGGACCTCGAGTCGATCGCGCACGCCTCAGCGCGCGGCGCAGCGTTGGTGAAGCGCATCCTGCAGTTCGCTCGTCAACGTCCCAACGAACAGCACCCGGTGGAGATTGCGGAGCTCGTTCACGAGGTCGCACGCCTCCTCCGACCGCAGCTTCCACCCCATGTCCGCGTGACGCTCGAATTGCCGGACACCGAAAGCCTCGTGCTTGCCGATCCGACCGAGCTCCATCAGGTCATCGTCAACATCGCGGCGAACGCGCTGCACGCGATGCACGACACCGGATCGACGCTGCGCTTCGTCCTGAATCAGACCACCTCGGACGTGACGCTGATGGTGACTGACGACGGCATTGGGATGGATCGCACAACACTGGATCGCGCCATTGACCCGTTCTTCACCACCCGCGATGTCGGCGAGGGAACGGGCCTCGGGCTGGCGATTGCCCACAACGTGGTGAGAGCCCTCGGTGGTACGCTCCTGATCGAATCGCAGCTCGGCACCGGCACCACCGTTCGTGTGATGCTGCCTCGCGCGACGGCCAGCGGCGAGACGGCTGGAGAGCTTCGCGCGGCCGAAGCGGCGGAATCCGATGCGATCCGCGTCGTGCTGGTGGACGACGACCCGCAGGTCCGCAACAGCCTTACGCGGCTCCTGACGCGCGCCGGCCACCACGTGCTGGCTTTCTCCGCGGCCGCCGCCGCACTGGATGCGGTGCGCACGAACCTCGAACCGGTCGATGTCATCCTGACCGATCTCTCGATGCCGCTCATGAACGGTCTGGAGTTCGCGGCGCAGGTGCAGCTGCTGCCCGCCCCGCCACCGATCGTCATGACCAGCGGGTACGTCGACCGCGCGACGAGCGACTCGGCACGACAGCTCGGTATCGTCGCGCTGCTGGACAAGCCCACCGAGTCTGCGAGTCTGTTGCGCGCGCTGAGTGAGGCGGTGGCGCAGCACCGTCGCATGGCCAGAGGCGGTCGTCGCTGACGATGCGCCGCGTCAACGCTTCGTTGCGGAGGCGCGTTCATCACTCGCAGTAACTGCGCGGCGCCGTCCCGCGACACCATCTGATCCCGAACCGCTTCCTGTCTCGCTCGTATCCGGGCCGCCATGCGCTCTCGTCTCGCTCTCATCGCCACTGCGGCGCTCTGCCTCGGATCCACCGCCGCCGCCCAACCGCCGCAGTCGGCTGCGTTCGCACAGTTCGTCGACCGGTACCTAGAGGGCTTCGCATCGCGGCACCCGTCCATCGCGGGCGGCAATGGTCTGCATCAGCACGATGCGCTCCTGGATGACTTCCGTGCAGTCGCAATCGCCCGCGAAATCGCGGCGCTCAAGCGAGACCGTCGCACACTTCGCGCATTCGCGCCCGCCAGCCTCACCGCCGACGAGCGGGTGGACCAGCGTATCCTCGATGGGATCATCGATGGGTGGCTGCTGGAGCAGGAAACGCTCCAGAACTGGCGTCGCAATCCGATGCTGTACGCCTCCGCACTCTCGGATGGCGTGCACAATCTGATGACCATGGAGAACGCGCCGGCGCCGGTGCGCATGCGACGCGTGATCAGCAAGCTGTCCCGCGTTCCGCAGCTGCTCCAGTCGGCACGGACAAACATCACGAACCCACCGCGGATTTTTGCGGAGCGAGGCGCTGGCATGATGCGCGGCGCGGCGGCCATGCTCGACGCAGACCTGCCACTCGCCTTTGCCAGCGAGCGTGGGACGCCGTTGATGGATTCGCTGCTCCGGGCGGCCGCCGTTGCGCGCCCGCAGATTACGGCATACGCCGACTGGCTTGAGGCAGACGTCATTCCGCGTGCAACGGGCGACTATCGCATCGGTGCCGACAACGTTGCGCGCCGGTACCGCGCCGAAGAGCTCATCGATCAGCCGCTGGCCTCTTTGATCGCGATCGGTGAACGGGAACTGACGGTGTACCAGACGCAGTTCGCCGCCGCCGCGGCCAGACTGTCGCCGAACCGAGCGCCTCTCGATGTGTGGCGCGACGTACGACGGGATCACCCGAAGCGCGGCGATGTGGTCGCCGCCACGCAGCGGCTGGTGGACTCGCTGACCGCATTCGTGATTGCGAAGGGGCTGGCAGTGGTGCCGGCCGGTGAACGTGTGGTCGTTGCCCCGGCACAGCCGTTTGATCTCGGCTTTGCATCCATGCACGCCTCACCACCGCTCGAGAATCCGCCGGTCAGGAGTTTCTACTACATCACTGATGCGAATCCCGCTCTCCCCGCCGACCAGCAGGAGGCCTGGCTGGAGCGGTACAACTACGCGTCGCTGATCAATACGTCGGCGCACGAAGCGATGCCCGGCCATTGGCTGCACTCGACGTACATGCGCAAGACGCCGGGCAAGGTGCGGCGGATCTGGATCGGCCTCAACGCCTTCCCGCAACCCTCATCGGGTCAGGATGGATGGGCACACTACAGCGAGCAGTTGATGGTGGAGGAGCGCTTCGGCGATGGTGATCCCCGCATCGAGCTGGCGCAGCTCAGCGACGCCCTCACTCGCGTCTGCCGACTACTCTCCGGGATCAGGGTGCATGCGGGCGAGTGGTCGCTCGCCGACGCACAACGCTGCTTTGAAACCCAGGCCTACGTGCCGACCTCCGCCGCCAAACGCGAGGCCGAGCGATCCACCTACGACCCGACGTACGGCGGCTACTTTCTCGGGAAGCGTGGCATTCTCACGCTGCGCCGCGACGTGGCAACGAAACTGGGCTCGACCTTCAACCTTCGCACCTTTCACGAACGCCTCATGACGAACGGTATCGCGCCAATCTGGGCTCATCGCCAGCTGTTCCTGCCAGGTGACACCGCACCGGTGATCCAGTGATGCCCCGCCACGACAAGGTTCGCGTGGGCGTACTGGGGGCCGGTGCCTGGGCGAAGTTTGCGCACATCCCCGGCTACAAGCGCGACCCCCGCTGCGAATTGGTGGCCATCGCCGACCCGATCATCGAGCGGGCGCAGGAGTTCGCCGATGAATTCGACATTCCCAGCGTCTACGGCTCTCACGAAGAGCTCATCGCGCGCGCCGACATCGATCTGGTGGATGTATGCACGCCGAGCGCCACGCACTTTGACCTGAGCTGGGCGGCACTCACGGCCGGCAAGCATGTGCTCTGCGAAAAGCCGGTCGCCTACGACTACACAGAGACACTGCGGGCAGCCGCCTTCGCAAAATCCAGGGGTCTCAAGACCAAGCTGGGTTTCACGTTCCGGTACAGCCCTGCGATGCGCTACATGAAGGAGCTGATCGACGAGGGCTTCGTCGGCACACCCTTCATCTTCAACGGGTTCGAGCAGAACTCGCAGTGGCTGGACCCGCAGAACCCCTTGCGCCAGGTGGATATCACCGCCGACCAGTCGGTGATCCAGGTCTCGTCGCTGGAAGGCTACGGCGCGCCGATCATGGATATCGGGCACCTGTTCATGGGAAGTCGATTCGAGCAGGTTGTCGGCACGATGAAGAACTTCATCCCGGAGCGTATGGTGCGTGAGACCGGCACCATGATGCGCATGAACATCGATGACGGTGACATCTTCATCGGTGAGTTCGCGAGCGGCGCCATCGGATCGATTCAGACGAGTTTTGTGACCGTCGGGAACTACCCCGGAATCGAGGCGCGCGTCTACGGGAGCAAAGGGGCGCTGATCTGTCGGCTGGTCGAGGAAAACGGGATCTGTGAAACGTTGAAGGCGGCAACCGGCGATCAGGTGGAGTTCCGCGAGCTCGAGATCCCGGAACGGTTCTACCCCCCCGGCGGTAATCGTGAGGAGTCGTGGCGCTCGCTCTTCTACGCCAATCTCGTGAGCTCGTTCATCGGCGAAATTCTCAGCGATGGCCCCGAGAACGAAGGGAGCTTTGCGGATGGTGCGCATGTCCAGGAGCTGATCAACGCCGTCGAGCGGTCGTTTCGCGAGCGAAAGTGGATAGCGATTCCGTTGATGCCCGGAGCGACCCCCTGAGCAAGGCGCTCGACCGCTACTTCGCGCAGTACTTCTCGCGCCATCCGGTGAACGCCACGTTCACCGGACTGCACGCGCTCGATGACCGACTCCCCGACTGGTCGCCAGCGGGTCTGGCACAACAGGCCGATGAGATGCGTCGTCTTCGCGGAGAGCTGAACGACACGGCGAATCCGACGAACGAGCAGTTGCGCACCAGCACCATCGCGCTCGATGATGAACTGGCGCGCGCCAACCTCGACGTGCGCCTCGCCGAGAGCGACAGCGGATTTTTCCACCACCGAAACCCCGCGCTCTGGACAGGCGAGGCAATCTTCGGTGTGGTATCGCTCATGATCCGCGACTTTGCACCCATCCATCAGCGCCTGCCGGCGATCGTGGCTCGCTTGCGCGCGATTCCGTCGTTTCTGGCGCAGATGACAGAAGTGGTGCGGGAGCCGATTCCACCGCAGTGGATTGCCCGTGCGGTGCGTGAGTGCGTCGCCGCCGACGGGCTGTTCGATCGTGGCCTGTCAGCGTGGATCGGTGCCAACGGGGTTGATGCCTCGGCTTCAGCAGCGCTTCACGCTGCGGCGGTGGATGCGCGCGACTCATTCGCGACCACCGAGTCGTGGCTTCGCTCACGGCCTGGTGCGGATGACACGTCCTGCGCAGCCGGGCGAGAGATGTTCGTCACGCTGCTCACGCGCGGGCACTACTGCGACAGCGCACCTGAATCGCTCCTGCAGGAAGCCGAGGTGGAACTGGCGGTCGCGCAGGCGGCGCTCGCGTCTCGACTTGCGCCGATCGCAGCGACATGGGAAGAGGCACAACGTCTGATGGCCCTCGACCACCCCGGCGTGGACGACTACTACGCCACGTTTCAGCGACGATGGGAGGAGTGCCGCCGCATCGTGCAGGCGCACAACGCCGTCACGTGGGAGGACTGGCCGATTCGCTACGTGCCGATCCCTGCGTGGGCACAGGAGTGGGCGCCACAGCTGTACTGGCTGTTCTATCGTTCTCCGGCGCCGTTCGACCCGTACACGGTGTACGACTACGTCGTGACCCCGATCGACGGTGAGATGGATGCGGAGGAGCGGGAGGCGCGGCTGCAGGCGTGGAATCACGGCACGATCGCCCTCAACCATGTGATTCATCACGGTGCCGTGGGACATCATCTACAGAACTGGCACGCACGTTATCGGGCACAGTCGCGCATCGGCCGTATCGCTGCGACAGACTGCGCCAGCCGGATCGCGATGTTCCTCGGCGGGTCGATGGCGGAGGGGTGGGCCTGCTACGCCACGCAGCTGATGGGCGAACTGGGTATGCTGTCGCCGCTCGAGGAGCTCTCCGAGTACCACACGAGCGTGCGCATGCTTGCGCGCGCCATCGTGGATATCCGGCTGCACCTCGGTCACATCTCCTTTGCCGATGCGGTGCAATACTATCAGGACACGGTGGGGATGCCGGTGGCAACGGCGACCGCCGAGGCGACGAAGAACTCCATGTTCCCGTGCACGGCGATCATGTATTGGCTCGGAACTCGCCAGATCGTGGCGGCACGTACATTCGTACAGGCCGCCCGCGGCAACGAGTTTTCATTGCGCGACTTCCACGATGAACTGCTGAGTCGCGGCGCGATTCCCGTCGCACTGGCTGTGACACTGATGACGGAGCACCTCGCGTGAAACGAGTGCTGATCGCCTGCGCGCTTGCCGCAACCGCGTGTGGAAAGACGCCGCCGAAGGTGGCTGCGTCGAACGAGATGCTCACGATCGGCTACGACCGCGAGCCGGACACCATGAACCGATACGCGACGCATATTCTCGAGGATATCGAGAGCTGCGTGGTGGAAGGGCTGGTCACCAACGACGAACGGATGAACATCATCCCCGTGCTGGCGTTGGAGGTACCAACGACGCAGAACGGTGGCGTCACACTCCGGCCCGATGGCGGGATGGATGTCGTCTGGAAGTTGCGCCCCGGCGTCCGCTGGCACGACGGAGTATCGCACACCTCGGCGGACGTGAAGTTCACCGTCGATGCGATCAACAAGGGAGACTGGAAGCCCGAGAGTGTGGATGGTTTCGATCGCATCTCGTCCGTCGATACCCCGGATTCGCTCACCGCCGTCATTCACTACCGCGAAGTGTACGCGCCCTACCGGATGCAATTCGTGCGCGGTACCCTGCCGAAGCACATCCTGGCGGGCAAGAACATCGACGCCGCCACGGACTACAATCGCAAGCCGCTTGGAACGGGCCCCTATCGGGTCGTGGAGTGGAAGACCGGGGAGTACATCCTGCTCGAGGGCGTGCCGAACTACTGGCGCGGCTCCGAGTTTCCGAAGATCAGGCGGCTCCTGTTCAAGTTCCTGCCCAACACCACCACTCGAATCAACCAGCTCAAGTCCGGCGAAGTGCAGATGGTTGCGCTGGTGCCGTGGGACAAGGTGCGCGAGCTGCGCAGCGTACCGGGAATTCGGCTCAATCAGGTGGTGGGTAACGGCTACGAACATGTGACGCTGAATCAGCGGCACTTTGCGCCGTTCGCCGAGTTGAGTGTCCGCCGCGCGATGGCGCACGCCATCGATCGAGAGTTGATCGTGAACACGCTGCTGGACAGCCTCGTCACGGTTGTGAACGGCCCCATTCAGCCGCTCTCCAGCGCGTATGAGAAGAACGTCACGGTGTTCGCCTACGATCCTGCGCGTGCACGCGCCCTGCTCGATTCCGCCGGGTGGGTGATGGGCACCGATGGCGTTCGCGTCAAGGACGGACAGCGGCTGTCGTTCACGTTGATCACACAGTCCGGTTTCGCGATTCGCGAGAACGTCTCGCAGGCGCTGCAGAAGCAGCTTCGCGATGTGGGCATCGACGTCAAGGTTCGTCTGATCGATGGCACATCCATCAGCAGCGTCTGGTTCAAAGGCGACTTTGATGCCATGCTGCACTGGTGGCAGCAGGGGGCTGATCCCGAGATCACGCTCTTCTTCGCCGCCGATCGCATGCCGCCCGCCGGCCGCAACATCAACTATTTCCGCGACGACACGCTGACGGCGATGCTCTACGCCAGCGACCGGACCGCCGATGAGACGGCGCGCCTTGTGCTCCTTCGTCAGGTCCAGCAGCGACTGGCGAGGCTCGTGCCGGAGCTGCCGCTCTACAACACCGCCAAGGTGGATGCTGTCCCGGTGCGACTGCAGGGGTTCACCGGCAATCCAACCAACGCGGGCCCGTTCTGGAATGTGTATCAGTGGCGCCTCAGCGCGCCGTGACGTTCGGAATGCCGTGATGCGACGCGCGTCGTGATTCGCGTTGTCGTTCGCCGCGTCGCGCAGAGCATCCCGCTTCTGCTCGTCATTTCGCTGCTCGTCTTCGCGTTGATTCACGCCGCGCCCGGCGGGCCGCTCTCGACCTATCTCGAGAACCCGAATGTGCGGCCCGAGGATATCGAACGACTTCGGAAGGCGATGGGACTCGACCGGCCGCTGGGCGTTCAATACTTCGCATGGTTGTGGGCATTCGTGCGTGGCGACTGGGGGTTCAGCTACGCCGATGGACGTCCGGTGCTCGACCGACTGCTCGAGCGGGTACCGGCGACACTGGAACTCGTCGGACTCTCCGCAGTGGTGGCGTTGATCGCCGCACTTCCGGTGGGAATTCTGGCCGCCGTCAACCGACGCTTCGACCGACTGAGCGGAGTGGTCGCGGTGGCCGGCATCTCGCTGCCGGTATTCTGGTTTGGCCTCGTCCTCCAACTGGTCTTCGCCGGCGCACTCGGCTGGCTTCCATCATCGGGACGCTCCGCGTTCGATGGCGGAGACTTTACCGATCGTGTGTCGCACCTCATTCTGCCAGCCACAGTGCTGGCGGCGGCGCTGTCGGCGGCCTGGTCGCGCTATCTGCGGCGCGCGATGCGCGACACGGTGAGGCGTCCATTCATTCGGGCCGCTCGCGCCCGTGGGCTCACCGAGCGTCGGCTGCTCCTGCATCACGCACTTCCCAATGCGCTGCCAACCTTTGTCACGGTGGTGCTGCTGGACATCTCCATGCTCGCGTCCGGCGCCGTGGTGACCGAAAGCATCTTCGCCTGGCCCGGTGTGGGGAGCCTGTTCACGGAATCGCTCGCCAGACGGGATTACGCCGTGCTGATGGCGTTCCTGATGTGCGGATCGGTTGCCGTGATGCTGCTGAATCTCGTGGCCGATCTGGCGGTGCATGCGCTCGATCCGCGGACGCGCGACCTGTGATTGCCGCCGACCGCGCATCAGCACGAACCACGACGATCGCCGCCGTGCTGCTGGTGATTCTGGTGGCAGCGGCTGCGCTGGCACCAACGCTCGCGCCGTTCGCTGTCGATGCACTGGACCTCGCCAATCGTCGCGGAGCGCCCTCCGCCGCGCACTGGTTTGGCACCGATGAACTCGGGCGTGATCTGCTCACTCGTGTGCTCTTCGGTGCGCGTGTCTCGCTCGCCATCGGGCTGGTCTCGGCGTTGGTGAGCGCCGTCGTCGGTGCAGCGGTGGGTGCAGTCGCCGGCTACGCGGGGTCGGTGGTCGATGACATCCTGATGCGCGTGACAGACGCGATGCTCGCTGTGCCGCGCCTGCCGCTGTTGATGATTACGGCAGCCGTGCTGCAGCCGGGTGTTCCGCTGCTGGTGGTGCTGGTCGGGCTGGCCGGCTGGATGGAAACCGCGCGTGTGGTCCGCGCCGAAGTGATGTCACTCTCCACGCGCGATTTCGTCGCGGCGGCGCGCGCCATGGGCGCGTCCCCAGCGCGGGTGGTGTTGAGACACATTCTGCCGGCCGTGTTGCCGGCGACAGCGGTCGCCACCACGCTCACCGTTGGGCGTGGAATCCTGTTGGAGAGCGCGCTGAGCTTCTTTGGCGTGGGGGTGCAACCACCGACGGCGAGTTGGGGCAACATGTTGTATCAGGCGCAGACGACGATGACGAGTGAACCGTGGCTGGCCATCTTTCCCGGGGCGCTGATCTTTCTCACGGTGCTTGCCTGCAACGTCGTTGGTGACGCGATCGGCACTGCGCAGGGATAGCACCGACGGTGCGATCACACGCAGCCGACGGCTGGAGCGAGTCGCGACGCAGAATCGGTCAGTACCCTCGGTCGCGGTCAACCACCCATTTCGGTGTCTCACCACGCTCAAACGTTTCGAGGCACTCGACGAAGCCGTTCACTGCGCCTTCGATGGTCGTCAGGCCCGACACGTGCGGTGAGATCATCACACGCGGATCGCTCCACAGCGGCGATGTGGCCGGCAACGGCTCAACTTCGAAGACGTCCAACGCAGCACCCCGCAGCCACCCGCGCTCGAGTGCCAGCGGCAGTGCAGCCTCATGCACCACGGCGCCACGTCCGGCGTTCAGGAGCACGGCGGCGCTGCAATGCTGAAGCACCGATTCGTTCACCAGTCCGCGCGTCGCCGGCGTGAGTGGCAACGTCAGTATCAGCCAATCGGCCGTCGCGGCAACCGGTGCCAGATCCGTCACCGGATGCACCGCTGCAAACACCGCGGTGTCGCCAGTGCCGCTTCGCGACACCCCACTCACCTTGCAGCCGACTGCGGCGAACAGACGGCCGACGTGCGTGCCGACGTCGCCCGTGCCCACGACCACGGCGTGCGTGCCACGCAACGTCCCAACATCCGTCGGGGCCCATCGGCCCTCTCGTTGCGCCTGTGCGAACTCGCCGATTCGCGTCACGAACGCCAGCGCGCGCGACAGCGCCCATTCCGCGATCATCGGTCCGAACGACTCGGGCGTCCGCGTGAGAACAATCTCACGTGCCAGCGGAATCGGCTCGAGCCACGAGTCCACGCCGGCGCCGGTGCAATGCACCCACCGCACGCTCCCCATCGTCGGCAGCGGGGGGCGCTTGAAGCCGATGTAGGCCTCTGCCCACGTCAGATCGTCAGCGGTGATCTCCGAAAAGACGTTGCCGCGCAGCTCGAGGTCGGGCCGCCGCGCGGTGATCAGCGACCTCATGGCGGCGTGGGCATTCTGGCCAATCAGGACGCGCCGCACTGGGAGAATCGAGGCCATGCCGGTCTTGAGCGACGGATGAGAGGGACGTAATCACGGCGAACGGCGGCAGGCGCGCCCAGCCGCGACGTAGCAGTCTACCGACGCGCTGCCGCGCGCGGTAAGCGTCCCGCACCAGTGCCAACCTTGGCAGCTATCGACATTCAGGCCCCGAGGCAATCCATGGCAACCGCTGAAGCCTCCGGTCAAACGTGACGATACCTTTCAGCTATGAGACGGCTGCACGCATCCCGACGCCACCAACGAGGCGGCACGCAGGTCGTTCGGCGATCCTCCAGCGTGGAGGATCATCGTTGATGACAGCGGCCGCGCTCCCCCAACCCGCGGCAGCTGCCGATCCGGCGTTGCAGCAGTTACTGATGCGCTTCACCGGAGCGTTGAACCGCCGGCGGGCGTACGCTGCCTCCCACCCGATGGTACTTGCGTCGGAAGAGCAGTTGCTCGAAGCACTCACCCTACGACTGCGCGCTCAACCAGTGTTGAACGTCGGCGTCGCAAAGACCATTCTGGTCATCGACGGCGAACCGTACGTCACCACCAGCTCGTATGCGCGAGAACTTGCCACTCGCCTGCACCGGCGTGGTGTGGGTGCAATCGCGATTCACGTTGGGATCGCAATGCCGGAGCTGCGTGAGCTCCTTGCCTGGCTTGCGATCGCGCAGACTGACGAGGACGACGGCCATGCCGATTTTTTGCCTATCCTGCGTGCGATCTCGATCACGCCCCTGCCCTACGATCAACTGACGCTGGCAGAGGTGGAGCGTGACGCGAGCGACACCGGCGCCGCGCTCTGGCGCACGCTCGCGCAGGTCGCGGCTGAGCATTCTACATCCACGGATGGCGGGGCGGAATGCAGCGCATTGAATGGATCGCAGACCGAGGCGTTCGCCGATATTGCCAGCCGCATCCGCGATGGCATCCACGATCCGGCGATCGCACGACGAACGGCGATCGCACTGATGGACGTTGCCGCCAATGGCGCGTCGTCCACCGCCGAGGGTCGCGCCATGATCGGCGAACAGCTGCACGCGGCGTTGACCGCGCTCGGCGCTTCGACGTTTGGCTCAATCATTCGGTCACTCGGCGATCGGGCGATGCAGCAACAGTTCGTCTCGCAGGTCGTTGAAGTGATACCGGCGGCAGCCGTTGCCGGGTGGCTGCAATCGGCCGCACAGGCGCAGGATCAGCAGCTGTCACATCACTTGCTGCGGCTGATGTCCAAGTTGTTCAGCTTCGCGACCGAGCACCCGAGTCCGCGCGCTGAGGGGGCACTCCGCACTCAGGCGTTGGATCTGGTGAAGTCGTGGCACCTCGATGACCCGAATCCGGAGGAGCACATTGCGCTGCTGGACCGGATCGCGCTGCACGAACGGGCGCAGCGCGGCGAGATCAAGTCCGGGATTGCGACACTCTCGTGTCAGATCGAGTCGTCGAGACTGGTGCAGATGGCGCTCGAGATCGACGTGGTGGGGAGCGATGCAGCAGCCGCCTCCGAAGCCCTCGCTGCGGAGGGCCGTGGCCTTGAAATCATGCGTTGGGTTGGCCAGGGGAGCCACACCGAGACCGCGCGACGACTTCGCAGCATCGCCACCAGCGACAGGGCAATTCGGAAGGTCCTGCTCACCGAACCGGTGGACCGGCTGGAGGCGCGGGCCTTTCTCGAGACGCTCGACGTCTCGGCCACCGACACGTTGATCGACGTGCTCGCCGAAGCGGAGGCGCGTGGTACGCGAATGATCGTCCGCCAGCGACTCCTGGAGTTTGGCGCCACGATCACGCCTCAGCTGCTGGCACGACTGGACGATGCGCCGTGGTATCTCGTCCGCAACATTCTCACGCTGCTCCATGAGCTGCACGAGAACGGCGCGGAGGTGTCTGCGGCGCCGCACGACGACCTCCTGATCCGGCTCCTCGATCATCCCCAGGTTCAGGTCCGGGCTGAGGCGCTGCGGTTGCTCGCGCTCGACCCACACACGCGTCAGGCGGCGCTGCGACACGCCCTCGACGACGTCGGCGAACGGGTCGTCATTCTGGCCATGCAGACGTTGCTCGACGCTCCGGATGCGGGTGAGCTCATCGAAGGCGCGATCGAAGTGCGCTTGATGGCGATGATCGAAGCGGGCGAATGGAGCGACACGGTGCGGGCGCGCGTCGTTCGCACGGTCTCGCGCATTCATCACACGCGGATCCGCGACTGGCTGCTCCCCCTCGTCGTCCGGCGGTCACGGATTCTGCGACGCGCAACGCTCGCCGAGCCAACCCAGACCGCGGTGGCCGCCCTCCACGCACTGCAACGCGGGTACGGTGACGATGCGGAAGTCGCGCCGACGATCACCCTCGCCTTGCGGCCCGAACAGGATCACCGGTGGCACGCCCGCGACCCAGGGGCCGGCATGGCGCGAAGCACGTGAGCACCGCGATCACCTTTCTCACTGCGCTCGGCCAGTCGCTTGCCACGTTGTCATTGTACGGCGCCGGGCATCCGATTCGAAACGCCGCGATCGACAAGCTCGCAGCAGCGTTCGCGCAGCTGATGGCAGCCGGACGAACGCAGACGTTCACCTTTCTCGACAATGAAGTGATCGTTGGCTCAAAGCCGCTGCACGACCTGCGCGGCTGGGAGTGGGGTGGCCGCCTGTCAGTGGCCGGCGTGCAACGCATCGAATTACAGAGCGAACCAGCGCCGACCAGCGCCGATCTCGACGCGATGCTGACCGAGATCCGTGAACGCCTGGCGGCAACCGGCGCCGCCGCGAAGCCATGGGCACGCGGTGGTATTCGACTCGGCCCGGTGACTGTTGGCAGTCGCGAGCCTTCGGAGCACAGCACCGTCGTGATGGACTCCGTCGTCGACGCGCTGGGGTACACCGGACTCTCCGCAGAACTGCAGGCGGTGGACTACGTCCATCTCGAGGTTGCGGCGGGCCGCACCGTACCGATGGCAGAGGTCGAGGCGATCGTGCACGGCCTCGCGCTCACGATTCGCCGCGAACAGGACGTGGTGTTGCCGCTCCTCGAGCTGCGCACCTTCGACGAGTACACCACAACGCACGCCTGCAACGTCTCGATGCTGGCCATTGGTCTGAGCGAGGCGCTGGGACTCTCTGACGCCGATGCCCGCGCGATCGGAACAGCTGCGCTCCTGCACGACATCGGGAAGGTCCGGGTGCCGCAGGAACTGCTGGTGAAGCCAGGGAAGCTCACGGCCAATGAGCGTGCGGAAATTGAGTTGCACCCGGTACACGGCGCGCGCATTCTCAGTGAGCGCGGTCCTGGCAACGGGCTCAATGCCACTGTCGCCTACGAACATCACATCTGGTTCAAGGGTGATGGTGGTTACCCGCACTGTACCTACAACCGCAGCACACACTACGCGAGCCGGATCGTGCACGTCTGCGATATATATGACTCACTCTGCTCCAAACGGCCGTATCGTGATGCGTGGCCACGGGAAAGATCGCTGAAGGCGATCAGGGCGATCGCGGGCGTCGAACTCGATCCGGTGATCGCGGTGGCCTTTATCGAGATGGCTGACCACGCGATGGAGTCGCGTGCGCACCTGAGCGAACAGACCGCCTGACCCGTCGCCGAAGGGAGCCGCGAAACAGACTCCCCTTTCTCGTGCACCGCGTCATATTTCCTCCGGTACCGCCCGGCGCCGATGGCGCCGGGGGAGAGACGTCGTTGGAACCCCGCGTGTCACCGGCCAGGGAGGTTGTAGTGCAAGAACCGCAGTATGACGCAATCGTCGTAGGGTCTGGAATCTCTGGTGGATGGGCGGCGAAAGAGCTCACGGAGAAAGGACTCAAGGTCCTAATGCTCGAACGCGGGCGCAACGTCGAGCACATCAAGGACTATGTGAATGCGACGAAGCCGCCATGGGCCTATCCACATCGCGGCGGTCGCACGAAGGAGATGGAGGCACATTACCCCGTGCTCAAGCGCGACTACCCGCTGAACGAAAAGAACCTCGACTTCTGGGTCAAGGACGAGGAATCGCCCTACACCGAGACCAGGCGCTTCGACTGGTACCGCGGCTATCAGGTTGGTGGTCGATCGTTGATGTGGGGCCGACAGAGCTACCGCCACAGCCCGCAGGACTTCGAGGCGAACGCGAAGGAAGGCCTCGCAGTCGACTGGCCGATCCGATACGACGAACTCGCACCCTGGTACGACTACGTCGAGAAGTTCGCCGGCATCTCCGGCTCCCTCGAAGGGCTGCCGCAGCTTCCGGACGGCCAGTTCCAGCCACCGATGCCGCTGAACTGCGGCGAAGAGATGGTTGCCGGCAAGTTGGCGAAGCAATTTGGTGGCAAGAGGCGAATTATTCCCGGCCGCACCGCCAACCTGACCGAGAACCTTCAGGCCCGTGTGAAGTGCCAGTCGCGCAACGCCTGCTGGCTTGGCTGCCCCTACGGCGCCTACTTCAGCACGCAGTCGTCGACCCTGCCCGCCGCGGTGGCAACCGGCAACCTCACCCTCAAGCCGTACCAGATCGTTACCGAGGTGATCTTCGACAAGGACAGGAAGCGCGCATCCGGAGTGCGCGTCATCGACGCCGTGACGGAGAAGACCATCGAGTACTCGGCCAAGGTCATTTTCCTCTGCGCGTCCACGCTGAACTCCACCTGGCTGCTGATGCGATCAGCCACCGATATCTGGCCCGGTGGCCTGGGGAGCAGCTCCGGTGAGCTGGGGCATAACCTGATGGACCATCACTTCCGACTCGGCGCCGCCGGCGACATTGAGGGGATGGACGACAAGTACTACTACGGCCGACGCCCGACGGGCTTCTACATCCCGCGGTTCCGCAACATCGGGACCGACAAGCGCGACTACCTGCGCGGCTTCGGATATCAGGGAAGCGCGAGCCGCGAGGAGTGGGGACGCGCCGTCGCCGAGCTGGGTATCGGTGCTGCGTTCAAGGACGCGACCGCAATGCCCGGTGGTTGGAGAATCGGCGCAACCGCGTTCGGCGAGATGCTGCCCAACCACACCAACAAGATCACCCTCGATCCGGACAAGAAGGACAAGTGGGGCCTCCCCGTGCTCAACATCGATTGCGCGACCGGCGAGAATGAAGCCCGGATGCGCAAGGACATGACCGCCGACATGGCGGAGATGCTGACGGCTGCGGGCGTGAAGAACGTGAAAACGTACGACGGCGGCTACTTCCCCGGCATGGGTATTCACGAAATGGGTACCGCACGCATGGGCCGCGATCCGAAATCGTCGGTGCTCAATGCGAACAATCAGGTGTGGGATGCTCCGAATGTGTTCGTCACCGACGGATCCGCGATGACTTCCGCATCGTGCGTCAATCCCTCGCTGACCTACATGGCACTCACGGCGCGTGCGGCGGAATTCGCCGTGAATGAACTCAAGAAGCAGAACCTCTGATGCGGTACCGTTCACTGATCACGTTCACGGTGTCGCGTACACCGCACTCCTGCGAGGGTTGAGCATGCCGTCGAATCCCGAAGAACCACAGTCACTCATCGACCGCCGCGAAGCGGTGAAGCGAGTGAGCTTCATGCTGGGCGGCATCGCACTGGTGGGCGGCGGCAGCGGCCTGCTCAGCGCGTGTACGAACGACCGTGCTGCGTCGTCCGACGCCGCCGCGGCAACCGGTGTCGGTACGTTCTCGGTGCGGGATATCGCCTACCTCGACGAAGTAGCTGACACCATTCTCCCAGACACGCCCGGATCACCGGGGGCGAAGGCCGCCAGGACCGGCGCCTTCATGGCACTGATGGTCACGGACACCTACACGCCGGAAGATCAGAAGGTCTTCCGGGATGGCATGATCGCGTTGGATGCGGCGAGCAAAGCCGCCAACGGTGGTGCGACGTTTACCTCTGCGTCAGCCTCGCAGCGTACCGCGCTGCTGGAGACGCTCGACAAGGCGCAGTTCGACTTTCAGAAGGTGCGCAAGCCGGGTGAAGCGCAACACTACTTCCGCATGATGAAAGAGCTGACGATGCTCGGCTTTTTCACCTCGGAGATCGGCTACATGAAGGCGATGCGCTACGTGGAATCGCCGGGGCGGTTTGATCCATGCCTGCCCTACTCACCGGGCGACAAGAGCTGGGCAGCGCACGCGTAGGCTGTTCTGAAGCAGGTTCGGCATAAGGGGGGCCGGCGCAGCGATGCGTCGGCCCCCCTTCTGTACACCGCCAATTCTTTGCGCGTCACGCGCGACCGTCGTCACTCGCTACGCGCCAAATACCTCTGCGGCCGTCACGACGAGTGGCGGATACTCGGCCACCGGCGACCACGTAATCCCAGTCAGCAGCAGCTCGGGAAACTCGGAACGCGCCGTCCACCGCTCGATCGATCGCGCGGCCTCATCAACGATCCAGACCTCTCCCACACCGTGTGTGAGGTAGGCTGGCCGCTTCTGGAACCGATCCCGTTTGCGCGTCGACGGGCTCAGAACCTCGACTACCAGCAACGGTGGCGGAATCTCCCGCCATGTCCGCGAAGTTTCATCGGGCTCCGGGTACACGGCGAGGTCCGGCTCCAACCAGCTGGTCTCGCTCATGTACACACCAGCCGGCGCGAGAAACAGCCAACCGGTGTGCCGCTGACACCAGCCGCCAATCAACATGAGCAGACGCCTTGCGGCCCGCTGGTGACCCACCGTTGGCATCGGTGTCATCAGCAGGTCACCGTGCAACACTTCGTAGCGATGTCCGTCGTCGGGCAGCTGCTCGAGATCAGCAACCGTCCACATCGACCGGAGAGGATCGGGCGGGGAGATTGGCATGGCCATACAGTCGGCTCGGCAACAGGGTTTCCGCAAGGGGGGCGCATGTCGCCATGGTACCACGCAATGAGCGGCTCTCCTGCACGGTAAACCTGCGCTTATCATCGTATTCGCGCAGGGCACGACGCGCGTGGAAAAACGCGGGTCGCGGATCGTATCACGCCGGGCTCCGACCGGGCACAGGAAGCGTCGCCCGAGCCCGAGGCCGGGGTCGGGGTCGGGGTCGGGGTCGGGGACGAGACGGCGCTGGTTGCCGATTCCCGCGCCCCGTGCGAGAGTGCAGGTGCGCGCCAGTTCACGCCGCCAACACCGCCCCCGCTCGAGACGCTCATGCACACCCGCGACTTCATCCGGACCCTCGGCGCCACGACCGTCGGCGCACTGCTCGGCGAACGACTCTGGGCCCAATACCAGCCGATCGCACCCAGCACACTGGCCGGCGACGACGAGTTCTGGACCCAACTCCGCGCCAGGTATCGCCTCAAGCCCGACTACATCAATCTCGAACATGGGTATTACTCCATGCAGAGCACGGCGGTGCTCGATGCATTCATCGCCAGCGTGCGTGACGTGAACTATCACGCATCGTACTACATGCGGACGACGCAGGTGGCGGATAAACTGGCCGCGCGAACACAGCTTGCCGCGGTGGCAGGCTGCTCGGTGGACGAGTTGATCATCACGCGAAACACCACCGAGTCACTCGACACCGTGATCGCCGGGTACGACTGGAAGGTTGGCGACGAAGCGGTGATGGCGATGCAGGACTACGGCGCGATGCTCGACCAGTTTGCATTGCAGGCACGTCGATACGGGATGGTGAACCGGATCGTTTCGTTACCCAACGATCCGCAATCCGACGACGAGATCGTGCAGCTCTATGCGAGCGCGATCACTTTGCGGACTCGCCTGCTGTTGATCAGTCATCTGGTGAATATCACCGGACAGATTCTGCCGGTGCGCAAGATCACAGACATGGCGCATTCCCGTGGTGTGGCAGTTGCCGTGGATGGCGCCCACGCCTTTGCACAACTCGACTATCGGATCCCCGACACCGGCGCCGATTACTACGCGGCGAGTCTGCACAAGTGGCTGGGCGTCCCGCTGGGTGCTGGCTTGCTCTACGTGAAGCACGACCGGATCGCACCGCTGTGGCCACTGTACGGCGATCAGGGCTTCGCGGACACCGACATTCGCAAGCTCAATCACACTGGCACACACCCGGTTCACACCGATCTTGCGGTGCAGCACGCCATCACGCTCCACAACAGTATCGGTGTGGAGCGCAAGGAGGCGCGGATGCGCTTCCTGCAGCAGTACTGGACGACGAAGGTGCGCGGCGTACGAAACATCCGAATGAACACGCCGACGAGCCCGTCGCGGGCGGCGGGCATTGCGAACGTCGGAATCGAAGGGATGGCGCCGGCTGCGCTCGCGAAAACGTTGCTCGACGCCTACCGCATCTGGACCGTGGCCATCGACCGCGAGAATGTGCGCGGGGTTCGTGTGACGCCGCACCTCTTCACGACGACTGCGGAGCTGGACTCGCTCGTAGCTGCACTCAAGACGATTGCGGCAGCGGCGTGACCTGACACTTGTTGTTTCTGAGCCGCACGGAATACAACCGTGGCGCGCGTCGCAGAGTTGCTGCGCTGTGAAGTATGACTCGTCTCTCGCGCTCTAGCGAGGCACCGCGATCAGCCCCATCGGCACCCGGCGCCAGCCAGGCCACTGCTGCATCCGGCCTTCGGCATCGCGCAGCTGCATCTGCGCGCTGATCCCACCATCCAGCATCACGGCCCGCTGACAGCCGAGGGCACCCATCAGCGCCGCCATCTCGGGCGTCGTCAACCCGAAGGGAACGGCGCCGAGAATCGGACCGAACACGTCGAATCGTGTCATGACGAGGAGTACCTTGCCGTCGCGATCGGTGCCGATCGCAAGGCGCGCATCGCGGTGTGTCAAATCGACGCCACCATCATCAGTACGCAGTGCCAAAGGCACGTCGCCATCGCCATCGAGCAGTGTCGGAAAGCTTTGAAACGCCCATTGCACCGCTTGGGTGCGCGTGTTGGTCGCGAGCACTGATGCAGACACGAGTTGCACCGCACCAGCCGTGTCTACAACGACGGCGGTGGACAGCGGGCCAACCCCCGGCGGTTGCCACTCGGCGCCGCGAAGCACAACCCACCCCCATGGCAGCGTTCCCAGCAGCGTAGCCTCAAACTGACCGGCATTCACCGCCAGCACCGCTCTCGCCGGTGCGCGCTCCGGGCGCCAGCGGGCGACGCGTCGCGCGGCACCACGCTCATCACGACGCACATCGAACGCGGTATCGAGCTGAAATCGCACCCGCCTCGGGTCGATGCGAACCACGATGGCTCGCGTCCGCCACGCTTCGCCATCACCGCGCAATGGGAGCTCAGCATACGAAATCCCTGGAGCCCCGGGCGCCCAGTGCAGGTGCTGGAGCAGGGCGCCGTTCGCCGAGGTCCAGCGCACGGGCGGCGCCGAGTCGGGGCGCCACAGCCCGCGCCATCCATCGCGTCCGCCAACCGCGAGCGGCGCACGTTGTGCCCAGGAAGCTGATGCAGTCCAGAGCGAGAGTGCGACCAACGCGCCGCGACGGGCGCGCAGCGTCATTCGCTACCGGAGAACACTTTGCGCAACTCGTTCCGACGGCTGAGCAGCAGATCGTACTCCGCCCTCGTGAACGAGACGGAGATTGGCGCCGACGTGTTCATCCCGTTCAGCCACGACTGGATGCGCTCCCAGAACATGCGTGCCTGCCGATCGGACATTCCGACACTGGCGCCCGTCACCCGACCCGCGGTAGCGAGAAGCTCAGTCGCCTCTTTCTCCAGCACAGCGGAACGTGCCATGAACGCGCTGGACTGCGCCATACTCGCCGGAATGGCGGGTCGCGTTCCGCACTTCGGCACCGCTGCCTTGTCGAGAGACGCGCTGTCTATCTCAGTGCCGAACATCGAAACAAGGCGGCTTTGCGCCTTCGTCGCTGCGGCGGTATCGCCACGCGCGACGGCCGCTCCCGCCTCGTTCAGCACCGCGAAAAAGGCCTTCATTTTCGGATCACGTTGTGCCCCGAGTGGGTCACGCTGCATTCGCTCGGTCATCTCCTCAACCTTACGCTCGCTCTCCGCCTCGAGCGCTTCCCGAGCTGTACCACGACACTCGGTGTAACGATAGTACGCCTTTTCGTATGCCTGACGCTCCTTCGGCTTTTCGACTCTCTGCGCCGAGTCGCGAAAGGCGGCCGCGCGCGTCTGCATCTCGTCGTATCGTTGGCGAGCAGCCGCGCGCTGCGAGCGCATGGCGCCCATTGCAACCTGATACTTGTCGAGACGTTCGGTGGTGATCTCGATGGTTGTTCCATCGAAACCGGGCGGAATCAGCGACGCGACGGCGGCGCGGTCTTCCGCTGACTGCTCCACGCGGCGCTCTGCCGCGCGCCGGAGTGCTCCGAGCTGCCCGTGCACCGGCACGGTGAGCGAGAGCGATGACAGCACGAGCAGCAGGTGAATCCCACGGACCCGGCGAGTGAACGGCGCAAGCATTTCGAGAGCTCCAGGAAATTGACTGTGACGCGCGGGGTGATACCGCCGGCGGGCGCCGAGTGACGTACGGGTGGGGAAACGTTACTCCCTCAGCTCAAGAACGGCCGGTCCTGAGAGATCCTCTCACGAGGAACGGCCGCTATCAAGCTCTGCGAACCACAAATCTGAAGCGAAGTCGTCTTTATCCGCCGAGATTGGCCAACCCCTTCACCGTCGCCGCCAGCGCCCGCACCCGCGCTGGTTCTCTGGCAGTCGGCGCCGCGCGATCCAATTTCACCGCCAAGGCGCTCAGCGTCGCCGAGCGAGCCGGACCATTCTGCTGCTCCGCCATTCCGAGCGTCGCCCCGACGCTCGTGACCAGTCCGGCGGGGAGCCCGTTCCCCCGCTCCAGCTGGTCGAGATAGGCGCGCGCCACAACGAAGCTGGGCGCCCATGCAAGCTTCCGCTGCAGCTGCGGGTTGGATCCGGCAAGGACGACCTGCGCTGCCGCGTCGATCTCGTTCTGCGACAACAGTGCGCTGGGCTTGAGCGCCAGCACATCCAGCCCGCGGCCAATCTCGCTGCCGTAGATATGACCGTTGTACCAGTAGGCCGACCAGAAGCCCGCCAGCGTGAGCTGCCCTGGATCGATCGGGCCGCGATCAAAGTACGCGATCTCGACCGGCTTCCTCGGATTCGTGAAGTCGAAGACGGAGATGCCGCCCTGATACCACGCCTGCACCATGATGTCGCGCCCGGGCACCGGGATCAACGACCCGTTGTGCGCAACACAGTTTTCAACGTCGCTCTGCGCGGCTGGAATCTTGTAGTGCCCCTGCGGCATCAACTTGCGCGCCTTCACCGAAAAGATCGCGTCGGCACCCCACGTCATCTTGTCGCTCGCACGACACTTTGCACCCACACCCCCGCCCCACTCGTCGCTGAACACCAGCTTCGAACCGTCGTTGCTGAAGGTGGCACCGTGCCAGTAGGAAAAGTTCGGATCGACGACTTCGTCGACGCGCCGGGGATTCGCCGGATCGGAGATGTCGAGCAGCAGGCCGTTGCCGGAGCAGGCGCCCGCCGCCAATCCGATCTCGGGGTACACCGTGATATCGTGGCACTGATCGGTTTCGGCCGTCTCCTGCGTCCCCGCGCCGTGCGTGCCCCCCTGCCACAATCCGCTGATGGCATTCGTTCGCCGGCTCGCGAAGATGCGGGGGCGGCTCACGATGCGCGCGTCCTGCGGTGCGCCGACGCTGACCTTGATGATGTCGATCCGAAACCGCGCCGTCGCTGAATCACGCGCCGGTGCACCATCGCTGCATTCGGCGAGTTCGGCGCTGCTTCGTACGGCGTTGGTGCCTGACACGTACACGTACACCGTCGACGAATCCCTGGGGTCGGGAAGCAACGTGTGCGTGTGCGAGCCTCGGCATGTCTGCACCGCGCCCACCTGCCGCGGATGATCGATGTCGCTGATATCGAAGATGCGCACGCCGAGGAACCGTTCCTTTGCCGCCGAGCTGCTCACGCCCTGTCCGCCACAGTCAGTGCGCCCCTTGTTCTCCTCCACCGACATGAAGAGCAGGTTGCGATAGACAGAGACGTCGCCCTGTCCGCCAGGGCATGGGAATGCCAGCCGCAATGTGGGGTTGGCGGGAGAGGAGACATCCCAGATCTGGATGCCGTGATATCCGCCCATGAACGCAAACTTGCCGTCGAACGCGAGATCGGAGTTGACGAATGCAAAGTCCCCAACGTCGGCGGGATTCACAAAGCCATCGGGGCGGCCACGATGCGCGACCAGCGTCAGATTGCTGATGGCCTGCTGTGCAGTGTCCACACCGCCGCGCAATGAGTAGCGAGGATCGGTTATGCTGGCTTTGGCCGGACGCTGGGCAGACACCACTGGCGCAACAGCCGTGACAGCGGCGATCAGCGCCAGCGACAGACAGCGGGTATGGCGGGTATGGCGGCTCATGAGAGATCAGCGCTCGGTTATGGGAATACAAGAAGGGTGCAGCAGTTCATCGCTGGCGCAGCAGAAGACGCATCCGCGCAATCTCGGCGCGCTGGTCGGCGTTCACATCGGACACGAACCGATTGATGGATGACTCCTGCGCGGCGCCCGGAGTTGTGAGCAGGTTCGCAACCATCGTCACGGCACCGGCGTGGTGCTGGATCATCCCCGTCAGAAACAGGGAATCGAACGTCGTGCCGCGGGAGCCACGCAAAGAACGCATCTGCTTGCGCGTGAGCATCCCGGCCATCGAGTGCGCAACGCTGTCGCCCGGCATTGAGCGGTGTGACATGTCGTGCGCCACGCCGGTAGACGCCACGCCGGCGTGCCGCTCAAGCCATCGCCGCATGAGCGCAATCTCGTCTGCCTGCGACACCGCAATGCGCTCGCCCAGGCTGCGCAGGTCGCGCCTCCGCGAACGGGCTGCGATGAGCACGGTCATCTCGACGGCCTGCTGATGATGGCCAATCATCGTCTGCATGAACTGCACATCGGCAGGAGTCACCTCGGCACCCGCCGGGGCAGCGGTCTGCGCTCCGAGCAGCAACGGAACTGCGCTGACGCAGAGTACCACCCCGCGTATCCAGGACAGTGGTGCACCGGACCGATGCTGCGACGCGCGTCCCGATGTGCAGGAATCAGTGCTCATCCACGGGACCTCGGAGCATCCGTCCAGCCAACTCCTTCACCAACTTGGCCGCGACGATGGCAGTCAACCCGGAGGCATCGCGCATCGGATTGAACTCGACGATGTCGGCACCGATGATTTCGGATGGAATGCGTTGAATCACGCCGATGACGTCGCGTGTGCTCAGTCCACCGGGCTCCCAGTGACTGACGCCAGGCGCGTAGGCCGGATCGAGGACGTCCAAATCGAGCGAGACGTATACAGGCCCAACGACCGTTGGACGCTGTCCGCGCTCCCACGCCTGCATATCGATGATCTCGACACCAAAACGGTCGGCCTGGTCGCGCTGGTGTCGGGTCAGTGTGCGAATCCCGACTTGCACGAGCCGACTCGCCAACCCCTCTTCCAGAATCCGCGCGAACGGACAGGCATGCGAGAAACGATCGCCCTCGAACTCATCGTACAGGTCAGCGTGCGCGTCGAAGTGCAGAATGGTCGGCTTAGCATAGCGTGAGTTCACCGCTTGCAGGACGGGGAATGAGACTGAGTGGTCACCACCGAGCGCGATGACGCGGTGTGTCGCCTGTACTGCCGCGACTCCTGCCTCGATCAGCGCACGCGCACTTCCGTCCGGGGGTAATTCAAGATCACCGGCATCGGCCAGCACGCCCTCATCGCCCAGGTTGATCAATGACTCGGTCCAGTCATTCCCCGCGCCGGAGTGGAGCGCCGCGCGAATCAACGGCGGCGCCTGTGCACTGCCACGCAGGAACGAGGAGCTGGCGTCGTACGGCAGGCCGACAAGACACGGAGGGGGCGCCGTCATCAGAGTGCGCGGCAAGGCAGTGCAGTCACGACGCTTGGCCTCGGTGTACGTGTGCGGAACGGGATAACGGGTGGTACACTGTCAATCTATGATCAGGGGTAAGCCCGAACGTCGGAAACCTCGGCATCTGACGACGGTCCCTGAGACTCGCGACCTCGATTCGCCAATGTCCACAGCATCGCCCACTGCGCCGCCCGGCCCCAAAGGTCGCTTCCCTGGCGACCTCCTGCTTCGCATCTCCCGAGAGCGCGTTGCGCTCTTCCAGAGAATGGCCGCCCGGTACGGCGATATATCACAACTGCAGATCGGCCGCCAGCGCATTGTGATGCTTACCAATCCGGAAGACATCCGCGACCTCCTCGTCACCAATCAGAAGCTGTTCCACAAGGGGCAGGGATTGCAGCGCGCGAAGCTGCTCATCGGCGAAGGATTGCTCACCGCCGAGGGCGAAGCGCACCTGCGACAGCGTCGCCTGGTACAACCGGCCTTCCACCGCGCGCGCATTGGTGCGTACGCCGCAGCCATGACCAACGCGGCGATGCTGCAGCAGGCGCGCTGGAGCGACGGGCAGGAGCTGGACGCCAACCGCGCGATGATGATGGTGACGCTCGACATCGTGGCGGCAACGCTCTTCGGTGCGGATGTCGGTGCGGAGGGGAGTGAAATCGGCAGCGCACTCGACGACGTGTTTGAGTCATTCTCGCTGGGTTTCGGACCGCTGACGCCGTTGACGGACCTCTTGCCGACGGCAAAGAAGCGCCGGTTGAAGGCAGGCATGGCTCGCGTCGATGACACCATCAATCGCATCATCGCGGAGCGACGTGCGAGCGGCGAGGACACCGGCGATCTGTTGTCGATGCTGCTGCACGCCACCGACACCGAGGGTGATGGCAGCGGTATGTCGGACAAGCAACTGCGCGACGAAGCGATCACGCTCTTCATCGCCGGCCACGAGACGACGGCCAACGCGCTGACGTGGACCTGGTTGCTGCTCGCTCGCAACCCCGGCGCCGAACGGGCGCTCCACGCGGAGATAGACACAGTGCTCGGCGATCGGCTTCCCACCATGGATGACCTGCCGAACCTGCCGATGGCGCGCGCGATCATCGCCGAGTCGATGCGACTCTATCCGCCGGCATACATCCTTGGCCGGCGCGCGCTGGTGACGTACACGGTCGGCGGCTACGACTTTCCCGCGCGGACCATCTTCCTCGCGCCGCAGTACATCGTGCACCGCGATCGGCGGTGGTGGCCGGAGCCCGATCGCTTCATCCCAGAACGATGGCTGGACACCGCAGCCACAGCCAACCGACCGAAATTGGCCTACTTCCCCTTCGGCGCCGGCACGCGAATCTGCGTCGGTGAACAGTTTGCCTGGATGGAGGCGATTCTCGTGCTCACCACGCTCGCCCGCCGGTGGCGTGTGAAGGTGCTCGGTCCCGACCCGGAGTTGGAGCCGATCATCACGCTGCGGCCGAAGGGTGGCCTGCCCGCCGCGCTCGAGCGCCGCTGAGCGGTGTCGAGGCGGCGGCTGCAACCAGATGTTCGCGCCTACAGGTCGAACAGACCCCAGGCCCCGACCTCACCGGCGTGTTAGGAAATGTTCACGGACCTATAGTCTCTACGGACACGTGCCGACGCTCTGCACTATCCCATTAGGACTGCCAGTCCGATCGGATGCCGGGCGGACGTTTGAAGGTGCCGGATAAATAAACAGCTCGAAATGCCGCTCCCGCGATCATTTTGGCGGACCGGCACCAACCGTCTCGCCCACCTGGGCAAGGACTGTGCACATGCAATGGTTCAACAATCTGCGTATGCAGAACAAGATGCTGGTCACGACCAGTATCGTCGTCCTCGGTACCGCGAGCATCGGTGCTTTCGCGATCGAGAGGCTCGGGAGCGTCAAGTCGCGCGTCGAGGAGATCACCACCAACTGGATACCGAAAATCGAGCTGGTCGGCTCGGTGAAGGAGAAGTCCACTTATCTGCGCGTAATGCAGTACAATCTGATCATTGCAGCCGATGCCGCTGAGATTCTCGCAGTCGAACAGCGGATTGCACCGCAGCAAGCAAAACTGGACGAGGAGCGCGCCACCTACTCGAAACGCATTACTTCGCCGACTGAGCGCGCGCTGTACGACCGCTTTACAGGCGCGTGGGATGAGTACGCAGGCACGGTCGAGCGCGCCCATTCGCTTGTCCGCTCAGACAGCAAAGCGGAAGCTGCAAAGCTCATGATCAGTGAATCACGGGTGCAGTTTTTGTCGGCTACCGCCCTGCTCGACTCGATCGTCATCTTCAATCATGACGGCGCCGCCGAGGCGAGTGCCGCAGTACATAGCGCCAACGAGTTCGCTCGAAACTCCATCATCGGTGCGGTGATTCTCTGCCTGCTGCTCGGGGTGTCCGCTGCCGTCGTGGCTGGTCGTGCGATAGGTCGCGCTGTTGATGTGGTGCTCGACCGCGCCACAACGCTGCAGACGCACTGCATCACCGGACTTCGCGCCGGTATCGAAGCGATGCGCGCCGGCGATCTCGACAAGGATGTGATCCCCGTCACGAAGGTGATTCTCTCTTCCGACCGCGACGAAATCGGCGACATCTCCAGGGTACTCGACAACATCATCTCGGACACTCAGGCGACGGTGACGAGCTTCCTGGCGACCCAGACGAATCTGCGGAACGTGATCGCCGAGACGCAGGTGGTCGTTCAGGCGGCAAAGGCAGGCCAGCTCGACACCTCGGCAAACGCGCGTAGCTTCGGTGGCGCCTACGCACAGCTCGTGGAGGGCGTCAATGACACATTGGCCGCCGTGTCTGCGCCGCTCGCCGAGGCACAGACGATTCTCGAGCGCGTCGCCAATCGCGATCTGACCCAGCGGATGACCGGCAATTTCGAGGGCGAGTACGGCCGTATGCGCGATGCTATCAACACCGCAATCACAAACCTGGAATCGACATTGACGCAGGTTGGTTCGGCAGCCACCCAGGTGGCCGCTGCCAGCGCCGAGATCACCGCTGGAAGTCAGTCGCTGGCCAGCGGTGCGAGCCAGCAGGCGGCGAGTCTGGAGGAGATCGGTGCCAGCACCGCCGAAGTCGCGTCGATGGCCCGCCAGAGTGCCAGCCACGCGAAGGAAGCGCAAACGCTCGCCGAGCGCGCCCGGACTCACGTCGCAGAGGGCGCGGAACGCATGGGCAAGCTCAACGCCGCCGTGAACGAGATCAAGCAGAGCAGCACGGAAACGGCCAAGATCATCAGGACGATCGAAGAGATCGCGTTCCAGACCAATCTGCTCGCGCTCAACGCGGCGGTGGAAGCGGCTCGGGCCGGCGACGCAGGGCGAGGGTTTGCCGTGGTCGCGGAAGAGGTCCGCGCCCTGGCACTTCGCTCGGCGGAGGCAGCCAAAACGACTGCAGCGCTCATTGAACAGAGCGTCGAGACTGTCGGACGCGGTGTGCAGCTGAACAGCGAGGTGATGACGAGCCTCGACGAGATCAGCGTGCAAGTGACCAAAGTGACCGACGTCATCACTGAAATCTCCGCCTCTGCCGAACAGCAGGCGCAGGGCGTCGATCAGATCAACAGCGCCGTCGAAGAGCTCAACGGTGTGACGCAGCAGGTCGCATCGAGTTCCGAAGAATCAGCCAGCGCGGCCGAGGAGCTGTCGAGTCAGGCGCGCGTGCTCGAAGACACCGTGAGCACCTTCTCCTTTGCTGCCAACGAAGCTGAGCCAGGAAGAGTGATCCGCATCGGCCGTGGCCGACCGGGCAAGCGGAACCACTCTCCGCGGACCATGGTAACGACTCACTGAATTACCACGCTTGCCTGCCCCACCAGCCGCGCGCGCACGACAAACGCGCTCGGCGTGGTGGTGACGCTCTCCACATCGAAGCTTGAAATACTGCCGGAAAGGATCACTCCCGGCGACACC
>Ga0105049_10001365_pt1 | contig 28775 bp, 23 predicted proteins | sample MAT06_FD_78087 | JGI IMG/M metagenome (GOLD analysis project Ga0105049, IMG submission 78087) | Freshwater microbial communities from Lake Fryxell liftoff mats and glacier meltwater in Antarctica - MAT-06 | ecosystem: Environmental > Aquatic > Freshwater > Ice > Liftoff microbial mat | place... | reverse complement strand
TCGCAGAAGGGGCATCCGCCAAGGCCGGGGCGAGACTGGTAGCAAGCCCAAAGATTGCCCGTGCGCCGGTTGCTGTTGGGACGGCATCCACCAAGGCCGGGGCGAGACCGGTAGCAAGACCCTATTGGGGATGATTTGCTTTGATGTTCTGCGCGGCCAGCCGAACGGTTTCTTCCAACCTTTTTTTTCGAGTGGCTGGCTGTTTGGCATTCAAGATCCAGGGCTACCATCAACTGGCCTGCCTGAGCCATTTTGCCGGCCTCGGTCAGTTTGACCACTTTGTCTTTGTTCAGTTGGCTCCAGTTGCTTTTTGGATTGCGGTGCGCGAAGTATTGGTAATAACTCTGCGCGTTCCGCTTTCCAGGCGCGCTGTCCACCCATCCGAAACAGAGGGCCTCGTCAACGGCTTCAGGGTAGTACACACTGGGAATTTCGCTTTCCTTGCGGTGGATGATCAGCCAAATGCCGGAAGCCTGATCGTGGTTCTGCGACAACCAATTCCTCCATTCCTGCGCCGAGGAGGCTTGAACGGTATTGACGCCTTCGCTGATTTGGGAGGAACGCATCGAGTTATATATATAATATAAAATGATTAGTTATTGTTGCGGTGGCTATGTTGTCAACAACAAAAACGTGAAAGAATCTGCCGTATCTTCCATTACGGTTGGTAGAAGCTGGTACCAAAGCAGCGCATCGAGTTCAGGGTCAACAGCGGTAACATCAGACCGAATTTGCACCGTGTTGCGGTTCTTTTCCACCGATAAACCGTAAGCCAACAGGGTGCGGTCCTGATCCAGGATAGCCCATTCCAGATGCGGCTTATTGTGCAGGACAAGCCGGTAAGTTTGCCCGCGGTACTCCAGCCGATAGCTGCTGCTGTACCATTTCTCCGCTTTGATGCGGGCTACCGGAAGGTTTTGGGCATCGCGCATCTCTGTAACGCCGCGCTAAAATCCGGTTTGGCGAATGGTGTATTTGTTCTTGCCAAGGGCAACCTCTCCGCGCTGGTGTAAACTGCTGGTGGCAAGCACCAATTCTCCGGCTACCTGATCATCGACAAGGAACTGATAATGGCCGGACTTCAAGGCAACCCAGGCTTTTGATGGTTGAGTCATGGGGTATGCTGTTTCTGGTTTTACTGGACCTGAAAGTAAAGTTGAACAGGGTCACACCGGCGCGGTCTGAACGTTAAAGTTGGTTATGGTTTGTTTAGGATCGCCTTAAACAAGGTTAAGATGGCTTTAAAGGCCCCACCCCCCTCGCCCCACCCCCCTAGCCCCACCCCCCCAAAAGAAAAAGCCACCCCTAAGGATGGCTTTTTCAGGATAATCGAATGGTCGGGGCGAAAGGATTCGAACCTTCGACCCCCTGGTCCCAAACCAGGTGCGCTACCGGCCTGCGCTACGCCCCGATGAGGGGTAAAGGTAAGCTTCTTCCCGGATTCGCACGGGTGTGTTTTTTTGGCGAAACCTGCGGGTTCATGGGCGCTTAAAATGGACGACACTCCTCAAAGTCCTTCAACCGCCAGGCTATTAACAGCAACACCCCGGCTTTTCAGCCAGGGTGTCGCGTTGCGGTGAGGGCGGGATTCGAACCCGCGATACCTGTTACGGTATGCCGGTTTAGCAAACCGGTGGTTTGAGCCACTCACCCACCTCACCAGTAGGTTGTTTATCAAGCACTTAGCGTTTTTGAGGGCGCTTAGCGGACGGTAAAAATACACATTCTCACTTTGCCCGCCAATAGCGAAGCTTCTTCACGCAGGCTTAACAATGGGTATACGAAACCTTAACGCAGGGGTGGAACTGGGTTGATGTGCCGCCCGTAATCTTGCTTAAATTTAAAATCTGTATGACTATGAGACAACACCTACTTTGTTCATTCCTGCTGCTGATAACGGCTGCAACAGTTCAGGCCCAACAAGCCCCGCAACTCAGCTTGCTCGGCCGTTACGAGTCGGGCATTTTTGATGAAAGTGCGGCAGAAATTTCAGCTTTTGATGCGGCCTCTGCCCGTTTGTTCGTAGTCAATGGGGCTAAAAATCAGGTTGATGTGCTCAACTTGGCCAATCCCGCCAGCCCCGTCCTGATTGATTCTATCGAGCTTGGCGGCAACCCGAACAGTGTGGCTGCCTACAAAGGTCTGGTGGCCATTGCCGTCCAGAATGAAATCAAAACCAACCCGGGAACGGTTGTCTTTACCGATGTATTTGGTCAAGTACTTAATACAGTGACCGTCGGCGCCCTTCCTGACATGCTCACCTTTACGCCCAATGGCCAGTATCTCCTGGTAGCCAACGAAGGGGAACCCAACGATGATTACAGCATTGACCCGGAAGGCTCGGTGTCCATTATTGACCTTTCCCTGGGTGTGCTTTTGGCTTCTGTCAGTACTGTAGACTTTACGTCACTTACCCCGGCAGACCTGGATAACTCCACCCGCGTTTACGGTCCAGGCGCCAGTATTGCGCAGGATTTTGAGCCCGAGTACATCGCCGTTTCTGACAACGGTAAGTTGGCCTATGTTACGTTGCAGGAGAACAACGCGTTGGCGGCCATTGATGTCGAAAATGCGGTGTTGCTTGGTGTGCGCGGTTTGGGTTTTAAAGACCACAGCCTGCCCGGACAAGGCCTGGACGCCAGCGATCGCGATGACGTCATTAACATCGCCAATTGGCCTGTTTTTGGCATGCCGCAACCTGACGCTATTGCCTATGTTCGCGGTGCTTCCGGGCTGGGCTACCTATTAACAGCCAACGAAGGCGACGCTCGCGACTACGATACATTTGGCGAGGAGTCGCGCATCAAAGACTTGACGCTCGATCCTGCGGTGTTTCCCAATGCGGCAAACCTTCGCAACGATGACAGCATTGGCCGCCTGACCGTGACCACTGCGCTTGGCAATGCCGATGGTAATACCGTGTATGAAGGGTTGTACGCACTGGGCACGCGTTCCTTCAGCGTTTACGATGCCTTTGGCAACCTCGTTTGGGATTCTGGTGACCAGTTGGAACAGATCACAGCCGCAGCCTACCCTTCAGATTTCAATGCCACCAACTCAGCGAATGGATCGTTTGATAACCGCTCGGACAACAAGGGTCCTGAGCCGGAAGGAGTTACCGTCGGTAAACTCAGTGGTCGCAACTACGCATTCATTGGTTTAGAGCGAATTGGCGGCGTCATGGTCTACGACGTAACCGATCCTACGCAGCCCGAGTTTGTGCAATACATCAACACCCGCGATTTCTCCGGCGATGCCGAGGCCGGTACGGCCGGCGATCTGGGTCCTGAAGGAGTGGCCTTCATTTCTCCCGAGGAAAGCCCCACAGGTGAAGCCCTGCTGGTGGTAGCCTATGAAGTGAGCGGCTCTATTGCCATCTTCCGCTTTGGTGCAGCATGCGGTACTCCTCAAAATCTGGAGGTAGCTTATCCTGCCGCTGGCACGGTGGCCTTCAATTGGAACGACGTTGATGGGTCGCTGGGCTATCGCTTGCGGATTCAGCGCACGGGTTCACCCAACTCAAAAGTACTGGCCTCAGCCATCAGCCAGCGCACGGTGTCAGGCTTCCTGCCCGGTGAATCCTATACCTGGTCAGTGCGGGCCGCATGCTCCGATGACACATCAGCTTACGCTCCTGTGGCAAGCTTCACCCTGCCTGTCTTGCGCGAAGGGCTCCTGACCAGCAGCGAGATCCAGGTCCAGCCCAATCCGGTTGCGGACCGCGTGTACCTGAACGGAAGTGTTCCGGCAGATGCCACAGCGGAGCTCTTTGCTGCGGACGGCCGTCGGGTTGCCGGTCCGGTTTCAGCCAGTCTGTTGCTCCAGGGATGGGATCTTTCCCAACTGCCCGCCGGAGCCTACCTGCTGCGCCTCAAGGCAGCGGGCATGTTTCAGACGTTGCCCGTCATTCGGCAATAACGGTACTGATTGCTAACTGTTGGGGCCCGGTTTCTCTTAAAGAGAGCCGGGCCCCTGTATTTTTGGCCACAGTCGCATGTAGAGAAAAGCCCCTTCGCCCAAAATATAACTTGGTTTTTCAAGAGTTTTGGCGGACCTTATCCCTCTCTTTCTTCAGTGCATGCGTTCCATTCAGGCTGCTTCCGAGTTATTTCAATTGATCCGGGCAATGACGCCATCGGAGAAGCGGCATTTTAGGCTGAGTAACCCCGTGCGCAAGTCGGATAGCCGCCTGCAAAAGGACGGGGAAGAAGCCAATCAATTTCTGCTTTTGTTTAATGTGTTGGAGCGCCAGGAAAGCCTTGATGAGGAGTTTGCCATGAAAAAGCTTCGCATCAAAGAGCGAACACGCTTTACCCGCATTAAAAATTATTTGTATAAGACACTTTTGGAGAGTTTGGAGGTCTACTACCGCGAAAGCCAGGGCGACGCACAATTTTTTCACCTGATCAACCGCACGCAAATTCTGCTCAGTAAGCGCTTGTTTGCGCAGGCGGGCAGGCAACTGGCCAAGGCGGAAAAGCTGGCTGCGGAAAAGGGCAATGGCACCTATTCGTTGATTGTTTTGACCATGCAAATTGACCGGCTGATGAGGTCAGAGGATTTGGATGCGGTAGAAACGCTGTTAGACGGTTACGAACCCAGAAAAGCCGAGCTGCTCGAACGCAGCGCAGATTACCTGGATTTGCACATGATTAAATCAAAGGCCACTTGGTTGTTGCGCCGAAGCGACGAAGCTTTAGGCAGGCGACGTGAGTGGGTAATTGAACTGGGGAATCATCCGCTGCTCAAGCAACTCAAGTATCCGGAAGACGCCGAATTTACCCTGTACCATTACAACCTGAATGGCCTGATTCACGGCCTGCTTGGTCAGCCGGAAGAAGACTACAGAAATCGGCTGGCTTACCTGCGAACTTACCAAAATAACAAAGCTTATGTTTTGCGTTGGCCCATAAACTATGTTATTGCATTAGGCAATGTGGCGGGAACGGCTGGACAAATTGGCAATTTTGATGAACTATACGCCTGCACCCGCGAAATGAGGGCTTTTTTGGATCGGGATGGCATCAAAAACAGCACATCGCTGGAGCCTATTGTCAATGTTCGATCTTATGCGTTAGAATTGGATGCATATGCGACATTATCTTTGGATGAAAAAAAGTTATTGATTCAGCAAGTGGAACGTTCGTTCCAAATGTACCACCACGAAACCGCTGAAGTTTGGCAAGTCATTATGCGCTTTGGTATTGCCCGGCACTATTTTGAAATGCGCAATTGGGGCATGGTGCTGGAGTGGTTGGGTCCGATGCTCCACCAGGGGGATGATCGGTTATACCCGGAATTGCAGGTAGCCTCGCGAATCTTGTATGCGCTGGCCCATTTTGAAATGGGCAATGATCGCTATCTCGAGGGTTATTTGCGCCAACTCAAGCAATGGATGCGGCAGCGCAAGCACGCCTGGGAACCCGTTCAGGCGTTGCTGAGGGCTATACAAACCCTCTTGCAGGCAAACCCCAGAACATACCCGGTGGATTTGTTTGATCGCTTGGCTCGGGATTTTGTCACGCCTGGCCCTGGGTTCCCCGAACCCAATTCCCCCGATCCTGCCCAGGAAGAACCCATTCGCCGCCTGCGGCAATTGTTGAATTTGCAGCCCTGGTTGCTTTCTAAGCTCAAACCAGTAATTCAAAGCCGGTACTGACTTTCATCAGTTGCCTTGATTAGGCAAAGGCAAAGTGGTAGTTTGAACCCTTATGTTTGCTCGTTTAATAAGAATTTGGTGCCTCGGCCAAATTTTAGCAGTGCCTGCTCTTGTTGCGGCTCAGCAGGCGTCAATCACGGGCCGGGTCGTGGACGAATCAGACCAGCAACCTCTTATTCAGGTAGCCGTGATCTACGGCAGCGAGAAAGGGGTGCTGACGGATGAACAAGGCATTTTTCATATAGAAAATCTTATAGAGGGAACATACACCCTAAAGATTCGCTACACGGGTTACAAAACCCGGGAGATAGGAGCCATCGTGCTCCGCGGGCAGGAACTCGCCTTGGGTACAATCGCTCTTCCCCCGGCAGCCAATCAATTAAATGAGATAAAGGTTCGGGCCAGCACCACTTCGTTTGCCGAAGGCTATGCCGGGTCAAACACGTACATCAGCCCGCGATTGTTGCGCCAATTGCATCCGATGGGTACCGAAGATGTTTTGCGCCAGATTCCAGGCGTCAACATCATTGGCGATATGGGGTTGTCCAACCGTCCCAATGTGTCCATTCGGGGCTCCTGGGGCAGGAGATCGTATAAAGTGTTGTTGCTCGAGGACGGCTCATTTATTGCACCGGCGCCGTACCTGGGGCCAGGGGCTTACTACAACCCGCCCAGCGATCGCATTGAGGCTATTCGGGTGATTAAAGGCGCGGAAACGCTCTTATATGGCCCTAATAATATGTTTGGCGTCGTGGATTACATCACGCGGCGTCCGCCGAGCAAGCCAGAGGCCCTCTTCAAGTTTAGCGGTGGTCAACGTGGATACACCACTGCCCAGGCGGGCTACGGAGGTACCTGGAACCAATTAGGAACCGATGTTCAGTTGGTGTACAAGCGTTTTGACGGCTTCCTGGACAACGCGGAAACCGGCCTGTTTAACCTGCATACTAAGTTCTATTTTGAGTTGGACGAAAACCAGAGTTTTTATTTTAAACTCGGTTACCAGCGCGAAACCAACAATGCGTCGCTGGCCGCACAGACGCCCTTCACCTTTGAGGCCGATCCGGTGCAGAACCCCTTTGACGCAGATGAATTTACGTCGCGCCGTTATGCGTTAGATGTCATTCACAAGTATGCCGGAAGCGTGAATTGGAGTCTGACCTCTAAAGTTTACGGGGCTGATTTTGCCCGCGACTGGTGGCGTCAGAAAACAGCGCTTGTGGCTGCTGAGGATGTTTTGTCCTATGTGGGCGAAGACATTTACCGCGACCGCTATTCCTACCTGGATGGCCTGGATTTTGGTCCGGACGATTACGTGCGGGTAGGGCGGGTCATCAATGACAGGGAGGCCACCACGGATAGCAAATGGAATTATACGTTTGCTGGTCTACAAGAGCAGTTTGAACACCGATGGCAGCGGGGGAATTGGGCTGGTGAAGGTGTGGCGGGAGCGAGGCTGCACAAAGAGATTTACCTGGACCAATTTCTGGAGAACGACTCCTCGCGCTGGGCGCGAAGCGGACGCTACACCTCTGATTTGAAGTACGATTTGTGGTCCGCCTCCTTTTGGGCAAAGCAAGCACTGAAGCACGGCCGCCTGACGCTGACCCCTATAGTGCGCTTTGAGTATGTGGACATGGTGCGCCGCGACTTGCTGGCCGCATCACGCAATCCAGGGCTGAGCCCGGATAATGCACCCGATCTGGAGCATGCCTACCCTGTTTTTTTGCCGGGCTTTGCCGTTGACGTGAACGTGCTCAGCGATGGGGTTGCGCCCTCCGGTTCTCAGCCTGATCTGCACCTGTTCAGCAGCGTGTACCGCGGCTTTATTGCTCCTAACAGCCAGTTCGCGTTTTTGGTCGAAGAAAACGGAGACGTCACGACGCCGGTTCCTGGCGCCGACCTGAACATGAAGCCAGAGCTGAGCCTGAACGCTGAATTGGGCCTGCGCGGCACGCTGGCAAACGGCCGGATTTCGGGGCAGGTAGCGGGGTTTCTCAGCAGGATCCGGAACTTCTATGCGGCTGGCCAAGGCGAAGTGTTCCAGTCGCTGGGCGAAGTTTGGATCCGGGGTGTGGAAGCTGGGGTTGATCTGGAGCTGTTAGGCAATACTTTACAGCGCAAGCACTCGCTAAAACTGGCAGTCAATAGCACCATGCTCCAAACCCAAATAACCGGGGGAGAACTGCGGGACCGCGATCTGGCTGTTAATGCCATCCACTCGGAGGCCTCCGCCCAGGAATTGGTCGATAAAATCAATAACGAGCCCGCTGTCATCGCCTATACCACCGATGCCTCGGGTCAGGAAATGGTCATGAACGGACCGCTGGTCCTTGCCGACCTGGATGCGCTGACCAGCCTTGGTTTCCGTTTTGGAGAAGGGGGCGTTGAAGGCTACAAGGCGCCTTACACGCCACCAATTAGCCTGCACACTCGTTTGAGTTATACCTACAAGGGCCTGAATGCCGGCGTGGAGTACCATCACCTGGCAGCGCAGTACGCCGAATACGCCAATTTGGAGAGCGAAACGGGCGATGGCTCTTTTGGCAAACTTCCAGCCTATAGCACTTGGGATGCCCAAGTCAGTTACCGACTCAGCAAGAATAAAATTGACTGGGAATTTTTTGTAGCTGGGCGGAATTTGACCAATGAAATCTACCGTTCCTCCAGGTTAAACCGCATTGCATCAGGTGTTTTCCCCGGTGCATTCCGCCAGGTACAGGCCGGTATAGGCCTGACTTTTTAAGATTCAAGGATTAATTATTGCTTTAAGTTCCTCTCCATTTTTCCGGTAGGGGTATTTGGATATATGGCTTGTTCAACCCACCTTAGATGCGTATTAGTGTTTGAACATCTATGAGAACTAGCCCCCATCCCCTATGAAACAGACCTCTAACTTTTCTGTGGTCACCTTGTGCCTCCTTGCATCCATTGGATTTTTTATGATCAGCAGCTCGGGCGGTCGGGCCGGTGCCACAAATTCCGGCAACACCGGGGCACCTGGTGAACCCAGCGGCCAAAAGTGCGGTTCATGCCATATTGGAGGCGGATTTAGCCCCATCAGCGAATCGCTGTTGATCACCAACCCCGGAAGCTCGGATCCTATAGATGCTTACGTTCCCGGTCAAACCTATGAGGTAACGCTTACAGTCAACGCCAGCGGAAGCCCAGCTGGTTATGGGTTCCAATTGACCTCCTTGGATGTTTCCAATACGGAAGCGGGCTCCTGGTCTTCACCGGCCACCAATGTGCAAATTGAAACGGCTTCGCTGGTTGGGGGAAGAACCTACGTCGAGCACAAGGGTGTTGGTTCCAGCAACGTCTTCCGCGTCAATTGGACGGCACCGGCAGCAGGGGCGGGTCTTGTTTCGTTTTACCATGCCGCCAACGGGGTGAACGGAAATGGCGCTACCAGCGGTGACAACGGTTCGCTGGGAGCAGTGACAACGCTCAATGCCGCGCCGGGAACTGGCCTGGCCGATGCCGGGCTTTGGGACGATTTAGAGGTTTTTCCTTCATTGGTCTTGAATGGAATGCTTAGCCTGCGCGGTTCGATGCTCCTTGAACGCAGACCGTCGCTGGAGTTGTACGACGGCTTTGGCCGTTTGCTGTTGGCTCGAGCGTCTTTTGATGGATCGGAAGCCATTTCCGTGGCCGATATGCCCGTGGGAATGGGCTTTGTGGTGCTCCGCGACGGCCAGCAAACCCTTGTGCGGCGCTTCGTCAAGCTCTGATCCCTTCCGGAATGTGCGCCTGAACCCATTCGCCAATTCGTCGAATGGCTCGGCGTGCTTCGGGCATCATGGCAGCGGCGTGCCATACGTGCATCATATCGGGCCAGGATTCCAAGTCAATGCGAACACCTGCTGCCTGCGCTTTGCGGGCAAAACGCTCTGCATCCGGGTACAGAATGTCCGCACTTCCGATGTGCAACAGGATAGGAGGGAGCCCATGCGGATCACCTTCAGCCGGTGAAATGAGCGGATCATCCAAATCATGCCCGGCGGCATACTGTACCCCGTAGTGGCGCAGTTCATCTGTGCGCAACATGGGATCTATCCGTTGAATGGGCTCAATATCGGGATTCTCCATGCGCACGTCCAGCCAGGGCGAGAGCAAAATGGCTCCTTGGGGCAACTGGAGTTCCTGATCGCGCAATTGGTACAGCAGGGCTGTGCACAGCCCGCCCCCCGCAGAATCACCAGCAATGAAATGTGCAGCATCCGGATGTTCTCGTGTCCAAGCCAGAAACGCTGCCTGGGCATCACGCAGAGCGGCGGGGAAGGGATGTCGGGGGGCCAGACGATAGTCCGCCACAAAGGTTTCCGCCTTGCACGCTTTGGCAATGCGGCTCACCATGGCGCGGTGCGTCGTAGAACTTCCCCCGGTGTATCCACCCCCGTGAAAGAACAAGAGTTTGCGATCCGCTAGTTGATTTAAGGGGCGATGCCGCTCGCCTGGAACGCCGCCCACTTTGTCGCGGGTAATTTGAACACCCGACGCATTGGGGAAAAAGCGCAACAGTGAGAGGTTGATCGTTGATCTCCCAAAGGCAACATTGCGATAAGGCCAAAGACTGGCGCGCAGCGTTTGCTTAGCTAACCGGCTTGCCAGCGATTCCTTTTCGAGTTTCTTTGATATCGGGATATTTTTGGCCATTACATAACATATTTTATGTTATGGATATTGAATAATATGGTGACTTAACTTTCAGTACAGTGCCATAGAAAACGCACGGCGGTGTTCCGCAGTTTGTGGATGGGTTGGGCCGAGAAATTGGAAAATGGCCACCACTACTTTTCGGGCTAGTTCGTCCCGGTACTTTTTGTCCAGCGAAACCGATCGGATCAGCCGTTCCAACGCTGCATCAAAATCGCGGTTGCGCAGAGCTTCTACGCCAGCCGCATAGGGTTCACGTGCTGGCGAAACAGGACCTTGAAGCGGGTCATCAAGCAAGGTTTGCGCCAACGTGCGAAGCGCGTTTTCGCGGTCGCTTAGACCGGCGTGCTCCAAAATATCCAAGGCTTCTTGCGGCTGGCTGAAGACCAGCGCTTGCGCCAACCAGATAGAAGCTTCCGGAAGGCCGGCCGCGTGTGCCTGCGTCAACAGGGGAAGGGCCTCCGTCTCGTTGCCCTGCTCCAGCAGCGCCAAGGCTTGCCACAAGGCTTCCTTCTCTTGGCTGGGCAATTGCTCCCGGAGCCACTGTCGGAGTTCGTGTTCCGGCAAAGCTCCGGGCAGTTCCGCCACCACGGCTCCGCGGTAAAACAACTTCAGGTTGGGAATGCCCCGGATGCCGAAACGCTGCGATAAGTCAGGGTGCTGATCGGTATCCACTTTGACCAGCGTCCAGGCCACATCGGGCTCTTGTGCCAGTTTTTCCACAATAGGTCCCAGGACACGACAGGGTCCGCACCAAGGCGCCCAAAAGTCTACCAACACGGGTTGCTGCTCACTGGCCAGCACCACGTCTTGCTCAAAATCCTGTACTTCAAAAGAACGCATCGCAATATCCGTTTAATCCAATACTATTAACGTACGGCCATGACTGGAAGTTCCAGCATGGCCCGTGTTTGGGCGATGGTGGCGGGTTCGCGGCCCAGCGTTCGCGCGAGTGACGCGGCCCTTTCCACCAGTTCTCCGTTGCTTTTGGCCATCTCGCCTTCAGGCAGGTAAAAGTTGTCTTCCAGCCCAACGCGGAAATTCCCTTCAAGCGTCAGCGCCACCGCGGCCAGCGCCCACTGCTTGCGCCCGATCACAATCACCTGCCAATGGCTCCCGGCGGGAACCTGGCGGCTCTGGTGAATCAGGTTGTCCGTCGTTGCCGGAATGCCGCCCAGCACGCCCATCACAAAACTGAACACGTAAGGCTTGGGAATCAGTCCCTGATCAATGAAGGGCATCGCGTTGTTGATGTGCCCGGTATCAAAAACTTCCATTTCCGGAATGGAACCCGCTTCGCGCATCTTGTTCAGAAAAAACGAGATGTCCTTGAAGGGGTTGGCAAACACGAAGTCGTGGTAGAACTGCTTGTTCTTAGACGAATAGATGGCGTAATTCATGGAGCCCATGTTCAGGGCCGCCATTTCGGGGCTTAACGCGCTGACGTGATGAATCCGCTGCTCATTCGAAATACTAATGGCCCCAGTGCTGTAATTGATGATGGCATCGGGCACCCGCTTGCGCACCTCTTCGTGGATGCGGGCATAAGTTTCTACATCGTAGGCCGGCGTGCCATCCGGATTTCGGGCGTGAATGTGCAAAATGCTGGCACCCGCTTCAACCGCGCGACGCCCTTCCTCCGCAATTTCTTCGGGCGTGTAGGGAATGTACGGGCACTGGCTGCGGTTGGCCAGCACACCAGTCAATGCGGCCGTGATGACCACCGGTTTCTGAGGCATGGGTAAGGGGTTATTTCCGCCTCAAATTACAGCGATAAATGCAATGCTTGCGGATGAGGCAGGTCATAGGCAGCAAAGACCTGCAGCAGGTCAGCCAGGCGCGGTTGTTTGGGCAGGGTTTCTGGCGTGGCGCCCAACATGGCTGCGGCGTTGCGGTAGTGTTCAGCGGGCGAAGGGCCACCTTCCGCGAGCGAAGGCATCGCCGTTGTTCGGGTGATGGCTGCTGAGCCGGCCGTCTTGCTCAGCTTTTGGCCGTTGGAGCCTTTTAATAGGGGATGATGCACAAAAGTAGCGCTGTTGAACGCGGCCAGCCCGGCCAGCCTTGCCAGCAAAAGTTGGGCAGCCGTAGAGCGCAACAGGTCCTGGCCGCGGACAATGAGGTTGATGCCAAAGGTGGTATCGTCGCTTAACGAGGCAATGTGGTAGGCCGGTAAACCGTCCTTTCGCCGGATGATGAAATCGCCTTCATCGCGTGTTGTGTTGATGGATTGCGGACCCTGCCAAGCGTCTGTCCAGGAAACCGGATCCAGCCCATCTGTGTTTAATCGCCAGGAAATACCGGGTTGATCCAGCGGCAAATTCTTGTGGCGACAGGTTCCTGGGTATCGGGACGAATAGCCGGCTTGCAGCAACTGATTCCGCGAGCAACTGCAACCATACACTCGACCCGTAGCGATCAGCTTGTCCAGGAGTTGCTGGTAGTTGGCAAGGCGCTGGTGCTGGCTCCAGGGCTCCATTTCTTGTAGGTTCGAAGGGCCCTGATCGGGTTTAAGCCCCAGCAAGGCCAGTATTTGCCAGATGTTATTCAGGTATTCCGGCTTGACTCTTGCTGCGTCTAGATCGTCTATCCGGAGCAACACTTGCGCGCCGAATTTGGCCGCTAAGCCAAAGGTTATCAGCGCATTGGCAGCGTTTCCCGCGTGCAGGAACCCGCTGGGGGTAGGGGCGAACCGAGTTTGCCAGTCGCAAGAAATTTTTCCCCCGTTTTTCTGCACCATTCGAAAATAGGCTGCGTAAAAATGGCTTATGGCATGTTTCTGCTAGATTAATTCCACTAAAAGCAGGTGCACCGACTATACCAGTCTAGAAGGGCATATATTCTCCAAACTGTGGAATTTGTTGTGAATAACCAGAAGATTGGTTTTGTGGTAACTCCTCCGAATACACGGAAATTTGCAGCAGCAATCACACTATGAAGCAATTTTTTGGGCTTTTTTCCCTCCTGGCCCTTGTCTCCCTCAGTTTATTCATGCATTCCTGTAAAAAAGACACGGAGTTATCCGGCCTTTTGGTGGAAGGGGAGCAATTACAAACCGACACCCCTTCTGATACAGGATCTTTTACCTGTGAACCCTGGCAACTGTTTTACCGCGAAGAAGGCGAGTACGCTTTTCGGATGAGTTGCGCGCCCTACTTTAATTATGACCGGGTGTTTGCCAAAGCGCCGATCGTTCGGCAATCGGATCGGGTACCCGAAGGGACTTTTTCCGGCGATTTTTATGCCCTGTACATCACGCGTCCAACTTCGTTGAGTTTTGCAGAGGCGGAAGCCAATCTTTCGCTGAAAGCGGAGGCGGTTTTAACTCCTTTTCAAGCCGAAAATCAGGATGGAATCTGGTACTGCCGTCTGGAGCTGGAGGGCCAAATCCTGGAATTGCCGGCCGTGGAGTTCCGGATCAGCAACCGCAATGATGACAACTCCGCAATTTACAGGGCTATGGTGGTGTGGTCAGATCCCACCACCTTGTACCAAGCCGTGGTGTTTTGGTCGGTTCCGGAGGAATAAAGTTTTAGAGGTTGTTCTTCTGTCTCCTACGCGCATCAGCTTTTAGGGCTGGTTTCAACTTTGCGGGTAAGTGTTTTAACTACCGGCTCACAACAATTTTAGTTTTCAGGGTTTGTTGTTTATTGGTGCTTGCTGCGATTAAATAAATCCCGTTTGGTAAGTTGGAAATGTCAACGCTGTTTATGTCTCCTGAAATAGTCTGTACTTCTTGACCAAAAACATTTGTTATTATTATTTGAGTTAGTGGGTCTGCTGATTGAAAATTAATAGTGTTAGTTGCTGGGTTCGGATAAACTAAAAAATCAAAATCGTTTTTTGAACTTGAACTTAATGAAATTATTTCTGAATGTGAAGTAGCTCCGTTAAAGTCGGTTTGTTTTAGTTTATAATAGTTTGTCCCATTGAATGTACTTTCATCGATGAAAGAATAGTTTAACACCGTTGTTGAGTTTCCCGCTCCTTTAATTGTTGCAATGGGTTGAAACGTTTTTGCATCGCTGCTTTTTTCAAGCGTAAAAAAATCGTTGTTTATTTCGGATGCTGTTGCCCATTGCAAGATATTCATATTATTGTAATTTGTTCCTGTGAAGGAAATAAGTTCGATTGGTAGGGGATCAACTGATTGCACTACTATATCGTCAATAAAATAATAAGCGCCTGAAGCTCCTGTTGGGCTTACTAAGGTATTCGCATCATCTCTGAAATTGCCGATGGTGATTCGGGTATAGGCGCTTGTGGCAGTAAAGAAATAGGTGTAGGTCTGCCAGAAATTATAGTTGTAAGTGATTGCTGTAATTTCAATTTGTGGATTTACGAGGATAGGTTGGTTAACCGCTTGGGAGAGCGGACCTGTTGAAAAACGGATTCCGATATTGTTCGTGGATTTTGAATAGTCGCCATTGTTTCCATTAGATAAAGCAAAGGAGACCTGGTATTGCATTCCTACCACTAAAGGCGAAACCAAAGTTGTTGAAACATATTCTCTGAAATTTGGTATAAAAAAAATGAACGTTGCAAATCCTAACTGACCTTGGCCTGCGAAGGGCGCTATAGGTCCGAAAGAAGTGGGCACTGTTCCGGCTGAATTATAATAATCAGGCGAAGCAAAAGGAGGGCCACTGTAAATTCCATTCACATTATTCCATCCTGATGCGCGATTTGATTGTCCGTAATTGTTTGGTAAAATGGAGTAAACTTCAAAATCCCCATTAGAAACTAAGTTCTGCGAAAACGCACTATTTAAAGTTACCAGTGCTGTAAATAAAAGGTATAATTTATTCATTATTGACGCTATCCTAAACTAGGTTTGATAAGGACGAACTTAGAGGTCAACGCCAGCATGAGTAAGAAAATTCCAATTACTTAAAAAAAAATAAAAACATATATTATTTGGCAAGTTTTTATTGAAGTTCAAAATTATTGGAACGCTTGCATAGCATCAAGCACCCCTTTAGGGCAAGAAGTTGCACGACCTTTCTGGACCGTTTACTGAGTGGAAACTGAACTTCTTTTAACAGCTCTGGAGTTTTGAAAAGTTCCCTATGGCACTATCCTTGCTCCGCCCCCCTACACCCTTTCGCCCCGTACCAATTCCAGCACCGTCACCTCGGGCCAAATGCCCACGCGGCCCGGAAATCCAATAAAGCCGAAGCCCCGGTTTACGTACAGAAAGCGCCGGCCTTCCTGATACAAGCCTGCCCAGCGCGGGTAAACAAAACTGGAGGGGCTCCAGCGCACGCCAGGAATCTCCACGCCCATTTGCGCACCGTGCGTATGACCGCTCAGGGTTAGGTGCACTTGCTTAGCACCGGGCAACACACGGGCATCCCAATGCGTGGGGTCATGGCTCATGAGCACGACAAAATCGTCAGGCTTTGTTCCTTCCAGGGCAGCGTCCAGGTCGCCGTGCTGGGGGAAGGGGGGCTTGCCCCAGTTCTCCACCCCGGCTAAAACCAGAGAATCCTGGCCCCTGGTCAGGCGCACATGCCGGTTTTTGAGCAAATCAAAGCCCATGTCAGCGTGGTGCTGGTGCAGGGCAGCGAAATTATCGACTTTGGTCTGCTCGTTTTCCCAGCCCGGATAATCCCCGTAATCGTGGTTCCCCAAGATGGAGTATTTGCCCATAGGGTGCTTTAGAGCCTGGAACATGGCCTTGTAGGGCAGCACCTCTTCGGCAAAATCGTTGACGAGGTCGCCGGTAAAGAGCAAAAGGTCTGCGTTCTGTTCGGCCACCAGTTCAAGGCCGGAGCGCACCGCATCGACATTGTCGAAACTGCCGCTGTGCACATCAGAGAGTTGCACAATGCGCAGGCCGTCAAAGGCCGAAGGCAGGTCGGGAAAAGCCAGTTTGATCTGGTGCACGTGAAAGGCGTATTTGCCCTTGGTTATACCATATAAAAACGTGCTGAAGGGCACTGCCGCAATGATCAGGCCTATGCGCGCCAAAAAGTTGCGCCGCGAAGCCAAACTAATCGGACCAGAGGGAGCGGTATGGAGCACTTTGGCCGCATGGCGGTACGCCCAATAGGAGCCGCGAAACAAGTCTTCGACCAGCAACACGCAAGCCAGCACAAACTTGGTAATCAGAAAGGTAAAACTTAGGCCCAGCAGCACGTTGCCAAAGAGATTTGCCCGCACCGGGCGGCCTGTGACCAGGAAGTACACGATTGTAGCGACTGTAATGAAGAAACCCAGCCAAGCCAGCGTGCGCAACGACAACCAAGTGTGGCCGCGCCGGTCTGGGGTGCCATAAACGGCCCGGAGGCTAAAGAAAACGTAGCCCTCAAGGCCCAGCCAGAAAAGAAGGCTGAGGATGGGTACAATCATGGTGGGGCGAGAGTTCCCACAAAGATACGCCCTGAATCCACGGGGACCCAGGGCGCTCTAAACGGTAACCTAAAGGACGGCTTAGCGGTTCTTCTTGTTTTCCTTGAGGGTGATGTAGGTAACTTTCAAGGCATTGGCCTTGCGCAGTTCAATCTTGACGTCGCTCAAAATACCCAGGTCGGCTTCTTTATCACACTTGATGGCGATAATGATGGCATTCTGGAGCTCCGGGCGCATTTTGGCTTTTTCTGTGGCCACGAAGTCAATGACATCTTCCGGGGTAGCCAGGCGATCGTTTAATTGCAGACGGGGAGCGGAACCGAACTCTTTTTGATAGCCATCAGCAGGCGCTCCAATGTAGATGTACGACAGCAAATCTTTCTTCTCCAGTTTCTCCATTTCGGTGGCCTTGGGAAGGTTGGATTTAACCTTGATTTCCGTTTCGCGCATGCGCGTGGCTACCATGAAGAAAAAGAGCAGAATAAAGACGATGTCCGGGAGGGACGCCGTGGAAATAGCCGGCATGGCTTTTTTCTTGCGCTTAAAGTGCCCTAACATAGTCTATGTTATTTACCGAGTTTGGTGGGTTCGGCTTCTGAAAGTCGTATCGGAAGCGCAAACTTAATTTCCTCGATGAGGATGGAATCGCGGGTGGCGCGATCCAAATCGCTGAACCTGGCAACACGACCATTCGTTTTCTTGCGGGTCAGGTCATTCCTAAGATCGTTGTAGGCACCGCGAAGTTCATTGTACACCTGAATGTACGTATCGTAAGAGGTGCCGACGTCGCCTTTGAAAGAAACTACCGCCTCCTGAGGACTGTTCGATAGTTCCGGATTCTGTCCGTTGTTGCTAAGAAACTCGATGGTTCGCTTGCGCAAATTATCGACGTCATCAAGCTCTTCCTCCACCAGCAATTGGTTGCGGGAATTGATGAGAACCGTTAATGTATTCTTGTCGTTCAGTTCAACTGGCGGAGGAGGAACATCCGACCATGGCGGCAACGCTACGTTGATGCCTTCGTCAATGTCAATCTCCGTGGTTACCAGAAAGAAGACCAATAGCAGGAAGGCGATATCCGCCATCGAGCTTGCATTGATCTCAGGGGTTGTTCTGGCCATGAGGAGTTATTTGAGGATATCCTTAATTGCTGAGCCAATCACGGCAACGACTGTGATAACCAGCAACACAGTAAACGTGATTAACCCGGCCTGAACGGCTTTAACCGTTGTATCCGAGGCGGGCATGTCCGAGTAATTGGTGGAATCAGACATGGTATAGGCCACAAGGAAAATAGCCACCATAGCAAGAATACCCGCTACAGATTTGACGGCACTTTTCGGATTGCTGACCATGCCCCACAACATGCCGACCGCCATCATGACCAGAGCAACCGGGATAAGGTAAATGCCAGCCGGGAGCACAACATTCGTGAAGAAACTTTCCATAGGGAATAGGTTTTCTGGGTTTTAGCTCCGCTTGGCTACGTCGTATTTGACTAACATGTCAATGAAGGTCTGAGCAGCGTCTTCCATGGTGGTGACCATGCCGTCGATCTTGGAAACGATGTAGTTGTAGAAAATCTGGAGAATAATGGCCACAATCAGACCAAACACCGTGGTGAGCAGAGCCACCTTGATACCGTCAGCCACAATAGAAGCAGAAATAGCCCCTGCTGTTGCGATGTCATCAAAGGCCTGAACCATTCCGATAACCGTACCGAGGAACCCGAGCATCGGAGCCAGGGCGATGAACAGCGAAATCCACACCAGACCGCGCTCCAGCAGGCCCATTTGCACAGAGCCGTAGGCACTGAGTGATTTTTCCACCACATCAATGCCTTCACGGACACGGGTCAGACCCTGCCAGATGATTCCGGCAACAGGACCGCGGGTTGCTTTGCAGATCTCTTTTGCTTTCTCCACATCTTTTGCCTTCAGCGCTTCGTCCACGCCTTCCAACAACTTCCGGGTATTGATGTCTGCCAGGCTCAGCGATATGATGCGCTCGATGCAAAATGCAAGACCCAAAATAAGGCAAATCAGAACGATCCCCATGAACTGCCAGCCACCTTCAATAAAGTAACGCTTGAGCAAAGGCATACCGAAAGAAGCATCGGGAGCAGCCTCTTCGGCGGAGGAGGCAGCAGCTTCGGTGGCGGTCTCATTGTTGTCCTGAGCCACCAACGGGGCCGAGCTGAACACAAGGAGGCCAATGAGCACGCTCAGTGCAAACAGCTTCTTAATCATGGGATTAAAATTTATAGGGTTTTGCGTTTTTTAATGCTGGTTTAGCAGTGGAATTGCGCCACAAGTAACGCAATTTTTTAGGGAACAATACTTGTGCGGAGAGAGAGGGATTCGAACCCTCGGTACCCTTTTGGGGTACACCCGCTTTCCAGGCGAGCACCTTCGTCCACTCGGTCATCTCTCCATAGGTCCAGGCGCAACGCAACCTGGATTTCTTGCAGAATACGGCAGGGCAAAGAGCAACACCGGTCATCCGAAGGTGCCCAAAGTTCCGCATAGGAAACGAATAAACCAAAGAATTCGGTATGTGCCTCTTGTCAGGGCAGCGTCACAAGATATTTTTTCGGGCGAAGGGCTCCGTTTGGCATGGCGGGAGCCGTCTTCGCGCTTCAAAGCCCGGGGCTGCAACAAGGCATCTTCAGGCAAAGCGGAAGAGTCGGTTCGCATTCTCCGTCGTGCGCTGAGCGATAGCCTGCGGTGTGGTTCCGTACCATTGGGCCAGAACAGCCGCAATATCCGTGAGATACGCTGGTTCGTTCCTTTTGCCCCGGTGGGGAACCGGCGCTAGAAAAGGCGCGTCCGTTTCGAGCACCACAAAATCCGGGTCAATACCGGGTAAAACTCGGTCCAGGCCCCCGTTTTTGTAGGTAGCCACTCCGCCAATTCCCAGGAAAAACCCCATGTCCGTTATCCGGCGGGCTTGTTCCAACGTGCCGTTGAAGCAATGGTACACCCCGCGGAGCCTGGCGTTCCCAAGCCCTTCCACCAAACCAATGGTATCCTCCAGCGAGTCGCGGGAATGGATGGCCACCGGCAAATCCAGGCGGGCGGCCCAGTCCAATTGTTGCAGGTAAGCCACTTTTTGCTGCTCTACGAAGGTCTTGTCCCAGTAGTAATCCAGCCCAATCTCGCCAACAGCCACAAAGCGAACAGGCTGTGGTGGCTGAAACAGCCAGGATTCGGCCAGCGCCAATTCTGTTTCAAACGCCTGGCCAATGGAACAGGGGTGCACGCCCATCATGGCAAAACAATGGCTTGGGTGCCGTTCTGCCAGGTCCAACATGCCGGAAATAGAGCCAGCGTCGATGTTGGGCAGGTAAAAACGCGCTACACCAGAAGCCGTGGCCCGATCCAGGATCGCTTCGCGGTCCTCGTCAAAACGAGCATGATAAAGGTGCGCGTGGGTATCGACCAGTGTCATCAGGGCTGTTTGCAGCCGCCCATTCAGGAGCGCACCGGCACTTCGGCGGGCACGGTAGCAAACGAGTAACCGAGGGTCTTAAAATGTTCTAATAACCGGGGAAGGGCGTAGCGAAGCTTGAATTCTGCTTTGGGACTGTCGTGCATCACGATGATGGAGCCGTCTTTGGCGTTGTCTACCATGTTTTGCAAACAGCGCTCCTCGTTGATGTCTTCGTCAAAATCACCGCTGATGACATCCCACATGACAATGTGGTAGTCGTTGCGCAAGGCTTCAATTTGTGTAATCTTAATGCGTCCGTACGGCGGGCGGAACAGCTTGCCCGGTAGCACTTGCGCAGCTTTGGCTACGTCTGCCAGGTAGCTTTCGTCGTCGGTTTTCCAGCCGTTGGGGTGGTTGTAGGTATGGTTGCCGATTACGTGGCCCTCCATCCGAATGCGCTCGATCAATTCCGGTTGTGCGTCTGCCTTGCTGCCCAGGCAAAAGAAAGTGGCTTTGGCCTGGTGAAGGGCCAGCGTTTCCAGCACAAATTCCGTGATGCCAGGCGTGGGTCCGTCGTCAAACGTGAGGTAGATTTCTTTCTCCCCACCGGGAAAATCCCAGGTCATGGCCGAGAAGATTTTCTTCAGGTAAAACGGTGTTTTGACAAAATACATGGATTGGGGCGCGGCAGGTGAGGAAAACGACATAGCAACGTGGGTTCAAGTGCTCAGGCTCACGCTCAGGTGCAGGAGCCTTCGCGTCAAAGTTACCTAATCAGCGCTAACTTTGCCGACCAATGCGGCGGCGCTGACGAAGGTTGCTAGTTGGGAGCTGCACTGCTTTCAATGGCCTGGTAGTCAGGTTGTTATCCGCAATTTCCCCTTCCCCCATGGCTGTCCGCGTTCGTTTTGCCCCCAGTCCAACGGGTCCGCTGCACATCGGCGGGATCCGCACGGCCCTTTACAACTACCTTTTTGCTCGGCATCACCGGGGCCAGTTTTTGCTTAGGATTGAAGACACCGACCAGAAACGCTACGTGGATCATGCCGAGGAGTACCTGATGGAAGCCCTTACCTGGTGCGGCCTCACGCCGGACGAAGGGCCTGCCCAGGGCGGCCCTGACGGGCCTTACCGACAGTCAGAGCGCAGCGCCATTTACGGCGTGTATGCCCAACAATTGCTGGACAACGGCCATGCCTATTACGCCTTCGACACCGAGGAAGAACTGGAGCAATGGCGTGTGCGCGAAGAGGCAGCCAGCGGTCAGCCGCCCAAGTACGACGTGCATACGCGAATGACCCTGCGGAATAGTTTATCGCTTGTTGCGCAAGAAACTGCTCGCCTGCTGGAATCAGGCGCGGACAAAGTGCTGCGCTTGCTCGTGCCGGATAACGAGACCATCGCGTTCACAGACCTAATCCGTGGCGAGGTCAGCTTCCGCTCCGAAGAAGTGGACGACAAGGTTTTACTCAAAGCCGACGGCCTGCCAACGTACCACCTGGCCAATGTGGTAGATGACCACCTGATGCACATCACCCATGTGATCCGGGGAGAGGAATGGCTGAGTTCGGGGCCGCTGCACATCCTGCTTTACCGCTACCTGGGCTGGGAAAACGAACGCCCGGCCTTCGCCCATTTGCCGCTTATTCTGAACCCGAACGGGCAGGGCAAGCTCAGCAAGCGCACCGCTGACAAGCTCGGCATCCCGGTTTTTCCGCTCAACTGGCTGGATGCCGGCTCTGGCCAGACCTGGATGGGCTTTCGCGAAAACGGTTTTGAACCCGAAGCCCTGCTGAATTTCCTGGCCCTGCTCGGCTGGAATCCGGGCACGGAGCAGGAGTTGTTCTCGCTGGACCAATTGGTCCAGACCTTTGACCTGGACCGGGTGCACAAGGCGGGAGCGCGTTTCGATTTCGACAAAGCCCGCTGGTTTAACCAGGAATACCTCAAGCGCATGGACAACGACGCATTGGCTCAAAGGCTGGGGCAAATGTTGGTCGAAAAGGGGGTGCCGCACGACGCGACTACCCTGCCAGCCATCGCGGGGATGCTCAAGGAACGGGTGCACTTTCTCCAGGAAATGCCCGATGCCGGCCACTACTTTTTTGAAGAACCGCGCACGCTTGACGAGGCAGCGTTGCGCAAAAAGTACAAGGTCGAAGGACGACCCGTTTTTGATGAACTTCTGCAAGAACTCCAGGCGTGTTTGCCTTTTGAACCGGAGCCCTTAGAGGCCAGCGTAAAAGACTTTTCGGCGCGGACGGGCCAAGGCTTGGGCATGCTGATGCCCGTCCTGCGACTGGCTTTGGCGGGAACTTTGCAAGGCCCGCCGGTGTTTGAAACTATGGCGGTAATGGGAAAGGAAAAAGTCATTCAGCGCCTTCAACGCAAGCTCGACGTCTTCGACGCATTGTTGGCAGGCTGAAACAACGCTTTTGTAAAGCCTGTTTTCCGTCTGACCCAAACCGGATAAATCGGTTTTACAATCTTCTGCTATGAGCGAACCTTCAAACCCCAAGGACGGAAAAACGAACCCTAAATCGAACAGAATTGGGGTAAAAAAGCCCGGGCAGGGCAAAAAAGCCAAAGTGAATACAGACTTGGCGGGGTTCGAAATTGGCATCAACGCGTTCGGCGAAATCAAAAGCAACTTTCCTGTGGAGCGCATCAATGCGTTCCTGAACACGCATGTGGCCGACCGGCGGCTGCATGGTTCGGACCCTGATGAAGCGGAGGATTCCTCGCAAGATGCCGCTCCGAACGCCAAGCAACACGGTCAAGACGGCTAGCAAGACGGGCTGGATTAGGTTGGATTAGGAAAGACGCCCCGCAAACGGTCAAATCGATACTCAATCGGAGCCCTAATCAGCGCACGCTTTGGGTTTAACCTTATTGGCTGTATCCGGCCTAAGGGTTTTAGCGCTGCCCTTGCGTATTTTTGCAGCAACCCCTCTCTCGTTATGCGATTTCTTGTGCTGGCTCTGACGAGCCTTGTTCTGTTTTCCGGCTGCACGCTGGGCAGGCGCTTGTTTCTGAATGCTCCGGGCTATTCCGATCAGTTCCGTTTTGACTATGTAACCCTTGACCCTGCCCCGCAGCCTTTTGACTTCAAGCGGCCTGCGGTGCCGCTGAATCTGGGACAAAAGCTGCACGTTGTTCCCACTTTCCTCGGTATAGGCACAGTTCCTATGGAAGAATACCTGCGCAGTTCAGCCACACAAGTGTTCGTGATCATAAGAAATGATACGATTCTCTACGAGGGGTATTTCAATGGCCACGCACCGGAAAAATCAGTCACCAGTTTTTCGGTCGCTAAAACTTTTGTGGGCAGCCTGGTGGGTTTGGCTGTAGCGGAGGGCCGCATAGGATCGCTGGAGGATAAAGTTCAGCGCTACCTGCCCGATTTTCCGCTGCCGGACATCAGCATTCGGCATTTGCTCAACCACACCTCTGGCATACACTATCCGATAGACGGCTGGCAATATTACACACCTCATTTAGACCAAATCTACACCAAAGGCCTGGACCGTCGTGTTGCGCCAGGAAAGACCTTTCGGTATGAAAACGGCAATACACAGGTGTTGTCCATGGTGCTTGAAGCCGCGATGAATCAGCCAATCGAAACCTTGTTAGCGGAGCGAATCTGGTCTAAAATTGGAACGGAAAATCCTGTTAAATGGAGCACTGATGGCAACGGCACGGTTAAGGCTTTCTGTTGCATGAACAGCACCGCCATAGACTTTGCCAAGTTCGGAAGGCTGATGGCCCGGCAAGGAGATTGGGATGGGCAGCAGCTTATACCGCGGGAATTTTTCAGCGAAGGTTCACACGGTGATACGCTGCAGGGTCAGTTTGTTCGCTACAAGAACCAAATGTGGTTAGAAGGGGAGGATGCCGGCATTTACATAGCGGCCGGACTTTATGGCCAGTACCTGTACGTGTACCCGCCCAAAAACATCGTTATTGTTCGCTTTGCACACGAAAACTTTCACCTGCACGCCGCTTGGTCGGAGTTTTTCCAGACCATTATTGCGCAACTCTAAGCAGACTAGCGTTGCTGTAGGTCCCCTTCAGGGTAAACTCCCGTTAGGGCAAGCTCCGCTCAGTGTTCGCGGAAGAGCGAAAGCAGTCGCTCTGCCGCTTGCAGTGGGTGCACAGCGCCTGCGCGCACCGCAAACTCTTCTTCGGCCAGCGCCCTTCGGATGGCTGAGTTGGCATAAAAACCCGCACTGAGTCCATCGCGGATAGCCTCGTGCATCCACGAGCCCGCCTGCTCCTGGCGGCGCAGGGCAAAATGGCCGCCCGTCTGCATCGCATCGCGGAAAGCCAGCAATTGTTCGAGCACCTTTTCCATACCATATTGTATGATTGAAGAGCAGCGCAACACGGGGGGTACCCAACCGCTTTCTGTCGGTGGAAAGAGATGCAGCGCCCGCTCGTAGTCACGTTGCGTTTCCAGCGCGCGTTTTTCAAAATCGCCGTCGCTTTTGTTCACCACCAGCAAATCGGCCATTTCCACAATACCGCGTTTGATGCCTTGCAATTCATCGCCGGCCCCCGGTAACAGCAGCAGTAGAAAACAGTCCACCATGCTGTGCACCGCGGTTTCACTTTGCCCAACCCCGACAGTTTCTACCAGCACGATATCGTAACCGGCGGCTTCAAACAATAAGATATGTTCTCTTGTGCGATCCGCCACACCACCGAGCGTTCCCCGGGCAGGGCTGGGTCGGATAAAGGCCGCATCGTGCGCGGAGAGCTTTTCCATACGGGTTTTATCACCCAGGATACTGCCTCCGCTTTTCTCGCTCGAAGGGTCTACGGCCATGACGCCTACGCGATGCCCGGCGTTCACGAGCATCATGCCCAAGCGCTCAATGAAGGTGCTTTTGCCCACACCCGGCACACCGGTTATGCCGATGCGCAGCGAAGAATGGCGAGTTTCTGCTGAGCCATCGCGAAGACAGGCTTCCAGCACTTGACGCGCCAATTGGCGGTGCTCCAGCCGATCGCTTTCTACCAGTGTCAGCGCGCGCGCCAATGAATTCCGGTCGCCATTGCGGAGGCCGTCTAGCAGTGCCGCTGGATCAAAGTTGCCGCGTTGGCGCGCCAGAAATTCGCGCTGGGCCTCACCAGGAGAGGGTTTTTTACCATCGCTCACGCTGTGCGGCTTTTGATGAGCAGGTCCAGGATATCCCCCGCTGCTACTGCAATGACGGTGCCAGGTCCAAAGATGCCTACGGCTCCCGCCTGGTAAAGCGCTTCGTGATCTTGTTCGGGAATCACGCCGCCGCAAATGACCATGATGTCTGCCCGGCCCAGCGCAGCCAACTCCGCAATGACCTGCGGCACCAGCGTCTTGTGACCGCCGGCCAGACTAGAGATCCCCACCACGTGTACGTCATTTTCCATGGCCTGGCGGGCCACTTCTGCCGGCGTCTGGAACAGCGGTCCGATGTCTACGTCAAAGCCCAAATCAGCAAAGCTGGTGGCAATCACTTTGGCGCCGCGATCGTGCCCATCCTGGCCGAGTTTGGCTACCAAAATGCGCGGCCTGCGCCCTTCCAGTTCGGCGAAGCGGTCGGAGCGCTCCAGAGCGGCGTGGAATCGTTCGTCCATAGCAATTTCTTTGGCGTACACCCCGCTGATGGAGCGGATTACAGCCTGGTAGCGGCCAAAAACCTGCTCCAGCGCCAGCGATATTTCGCCCAATGTAGCGCGTTTTCGCGCGCAATCGACCGCCAGTTCCAACAAATTTGCCTCGGGCGAAAGGGCTCCTTGCCCGAGCGCCTTCAACGCTGCTTCCACGGCCTTTGGATCCCGTCGCGCGCGCAGTTGCTCCAGGCGTTCCACCTGTTCCTTGCGGACGGCATTGTTGTCAATAGAGAGGATGTCCATGTGATCGGCCTCGCCGCTGCGGTAGGCATTGACACCGATGAGCACATCCACACCCGCGTCCAGCCGCGCCTGTTTGCGCGCTGCGGCTTCTTCGATGCGCATTTTGGGCAGGCCCGTTTCAATCGCCTTGGCCATGCCGCCGAGTTCCTCGATCTCCTGCAAGTGTTGCCAGGCCCTTCGAACTAATTGATCCGTAAGGTATTCTACGTAGTAGGAACCGCCCCAAGGATCCACCACCCGCGTGATGCCTGTTTCTTCCTGCAACACCAATTGGGTGTTGCGGGCAATGCGCGCGGAAAAATCGGTGGGCAGGGCAATGGCTTCGTCCAGGGCGTTGGTGTGCAGGCTCTGCGTGTGGCCCATGGTGGCCGCCAGCGCTTCGATGGCCGTTCGACCTACGTTGTTGAAAGGGTCCTGACCGGCCAGGCTCCAACCGGAAGTCTGGCAATGCGTGCGCAGCGCCATCGACTTTTCGTCTTTCGGGTCAAAGTCGCGGAGCAGACGCGCCCACAACAAGCGCCCTGCCCGCAACTTGGCAATTTCCATAAAGTGGTCCATGCCCACCCCCCAGAAAAACGAAATACGCGGTGCAAATTCGTCGATCGTCAGCCCGGTGCTGAGCCCGGTGCGGATGTACTCCAGCCCGTCGGCGAGCGTGTAGGCCAGCTCCAGGTCAGCGGTTGCCCCGGCTTCCTGCATGTGGTAGCCCGAAACGCTGATGGAATTGAACTTAGGCATGCGCGCCGCCGTGTAGCGAAAAATATCTGCGACGAGCCGCATGGATGGCGCAGGCGGATAGATGTAGGTGTTGCGCACCATAAACTCTTTTAGGATATCATTTTGTATGGTACCCTGAAGTGTTTCGGGAGCAACGCCCTGTTCTTCGGCAGCAACAATATAAAAAGCCATGATTGGGATCACGGCCCCGTTCATAGTCATCGATACCGACATTTCACCCAGCGGAATGCCGTCGAAAAGCACCTTCATGTCTTCGACCGAATCAATGGCCACACCGGCCATGCCCACGTCGCCGGCTACACGTGCATGGTCGGAATCGTAGCCGCGATGCGTAGCCAGGTCAAAGGCCACGGAAAGCCCTTTTTGACCCGCGGCGAGGTTGCGTTTGTAAAAAGCGTTGGATGCCTTCGCCGTGCTAAACCCGGCGTATTGCCGGATGGTCCAGGGCCGCAGAATGTACATAGAACCGTAAGGTCCGCGTAAAAAGGGCGCAATGCCGGCGGCGTAATCCAGGTGTTGCAGGTGGCCGGGAACCGCCGGTTCCATGTGCTGCGGTATGGAAATTCCCTCCGGGGTTTCGCGGGTAGTTGCGGTGCTTTCGCCCGTTTTTTGCCCGTAACCGGAGGCGCTGCGCCCAAAAGTCAGTTGTTGAATCGGAGCTTTCATGGCGCGGATGGCTTGGTTTCCAAAGCTTTGGTAGGTGGGTTATGGGCGGCCTGCATGGCAAGTTCTTGTTCGGCCAACCAGGGCAAAATCGGGTCAAAGGCCCTCGTTTTTCCAGCAACAGGATCGCTTGTACCAGCCGGTGTGGCTGTAGGAGCCAGAGCCTGCTGAGCGGCCGGCACTGTGCTAGAAGTTGCGTCAGCATTGGCGGGTTGATTGGCCGCTTGAACCGGACGAAAGCGCGTGACGCCGATCCAACCGCTTCCTGGCTGCACGAGTGAAAAGGCCTTTCGCGTTCGGGCTTCCTTGATCCAGGTGTGCACCTGACCATTTTGCAGTGCAGCGGTGAACCCACCCAGTGCCTCAATGGCTTGAAAACGCGTCCAAGCGAGTGCTCCCAAGTCATCCGTCAGGTGCTCCAGGTACCAACTGCCAGCGGCCGGATCGTCCACCCGCAGCAGGTGGCTTTCTTTGTCCAGCAACAAGGCCAGGTTGTCAGAGATGCGGCGCGAGAAATCGCTGTCCGCTGCTGTGGGAGCATCAAAACGCGGCAGCGACAGCGAGTCAACGCCGCCGAGCATCGCCGAAGCAGCTTCGGTGCTGAGCCGCAATAGGTTGTTGTGCGTATCGCTGGCGGCCAGGTTCCAGCTCACCGCAGTGCCCAGAATTTCCGGACAGGGCAGCGGGTGCTCCCGACCGGGAAGCGACTGGCTGAGCAGGTCCCAACCGATGCGCAACGCGCGGAATTTGGCCAACTCTGCAAAGAAGTTTGGTCCACTGGCCACTCGGAGCACCAGGCGTCCCGTCCAGGCTTCCGGTGGCAAACCGCGCTGCGCCAGTTCGTCGATCATCTCGTGCAGCGCGGCCCAAATCAGGGCCATTTCCGTGGGAATGTCTGCTCCCGCGTTGCCGAACAGCGATCCGTCCAGGTAGCCTGCCGGGTGGACCGCCTGGCCGCGATCATGCCCCGCGGCTTTGAATGCAGCAGCGAGCCGATCCCAAGCGTAGGCGTCCAAGCTGTGCCCGGCACCGCCGCTGGCGGCGCGGTACCCGGCCAAGTCGTACAGCAAACCTTCGGGAAGGGGCTGGGCAGGGTTGGGAAAGTCGGTGGCGAAGTAGCGGAGCGCGAAAGGGCCCGCCACGCTATCCCCCCCCAGCGCGCTGCGAAGCGCGACCAGGTCAGCCGTTGCCCCCCAGAGGTCCAACCCGGCCGCGTCCCGGTGCCGGGCTTGTTCCGTGGCGCGAAGCACGGCACTTAAGGTACCAGCCAGCCTCGATGTTGCCCATGTGGCGTCGCCGGAGGCAGACCCTTGCTCCAGCACCAAGGCGCTGAAGTAACGAAAGGGCCGGTGGCGGGGCAGGGGGGGCGGGGGGG